>Ga0182024_10005176_pt1 | contig 29411 bp, 22 predicted proteins | sample P32metaG_FD_120480 | JGI IMG/M metagenome (GOLD analysis project Ga0182024, IMG submission 120480) | Permafrost microbial communities from Stordalen Mire, Sweden - P3-2 metaG (Illumina Assembly) | ecosystem: Environmental > Terrestrial > Soil > Wetlands > Permafrost | place: Sweden: Stordalen...
CGATCAGCGTACTGAGTTCCGCCTGGGGCTCGGAGAAGAGCCAAGTCCCCCCGCCGACCCAGGCGTAGCCGTCGCGCCACTCGGCCACCTCCGCCGCGGAGGCCGGATAGCGGAGCTCGGTGACCGTCTCGAGGTTCATTTCAGGTCGGCGATCGAAGCGGGGCCTGGGCCGGGCGTCACCAGCGTGGGCCACTGGTGGGAGCCGAACGGCACCGCCGGCGGCAGGAACGGCTTCTTCCCGAGTTTGGCGCTTTCTTCGATAATGGCGGCGCGTCCGTCGCCGCCCATCAACTCATAGTCCATCAGATGGTAGTTGCCGAAGAAGATCGAACCCACCGAGCGGTCGGAGATGATGCGGGTCAGCCCTTCGAGCATGTCTTCCGGGGTCGTGGTGAACGAGACGGTCTCGATCAGCAACAGCCGGTCGTTGATGGCGTCGGGGCCGAAAAACTGCGCCAGCACGCTGAACAGCACATTGTTCTGGCGGGCCACATAGATGGTGTTGCTGGCCGCGTAGGTCTTGTCCCAGTCGCTCCCCAGCATCGTCTTCCAGGCGCCGATCACGCCCATCCAGTGGGCGACCTGGACGTGCGCCGCCCAGGAGACGTCCTTGGCGAGAAACGGCGCCTGCAGTTTGCCGAAGGCGTCCAGGTCCGCCTGGGATATGGCGCCCTTGGCCGCGCACGCGTCCATGAAGGCAATGTTGTTCTCGAGGATGGTGCGGTTGTTCGCCCGCCAGTCCGGCGGCAGTTCCGTCGCGTCCAGGTTCGACAAGGCCGATCGCATGCGGCTGCGATAGGCCGCCATGGGTCCGCGCCAGGATTGGTTCGACGGATTGTCCACATAGGGCGCCACCACCTCGGCGAGCGCCATGGTGCTGTGTCCCACCGATTTGAGGAGTTGATAGCTCAGCGGCACGGACGGCGCTTCCAGCGGCGCCATGCCCGGCCGATACAGGATGAATCGCCCGCCCGCCCCCGAGAAAAGGCCCAGGATCACCGGATGCTGGGCGCGGATGTTCTTCTGAAAAATTTGCCCGGCGTTACCGTAGAGGTCGAACATGGCCGCGTTCAGGGCTAGGACGTCGGCGTTGGCCGTCTGCGCCGGCGTGGAGACGGCGTCGCCGGCGATGGGCTTCATATACTCCGGGACCTCGGCGGCGATCACCGCGCCGCCACAAGCCAGTAGAGTCGCCGTCAGGCCCGCCCACGTCGCCAGACGCAACAGTGAAGATTTTTGCATGGATTTCCCCCCCCAAAATGCGCCGGCCGATCGAAGACCAGCCGCCGGCGCCGCCAAGACCGCCAGGCGCGATGCCGAGCAATCGTTTCCCCCCGCCGCGGGACTAGAACAGAAGTCGCGGGGTGTGTCAGGCGATTTGTCGCGGGCGCGGCATTTTGGTCCCGCGCCCAGGCAGTGCTACTTCTGGCCCTCCCACCACGCCCTTCTTGCCGGAGCATCCCGTGGCCTACGCGACCGACTATACGACCCTGTTGACCGGATCCTACTGGAGCGGGGCCGAGATCACCGGCCAGCCGGTGTTCGTCACCTATTCCTTCGACACCACCGCGCCGGCCTCCGACGTGGGCCATCTGTCGCCGTCCGCCCTGGCGACCTTCACCCCGTTCACCGCGGCGCAGCAGACCGAGACCCAGCAGGCCCTCACCGTGTGGAGCAGCTCTTCCACCATCGCCGGCGGCGGCAGCGGGATCATCTTTCTGCAGGTTCCTTCCGGCCAGGGCGACATCAATTTCGCCGCCTATAATTTCAGCTCGGACCCCAACGCCAGTGGGGCTGGAGGCTTGGGCTACTATCCGTGGGGCAATTGGAACTACAGCACCTTCCAAAGCGGATCGGGTCACTTCGCCGCCGATCTTCCCGGCGCCGGCAATGTGCTGATGAACACCGCCTTCGAAACGGGCGGTCTCTTCGCCTTTCCCACGGTCCTGCATGAGATCGGCCACGCCATCGGCCTGAAGCATCCCACCGACGCCTGGACCATGAACGTCCCAGGCTACATCGACGTCGTCCACAACCAATGGGACCCGAACGTCCAGTACGATCCCAACTTCTCGATCATGTCGCCAACGAGCAGTTCGCTCACCGATCCCACGGCGGTCGACTACCAAGCCGTCCAGTCGATCTACGGCACGCCGGCGATGGCAGCGCAGCAAGACGCGTCCTGGTCATGGAACGCGACCACCAACACCCTCACCCAGGTGCTGAAGAACGGCGGCCAGACCGTGCGCGGCGTTAGCACCAGCAACATCATCACCGGCGGGTCGGGAAACGACGTAATCTACGCCATCGGGGCCGGAACCAATACGGTCTACGGCAGGGGCGGCAACGACATTCTGGTCGGGGGCGCCGGGATCAGCTACCTGGACGGCGGAGCCGGTGCCGATACGCTCAATGGCTGGTTCGGGATCAGCTACGCCTCGTATCGCGACGCCAAGAGCGGGGTCGTCGCCAACCTACTCAACCCGAGCGCCAACACCGGCGACGCCGCGGGCGACACCTACCTTCAGATAAGCCGTCTGATCGGCTCCAACTTCAACGACACCCTGGTGGCGGATAACAACGGCGACGTCCTCATCGGCGGCCCCGGCGCCGACACCCTGATCGGGGGGACGGGGAACGACACCTTCACCTATCAGATCATAACCGACAGTACGCCCGCGGGGCCTGATTTGATCGAGAACTGGCGCTCCGGGGACAAGATCGATGTCTCGGCCATCGACGCCAACACCGGATTGCCCGGGCAGGCAGCATTTCCACATCGGCGCCACTCAGGGGCATGCGGGCGACATCGTCATCACCTTTGACTCGGTGGACAATCGCACCGTCGTGGACCTCTATGACAATAGCACCGGCGTGCCCGACGGCCGCATCTGGCTGGCCGGCGACCAGGCCCTCACCGCCGCCGATTTCGTTCTCAAGACGAGCAAACCCTTTGCCTCGACCTTGAGGTTCGCTTCGGCCATGTCGGGCCTTGGCGCCTCCAGCGCCCATATCAGCGCGCCGCGAGACGACTGGGCCGCTCGCTCGCCGATGCTGTGCAAACCCGTGTGACGGGGCGTAGCTAGCCGTCACGCCCCCTCATGGCGCCGTCAGATCTACGCTGCGCGGCGCCGCCAGGCCGCCAAATCGCCGGTCTATCTTGATCAACAGCTTTTGCGCCTCGTCGCGCCGGCCGCTCGCCTGGAGCGATTCGACATCGCCCAGCGCCGCGGCCAACTTCTTGTCGATGGCCGAGCGGCAGGCGGCCAGCTTGGCCGGATCGGCCCGCGCCGGATGGGTGAGCGCGGCCAGCGCCCGCGCCAAAGCGGTGGAATCGACCGCCGCATGACCCACGCGCGGTGCGACTTCGGTCTCCACATCGAACACACACCAGTCCCGCATCGAGGCCGCGCCAATGGCGTCCAGGCCAAGGTTGACCCTATCGTAGGCCCCCGAAACGTAGACGAGGCGAGTCTCCTCCTGAAACAGCCGGAAGAGGTCACTGGGCGGCAGCGGGACCTGCTCGTCGCCGATCGGATCGGCGCCGGCGTTCAGCAAGGCGCCGCGAAAGAGGTCCGGCCAGCCGAGCGCCAGGCGCATGGCCACGCGCGATCCGCCCGAGAAGCCGCCGATGTAGATCCGCTCAGGGTCGAGCTTGTAGCGCGCCATGATGTTCACCGCGCCGAGCAGCGCCAATGGCGCGCGGCGGCTGAGCATCTCCGCCTCATTGCCCGACCGCGCCGCGCTGACGAAGATGAGGCCGTAGCGATCCAGCACCGAAGCCCAGCCGCGCGGTAACACCGCTTGTGGCCACGGCGGAACGAACACCATCAGGCCATAGCCGTGAGGCGGCGCCCGGGCCGGCGCGTAGACCACGAATTTCTCCTGCGAGAGATTGATCGGCTGGTCTCTGAGCACCTTGCCGGTGCGCGCCAGGATTCGCGGCAGCTGGGCCGCGGTCAACGGACTGAGCAGCCGCCGGGCGAGTTCCGCATTGCCGGAGAGGGGCGAGTATTGGCTAAAGACCACATCGCTCTGGAGTCCGGTGACGTTTGGCGGCGCGTCCTCCGCCAAGACGGAGTGGGCCATTAGAAAGACGCCCAGCGCCAACAGACAGCGTAACCGCGGGCGTGAGGGCGACAGACGAAGCATTCACTCTCCAGGAACGGTCGATCAGTCTGGTTGCGCGACCACTGCGCTACGGCCTATCGCAGGAGATCAGAATCGGCCGGCGGGGGGAAGCGGGCATGCGGTTGGCGGGGAAAGTCGCGTTGGGCCTGGCGGCCCTCGTTCTGCTGGCGGTCCTCGCCGGCGGGGCGGTCATTCTCTCCGATGACCTGGCTCAGCCCGCGGCGCCCAGCGCCGCGGCCCTGATCGCCAAGGAGCGCGCCTACCACGTGCGCATCCGGCGCGACGACTTCGGCGTGCCGCACATCCTGGGCGCCACCGACGCCGATGTTGCTTTCGGCCTGGGCTACGCCCACTCGGAAGATGACTTCGCCGACATTCAGGAAGCGGCCTTGGCCAGCCGCGGGACCCTGGCCGCCCTCGAGGGCCCCCACGCCGCGACCACCGACTATCTGGTGCGCCTGATGCGGGTCACCGAGACGGTGGAGGCCGGCTATCCCAGGCTGCCGGCCGACCTGCGCGCCGTGCTGGAGGCCTACGCCGACGGCGTCAACGACTATGGCGCGCGCCATCCAAACCAGGTCGCGCCGGGCCTCCTGCCGCTCACCGGCAAGGATGTGGTGGCCGGATTCGTGTTCAAGACGCCGTTCTTCTACGGCCTCGACGATGTGCTCAAGAAGCTTACCACCTCCACCCACGGCGCGCCGATGCCGCCGCTGGGCTCCAACGGCGCGGCCGTGGCCCCCTCACGCTCGGCGGACGGGGCGACGCGCCTGCTGGTGAACTCCCACCAGCCGTACACCGGCCCGGTTGCCTGGTATGAGGCGGTGCTCGAGAGCGGCCAGGGCTGGCACGTGGCCGGCGGCTTCTTCCCCGGCACGCCCTTCATGCTGCACGGCCACAACGCCCATCTGGGCTGGGCCAATACGGTCAACGATCCCCACCTGACCGACGTCTACAAGCTCGTCATCAATCCCGCCAACGCCGGGCAATACCGGCTGGACGGCCGGTGGCGCGATTTCGCGACCAGCGATGCGGCCATCCGGGTGAAGCTCTTGGGCCCCCTGATCTGGACCTTTCACAAGCCCGTTCTGTGGGCCGCCCAGGGCCCGGTCCTTACGACCGACCACGGCGTCTTCGCCATCCGTTACGCCGGCATGGGCGAGGCGCGCCAACCCCTGCAATATTACCGTCTCAACAAGGCCGCCAATTTGGCGCAGTGGCGCGCCGCGATGGCCCTCCAGGCCCTGCCGAGCATCAACTACATCTACGCCGACGAGGCGGGGAACATCGGCTATGTCTACAACGGCCTTTTTGCCGACCGCAAAGCCGGCGTCGACTGGAAGGGCGTGCTGCCAGGCGACCGCTCCGACCTGATCTGGCATGGCTATTTGCCGTTCGTCCGCGTGCCGCAGATCTGGAATCCCAAGTCCGGCTACGTCTTCAACTCCAACAACACGCCTTTTCAGGCGACGGGGCCGGCCGACGCGCTGAACCCCGCCGACTTCCCCGCCTCCATGGGGCTGCAAACCAACATGACCAATCGCGCCCTGCGCGCCCAGGAGACCTTCGGGTCCGACCTAAGCATCACCGCCGAGGCCTTCCGCGCCTACAAGTTCGATATCGCTTATTCCGCCCGCTCGGACATGGCCAAGCTCGTGGCTTTCGTTCTGGCCCTCGATCCCAAGGGCGACGCCGATGTCGTCGCCGCTCAGCGCCTGTTGCGAACCTGGGACCGGCGCACCAACGTGGAGAGCCGCGCCGCGGCCCTGGCCGTCCTCACCGCTCTACCCATGGCCGACGACCTGGAGGCGGGCCGCATGCCCAATCCCCACGGACCGCTGCTGGCGGCCATCCGCAGCCTGAAGACCCACTTCGGGCGCATCGATCCGACCTGGGGCCAGGTCAACCGCATCATTCGAGGCAAGGTCGATCTTGCCATCGACGGCGGCCCGGACACCTACCGCGCCGTGTACGGCGAGGCCCAAAAAGACGGCCGTCTCAAGGCCATGGCCGGGGACACATTCATCATGTTCGTCACCTGGGACCGCGCCGGCGCCCTCTCCTCGGAAAGCATCCACCAGTTCGGCTCGGCGACCCTCGATCCCCACTCCCGCCACTACGCCGACCAGACGCCGCTCTTCGTGGCCATGAAGACCAAACCGGTCCTGTTCACGGAAGCTGAACTCGCCGGCCACATCGAGGAGGACTATGCGCCGGGCGAGCGAGGGGTCACGCCGCCGCGACCAGCCCCGCCGCCCGCCGCTCGTCCCGCGCCTTGAAGTTGATCGCTTGCAGGAAGCGGATGCCATCCTCGGCGATGGCTTCGCCGGGCATCACCGGGCCCTCCGCCTGTAGTTCGTCCATGTCCACGTAGGCGCCGTAGTAGGCGCGGGTGCGCTCGGTAATGATGTGGCCGGCAAGCAGGGTCTTGATCATCACCCGAAAGGCGTTGGTCTCGCCGCGCATCTTGCGGTTCGGGTCGCGCTTGGCGGCCATCTCCTCGAAGCCCTGGGCCACCCGCTCGGGGTCGAGGCCGAAGGAGGCGTAGATCGCCGCCTGCTGCGCCGGCATGGCCTGGTTGAACAGGAGCGATTGGAAGCAATGCGCCGCCCAGTCCTCCACCAGGTCGCGCTCGGCCTTGCTCATCATAGGCACGGTGCGGTCGGCCCAGATCTTGCCGAACTTGTGGTGGAAGGCCTCGTCGGTCATCACCAGTTGGAAGAGCTTCTTGGCCAGGGGATCGACGTTGTAGCGATAGCCGTTGGCGAAGGCGCCCATGGCCAGGCCCTCCACCAGCATCTGCATGCCAACGATCTTCTTGTAGACTTCCGGCGCCTCGATGATCTCGATGAGCAGCGCTTTCAACGCCGGACCGCATGGCGTGGGCCGACCCCAGCGGGCTTTGATGTATTTGGCGAAGGCGGTGACGTGGCGGGCTTCCTCGCGGGTCTGGTTGGCGGCGTATTCCTGCGCCCCCTGATCGTAGAGAACATGGCAGAGCGACGCCGAGAGGTTCAGCGCGCCCTGTTCGCCGTGCAGGATGGAGGAGAAGCTGCGCAGGGTCTGCTGATTGATGAAGCGCACGCGGTCCTTGGGATCGGACAGCCTGTCGGAGACATATTTGGTCTGCAGCGCCGCGACCATGTCCTCGGGCAGCAGCGCCTCGTTCTCCATGTCGAAGGGTTCGTCGAAGTCGATGTACTTCTTGTCGAGGGGATCCCAGAAGTGGTCGTGGGTGGCGCTGATGATCTTGTCGAAGGCCGTCGAGCGGTTTCCGTAGCGATCCAGGGTGAGCATGGCTTCGAAGTCGTCGGGCGAGACGGCCTCGTACATGACGTCCTTGGTGATGTTGCCGTCGGCCATAGCGAGTTCTCCTGCCTTTTGCGCTCCCGGCAGGCAACATGCACGTCGGCCACGCCCGCGTCAAACAAAAATGACGGGGGCGTCATTATTTTTCCGTAAGGTAAGCCCTGAGCGTCAGGCGCCCTCGGACCTCGCTCGAGCGTCCCGCCTGGCCTTCACGCGCAATCGCAGGGCGTTGAGCTTGATGAACCCGGCCGCGTCGCGGTGGTCGTAGGCGCGCCCGCCATCCTCGAAGGTTACCAGGTCCCGATCGTAGAGGGACCAGGGGCTGGCGCAGCCGGTGACGGCGACATTGCCCTTGTAAAGCTTTACCCGCACCTGGCCGCTGACGAACCTCTGCGACTGGTCGATGGCCGCCTGCAGCATCTCCCGCTCGGGCGAGAACCAGAAGCCGTTGTAGATCATCGCGGCATAGCGCGGCATCAGCTCGTCCTTGAGGTGCGCCGCGCCGCGGTCGAGAGTGATCGACTCCATGCCCCGGTGGGCGGCCAGAAGGATGGTCCCGCCGGGGGTCTCGTAGACCCCCCGCGACTTCATGCCGACAAAGCGATTTTCCACCAGGTCGAGCCGCCCCACACCGCTTTCGTAGCCGAGCCGGTTGAGGGCGGTGAGCAGAGCCGCGGGCGATAGGCGCTCGCCGTCGATGGCCACCGGATCGCCGGCTTCGAAATCGAGGGTGAAGAGGCGCGGCCGGTCGGGCGCATCCTGGGGAGACAAGGTCCGCATGTGAACGAATTCGGGCGCGTCGAGGCTGGGATCCTCCAGCACCTTGCCCTCCGACGAGGAGTGCAGGAGGTTGGCGTCGACGCTGAACGGCGCCTCGCCGCGCTTGTCCTTGGCGATGGGGATCTGATGTCGCTCGGCGAAAGCCAACAGGGCTTCGCGGCTCTTGAACTCCCACTCCCGCCAAGGGGCGATCACATGGACGTCGGGCGCCAGGGCGTAATAGGCCAGTTCGAAGCGCACCTGGTCGTTACCCTTGCCGGTGGCTCCGTGACAGACCGCGTCGGCGCCGACGGCGCGGGCAAGGTCGATCTGGGCCTTGGCGATCAGCGGGCGGGCGATGGCGGTGCCCAGAAGATATTGGCCTTCATAGACCGTGTTGGCGCGGAACATGGGAAAGACGAAGTCGCGGACAAATTCCTCGCGCAGATCCTCGATGAAGATGTTCTCCGGCTTGACGCCCAGCAGGAGCGCCTTTTCCTTGGCCGGCGAGAGTTCGTCGCCTTGGCCCAGATCGGCCGTGAAGGTCACCACCTCGCACCGGTAGGTCTGCTGCAGCCATTTCAGGATGATCGAGGTGTCTAGACCCCCGGAGTAGGCCAGCACCACCTTTCGGACGCTCGTCGCTTCGGCCATGGCGCTAGACCGTGACCTGGGCGCCCAGCTCCACCACCCGGCCGGGGGGAATCTTGAAGAAATCGGTGGGGTTGGCCGCGTTCTTGGTGAGGAAGATGAACAATCGGTCCTGCCACAACGGCATGCCCGATCGCACGTCCGGGACGATCGAGCGGCGACCCAGAAAGAAGGTCGTGGCCATGATGTCGAAGGTCAGCCCCAGCTTGCGGCACTTAGCCAGCGCCTTGGGCACATTGGGACTCTCCATGAATCCGTAGGAAAGCACCACCCGCTTGAAGTCGGCGTTGATCGGCTCGATGCGAATGCGCGCCTCCTCCGCCACCGTGGGGGTCTCGGCCGTCTCCACGGTCAGGATAACGTTCTTCTGATGGAGAACCCTATTGTGCTTGAGATTGTGCAGCAGGGCCACCGGCGCCATGTCGGGGTTCGAGGTGAGGAAGATAGCGGTTCCGGGTTGGCGGAAGAGCCTTTGCGGCGACAGGCCCGCGATCAGGTCGGCGAGGGGCACGCTGTCGCTTCGCGTCTTTTCGGTGAGGATGCGCAGGCCGCGCGACCAAGTCCACATGATCACGACCAGGCCGACGCCCAACGCCAGGGGCATCCAGCCACCGTCGCGAATCTTGAACAGGTTGGCGGCCAGAAAGGTGATGTCCACAAAGGCGATCGGACCTAGGATCAAGGCGATCTGTGCGAGACGCCACTTCCACAGATGTCGCGCGACCACATAGGCCAGCACCGTACTCATGAACATCGTCCCGGTCACGGCGATCCCGTAGGCCGAGGCCAGGCGGTGAGAGCTTTGGAACACCACCAGCAGCACCAGCACGCCCACCATCATCATGGTGTTCACCGCCGGAACGAAGATCTGGCCGGACTGCGTCTGCGAAGTGCGCTTGATGTCGATGCGCGGCAGCAGGCCGACCTGCACCGCCTGACGGGTCATGGAAAAGGCGCCGGTGATCACCGCCTGACTGGCGATGACGGCCGCGGCGGTGGCCAGGACCAGCACCGGCCAATAGGCGAAGGCCGGGACCATGCGGAAGAACGGATTGTGGCGATCGGTTCCCGTCAGCACCAGGGCGCCTTGACCGAGGTAATTCAAGACCAGGCAGGGAAAGACCAGCACGAACCAGGCCGCGCGGATCGGGCTCTTCCCGAACTGGCCCATGTCGGCGTAGAGCGCTTCGGCCCCGGTCACGGCCAAAAAGACGCTGCCCAAAATCACGAAGCCGACCAAGCCGTTTTCGACCAGGAATCGAACCGCGTAGTAGGGATTGACGGCCCGCAGGATGGAGAGGCCGTCGCTGGCCAGATGCAGCACGCCAAGAGCGCCCAGGGTCAGGAACCACAGAGCCATCACCGGGCCGAACAGCGAGGCTACGCGATGGGTCCCCGTCCGTTGGACCGCGAACAGGGCCACCAGAATCCCCGCCGCCGTGGCCAGCACATAGGGGGCAAGGATGTGGCCCAGATGCGGCGCGCTCTTGAGCCCTTCGACCGCTGAGAGAACCGAAAAGGCGGGCGTGATCACCCCGTCGCCATAGAACAGCGACACCCCGACAATGCCGAGCAGGAACAGAAAGCCCGACCGTTTGCCCAGCGCGCTTTGGGCCAGCGTCATCAGGGCGACCGAACCGCCTTCGCCCTTGTTGTCGGCCCGCATCAGAAAGACGATGTATTTCAAGGTGACGATGAGGGTCAGGGTCCAGAGAATGAGCGAGACCACGCCCAGGACAGCGATGTATTGCGGGCCCACGGGGCGCGAATGGGCCAGCGCTTCGCGCAGGGCGTAGATCGGACTGGTGCCGATATCGCCGAACACCACGCCCACCGCCCCCACCGTCAGGGCCGCGAAACTCCGTCGGCGGAACCGCCCCGCGCCGGCGCCGGGGGCTTGCGCCGCCGCTTCTTCGCTCGCCTGGGCGGAAGGCGCTTCGGGAACCTCCACCGTCAAGTCGAACCCTCCGCGGATGTCCCGCGCCCACGGACGCCATTATCGGCGCCCGTTCCTTCCTAGAGACGGCGCCCCAGCGGCGCCCGTCGCAGATCGGTGATCGGTGATCGGTGATCGGCGGGCGCGGTACACCCGAACGCGCCGCCGTTCAATCACTCCTCATCTTAAGAGCCACGGGCGCCAACAATTGCTTTCCTTGTCGCCCCCAGCGCGCTTACGGTCCGCGCGGTTTGGCGGAGAAGTCGGCGCGAGGAGGAAGATAAGCGCATGAGCAGGCGCCTCGCCCTGGTTACCGGGGCATCGTCGGGTATCGGGGCCGCTTTCGCGCGCCTCTACGCGAGCCACGGCTATGATCTGGCCGTCACCGCCAGACGCGCCGATCGCCTTGCCGCCCTGGCCGACGAGGTGCGGCTGCGCCACGGCGTCGAAATCCTGATCGTGCCGGCCGACCTGGCCGACGCGGCGGCGCCGGACGCCATCCTCACCGAGATCGCCGCGCACGGCCGCGTGGTGGACGCCCTGGTCAACAACGCCGGCTATGGCGTTCCTGGCCCTTACGCCGGCGCGCGTTGGGAGGACCAGCACGCCTTCCTCCAGGTTCTGCTGGCGGCTGTGTGTGAGCTCACCCACAAGGCCCTGCCCGGCATGATCGAGCGGCGGTTCGGCCGCATCGTCAACGTCGCCTCCGTGGCCGGACTTGTTCCCGGCGGGGCCGGAACCGCGCTCTACGGGGCGACCAAGGCGTTCTTGATCAGCTTTTCGCAAGCCCTGCATGCGGAGATGCGCGCCGCGGGCGTGCACGTCTCGGCGCTATGCCCCGGCTTCACCTACAGCGAGTTTCACGACGTCAACAACACCCGCGAGCTGACCGACCGCGCCCCGCCCTGGATGTGGCTGGGGGCAGACGAGGTGGCCGCGGCCGGCTACGAGGCGGCGGAAGCCAATCGGCCGATTTGCGTCCCCGGCGCGCCCAACAAGGCCATCGCCGCGGTGGCCAAGCTCCTACCCGACGAATGGTGCATGGCCCTGATGGCCAGGGGCCCCGCGAGCCGGCGCCAGCTCTGAATGGCGGGCGCCCTGGTAGGGCAGCGCGGTATCCTTGCGGATGAGATCGATGGTCGAGCCTTCCACCCCGGCCAGCATGAACTGCACCGCCATGGCGCACAGGATGAGCCCCAGCACCCGCACGATGATGATCATGCCGATCTTGCCCAGCATTCGCGAGATCAAGCCAGTGAGCCAGAACGAAGCCACCACCACCACGCATTCGGCGGCGATCACCACGACGCCGACGGCGACGCCGCCGACGCCCAGCTTGTGCGCCTCCTCGGCGTAGATCACCGCCGAGGAAATGGCCCCCGGGCCGATCAGAAGCGGCATGCCGAAGGGGACGACCAGCCCCTCGAAACGCTGCGCCGCATAGGCGCGGGTGGAGAGCTTGTCGATCGCCTCTCCGGCGCCCGCGAAGGCGCTGCTCGACTCGCCCCGCACCATGCTCAGGCCCATGAAGAGCAGTAGAATCCCGCCGGCGATCCGAAAGGCCGCCATGGAGATTCCAAAGAATTGCAGCAGCGCGAGCCCGGTCAGATAGAAGAAGCTCAGAAACACGAAGGCGAAGAGGGCGATGTAGAGCGCGGTCAAGCGCCGGGCGGGCGGCGTGGCGCCCGCCGTCGCGGCGGCGAACAAAGGGACGTTGCCCACTGGATCGATCAGCGCGAACAGGGCGACGAAGAAGTTGACGGCGAATTGGGCCTGGTTCATCCTCACTGCTTAGCTCAAATCACCGTTCTACGCGACCGGGGAGACGCGCCGCCCGGCCGCGCGCGGTCGCACGAGGATCTCGGCCATGACCGCCGCACCGCCACGCCGCCACCACGACGCCGCCGAGCTCGCGCACGACACCGCGGCCGCCGATCCGCGCCTCGTTGTTCCCCTCGACCTGCCAACCCGCGCGCAGGCCGAAGCCATGGTCGAGGCCCTGGGCGAGACGGTCTCGTTTTACAAGATCGGCCTTCAGCTTCTGGCCGGGGGCGGCATGGAGGTGGCCGCCGATCTCAAGGCGCGCGGCGCCAGCGTCTTCCTGGACTGGAAGCTCCATGACATCGGCGCGACGGTGGAAAGGGCCACCGCGGCGATCGTCGCCACCGGCGCCTGCGATTTCCTCACCGTACATGCCGAGCCTCAGGTGCTGAAATCCGCGGTCAGGGGACGCGACGGCGAGCGCTCGGTGAAGATTCTCGGCGTCACGGTGTTGACCAGCCTCAGAGACCGGGATTTGGGCGAAATCGGTTACGACTTCACGATTGAGGGTTTGGTGGAGCGGCGCATCGGCCAGGTCCTCGACGCCGGCGCCGACGGGGTGATCGTCAGTCCCCGCGAGGCGGCGCTGGCGAGGCGCATCGGCGGGGCGGACTTCCTGGTGGTGACGCCGGGCGTGCGGCCCGCCTGGGCGGGCCTCGACGATCAGGCCCGGGCCGCCAGCCCTGCCGAGGCGCTCGCCGCCGGCGCCAGCCACATCGTCTGCGGCCGGCCGATCACCGCCGCCGCCGACCCCCGCGCCGCCGCCCTGGCCATCGCCGCGGAGATGGCCAGGTAGGCGAGCACGGACTTTCGGCCCGCGCCCGCGTTCGCGCCATGGAGAGGCGGGCTAAGAAGCCAGCCTTCCAACCCATGTTGCAAATCCAGCGGCCGGCTCCGGCCGACAAGGGGACGCTCGCAACGTCCGAGATGGGGTGGAGCGGAGCTCGGACGGCCGGTTGAACCCCCTCTACCACTATCCCTAGTCTCTTGTGCGGGGACCCATATGTCCGCCGCAATCAGAAATCCACGGCCAAGCCCTTGCGCTCCCAGTCGCCGAAGCGGGTCGGCTCGGGGCCGGCGGGACCGCCCTCCTCCGGCCCCGGCGGGGCGGCGGGCGGCGCCTGGGCGAGGCGGCGGGCGGCTTCCTCCAGCGCGCGTCGGGCGGCGGGGGTGAGTTTCTTGGCGGGCGCGGGATCGTTCGGGGTCACCCGTCTGATTTAGGGCGGCGCGGCATAAGCGCCAGGGCCTTGCCGCGCGGGATTAAAGCGGTCACGGATCGCCCGGTGACTCTCCCCGCGCAGACCCTACTTGCTCCGGCCCTCCTGGCGCGGGGCGCCGCCCTGAAGCTCATCGAAGCGGCCCTCGCCAAGCGCGGCGGTCTCGACGAGGCTCTGGGCGAGCGGACCTATGGGCTGCTTTCCACCCAGGATCGGGCGTTCGCCCGCGCCCTGGTCATGGCGACCTTGCGCCACTTGGGGCCGATCGACCGCGCGCTCGACAGGCGGTTGACGCGCGAGCCGCCCGCCCCTGTCCGCAACTTGCTGCGTCTGGGCCTGGCTCAGGCCTACTGGCTCGACACGCCGGCGTTCGCCGCCGTGGACACCACCGTCAGCCTGGCGCCCAAGCCCCTGCGGGGCTTGGTCAATGCGGTGCTGCGCGGCGTGCTGCGCGAGGACCCGCCCTCTGAAGAACCGGAGAGCCTCGCGCCCGCCTGGCTTTTCGCTCGCTGGCGCGCCGCCTGGGGCGAAAGCGAAGCCGTGGCCGTCGCCGCCCAGATCGCTGAAGAACCTTCCACCGACCTCACGCTTCGCGACGGCGACGATGGCGGCCTCGTCGAAGCGCTGGAGGCGGAGGCGCTTGGCCAGGGGTCCTTGAGGACCCACAAGCGCGGCGACGTGGCCGCGTGGCCAGGCTACGAGGACGGCCGCTGGTGGGTGCAGGACGCCGCCGCCGCCATCCCCGCCCGCCTGCTCGGCGTCCAACCGGGCGAAACCGTTCTAGATCTCTGCGCCGCGCCGGGTGGCAAAACCCTGCAACTGGCCGCCGCCGGGGCCCAGGTGACAGCGGTGGATCGATCGGCCGCGCGCCTGCGCCGTCTTGCCGCCGGGCTGGCGCGCACCGGGCTTGCCGCCGAGGTGGCCGTCGCCGACGCCGACGCCTGGCCCGATCGGCGAAGTTTCGACGCCGTGCTGCTGGACGCCCCCTGCTCGGCCACGGGGACCTTCCGCCATCACCCTGACGTTCTGTGGAACGTGCGGCCGCCGGATATCGCCTCCCTGGCCGCCGTGCAGGCCACGCTTTTGATCAGCGCCGGGGCGCGGGTGAACGAAGGCGGGCGGCTGATCTACAGCGTCTGTTCCCTGGAGCCTGAGGAGGGTGAGGCGCAGGCGCGCGCTTTCCTAGCCGCCCGGCCCGACTTTCATCTCGATCCGATCGCGGCCGGCGAAGCGGGGTCGCCGGCGGCGGCCCGCGCGGCGCAAGGCTGGCTGCGGATTTTGCCCCATCAGGCGGTTGGCGGCCTGGACGGCTTCTTCATCGCCCGTTTCCGTCGTGATATGCCCGCCCGATGAGCGCGCGCGCCCTCGTCATCGCCCCCTCGATCCTGTCGGCGGACTTCGCTCGCCTGGGCGAGGAGGCCCGCGCCGTTGAGGCGGCGGGCGCCGACTGGCTGCATGTGGATGTCATGGACGGCCACTTCGTCCCCAACATCAGCATCGGGCCCCAGGTGGTCAGGGCTCTGCGGCCGCACGTCGCCATCCCCCTCGACGTTCATCTGATGATCGCCCCGGCCGACCCCTACCTCGAAGCCTTCCGCGACGCCGGCGCCGATCACATCCTGGTCCACCCGGAAGCCGGCCCTCACCTCAACCGCACCTTGACCCACATCCGCGCCCTGGGCGCCAAGGCCGGCGTGGTCTTCGATCCCTCCACCCCGCCCGACGCCATCGCCTGGATGATGGACGACATCGACATCATCCTGGTCATGTCCATCAACCCCGGCTTCGGCGGGCAGAGCTTCATGCCCTCGCAGCTGGCCAAGATCGCCCGTCTGCGCTCGATGATCGACGCCTGCGGGCGCGACATCGTGCTGGAAGTGGACGGCGGGGTGACGCCGGAAACGGCGCGTCTCTGCGTCGAGGCCGGCGCCGACGCCCTGGTGGCCGGCACCGCGGTTTTCAAGGACGGGCCGGAGGGCTACGCCCGCAACATCCGCGCCCTGCGCGGTGAGTGAAGCGCGGCGGTTGACAGCCTCTTCGCCGAGCCTATTTTCCGGCCTCTCGCGTGACTGGCGATGAAGGTGGGTGACCACCGGGAAGCGCGGGATCGGTCTTTTGCAGCCGCACGCCTGGGCGCCCTCTCGAGCTGGAGAACGCCATGACCGCGCCCGCCTTTCCCCGCGCTCCCGACCTCGCCCCCGTCCGCCGGGCCCTGGTATCGGTGTCGGACAAGAGGGGTTTGAAGGAAATCGCCGGCGCGCTGGCGGAACTGGGCGTCGAAATCGTCTCCACCGGCGGCACCCGCGCCGCCATCGCCGCGGCGGGACTGCCGGTGAGGGATGTTTCGGAGCTCACCGGGTTTCCCGAAATCATGGACGGGCGGGTCAAGACCCTGCACCCTGCGGTGCACGGCGCGCTGCTGGGCGTGCGGGACGCGCCCGAGCACGCCGCGGCCATGGCCCGGCACGCCATCGAGGGCATCGATCTACTCTACATCAACCTCTATCCCTTCGAAGCCGCGGCCGCCGCCAGGGCCGGATTCGACGCCTGCGTGGAAATGATCGACATCGGCGGTCCGGCCATGATCCGCTCGGGCGCCAAGAACCACGCCTACGTCGCGGTGTGCACGGCGCCCGAGGACATGGCGCGGGTGCTGGAGGCCCTGCGGACGGTCGGCGGGACGAGCCTCGCCCTGCGCCGGATCCTGGCGGCGCGCGCTTTCGCCCTGACGGCCGCCTACGATGGGGCCATCGCCGGCTGGTTCGACGCCCAGACCGGCGGGGCGCGGACCGGCGAGGCGTTCCCAGATCACAAGGTGATCGCCGGCGAGCTGAAAGGGGCCATGCGCTATGGCGAAAACCCACATCAGGCCGCGGCCTTCTATGTTTTCCCGAACCCCCGTCCAGGCGTCGCCACGGCGCGGCAGGTCCAGGGCAAGGCGCTCGGCTACAACAACGTCGCCGACACCGACGCGGCCGTGGAGCTGGCGGCCGAGTTCGACCCGAAGAGCGCCGCCGCGGTCATCGTCAAGCATGCCAATCCCTGCGGCGTGGCCCTGGGCGCCGATCTAAGGGGCGCCTATCTGAGGGCGCTGCAGTGCGACCCTGTGTCGGCCTTCGGCGGCATCGTCGCGGTCAACCGCCGCCTCGACGCCGCGGCCGCGGGTGAAATCATCAAGATCTTCACCGAGGTGGTGATCGCGCCGGAGGCCGATGAAGACGCCGTCGCCCTCTTCGCCGCCAGGAAGAACTTGCGGTTGCTGCTCACCGGCCCCCTCCCCGATCCCGGCGCGCCGGGTGAGGCTTTCAGGTCAGTGGCCGGCGGCTTCCTGGTCCAGGCCCGCGACAATGCCAAGATCACGGCGGCCGATCTGAAGGTCGTCACCCGCCGCGCGCCCAGCGAGGCGGAGGTGCGCGACATGCTGTTCGCCTTCACCGTCGCCAAGCACGTCAAGTCCAACGCCATTGTCTTTGCCAGGGACGGCCAGACGGCCGGAATCGGGGCCGGCCAGATGAACCGCCGCGATTCGGTCCGCATCGCCGCCTTGCGCGCCGCCGAGGCAGCCACCGCGGCGGGTCTGCCGCGATCCCTGGCCGAAGGATCGGCCTGCGCCTCCGACGCTTTCTTTCCCTTCGCCGACGGCCTGATTCAGGCGGTGGAGGCCGGCGCCACGGCGGTGATCCAGCCGGGCGGCTCGATCCGCGATGGAGAAGTCATCGCCGCAGCCGATGAGGCGGGGATTGCCATGGCTTTCACCGGGGCGCGGGCGTTTCGGCACTGAAAGGAGCGCGAGGCCGCGCTCTCAAGCCCCGGCCAACTCCCGGAGCGCCGCGTTGGCGATGGTGAGTTTGGCGAAGGACCAGCCGCCGGCGGCTTTTTCGATCTCTTCCACCGTGCGCTTGGCGTCCCTGACCGGATCGGCGTGGGCGGCGGACCAAGCCCCGACCGCGGCGCCGGCGCGCTCGGGGGCCTCTTGCGCATAGCCCTGGCCGGCGAAGGTCATCACCGCGCCGGCCAGCGCGGCCTGCTCGGTCAGCATGTCCTCGATGAGACGGCGGACCGCCAGCCGCTCATAGGGATCGCCCGCCGTGCGCGATCCGGCCGCCGCCCGCAGGCGGTCGAAGCCGAACACCCCGCCGACACGATGATAGACGAAGGCCGCGCCCGTCAGGGGCCAGCCCTGCGCGGCGGCCAGCTCGGTCAAGGTCGTGGCCAGGGTCAGGGGCCGCATCAGGGCCACCGAGTGGGCGATGTCCTTGGGCGCGCCGGCCTTGATCCAGCCGGCCGCCCGGCGCACCGCCGCCTTCTGCTCGAAGGGCGAGAGGACGCCCGGCACCAGCTTCTTGAGGGAGTCCACGGCTGGGCGAAAGGCGCGGACCAGGCTCTGGACATCGCCGCCCTCGCGCGCGGCCCGGCGGGCGAGCCAATAGGTCTGGCCGCGCAGCACATAGGTAAGCTCGCGGAATAAGGCCGTCTGGCCGCTCGCCGGCGCCTTGCCGTCCAGCCGCTCGACGCGCGCCCAGACATCGGAAAAGCGCAGCACCTGGCGCGCCGCCTCGAAAGCCGTGATCAGGTCGCCGGTGTCGCACCCGGCCGCGGCGCGCAGGCGTGCGGGAAAGGTCGGACCGCACAGGTTGACCAAGTCGTTGTCAACCACGGTGGCGATGATCTCGCGGCGAAGGCGATGGCGGCGCATCTCATCTTCGAAGGCGCCCATGGCCTTGGGGAAATATCCCTCGAGGACGGCGAAGAAGTAGGGATCGTCGGGGGCCGGCGTGGCGATGATGTCGCCGAACAGTTCGAGCTTGCCGTAGGCCAGCAGAACCGCCAGCTCTGGGCGGGTGAGGCCCTCGCCGGCCGCGACCCGTTCGGCGAGGACGGCGTGGTCCGGCAGGCCCTCCAGGGCGCGATCCAGACGCCCGCGGCTTTCCAGCTCGGTCATGAACGCCGCCTGGGCGGCGAGGTCCTGCGCCGCCTCGGCCTGCAGGAGGGTGAGCGCCAGGGTCTGATCGTAGTTGTGCGCCAGCACGTGGACCGCGATTTCGCCGGTCATCGAAGCGAGCAGTTCGTCGCGCCCGGGTCTAGTCAGGCGTCCGGTCCGCTCGGCCATGCCGGTGAGGATCTTGATGTTCACTTCATGGTCGGAGGTGTCGACGCCGGCCGAATTGTCGATGGCGTCGGTGTCGATACGTCCCCCGGCCAGAGCGAACTCGATCCGGCCGGCCTGGGTGAAGCCCAGATTGGCGCCCTCGCCCACCACCTTGCACCGCAGATCGCGTCCATTGACGCGCACCGCGTCATTGGCCTTGTCACCCACGTCGAGGTTCGCCTCGACGAGACCCTTCACATAGGTGCCGATGCCGCCCATGAAGAGCAGTTCGACGCGGCTCTTGAGGATAGCCGAGATCAGTTCGTTGGGCGAGAGGACGTCGGCCTTGATGTCCAAGAACGCCTGGGCCGGCTCGCTGAGCGTGATCGACTTTTGGCTGCGCGGGAAGACCCCGCCGCCCGGTGAAATCAGGGCCGGGTCATAGTCCTCCCATGAGGACGCCGGCAGATCGAAGAGGCGCTTGCGCTCGCGCCAGCTCGCCGCCGCGTCGGGGTGGGGATCGAGGAAAATATGGCGATGGTCGAAGGCGGCCTTGAGCCGGATCGCCTTGGAAAGCAGCATGCCGTTCCCGAACACGTCGCCAGACATGTCGCCGACGCCGGCCACGGTAAACGTGTCGCGCTGGATGTCCTTGCCGAGTTCCCGGAAGTGGCGCTTGACCGCTTCCCAGGCGCCCCGCGAGGTGATCGCCATCGCCTTGTGGTCGTAGCCCGCCGAGCCGCCCGAGGCGAAGGCGTCGCCCAGCCAGAAGCCGTAAGCTTCCGCCACCGCGTTGGCGATGTCCGAGAAACTCGCCGTTCCCTTGTCGGCGGCCACCACCAGATAGGGATCGTCGGCGTCGTGGATCACCACCTTGGGCGGGTGAACCACCGCCCCGTCGGCGTTGATGTTGTCGGTCAGATCCAGCAGGCCGTAGAGAAACGTCTTGTAGGCGCGGACGGCCTCGGCCCGCACCGCCTGCGCCGAGCCGCCGCGCGGCAGGGCCTTGGGATAGAAGCCGCCCTTGGAGCCCACCGGCACGATCACCGCGTTCTTCACCTGTTGAGCCTTGACCAGGCCCAGCACCTCGGTGCGGAAATCGTCGCGCCGGTCAGACCAGCGCAGCCCGCCGCGCGCCACCGGCCCGAAGCGCAGGTGCACCCCCTCCACATGCGGGGCGGAAACATAGATTTCCCGAAATGGCTTGGGCGCGGGCAGATCGAGCAACTCTCGGCTCGCCACCTTGAAGCTGATGTAGGGCTTTGCCGCGCCCTGGGCGTCGGTCTGGTAGTAGTTGGTGCGGGTGATCGCGCCCACCAGCGCCGCCAGGCGGCGAAGCACACGGTCGGCGTCCAGGCTCTCCACCGCCTGCAAGGCCTCCTCGATGGCCAGGCGCAAAGCGGCGGACGACCCGGTCCTCGCTTCCAGGCTCGCCCCGGTCGCCGGATCGAAGCGGGCCGCGAACAGTTCGAGCAGGAGGCTGGCGACGCCCGGATAGGCCGCCAGCGCCCCCTCCTGGACCGCTTGGCTCGGATCGAGGCCCGATTGCTGGCGATAGCGGCAGAGGGCGCGGACCAGCGCCGCTTGCCGCCACGTTGCGCCCAACTCCAGCACCAGGCGGTTGAAGCCGTCGCTTTCGGCCACGCCGCTCCACACCGCCGTAAAGGCCGCCTCGAAGGGCGCCCGCAAATCCTCAAAGGTCAGATGGGCGCCCTGCTCGTCCTCGAGCACGAATTCGTGGATCCAGACGCGGTCGCGCCTGCCGTCCGCCGCCAGAGGGGTGATGGCGAAGCCTTCCTCCACCAGGGCGCTGAGGCCCATGTCGCCGAGGATGGGCAGCACCTGGGCCAGCGCCGCGGGCGCATCACCGCGCCGATAGAGCTTGAAGCGGAACTGCAGCGGGGAATCGGCGCGCTTTCGGAAAGCCCGGACGATCACCGCCCCGCCGCCGCTCAAGGTCTCGACGGTCATGAGGTCGCTCAGCGCCTCGGCGGCGTCGTATCGGTCGCGGTAGCCCGGCGGGAAGGCGCCGTCGTAGGCGGCCAGGAGGGCCGGAACCTCGGCGGGATCGGAAACGCCGCCGCGCGTCGCCGCCTCCAGATCGTCGGCCCAGGTGCGCGCCGCGCGCGCCACCTGCGCCTCGACCTCGGCCAGATTCGGGTCGCGATGGTCGCCGGGCGTGACGCCGATGATGAAGTGGACGCGGGCCAGCGAGGCGTCCGAATAGCTCGGATAATAGGCCGAGACGCGGCCGCCGTAGGCCTTGGCCAGGATCGCGCCGGCCCGCTCACGCAGACGCTCGTCGTAGCGCTCCCTTGGCGCGTAGAGCATGACCGAGAAGAAGCGGTCGAAGGGGTCGCGGCGCACGAACAGCTTGACCTTGGGGCGGTCGGTGAGGTGAAGGATGTCCAGCGCCGTGGCCAAGAGCTCGTCGGCGCCGATCTGGAATAGCTCGTCGCGCGGATAGGTCTCCAGGATGTTGGCCAGCCGCATGGCGTTGTGGCTGCCGGAGGCGTAGCCGGCGGCGGCCATCACCTTGTCGAGCTTGCGCCGCAGAAGCGGCGTGCCGCGGGCCGGTTCGTCATAGGCCTGGGCGGTGAACAGCCCCACGAAGCGCACCTCGCCCGAGGGCTTGCCGTCGGCGCCGTAGCGGCGCACGCCGATATAGTCCATGTACGCCCGCCGATGCACCCGCGAGCGGAGGTTGGACTTGGCCACCACCACCGGCTCGGCGGTCTCCAGGCTCTGGCGCAGGGCGCCCGACAGTATCGCCGGCTCGCTGCCGCGGCGCAGCACCGTGCGGGCCGGGTCGCGCAGCACGCCCAGGCCGTCCCGCGGCTGATACAGCGGTTCCTCGGCGGCGTAATCGCCGTCGGCGGTGCGCGGATACCTGTAGGTGCGCGCGCCCAGAAAAACGAAGTGGCCGGCGTCTACCCAGCGCAGGAATTCCAGATCTTCGGCCAGGCTCTGGGGGTCCCCCGGCGCGGCCGCTTTCAGCTCGGCGATGGAGCGCGCCATGAGGGCCAGCATGGCCGGGAAATCAGCTACCGCGGCGCGCGTGTCGGCCAGCGCGGTGAGCAGCCGGTCGATGAGGCCGGCGCGCCGCTCCTCGCCCACCGGCGCCAGCCACACCTGGATCATCGACACCGGAACCTCGCCCTCGACGACGATGGGATGGAACATCGCCTTGACCTCGGCGCCCGATTCGCTGACTTCGCCCATGACGCTGTCAACCAGGAACGGCGCGTCGGGCTGGACGATCTCCAGCACGTCCAGCTTCAGATCGCGGCCGTCCGCCCCGCCGGCGCGGATCAGGCGCACCGCTGGCGCGCCGTCCTTGCCCGCCGCGCCCGTGGCGGCGGCGGCGAAGCGCCAGAAGTCGGCCAGCACCCCCGCCAGATCGGCCACGGCGACGCCGGTAAGCTCGCCAGGGCGGAAATCCTCCAGCACCTTGGCCAGAAAGGCGGTCTGGGCCGCGGAACTCTGAAGCGCGGGCGGTTGAGGCTCCAACGCCTGGGGCTGGGCGCGCGCCAGATCGGCGCTAAAGGCGGCGGTCAAGCCCTCGAGGGTAACGGCTGACGCGGCGGGGAGGGTCTTTTCGGGCATGGCCGCGACCCTAGAGCCAATCGGGCCGCATTTGAACCGCCGAGCGCCGCCGGGCGGCTTAAGCGCCGGCCCCCTCGTCGGGCGATTTTTCCGCGCCCCGGCCCAGGCCCTGAGGGTCGCCGTCCGCCGACAGGAGGATGGCGATCCAGCGCGAGCCGTCGAACTGGGCCAGGATCACCATGCTCAGAACCGTGAGCGGCGTCGACAGGAACATGCCCGGCAGGCCCAGGATCGCCCCCCAGAAGCCCAGGGACATCAGAACCACCAGCGGATCCATGTTTAGGCCCCGGCCCTGCATGCGCGGCAAGAGGATGTTTCCGACCACGAAGGTGATGGCGAAGAGGCCGCCCAGGACCAACGCCGCCGTTCCGTAGCCGTCGAACTGCACCAGGGAGAAGAGGGCCGGCAGGGCGATGGCCACCACCGCGCCGACGATGGGGACATAGTTGAGGATGAAGATCAGGAAGGCCCAGAAGAAAGCGTCGTCCAGGCCGGCGAAGGCCATCAGCGCCCCGCCCAGGACGGCGATGATCGCGCCGCTGACGGTCTGTATCCACAGATAGCGCTCCACGCTGTCGCGCACCCGCAGGAAAACCTGCAGCGCGTCCTGGCGATCCTCGCGTTCGCGAAACAGCCGCACGGCCTTGCGCTCGAAGGCGTGCCGCGAGGCAAGGATGAAACCCAGATAGACCAACACCAGGACGGCGCTGGAGGCGAATCCCTGCAGGGTCTCGGCCACCGTGCCGAGGTAGGGGGTCGGGTCGAGTTGGCCGACGATCTGGTCGATGGTCTGCGGCGCGCGAACGCCCAGACGAGAAGCGGCGTGGCCGACCAGCGCGTTCAGCTTGGGCTCGTAGCCGCCCAGCCGGCTGACGAAGGCCCCCGCGTTGTTGGCCACGATCAAGGCCGCCGCCCCGAACAGCGCCACCGAGGTCGCGATCGCCGCCGCGATGGCCGCGCCGGACGGCAGGATGGGCACGCGTCGGCGGATCACCCGCGAGAAGCCATCCACCATCACCCCCAGGAACACCGCCAGGAGCAGGGGCGAGATGATGCCGCCCATCCAGCGCACCGCGGCCCCGGCGGCGATGACCGCCAGGACCACCAGGGCGTTGCGAGCGGTGACGGGGGAGACGACGGCGGCCATGGCGCTCTCGAGAAGGGGCGGCGGAGGCGAAACTGATCGCCAGCGCTCCGCGCCTAAGTCAATCGCATCGCCGACGCAACGGTGGCGATTTTCCCCCGCGGCGTCCATAGTCGTGTCCTGCAGTCGCAAGACCAACGCCCCATGATCGCTCTCATCCACACTACCGACCTGGTGAAGCTTTCGGCCGTCCAGGCCCTGCTGCGCGACCGGGGTGTCGAGGCGGAGGTCTTCGACGCCGCCGCGGGGGCGATCTGGCGCTCGATCATCCCGGTTCGCCTGATGGTCGCCGACGCCGACCTGCCGCGGGCGCGCCTCGCCCTGACCGAGGCCGGCTTTCGCCAGGCCGGCGACGGTGACTGGGATCTTTAAGGGTCCGGGTCGCAACACCGCCAGCCCTTCCCGCGCGGTCGCGCACCCGATAGCCTTAGCGACGCAGCTGGGACGAACGAAGGCCGATCGGCGCCATGGATCTTTGGGGCGACTTCCTGACCAACGAGGGCGACGTCATCCACAAGTGGGTGCACTATTTCCCGATCTACGAGCGGTATTTCGAGCCGTGGCGGAACAAGTCGCTGACCTTTCTTGAGATCGGTGTCGCCAGGGGCGGCTCCCTGCAGATGTGGCGCCGCGCTTTGGGACCGCTGGCCACAATCGTGGGCGTCGACATCGACCCCAAATGCCTCCGCCACCAGAGTCCCGGAATCTCGGTGCGCATCGGCGATCAGTCCGACGGCGACTTCCTGGAATCGGTGATCGACGAGTTCGGAGCGCCCGACATCGTCCTGGACGACGGCAGCCACCAGATGGCCCACATCCGCGCCACGTTCGATTACCTCTATCCGAGGCTTCCCAAGAACGGGGTCTACATGATCGAGGATCTGCACACCGCCTATTGGGAGAAATTCGGCGGCGGCCTCGACGCGCCGGCCAGCTTCATCAACCACGCCAAATCCCTGATCGACCAGCTCAACGCCGACCACGCCCAAGGCGCCGTGACGCCAGACGACTTCACCCGAGACACCTTTTCCATCGCCTTTTATGACAGCGTCATCGTCTTCGAGAAAGGCCAGATTCGGCAAAAGGAAGCCCGGGCGATCGGAGGCCGGAGACGGGGGAGCCAGTGAAGCCCGCCGCGCCGGTTCTCCGAGGTCTAGGTCGTCTTGGCAGGCTCTGGCGGCGGGAACTGGGAATCCACGTGCGATTAACCGGGCCCCCACTTGGGCGGTCCAGCTAGCCCTCGGCGGCTCTACGGCTTCCCGTTCGGCGGATAGAGCGCTTCGATCGCGCTGGACAACTGCCAGATATTTTCCTGCGGGCTCTTGGGCCGCGCCGCCAGCCTCAGCAGCCGCTCCAACTCCAATGGATAGGCGGCCCACAGGTTTTGGGCGCTGGCTTCGATAATGTCGTCATCGAGCTCCTGGGCCAGCGCGGTTGCGAGGTGCGCGGCACAAAAGAGTATCACCCGCGCCGCCGGGGCGGCGGTAGGGCACAGGCCGAGACACTCCTGAGCCACGCTGTAGTACAGCCCTTTCTGAAGGGCGTGCCCATCGGACACCGCGCCCCTGAGCGCGTCCGCTATGGCCTCGGCGGAAATCAGGCGAACTGGCTGGCGCGGAAAACCGAAAGCAACCGAACGCCATGCTCCGCCAGAAACTCCGCCGCGCCCTCTTCGCGGTTCACCAGCACCAGGGCCGATTCGACCTGCGCCCCCGCCGCCCGTGCGGTTTCGATGGCGCGGTAGATGGAGGCGCCGCTGGTGGCCACGTCGTCGGTCACGACGACCCGCTGCCCGCTGAGCGTCTCGCTGGGCCCAAGGCCTTCGACAAGATCGCGGGTGCCGTGCGCCTTGGGCTGTTTGCGAACGAAAAAGGTCTTCACCGGCCGCCCTTCCATCTCGCCAACGGCGGCGACGGCGCCCAGTATGGGAACCGCGCCCATCTCCAGGCCGCCGACATATTGGGCGCGCTCCTGGTGAAGTATGTCGAGGAAGGATCGGGCGGAGAGGTACGCACCGCGCGGATGCATCATCGCCGGCTTGAGATTGAAATAGAGGTTGCTCTCGATTCCGGACGAGAGTTTGAACAGTCCGCGACGAAACGACCGCTCGGCGATGATCTCGAAAAGCTCGGCGCGTTCGCCGTCGCCCAGACGGACCGAAGGCGTTGGCAGGCTGGCGGCCGTCATGATCGATCCTTATCGCTTACGACGCCCCGCGCGGAGGGTTCGCGGCCGTGAGTCGCTCCTAGGCGAGAATGAATCTCCGCGAGTCAAGGGTCAAGCGATAGTATGTAGGGCGCTTCCCACCGCAATCTGGCGGCTGGCGGGGCGCCATTCACCGTCGACGCCGGACCTTGGGCGACTTCTTCAACGCCTGCCTAAAGCGCGTTGACGATTTTCGCCTTGATCGCCCAATACTCGGTGTCGGTGATCAAGCCCAGGGTGAGCATCTCCTTGGCGCGGTTGAGCCGCTGGGTTGGATCGTCGGTTTCCGGCTGTGCGCCGGACGCCAGCTCGAGCGGCCTGTCGGGACCCCCCTGGGGGTAGACGCCCGTGGCGATCTGCACGCCACCGGCGCGCGCGCGCATCTCTTCGATGGACCGGACACGCCGCTTTTCGCGCCACGATTGCTCCTGAGCCTGACACTCGCGGTAGAGGGCTTGGGCGGGTTCGGTTTGAAGGCCGGTGACGCGAAGGACGCGCGTCGAGCCCTCGCCGCTGGCGGTGTCGGAGAGGTTGGCGCTGTAGGCGACGGTCACCGTGGCCGAGAACACCCCCACCTTCAGGCCGGCGTCCCTGATGTCCTGCCAGCGCACCCCGCACAGATCATAGCCTCCGAGCAGGCGGCGCGTCAGGAAGATGAAACGCCCGCTCGTCGCGGCGGCCAGCTGGCGGCGGTGAAAGAGGGCGAAGAGGCGATGCTGAAGCGCCCACGCGACGACGCTCTCGCCGTTGATCAGCACCGTATCCAGTTCCGCGCGCGCGGCGCCGCAACCTCTGTCCGGCGCCGCCGGATAGCCCACCACCGCCTTGGGCGCGCTCCTCGCTTGTGTCACCGGTTCAATCGACATCGGTTGCCTCCGCCTCGACGACGTTCTTCCCGCTCCTAAGCTGAAAAGAAGGCCGTCGCGAGGATTCCGATGTCCGCCGCCCATCGCCGCCGTCTCTTCGACCCCCGAGCCGGCCCTCCCGGATGAGACGGATTTACGCCCGCGTCATAACGCCGGCCATTGACGTTGGGATCGCTCTTGTCGGAAGTCGAGAAGCATAGCAATTCGGCGCAAAAGGCGCGGCCGTTGCGGCGATCACGGCGGATATTCAGCGTGCGCGAGCGCGCCATTTACGCGATTCTCGTGATGCTAGATTTTGGAGCGGGCGAAGAGATTCGAACTCTCGACCCCAACCTTGGGAATGGTGGCGCGCGCATGAGGCGGGCGCACGCCTTAGACCGCCGCCCTGGTCGAGATCGGTCTCGCCAACAGTGTAGCTTGTGTGTGGCTTCGCGGCCTGCGCCTACGCGTCACCATTCACCCGCTGAACGCAGTCACCGCCGGCGGCGAGCGATCAGGCCGCCCTCAACAGGCTGTACGACCCGTCCACCCCGCGGCGCACTTGGCCGTCGCGTTGAAGGACGCCCATCAGGCGACGCACGTCGGAGGCGGCGCCACGGCCCTTGAAGCGAGCGGCCAGGTCGTCGGCGCTCAGCGGCGCCGGGGCCTCGGCCAGTACGCCCTTGATCGACAACACCTGAGTTCGACCGTCCTTGGGCCAGGGCGCGCGAAAGCCCGCCAGGTCGGGCTCGGGGCCGATCAGATCGCCAGCCTGCTCGGGACCGGCGACGCGGCCCTTCGCGAAGCGAGGGCGCTGATAGTCGGGCCGAAGCCATCTGACCTCGCCGCGCGCCTCCTCGGCCGCGCGCTCGGCGTTCAGGGTCACCAGGGCGGCCAGCAGGTCTTCGCCCGCCAAATCGGCCGGCCAGCCGTAGGCGGCGAAAGTCAGCCGGTCGATGTCGGCGTGCAGGTCGGCGAGGGCCACGACACTGCCCCGCTCGAAGTCGGCGGCCTCCTCGGCGGTCATGCCACAGCCCGGCGCCTTACCCGCGCGGTGGGCCTCCATAGCGTTGTAGAGGCGGGTGAGGGTGAGGTCGCTGACTTCGCTCAGCCGGGCCTTGCGGAAGGCGTCCAGTCTCTCGGCCGCCTCGGCCAAGGCCGCGTGCTGGTCGTCCGTCCAGGCGGGAAAGGGGAAGGGGTCGAAGCATCGGGATTTTGTGTAGCGTGGCCGATCCTCCAGCGTCCCACCTTGGGCCAATGTCCAAGCAAGGTGAACCCGCGATGACAACACCGACAAATGCGCGGCATCATCAGAGCCGATGGCCACAAGCATGTTGTCGGGTAGTATCGACCTATCCAGAAATTGAAAAGTGCGATGCTTAGAGGTTTCAGGAGTGGCCAAGTAACGACGAATCTCGGCAGTAAATCCTCGCATAATAGTGTTTCGGCGGCCAAATAACCACCAGTTTTCCCGCCGATAAAGCTCATTGTTGCGGTCGCGCTCTCGCTTCACGGTAAGCAGAAGGTGTTGATATATCTCGGGGTATTTTGACCTAACGTCGTCTGCCGAAAGTCCGGCAAGGTCGATCACCATCTTTCCGCGCGGCCGACCGGTCAGGTCACGGCCGTTGCGATAGGGGCGGATGTGTGCCTCCAGCCCCGGCCGGTCGATGCGTCCCAGGCCCAAGTGTGCGGCCTCCGCCGGACTGACGATAAACCCCGCCCCATGCAGCTTCACCCCGGGGGAACAGATGCCGTCGTTGGCCCGCAATGGAAGGGTGCTGGTCACGTCCACGCCGACCGTCAGATCGGCGTTGATCCGACCGGTGGCGATCGAAAGCTCGATGTCCGGCTGGTCGGTGTCGAGCTTGGCTTCGCGCATGACCGTCGCCAGTTCGCCATCATGCGTACCCTCGCGCGCCACTGTCATGGCGATCCGTACCGCCGCCGCGTCCTTGGTGGCCTTGGTCCACGGATGGTCGTCTACCGCGAACGTGAGCGATAGGGGTTGTTTGTTGGGATTGATCGCCGAGAGCCAGCGCGCGGTGGTGCGCCGCTGAAAGACCTGGGTGATGGGGTTGGTGGTGACCAAGCCGAAACGGCGCAGCTTCGATGCCTTGCGCGTCAGAATGTCGGCGGCGCGATCCCACCAGTACATGACCAGGTCAGAGGCGTCATCGACCTTGGGATTGATCCGCCACAGCGCCTCCACATAGGCATCGCCCTGTTCGGCGCGCAGATCCTTGCCGCCGGTGAACGGTGGATTGCCGACGATGAACTCGGCCTCGGGCCAGGCCGGCCGGCGCGGATTGGGATAGGCCGTCCCGCCGCCGCCGATCACCGCGCCGTCGCTCTGCAACACCGCGTCCACGCAAGGATCGGACCGCCGCCCGCGGCTCATGAGCGGATTGATCGTGTGGTAGTCGTCGAGCACCGGGTCGCGCGGGCTGTAGGCGGGGTCGCGGCGGTAGCTCGCCTGCAGATAGCCGATCCAAAGCACCAGTTCGGCGATGGCCGCCGCGCGCGGGTTCAGCTCCAGGCCATAGAACTGGCGAGGATCGACGCCGCGCAGCACGTCATCGGTCACCAGGCCGTCGGCGGAATCGTCCAGCAGGCCGGCACGGGCCTCCAGCACCTCGGTTTCCAGAGCCTTCATCAGCTCCAGGGTGACATAGAGAAAATTTCCCGTTCCGCAGGC
>Ga0182024_10005177_pt1 | contig 29410 bp, 21 predicted proteins | sample P32metaG_FD_120480 | JGI IMG/M metagenome (GOLD analysis project Ga0182024, IMG submission 120480) | Permafrost microbial communities from Stordalen Mire, Sweden - P3-2 metaG (Illumina Assembly) | ecosystem: Environmental > Terrestrial > Soil > Wetlands > Permafrost | place: Sweden: Stordalen...
AATTGGCCAAATGCCTCGGCCTCAATATGAACATTGAGTCGGCTCAGGTGCGAGATTTGGTTATCGTTGGCGCGGGACCGGCCGGTCTGGCGGCCGCAGTCTATGCAGCTTCCGAGGGACTGGATGTGCTGGTGATCGAGACCGAAGCTCCCGGGGGACAAGCGGGATCGAGTTCGCGAATCGAAAATTATCTTGGATTTCCCATGGGCGTTTCCGGCTTGGAACTGACCGCCCGTGCCACCACCCAGGCCCAGAAATTTGGCGCCAAGATGATCGTTGCCGCTAGCGTAACGAAACTAAATTGCAATCAGCGCCCATACGAAGTGGTTCTCGACGACGGGCGCAAAATTCCCGCGCACGCCGTTGTGATTGCCAGCGGAGCCCGTTACAACAAACCCTCGATCCCGAATCTGCAACAGTTCGAAGGCCTGGGCATTTATTACGGCGCCACATTTATTGAATCGCAGATGTGCGGCAAAGAAGACGTAATTGTGGTGGGCGGAGGAAATTCGGCGGGACAGGCTGCCGTGTTCCTTTCGCAGGCCGGGCGCAAGGTTTACATGCTGGTGCACTCTAACCAACTGGCCGACACCATGTCTCGGTACCTCATCTCCAGAATCGAAGAGAATCCTTCCATTGAGCTTCATTATTGCACCGAGATCACCGCGCTCGAGGGCGAAACACAACTGGAGCGCGTGACTTGGGAGGATAAAAACACGGGCGAAATTACTACTCATCCTATCCGGCATGTATTCATCATGACCGGCGCATCTCCCCGAACTGATTGGTTGCGCGAATGCGTGGCTCTGGATGACAAGGGATTCATCCTCACCGGGCGTGACTTGCGCGACGTCCCGACCGGGCGCGCGTGGCCCTTACACCGCGAACCACTGATGCTTGAGACAAGTCTGCCTTCGGTTTTCGCGGTCGGCGATATCCGCGCTGGCAGCGTGAAGCGCGTCGCTTCGGCAGTCGGTGAGGGAGCCATTTCAGTATCGCTCGTCCATCGCTCGCTGGCCGGGCTCTAGAAGTTGTCCCGCCGCTAGCCTCGCTTCGGATTCATTACAGAGGCTCTCATCCGGCAGACGTTATAATAAAAGATTGCCTGTAAGCGAAATTTGCTCCTGTGCAGGCTCGCCGAGGAAATCGAGCCGGGCTTGCCTGGCCCGACAGCCGGGGGCGGCTGTCGCCACAAAGAGCCAAGAGCTAACAGCCAAAAGCTAAGAGCTTCTTCCATGGATTTCAAACTCGTTTCTAATTACAAACCGCAGGGCGACCAGGGCAGCGCCATTGAATCGCTGTTGCACGGAGTGTTCGACCGCGAACAGCATCAGGTTCTTCTCGGAGTCACTGGTTCGGGAAAAACTTACACCATGGCCAAGGTGATTGAGGCGGCGAATCGCCCAACGCTGGTCATGGCCCACAACAAGACGCTGGCGGCGCAGCTCTATCACGAGTTCAAGAATTTCTTCCCCCACAATGCCGTCGAATATTTCGTTTCTTATTACGATTACTACCAGCCCGAAGCGTATGTTCCCGCCGCCGACCTTTACATCGAAAAAGAAGCGACAATTAACGACGAACTCGACAAGCTGCGGCTCTCGGCCACGAGATCGCTATTCGAGCGCCGCGACGCGCTCATTGTGGCTTCGGTCAGTTGCATCTACGGCTTGGGCTCTCCGGAAGCGTATTACGGCATGATGCTGTTCCTCGAAAAAGGGCAGAAGATCAAGCGCGAAGACATCACGCACAAGCTGGTCGATATTCTCTACGAACGCACCAACAGCGATTTCCGGCGCGGAACGTTTCGCGTGCGTGGCGATGTGATCGAAGTCTTCCCTACGTATGACGACATGGCCTATCGCATCGAGTTGTGGGGCGACGAGATTTCGTCGCTCACCCAGGTCGATCCGCTGTTCGGCACGGTAAAGCAGAAATACATGCGGCTGCCGATTTATCCCAAGACGCATTATGTAATGAAGGAAGAAACCCGTGCCTCGGCTGTGGCTTCGATCAAACAGGAATTGGCGTGGTGGGAGGTGGAACTTGAGAAGCAGGGCCGCCTGGTGGAAGCGCAGCGCATTCACCAGCGCACCATGTTTGATCTTGAAATGATCAAGGCCATGGGTTTTTGTCATGGCATCGAGAATTATTCGCGGCATTTTACAGGTCGTCTGCCTGGCGAGCCTCCGCCAACCCTGCTAGATTATTTTCCGCGCGATTTTCTCATGTTCATCGACGAGTCGCACGGTACAGTGCCGCAGTTGCGTGGCATGTATGCCGGGGATCGTTCGCGCAAGGAAACGCTCGTCGAATACGGCTTTCGCATGCCCTCGGCGCTCGACAATCGTCCTCTCACGTTTGAGGAATTTGAGCACCGCACCAATCAGGTCGTTTACGTTTCAGCGACTCCAGGGCCATATGAGTTGACCAAGTCGGCGGGCGTGGTGGTGGAACAGATCATTCGGCCGACCGGGCTGATCGATCCTGAGGTTGAGGTGCGTCCCGTGAAAGGACAGATTGACGATCTGCTGCACGAGATTCGTGCGCGGGCTGAGCGGGGCGAACGCGTGCTGGTAACCACCTTGACGAAACGCATGGCTGAAGACTTGGCTGAATATTATGCTGAGGTGGGCGTGAAGTGCCGCTACATGCATTCCGAGATCGAGACGCTCGAGCGAGTAAAGATTCTGCGCGACCTGCGCAAGGGCGAATTTGATGTATTGATTGGGATCAATCTGCTGCGCGAAGGACTGGATCTGCCCGAAGTATCCTTGGTGGCAATTCTGGACGCGGACAAAGAAGGATTTCTGCGCTCCACCGGTTCGCTGATTCAGACGATGGGCCGCTGTGCGCGGCATTTGAATGGGCGGGCCATCCTTTATGCCGACCGCATGACCGATTCGATGAAGCGCGCCATTGATGAGACCTTGCGGCGCCGCGCCATCCAGACCGCCTACAACGAAGAAAATGGAATCACTCCCGAATCCATCGTCCGTCCTCTGGACATGACGCTGGCCGGAATCGTCGCCGCCGACTACGCCGACCTGACCGCCAGCGAAGCTGAGGGGTTGCCGGAGTTTAAAACACAGGAAGAAGTGGATACTTACATCGGCAAACTGGAAAGCGACATGCGCGAAGCCGCCAAGAAGTTTGAGTTTGAGAAGGCGGCGAAGTTACGGGACACGATCAAGGACTTAAGGACAAAGGAATTTCTGTTCGCGTGAGCTTATTCTCGGATGTCTTCAGATACGCAGCCAATTAAGCGTTCCCAAAACCGTGCGCAGTGTGGAGCTGTTGTGAGGCCTGCGCCGCGGCTGGGTTGTTCCGCGTTTTTATCGTCCGTACGCCGCGCTGGCCGCCAGCGGTTTGCGGTGAAAGGTGTATCCGTCGAAGGTTTCTGAACGAAAATTCAGGTTGGGAGCGCACAGCTTTTCGGTCTGGCTGAGAAACAGATAGCCGCCGGGTTCAAGATAAAGATGCAGTCGCTCTAGAAGCGCCGTGCGCTGGACGCGCGACAGATGCGGCAGCACGTCCATGCAGAAGATGCAGTCGAAACGGCCGATGTAGACGGGCTTGGTCAGGTTCATGGTGTTAAAGGTAACCAGGCTGCGCAGGCGGGGCTTGACCAGCAAGTGCGCGCCGCTGCCAGAGCCGTTCGTAGCGTTCGTTCCATTCGTTGCATGTCGGCCGTTCGCTCCGTTCGCGAAGCCAATTGCCGATGCACTCCTGCCGATATTTTGCGGTCCTTCCTGCGAACCGTTTCCGTCGCTTCCGCTCGCGCTTCCAATTTTCGAAAAACAGGCGCGAATCGCCGTAGGAGGCAATCCTGCCAGCGCGGATTGTGGATAGAGCCCACGCTCCGCCACTGCGATCGAGGAAGACAAAAGATCGGTGCCGACAATGTGAATCGACCAATCCTTCATACTTGGCAACGCGGAAGCCGCAAGCCCGGCGTCCGTAATGCCGCCATTGCGTACGGCATTTTTTTCTTTGCCTTCACCCTTGCCGTTTCCGTTGACGGTAGGGCTTGCGTTGCCGCCGGGAATTGCCTCGCACAGGGCCATGGCAATCGAATAAGCTTCCTCGCCGGTCCCGCAGCCCGCACTCCAGATGCGGAGCGTGCAAAATCCGTCATCCGATTTGCGCGCGTAGATTTGCGGAATCACCTGCCGGGCCAGCGCATTCATCGCGCCGGGATGACGGAAAAAACCGGTATTCACGTTGAGTACGCCGTCAAGAAACGCAGGCAATGCGAAAGGATCCTGATCCAGAGCCCGCAGGCGGCATAGGAGAGAGGCCGCAGATTCCAGCTCCTGACTCTCCAGATAATCGGCCACATGGGCGGCTAAAGCGCTGTTCGGGCAATCGAGCATGATTCCTGTCTGACGCTCGACCAGCAGGCGCAGCTCGGAAAGTTCGTGCTCGAGAATGGTTACGCCTGCCATTAATCTATGCATAATTCCTTCTCCCCGGAGGGTGCGCAAATTCAGCCGCCGAACTTTCTGTGATAGGCCTGAAACCCGCGACTGATGAATCGGCGTGATACCAGGGGAGATTGGTTCTCATAGGTTCAGTCGCCTGCCGCCGTGGCCGCCAACGATTTGCCTGCATCGCGCTCTGCTTGCTGTGCGACAACATTCATTTCTTTTTCCAGCGACGAGAACCGCTGCATGATTTCGTGGATGCGCAGCGTCATGCTGCGAATCGTTTCTATCTGGGCGCGAGTGTGGGCGGAGAAGCTGCCCGGCTCCAGCAGCAGCAGATCCGAATTTCCCAGCACCGATGTCAGGGCATTGTTCATGTTGTGCCGCATCTCCAGCATGTAGCGGCCGAGCGTCGCCTGCCGATCCAGCGCGGCACAGGAGAATTCGGCGGCGCGGGCGCGGGATTCCGCACGCGCACGGTGCACAGCCTCGCTTCCGGCCAGCACCAGCGTGTCCAGCCAATGTTCACTGCGCTGCAGGCTGGAAATCCGGGGCCAGCGCTGGCGCACAAGTTGTGCCGTAGCAGCATCGTTGCACACGCAGAAAATCGGCCGCCCGGTAGAGTGCAACGGCTCCAGCACCACGGATAGCAGTTCCCGCCGCATCTCCCCAACAATGGCCACATCAAACCCATCCACTGCGAATCTCGGCCACAAGTCGCCGCCGAGCACGGTAAAAGCAGGGGCGCTGCGCTCCTTCTGCCAGCGGGCAGTAATGCACCGCGAGAAATCGACCTCGTCGGAAATGATCAATACAGTCTGTGCTTCCACGCACGTCCTCTTTTGTTGAGCTAGCCGTTTTGCCGGGCATTCGTTTTCAACGGCGTCTTTCCGACCGATGCAACTGCCTTCTGATTGAACTTCTTTCTTGATCTTTATTCATCTAGCGCGGTGGTAATTGAATCTTCGCGAACTTCAGCTCTTCTTGCCGGGCAGCGACTCCGTACCAGGATCCCAGCTAGGAGCGCTCGAAATCTCGAACTCGGGAACATCCGAATTCGGCGTTGCGCCCTTCGCCTTCGGCTTTGCAGCCGAGGCCGGCGCATTCACTCCCGCAGATTTCGCTGCGCCCGCTGCTGCGGCTGAGGCGCTGGCTTTCGTTGCAACCGCCGGAGCTTTGCTTTGCCCGGCCGGCTTCGCTGTTGGATTCACTGTGGGATTCACTGTGACGTTCGGCTTTATCTTTCCCTCCGCACCCGCTTCCGCTTCGCGGGCCTTGCCGCGGCCCAGTGCTTGGTCGACCGAAGCTCGCAGATCCACCAGCATGCGCAAGGGTTGTCCTGAGGAATACTCAGCCTGAAACATTACCTTCCATGACTGGCAAATCATGCGCAGGCGAATGATCGGTTCCTGCGCGGAAAACTGCGCACGCCGGCAATCGATGGTCGTCACACCCTGATCCTCGAGTTCGCTCAGCCCATCCAGAATCACATTGAGGTCCCCCAGCATGAGACGAAAGAAACCCCGCCTCATCAGATATCCGAAACGCGTGAAGGCCACCAGCGCGACCGGCAGATAGAAAAGATCCCCTGCCAGCCCCTTGGCCTTGCGTCCCTGTTCCAGAATGCCGCCGTGCAGCAATTCGTCGAGCGAACGGCAGCGGGTTGCTCCTTCCAGCACTCGATCCAGAGCATTCACCCAAACTGGCGGCTTCAATTCCACTTCCCCTAAAACCGGTTCCAGCGAGCGCGCCACGTAGTCGAGATTCACATCTGCGTCGCTTACGCCAGTTGGCGCCAGCTGGCTGAAATACTGCACCAGCAGGAAATCAATCTTGTCGCGCGTGGCTTCAGTTTTTTCTGTCTTTGCCAGGAAATGCCGCACCAGGGTCATGAGCGCATCCTGGTTCAGAGATGAACTGGTTTGTAAGAACTGGCGCAGCTGATGCACCTGAATAACTTGATCCAGTTCGTCCAGCCAGCGTGTGGCGGCTTCAACCGTCTCTTGATCGGGCGTCTCGGCGCAGGCATCAAGATCGGCACATGTTTTCACTTCGATGGCAAACTCGCGCGCCAGTTCGAAATAGATGGGATACAGCCGGCAGGCGGTTTTCCATTGGGTTGCGAGATCCTGTACGGGTGTGGAAGGAATCATGATTTCACGATCCAGTTGGGCACTTCTTCTAGAAAACGGGCGGCTACTGCGTTCTTGCCGGGGTGATACTGCACCGCCACCACCGACGCCGTCACCGTAAACGAGCCGTCGCAATTTCGCAGACGAACGTCATCGCCGAATTCCAAAGCCATGGCACATTCAAAGAGCACCTCGCGGGGCGTGCCAAATTCGGCGACGATACTCTCAGTGAATGGAGCCGCAGTGACGTCACTGCCTGGAAGAACCCGGGCCAGTTGAAATCGCATTCGCACCGGCGAAGCGTCGGGGAAAAATCGCGCGAGGCCGGCCACGGTGCTGGCGGTCTCTAGACTGCGTGCCGTTGCTGTGGCTTCTTGCGCCAAACGAATGAAAATCCCCTAACCGTGGCTCACTCTACCGTTCAATGTGGCTGACTTCGTCTCTTCCCCAGGGAACCGCTCTCCGTCGGAACCCGCGGGCAGAAAAAGAAGAGCAACACGGCAGCCAACGCTGGGAACGGAAGGATTAGTACTCACGTGAATGCATTTTCAGAAGCTTAGGAGCTAGTAGGAAGGGTGGAAACGGCGAAAGGAAAATCAGAGTCTCATTCTGAGACACCGTCTCAACACTATGCTGCCGGTGAGCCGCGTCACTACTGCCGTCTACTATTGCAATGTGTGGCTGGATCGTCCCGTAGAGGATTCCGTGCCGATGCTGTAACGCTTCAGCTTACGATACAGCGTGGCCCGACTGATGCCGAGCATCCGTCCCGCAAGAGCCTTATCTCCGTTCACCTGTTGAAAGACTCGCTGGATGGTAGCCCGTTCAATATCTTCGAGATCGGTACTCGAGAGCGCGGGACGGGAGGGCTCAGAAGGAGCCAGGGGTGAGGGCTCTGGCACTGTCTGCTCTTCTGCCGGCGCGGATGCAACCGCTCCAGCAGTGCCAGCCCCTGCCGCGATAGAAGGGGGAAGGTCGCTGAGGTCGATGACTTGCCCGTTCCCCAACGCGACCGCGCGCTCCACGCAATTTTCCAATTCGCGCACGTTGCCGGGCCAGTCGTACTGCATGAGTGCCTTCATGGCAGCACTGGTGATGCGCAAGTCCGCACCGGGAGCGTAGCGTTCCAGGAACCAGTGCACCAGCATGGGAGTATCGCTGCGCCGTTCGCGCAACGCGGGCACATACAGCGTGACTACATTCAAACGAAAATAAAGATCTTTGCGGAAGGTTCCGTTCTTATAGGCGGCTTCCAGATCGCGATTGGTGGCGGCGATGACGCGAACGTCCACCTTCATTCTCTGGTTACTGCCCACCGGACGAACTTCTTTTTCCTGCAACACTCGCAGCAGCTTGGCCTGCAACTCCAGCGGTAACTCGCCCACTTCGTCCAGGAAAATAGTGCCGCCATCGGCTGCCTGAAACAATCCCTGCTTCGATTTCAGCGCACCCGTAAAAGCGCCTTTTTCGTAACCGAAGAGCTCGCTCTCGATCAAGGTAGGCACCAGCGAGCCGCAGTCGACGGCGACGAAAGGACGGCCGCCAAAAGCGCCGCGGAAATGCATCGCGCGCGCGACCAGTTCCTTGCCCGTCCCGCTTTCCCCATAAATAAGCACAGGCGTTCGCGTGTCTTTCAACCGCGCTACCATGCGCAGGACTTCCTGAATCTTGGCTGACGAACCGATGATTCCATGCACTGCAGTTTCGGAATTGATGCGCTGGCGCAGAAATTCGTTCTCCTCGACCAGACGAACTTTTTCCGCCATGCGCCGCAGAAATAAACGCAACTCCTCCAGCGGCGAGAACGGTTTGGTGATGTAGTCGTAGGCGCCAAGCTTCATGGCCTGGACCGCAGTTTCAATGGATCCGTGGCCGGTCATGAGCGCGACCTCGGTGCGGGGCAGAAGCTTTTTTACTTTTTCCAGAAACTCCAGGCCCGACATATGCGGCATGACCATGTCGCTCAAGACCATGTGTACCGACTGATCTTCCAATAGCGCCAGAGCCGATTCCCCGCTTTCCGCTTCCATGCAAATGAAGCCGAGCGCCTCGCCAACCGTGATGCAGAGTTTGCGAATGCTCTGCTCATCGTCGACCACCAGCAGTCGAATGCGAAAATCTTCTTTGCCGCCCGCGCTGTTCATTCGACCTTCCCGAAAGTTTTCGAAATGACGTCGATAAACTGCTGCACCCGGAACGGTTTTTCCACGCAGGGGGCGCCGGTTTGATGCAATGTGGCAACGGTCTCCTCGTTGGCAATATCCCCGGTGATGAAGACAATTCGCGAGGCCAGATCGGGGCGATTGCGGGCGACCCAGGCATGCACCTGCCCGCCATCCACTCCGCCAGGCGTTCGCATGTCTGAGACCACACCCAAAAACGCGCCGTTTTCCAGCAGGCGCAAAGCGTCCACGCCCGACTCGCAGCAGACCACGGGGTATCCGCTGCGTTCGAGTGCTGCCTGCACATATGCCATTACGGCAGGCTCATCTTCGATCAGTAATACTGGCAGTGATTGAGGTTTCAGCGCTGGTAAGCTCATGGTTGTATCACTCCTGCAGCCACGCTCAAAGATGCCGTGTGAGGGTTCGCGGGCAGGCGGACAATAAATGTCGCGCCATGGCCGCCCGCATTGTTGTGGCAAAGAATCTCGCCCCCGTGCTCTTTGAGAATTCCGTAGCAAATGCTGAGGCCCAGACCGGTACCCTTGCCGATCTCCTTCGTGGTAAAAAACGGATCGAAAATCTTATCCGGATCGGAGATTCCGTCGCCGTTATCGCGGAACGAAACCTCGACCGTGTCGCCCGCCTTGGTCGACATGATCTCGATACGCGCCGGGCGACCGACATCGTGCACGGCGTCGTACGCATTGTTCAGAATATTGAGAAAAACCTGCTGCAACTGGTGGGCATCGCCCATTACCTCGGGCAATCCCTCATCGAGGTGCTCAATAATCTCCACGCCGTGACTGTTGAAATCGTACGAACGCAACTGCACGGTGCGGCGAAGAATGGAATTCAGCTGAACGGCCGTGCGCTGTGGCGGCATCTGTCGCGCAAAGCTCAACAGGTTTTGTACGATCTGCTTGGTGCGCTGAGCCTCTTGCAGAATCACGCGCATATCCTTGCGCGCCGTTTCCGGCAAATCCGGGTTCTCCATCAGAAGGTCGGCGAAGCCCAGAATCGCCGTCAGCGGATTGTTCACCTCGTGCGCCACGCCTGAGACCAGCTGTCCAACCGCGGCCATTTTTTCCGTGTGCACTAATTTGTCGCGCAGCACGGCCGAGTCGGTAATGTCGGTGAGCACCAGTACGATGCTGGTAATTCTTCCCTGTTCATCGCGCATGGGGCTGAGATTGGCCGAGAACTTCCCCGCCGCTCCGTGCCCGCGCACGATCTGCAACTCCATATTGTCGACTTGCTGGCTGTTCAGTGTGCTCTGCAGCGCTTCCGATAGTGGTCGTACGAATGAGGGCGCAGCCAGTTCGAGTACGGGACGTCCCAGCAAGTCTCTCTGCTCGAAGCCCGCGTCATACCAGCGGCGATTGGCATAGCTGATCAGGCCGGCGGTGTCTACTACCAGAATCAGGCTCTGCGTATTGTTGAGAATTTTGCTGGAGAAATCGCGTTCCCGGTGCAGTTCGGACTGATAGGTCCGCAGACCGGTTACGTCCAGCATCAATCCGCGAATCTGTAACAGACGGCCCAGATTGTCGTAGAGGCCGAAGGCATTGATCAGGACATGAATCGGAGATCCATCCCTGCGCCGCAGCGTGGACTCGAAATTCCGCAAATGACCGTTTTCCTTCATCCCTTCCGCGTGGCGGTCCCGCTCTTCCGCGGAAAAATAAAGTTGCGTCGGAATGTCGATCTGCAGCAGTTCGTCCCGGCTGCCATAGCCCAGCATTCGCACCATGGCATCGTTGACTTCGATAAAGCGCCCGCCCGGCGTGCTGAAAAACAGCCCTTCCTGAATATTGTCGAAGAGTTCGCGGTAACGGCGCTCCGCCTCGCGCCGGTCGGAAATGTCTTTCAACACATGAATCGTTTGCAGGCCTTCGTCGGCGGGTCCATGCACGCGAGAGGTAGAAACCAGGTACGTGCGATCAAATACAGGGTGCGCGAATTCATCGGAATCGTCGGCCATCGCGCGGCAAAACGGACACGAGTAGGACGCGGTGTCGCTGGTCAGTGCCATCAGCGCCCGCATGTTTACGCCGGTCAGTTCCGCCGCCGGCACGCCGATCATCGCGGCCAGCGAGCGGTTTACGCGCAGCACCTTGTCGCTCTGGTCGTGCACCACGATGAAGTCAGTGATGGCATCAAAGATCTCTGTCCAGTGGCGGTTCGCCTGCTCGATCCGCGTAAAATGTCGCGCATTTTCCAGAGCCATTCCGGCGTGCCCAGCCATGGTTTCAAGAAAAATGCGATCGTCCTCTCCCAGAGAAGCGGAATGCCCGCAAAGGCAGAGCACTCCTGTCAGTTCGGAGTTTGCACCGCGAAGCCGCACCAGCGTGCAGTCCGACCATTGCAGTTTGGCAGCCGTTTCCTCGCCGAGCATTTCTTTGGCCGACCCATATACCACGGCCTCGCTATTGCGATGTATAAATTCTCCCAGAGCCACGTTCAGCATGCCCGCGAGCAAAGGCTGAAACGGCGCATCGGCAGCGGACTTCAGAGCGGCGTCTCTTTGGCCCTCCCGGCGCGTTTCCTCCTCGGTTTCTTTCGGCGCTTCTCTTTCGTTCTGCACTTCTCGATGTATTTCTTTCTGAACCTCTCTCTGAACTTCTTGGTGCAGAACGGAAGAAGCCAGGCGAAAATTCTCCGGCGACGATTTGGCCAGATTTTGCAATGCCGCTACTTGCCAGCGTCCCTCCTGCCAAACCGCGAGCAACCCTGCGCTCGAAGCTGTAAGTTCCGCCGTGCGCCTCACAAATCTGCGGGCAAAATCAGGCAACTGCAGCGCGCCATCTATTTCCCGCGCCAGTTCGATCAGAGCTTCCGCGCGGTGCCGGTGCTGTTCCGAAAGATGCAGGTTGCTCGCCACTTCAAGCGCAATCGCTGCCTGATTCGATAATGCGCGGGCGCGTCGAATATCTTCCTGTGAGACCCCCGTGCCATCCAGCCGGTCGAGAACTCCAAACATTCCCAGCACTCGCCCGCTCGTCCCCAGCAATGGCACCGAAAGAAATTGGTGGATTCTATATTTTGTGACCGCGTCCAGATTGATTCCGGGAATCTGGCTGGCTTCATCGGTCCAGAAGACCTCTTTGGTGCGCAAGGCACGCGTGGCAATTCCTTCAGGAATCGGCACATCCATACGCCGTGGTTCGCCCTTTTCCACCGAATAGCGAACCCGAAATTGGCCTGCTTCCAGCAAGGCGATGACACACCGCCCAAATCCTAGAAAGTCAGCCGCACGAATCACGAAGGCCTGCAGAAAATGATCGAGATCGCTGCTCGAACTCAGTTCGGAAGAAATTTCGAGCAATTGATGAAGTTCGTGAGCCTGCGCGTGTGCCGTAGCGTGCAGTTCGGCATGCGCGACAGCCACCGCCCCGAAACCCGCGATCGCTGCTACCAGGGCCTTCTCTTCCGCAGAGAACACGCCCTCCGCGCGCGGATAAATCAGAATGGCGCCCTGGGTGCGTGAGGTGCGAAACGGAGCGGCAATCAGCATTCCGGGAGAAACCAGATTGCCCAGCGAGTGCACATCGGCGCCAATCGAGAGTGTGATGGGTTCTCCCGCCGTCACCGCCCGCTGCGCCAGATCGGCAGCGAAGCGCAGCGTCTGCCGGTCGTGTCGCGCCCGCGCCGAGGTTGCCAGTTGCGGAGTTTCCGCCGAAACCGCTTTCAATTCAAACGGCCCTTCCCGGCGCAGCAACACGCACACTAGTTTGGTTCGCAACAGCAGGCGCAGGCGATCCGCCAGCGCCTCGATCACCGCGAAAACATCGGGCGCTCCATGCAATACCTGCGCCACATCCGCCAGAATTTCGGCGCGACGATATTGTTCCCGCGAGGTATCATTCAAGCGCGCCGCTTCCAGCAAACTTCCCAGCTGACCTGCCAGAATCGTCGCTTTTGCGGTCATATCTTCGCTAAAGAAGTTGTCGTCGGCGTCATGCAGGAATGTGACGGCTCCCATCACTTCGTTGAATACCAACAGCGGCGCTGCCATCAGCGAGCGCGCTTCAAATTCCTTTGTTGCCGGAAACGTCGCCGGCTCCACGTGATTCGCGAACATCGTTCGCCGCTGCCTCACCGCTGCAGCCGTGACAACGCTTTGTTCCGGACGCAGCCGCATGCCGATAAAACGTTCCGCTAGTTTTCCGTCCGCTTGCTCCCCCACCAATTCGTCGGCCAATTGGCAGCGCCAGAAATATACGCCCGGCACCTTAAAGAATTCGCGCGTGCCCTCACAAAAGAATTGGATCAGCGCCCGCGATCCCGATCTCTCCCCTGCTTTGGCAGCAATACGGGCCAGCAACTTCTGGAAGTCCTCATCCCGTCCGGGGACTGCTTGGCCCCCCGGGGGTGGGACCGAAATGCCGCCAGAAATACTCAAGCCTGCGTCGAAAGTGGAAGAATATTGTTCGCGATTCACAAGTGCTTGAATCTATTGGGAAAGTACCTGTCATCTCAATTTGAGTCAAGGAAAATGGGGCGGAAGGTGCCTTGGTGTGAAATCCCGAGACAAACCTACTTTTCGTCTCACAGTGAGAAATCACGGGCTTCGCCACTGCTATGAGACGCGTCTAACCCCATGGCGTTGCCGCTGCCGCTTCTTTCTTAGAAATCTAACTGCCTTATTCGTCTAGGGATACAGTCCATTACTTTCGTTTTTTGAATAAGGTTCAGGTGGCCCAGCCATTGCACGCTTCGCTTCACAAGCTTCTCGAAAGCGAGGAGGATTTGTGTCTCGAAGAACTGCAGCGGCCCTACTGGCCGTTCTAGCTCTGGCAGTCACGATAGCTCCGGTGCGAACCGGAGCACAACAAGCGCAAAGCGACGAAATCGTTCGCCGGGCAAAGAACAAAGTACAACCGAACTATCCGGATCTGGCACGCAGAATGAATCTCGCGGGCACGGTAAAGATTCAGGTCGTGGTTTCGCCCAACGGCACGGTAAAAGACGCCCATGTGGTGGGTGGTCATCCGGTCCTGGCCAACGCAGCGCTGGACGCGGCCAGGAAGTGGCGGTTTGAACCGGCAACCACGGAAAGCTCAGGAGTGATCGACTTTAAGTTTGAGCCGCGGTAAGCGCCTGTCCGCGGAGGAGATTAGGGATGACAATCGGCAAGAAGTTATACACGAATTTCGGCATCGTCCTCGCCATGGTCGTGGTCCTGTTCCTGGTGAACTGGTCGGCGGTGGAACGGGAACATGCGGCCAAAGCAGCAGCAGCCGCTTCGCTGAAGCTGGCCGACAGCACCAACGCGATTCGTTTTCAGATGATGCAGAATCGTCTCTACCTGAGTAATTACCTGCTGAGCGGCGACACCCGCGAGGTAGACCGCATGAATGAGGGTCTGCGTACCCTCAACGACAAACTCGAAGAGGGCAAGAATCTGGCCAACTCCGATCAGGTTAAAAGCGCGCTGGCAAAAGTGGAGCAACTGGAACAGGCCTGGGGCAAGGAATTCGCGCAGCCTCTAATTGAGAAACGAAAAGACGTTGACTCCGGCAACGCCACCGTCGCCGAATTGCAAATCTATTACCTTCAGAAGGACGCTTCTTCCTGGGTCAAGAATTCCACGGACTCCCTCGATGTGGCCGACGGCGAGAACCGCAAGCTGGTCGATGAACGGCAAAAGTCCGACACGAGCGCGGCCAACTGGACCATCGGCGTATCGCTGATCAGCACCTTGCTGGCATTATCACTCGGCGCAGCCATCGCCTATCGCACGGCGAAATCGATTACTCAACCGCTGAACGACCTCATGAACGTGGCTCGCGGCATAGGCAACACTGGCGATCTCGAGCACAACATCGATCTCACCCGCAAGGACGAGATCGGCGAGTTGGCCCGCACCTTCCACAAGATGGTGACATACCTCAAGGAAATGGCCGGCGTATCCGAATCCATTGCCGGAGGCGATCTCACTCTCGAAGTGAAACCGCGGTCCTCGCACGACACGCTGGGCAATGCCTTCGCCCGCATGGTCGACGGCCTGGCCGGACTGGTGCGCAGCGTGCGCGACGCTTCGTCGCAAGTGGCCAGCGCCTCCAACCAGGTGGCCGGCGCCTCCGACGATGCCGCCAAAGTCGGATTGCAGGCGTCCTCCGCCATCGACGAGGTCACCAGCACCATGCACGAGATGAGCGTCAACGTGCAGAACATGGTGAAGAGCACGCAAGTACAGGCCTCGAGCGTCAGCGAGACCTCCGCCTCCATCGATCAGATGGTGGCCTCGATTCAGCGCGTCGCCGATACGGCCAAAGTGCTGCTCGACATCTCCAATCGCTCGCGCGAAGAAGTTCACAACGGCATTGGCACCATGGAAAAGGCCACCGACGGCCTAAACCGCATTAACACCACCATCACCTCTTCCGGCCAGATCATCGGAGCCCTGGGGCAACGCGCCGACGACATTGGCAAAATCATCGAAGTCATCGACGATCTCGCGGAACAAACCAACCTGCTGGCCCTGAACGCCGCCATTGAAGCTGCCCGCGCCGGAGAGCACGGCCTGGGCTTTGCCGTAGTGGCCGACGAAGTGCGCAAGCTGGCCGAGAAGTCGGCGCAATCCACCAAGGAAATCTCCGAACTGATTCAAAGCATTCAGAAGGAAGCCCGTAAGGCGGTCGAGAACATGGACCGCTCCACCAGCATCGTGAACGAAGGCTTGGAACTCGGTGGAGAACTCAACGCGGCGCTGCGCAAGATTTCGAACGTGGTCACCGAAGTTTACAAGTTCGCGCAGGAAATTGGCGCGGCCACCAACGAACAATCGCACGGCTCCTCGCAGATTGCGCGCGCTACAACGCGCCTGAACGAAATCACTCACGAAATCAACTCCGCCGTCGAAGAACAGGCGTCAGGGGCGCAGGCGGTGGTCAAGGCCATGGAGCGCATGCGCGAACTGGTGCAGCAATCCACCTCCGGTTCCACCGAACTGGCGGCATCGTCAGAACAAATGTCGAAAATGTCGCGTGGCCTGCTGGAGTTCATCGACCGCTTCGCGCTGGCAGAAGCGACGCGGCCGCAAACTCAAGCAGATACACCCGGCCGCGGCGCACGCCGGGCTGCGGCGGGAGCGCAGTTCTAAAGGCACACGGCAGAGACCTCGAACTGAGAGCCTGAACAAGAGAACTTCAAATTATGAGCCGTGAACTTCATATCGTGGGCTTCAAAGTAGGGCGGGAGACTTACGGCGTTCCCATCACTTCCCTGCACGAAATTGTGCGCGTGCCTGAAATCACGGCTGTGCCCGATGCGCCCGACTATTTGGAGGGCGTGATCAACCTGCGCGGCAAGATTGTTTCCGTCATGGACCTGCGTAAGCGCTTCGGAGAGAGGCACGCGACGCTGGGCAAGCAGAACCGCATCCTGGTCGTCGAACATGCGGGCCGGCTGGCGGGGCTGATTGTGGATTCGGCCTCGGAAGTTTTGAAGATTCCCGCCGAGGCGGTGGAACCGCCGCCCGCGGTATTTCAGGAAGGCGGATTGAATTGTGTTACCGGACTGGGCAAAGTCGCGGGGCGGCTGGTGGTGCTGCTCGATATGAGCAAGCTGCTGGCTCCAGGCAGTCTGCAAGCCAAGAGCGAGAACGGCGAAAAGAAGCCGGGCAGCAAGGCCGAGGCACGCGGCGCAGCGGCCAAGTAAGGCAAAGTTTCACAGCTTCAAAGTTTCAAGGTTTCAGAGTTTCAAGGTTTCAAAGTAACAGGGCTTCGGGTTCCCGGGTCTCACGACATCTAGTCTTTGAAACTTTAAGACCTTGAAACTTTGAAACTTCGGAATCGATTGCCGCGGATCTGAAGAGAACATACATGAGCACATCCGGAGCCGCACCAGCTCCCATACTGACCGAAGCGGAATTGAAGCTGTTGCAGGCGCTCGTCTATCAGGAGTGCGGCATGCACTTCGACGAACGCCGCACACACTTTTTACAGGACCGTCTGCTGCGCCGGCTGAAAGAGTGCCGGCTCGATTCCTTTTACTCCTATTACCGTTTGCTGATCAGCAATCAGGGCAAAGAGGAGCTTGCCAAGCTGCTCGAAAACCTGACGGTCAACGAGACCAGCTTCTTCCGTCACAAGGCGCAACTCGATCTGTTCCAGAAGTCGGTGCTGGAAGCTCTGTTCAAGCACAAGAGCGCGCGGCGCGAATACTCCATCCGCGTCTGGAGCGCGGGATGCTCGACTGGGCAGGAAGCTTACACGCTCGCCATGCTGGTCATCGATGCGCTGGCCTACTACTACCTGCGCAATCCGCTTCCCATTAACGTGCCCATGCCGAAGCCGCTGGTGCCGCCCCCATGGCGGCTCGAAGTGCTGGCCAGCGACATCAGCTATACCGTGCTGCGGACCGGCCAGGAGGGGACCTACGGCGAGAATCAGATGTCCACGGTCGATTACGGCTATCGTCTTCGCTACTTCGATAAAGTCGGCGAGCGCTACGCCATCAAGAAACCGCTGAAAGAAATGGTTCACTTCGACTTTCACAATCTGAAGACGGAATACCTGCCTCAGCGGAACGATGTGATCTTCTGCCGCAACGTCATGATGTATTTCGATGAAGCGGAACAGAAACGCCTGGTGGAAAAGTTTTACCGCTGCCTGAATGCCGGCGGATATCTTTTTGTGGGACATGCGGAGAGCCTGCTGGGCTTGAGCAGTAAATTTCAAATGGTCCACAAAGACAGCGGAACGGCCTATCAGCGGATTGAGGTGAGAGAGTGACGGAATCCCCCGATGAGCGTGGCGCGGAACTGCGGGAGCTCTTCTTTGAGACTTCGCAGGAACTCCTGCAGGCGCTGAACGATGAAGCGCTGAAGCTGGAGAAAAAGCCCGGCGACGAGGAAATCGTGCGCGTCATTCGGCGCACGGTACACACCTTGAAGGGCGACTCGGCCGCGTGCGGGCTGCGCGAGTTGAGTGAACTGGCGCATCAATTCGAAGACGCGTTGTCGCTGGAAGGGACGGCTACCCAAGCGGCCGTCGCGGAGATTGCCTTTGCCGCCGCCGATGTATTTGCCGGCATGATTGCCGCCTATCGCAGCAACGGCAAGATGCCGTCCTCTAAAGCTCTCAGCAAAAAAATCGCAGACCTGACCGCTGCGCCCGCTCCAGAGAAAGAGAAGACCAGGCGGACGAAAAAAACCGCCTCCAAAAGTTCTTTGAAGACCACTACGGCAAAAACGGCGGAGGCAAAAGCCGCACCAACTTCTGCGAAAGTGGTGGCCGCGCAGTGGACAGAATACGAAAAACTGGCGATGACCCAGGCTCAGGCGAGTGGTCAGGATGTGTTTCACGTAGTGGTCAAGATCGATCCGCACTGCGCCATGCCAATTGCGGGACGGCAACTGGTGCACAATGCTATCGGTGTCATGGGCCCGGTGCTGGCGATGCGTCCTGACGCCAAATCGCCGGCCGCCTCCAAGCAAGTGGAGTTCGTTCTGGCCAGCGTGCAGACGGCGGAGCAGATTGCGGCCAAGTGCAAAATTCCCACTATCACCTCCGAGGTCCACATCGAGTTGTTGCTGGACGCAACCGCGGCGGTAAAGAAACCGCAAACTGACAGCGGCAGCGAAAACCAGAAAGAAATTCCAGCCGAAGCCTCTGTCCCGGAGTCAGCGGCGTCCGACGCGATTCCCACCGAAGATTCACCTGCGGCGCCGTCGCCTGAAGCGGCGCCGGCAAATATGCTGGAAAATATTTTGCGTGTCGACGCCGGCCGCATCGACAGCGTTCTCAACCTGGTAGGCGAACTCATCATCGGGAAGTCGATGCTGCAACAGGCGCTCAACGAATTCTCCCGCCGTTTTCCCAAAGAAGCCTTGCGGGGAAAGTTTGCCGATGCCATGGCCTTCCAGGCCCGCGTGCTCAACGATCTGCAACGTTCCGTCATGAAGATTCGCATGGTGCCGGTCGACCAGCTATTTCGCCGCTTCCCGCGCATGGTGCGCGATGTGGCGCGGCAATGCGGCCGCGACGTCGAGGTCGACATCACCGGACAGGATACCGATCTCGATAAAGGGATTCTCGATGCCATTGCCGAGCCCCTCACTCACCTGGTCCGCAATGCCGTCAGCCACGGCATCGAGCCTGCTGAAGAGCGGCGCAAATTGGGCAAGCCGCCACAAGGTGTGGTCCGGCTGAACGCCTATCACCAGGGTAATCAGGTCTTCGTCGAAGTGAGCGATGACGGCCGCGGCATCGATTCACAAAAGATTCGCGCCAAAGCCATCGAACTCGGCGTGGCGACGCTTGAGGAAACTGCGCGCATGAGCGAAGCCGAGGCTGTCGATTTTATTTTCCGTCCCGGTTTCAGCACAGCCGATGAGGTCACCGAAGTTTCCGGACGCGGCGTTGGCATGGACGTGGTGCAGAGTGTTCTGCATCGTCTCAAGGCTTCCATCAGCGTCGAGACTCGTCCCGGCAAAGGCACCACTTTCCGCATGAAGCTTCCGCTCACACTGGCCATCATCAAAGCGTTGCTGTTCTGGGTGGAGCAGCGCTTGTATGCCATCCCATTGAACGCGGTGCTGGAGATTGCGCGCACCTTCGAGACGGAAGTGCATCAGATCGATAACTACGAAGTGTTGCAGTTGCGCGATCAAGTTCTGCCGCTGCTGCGCCTGGGCCGTCCCGCTGCGCGAGAACGCACCGCCAAGCTCTTCGTGCTGGTGATTACCGCCGGGGAGAAAAAATACGGATTGATTGTCGACGCCCTCGAAGGCGAAGAAGAATTGGTCATCAAAGCATTGGATGATCACACGTTCTCTACCGATCTGGTTTCAGGAGCTTCCATTCTGGGCGACGGCCGCGTGGTTCTGATTCTGAATCTGCCCGCGATCGTGGAGCATGTTGCGCGCTGGCGGCAGCAGGAAACCGGACAATCGAATTCGGGTCTGCTGCTCACCTCCACCGACCGCATGCGGCTGGCCGTGTCTGCAGGAACGGGTTCGGCAGTCGGAGGTCAGGCATGAGGACAAATTCGATACGCGTGCTGGTAGTGGACGACTCGGCGCTGATGCGCAAGCTGATTCCGCAGATGCTCTCCACCGACGAATCCATCGAAGTCGTCGGAACCGCGATGGATGGATCTTTCTGCCTGAAAAAAATCGAGGAGCTACAGCCCAGTGTGGTGACGCTGGATCTGGAAATGCCGGGTATGAATGGCATCGACGCCTTGAAGGAAATCATGCGGCGTCATCCCGTGCCGGTAATCGTCTTCAGCTCGCACAGCACCGAAGGCGCCTCGGTAACCTTAAAAGCCCTGGGGCTGGGCGCATTCGATTTCGTTACCAAGCCCCGTGACGCAGCGGCCCATAGGGCGGAGACCGCGCGGGAATTGATTGCCAAGGTAAAGGCGGCGGCGGAGAGCAAGCTGAAACCCCGCATGATGTCGGGAGCTTCGGCTAAGCCCGAAAAACTTCCTATCTCTTCGGCGGTCCCGAACAAGTTGATTGCTATCGGTGTTTCCACCGGAGGCCCGCAAGCATTGGAGTTTTTGCTGTCGCGATTGCCGGGAGATTTTCCCGGCACGATTGCGGTGGTGCAGCACATGCCGGAGGGATTCACCGACATGTTTGCCCGTCGGCTGGACGAGGTTTGTCCGTTGCGGGTGAAAGAAGCGCAGTCGGGAGACGTCCTGCAGCCGGGCCGGGTGCTGATCTGCCCCGGAAGCCGTCACATGAAGGTGAAGCGGCTACCGCTGGGGGATGTGGCCGTGCTGTGCGATGAGCCGCGCGTGAACGGACACCGTCCCAGCGCGGATGTGCTGTTGCGCAGCGCTGCTCTGGAATTCAAAACGCAGGTGATCGGCCTGCTGATGACAGGAATGGGCGATGACGGCGCCGAGGGCCTGGGGGCAGTAAAGAAAGAGGGGGGCGTAACCATCGCGCAGAGTGAAGAGTCGTGCGTGGTCTATGGCATGCCCAAAGCGGCGATCGATCGCGGATACGCGATGCGAGTAGTGGGTTTGGATGCGATGGCGTCGGAGCTGCAGGCGATTTGCAGCAGCGGCCGCGTCGGCGGAGGAGGATCGAATCCGGGTTCGAATTCAGGTTCAAATTCAGGTTCAAATTCAGGTTCAAACCGTGCAACGACGGCGCGCGCGGTACGCGCCGGAAACTAGGATTGGCGACGGTATTTAGGCGTGACCAGCGTGATCTGGTGCGGAACGAGTTAGACGTGATATGCAGTAGAAAGAGGAGGCGGTATGGAGCAGTTTGCAGCAGTAAAACGCAGCAAGGATGGGCAGCCGGTTCGCTACTTGATTGTGGATGATTCCGTATTTGCCCGCAAAAATCTGGCCCGCATGATCGAAACTTTCGGCGGGCAGGTGGCGGCTGAAGCCGGGGACGGCTTGACTGCCATCAGCGAGTTTGACCGCACGCATCCAGACATTGTGCTCATGGATATCACCATGCCGCAGATGGAAGGGATCGAGGCGGCCGAACGGATTGTCCAACAGCATCCGGAAGCGCGCATTGTGATGGTTTCCTCGGTGGGCTACCAGGAAAACATTGTGGCTGCGCTGCAACGCGGAGCACGCCATTTCGTGCAGAAACCAGTGAAGGCGGAAGTCTTGTACGAAGTGATCAAGTATGTTCTGGGCGAGGATGGCGCGGTAGTGGCCGCCGCCGGAGCGGGAGCCTAATTCCATGAAGATGGAACTGATCCAGCCTTTCATCAACGCGGCGGATGCTGTGTTGTCGCAAGGTTTGCAGGGCGCCACCAAGGTGGGAAACTTGACGATGGAGGAGCAAGCCTATCGCCGCAAGGGTGTAGCGGGCATGATCGCTCTGACGGGTGATATTGAAGGGCGCATCATCCTCGACCTGGAGCCGCAGACGGCGGTGCGCGTGGCCAGCCACTACGCGGGCACCGAACTTCCGGAGTCGGATGGACTGATCAAGGAAACCATCTTCGAACTCGCCAACCAGGTGGTCGGCAATGCTATTTCCGCGCTCAATGATCAGGGTTTCCATTTCCGCGTTCATCCTCCGTCGCTTCACACCGCCGAAGAGGGCGACAAGACCAGTGAAGATACTGAAGCGCTGATGATTTGCTTTGAAACCTCTCTGGGCAATGTCTTCATGAATGTGGCGCTGCGCCACAACCGGCGGCGAATGGCCGATCATGCGGCGGTTGGAGCGTGATCCAGCCTAGCTCCTGGGTATTTTGGGAACGCCGGACGCCATGGGCCGCTTCGACTTCCGAGTAAGAAAACCCCGTTTATCTTTTTTTTGCTGAATCGTCCAAATTATTGATTCTGCCGTAGTTGGCGGATTTCGATATCTCACTTTCCTCGCAAAATACTGCGGACAAAAGACTTACCGGCAAAATATTACGGAATAAGGAGTTAGCGGGCTTCCGCATTTCCGCCATTCCGCTTCGGCACGATTGCTTTCTGCCTGCTGAAGTTGTCATGCTGGCGCGCACGGTTCGCATTCTGAGCTAACTGCAGCCTCAGTCAAGGTCGTACGTCACAAGGGATAGAATATTTCTGTGGAAGGCTGTGGAAAAGATTGAACTCCTAGGGATTCACCCGACGAATTCGCAGGCGAATTTCCCGCCCACAGCGGCTAAAGCCTGCTCTACTTCCCGTGCTTTACGCGGCCCTGAAGGGCCGCTCTTCCACGGTGCTACATACACACACACGGCGCTGCACCTACGGTAATGCACAGGGACGGTGCCGCACACATTTTTCCTTTTTGTTTTCAGCCCAGGATTTCTTTCTGGCTCCTGCTTGGTCGTATGCTATTGCGCATGGTCAATCAATTCTTTGGCGTGGGCATGATCTTGCTGGCGGCTGGGTTTGTGGCTGCGCAGAATACAACTCCCGTCGCACGTCCGGTTCCTGATTTACGTCCAGCTCTCGATGCGCGCTCAACTGTCAGTGCGCGGCCCCGCGCTTCTGAGCTGGGGCTGAAGGTGGGCGTTCTGCCTGCGGGGCCGCTGGATGCGATTACGGACGTGGCTGGCGTGGAAGTGGGGCAGACTACGATTATTCGCGGCGACAACATTCGCACGGGCGTCACCGCTGTTCTGCCGCACGGCGGCAATCTTTATCGGGAGAAAGTTCCGGGCGGTATTTTTGTGGGCAATGGTTTTGGAAAGCTAGCGGGAACGACGCAGGTGGATGAGATGGGCGACATTGAAACGCCGATATTGCTGACGTCGACCACAAGCGTGCCTCGTGTGGCGGACGCGCTGATCAGTTACATGTTGGCGCTGCCGGGGAACGAGGATGTGCTGTCGATCAATCCTGTGGTGGGTGAAACCAATGACGGATACCTGAGCGACATTCGCGGCCGGCACATTGCGCCGGAGGATGTGTTCGCTTCCGTAAAGAATGCGAAAAGCGGTCCGGTCGAAGAGGGCGCTGTAGGCGCGGGGACTGGGACAGTGGTCTTCGGATGGAAGGGCGGTGTTGGGACGGCGTCGCGCCGGCTGCCAGGCGGACTTGGGGGATACACGGTGGGCGTACTGGTGCAGACGAATTTTGGTGGAGTGCTCACGATTGGAGGGGCTCAGGTGGGCCAGGAACTGGGGCAGTACTACTTGCGCAAGGAACTACAACAGGCCGCGAGCGGAACGGACAAGAAAGACAAGCCAGATGGATCGTGCATGATTGTGGTGGCAACCGACGCGCCGCTGGATGCGCGCAACCTGAAGCGACTTGCGGCGAGGGCGTGGCTGGGCGTGGCGCGCACCGGAAGTTCGGGCTCGAATGGCAGCGGAGATTACGCGATCGCGTTCTCGACGGCTGAGCAGGTTAGGGTCCATGCTTCTGATAAGGCGCTGACGCGGCATGTGGAAGTGATGACCAACGACGCGATGTCGCCACTGTTTGAGGCCGTGATCGAAGCGACGGAGGAAGCGATATACAACTCGATGTTCAAGGCGACGACAGTGACGGGGAACGGGCATACGGTGGAGGCTTTGCCGATTGAAAAGACGATGGAGATTTTGAAGGAGCACCGGGTGATTCAGTGAGGCCGGCTACAGGGGCTAAAGCCCGATCTACTTCCTGTGCTTTACGCGGCCCTGAAGGGCCGCTCTTCCACGGTGCTGCGCACATCTCGCAGTAACACTCGCAGTCGATGGCCCTACCTGGGAAATCTCTACCGCCTGTGCTTTGCGCGGCCCTGAAGGGCCGCTCTTCCACATACTTAGGCCAGCAATGAAAGCTGACTGGCTGGGGGATTACCATCGAAGTCGTCGGCGGGATCGGCGAACCTTCGCAGTTCCGGGTATTTCTGCACGAGCGCGGGTGGGGCAGGGACTCGCTTGCCGGTGATCATCGCTTTCAACTCGAGCGCATTGACGCTGGCCTTGCTTTCAAAATGATTATTAGTGATGACGTAGGTGGTCTGCGCGCGCTGGGCCACGTTTTCGATGCGCTGCTTCCAGCCCGTTAACTCTTTTTCGTTATAGAGATAGTTGTAGCGATCGTTGCGATTGTCGCAATCGAACCACTCATCGTAGTTGCGCCCGTGGAGACGGACGTAGGCGATGGGCGCGGTGACATGCTCGGTGGGCGCGAGCGAGCGGCCAAGCACCGGCTGGTCGATGTTGCAGAATCCGACATTTTTTTGTGCGAAGGCGGCGAGGGTGTCGGGGTTGTCCCAGGTGGAGTCGCGCACTTCGACGACGCGCGGATATTCGATGAACTGACGGAGCAGGCGGTCGAGATATTCGCGATTGAGCGAAGTGTTTTTGAAGGAGACGGGAAACTGGATTAGAAGTGCGCCTAAGCGTCCATGTTCGGCGAGGACGTCGAGGCCTTCGCGGCTGCGGGCTTCGTCCTCGTCGGTGGGACGGATGCTGGCGGCGGAAGTGGGCTCCATTGCGGCATTGGGCGAGTGGGTGAAGGCGCGATAGAGTTTTGCTGTGAATAGAAAATCAGGATTGACTTCCGCGACCTTGCGGCACCAGAGGCTGGCGAGTTGCGCCTTGATGGGACCGTAAAACGACGTATTAATTTCAGTGGTGTCGAAGAAGCGCGCCAAATATTCGAGGGGATGCACTTTGCGGTGCTGCATTCCTGGGGGATAAAAGATTCCCTCCCAATCTTTGTAAGACCAGCCAGCGGTGCCGAAGCGGACGCGGTTGAGAGCGGTCTGGGGCAGGCGGGATTGGGCTGTGGATCCCATGAATGGACCGAAGACGGAGGGCAAGGCAAGAGTAGCATAGGGCACCGGGAGAGAAATCGGCATTTCAAACTCCCGACCAAGCAAGGCTCGGACGGGGCACGACGATTTTTTTACTTTGGCGGGGTCCCCTGGGCCGACAGGGCTTGATTCAACTGGCTGGCTAAAGCATCTGCCTGATCGTTGGAGATTTCGACTTGACCGTCGAGCACGACGCTGAGTCCGCCCACTCCGGTGTCCTGAAATCGGGCGGTCTGAATCGTGGCAGAATTCTGCACCGCTGGCGGAAGCGTGATTTTAAAATCGGAACCGGTTTGTGCGGCCGTCTGAATCGATAGGGCGACAGTATTTCGTAAATTTTCGCCCAGCGAACCGGAGCGCAACTCTTGACCCATCATGCCGGTGGCATCGATGCGCCCGAATACGGCAGTGATTTTTAATGTGTTCGGTTTTTCGATCGCGACAGTCAGTTTGATCTCGGCGGAGCCGTCCTCTTCCGCTAGTTCGGTTGAGTTGGGCTGGCCGAACACGCGCCCGCAGGTCCAGCGCTCAAAATGCAGTTTCACAATGAGCAGGCCCGCTGGAGTCGAAGGCATGAGCGTAGCTTGCTGAATGGCGATTCGCTGCCCGCAACTTTCCAAAGTGTTGAGCTGCGCCCGCAACAGGTCGGTGATATTTTGTTGCACATCGGAAAGATCAGCCAAGAGCTCGAGTTTGAATGTGCGCTGGCCGCCCTGCGCCGCTGTTTGTGAAAGAGATCCGGAAACCGGAACTGCGACTGTTTGATTGGCGATCCTGACCGGATGACTGGCCGTAGGAAGAGTAAAGGCCAGATCCTGGCCACTTGCCAGGGTGATGCTCATTTCCCTTCCCAGTGCGAGTTGCTGCTCGGAAAAATCGGCCAGGCTTTTTTTCAGACTCTCCGCATGCGCGGTAATTTCCTGAGTCGCCGCCTTGGCATCCAGAGTTGCATCCAGCTTTTTTTCTTCCTGTTCAAGATCTGAATCCGCTTTTGCCAATCGCTTGGCAAACTCTTTCAGTCCGGATTTCTGCGCTGGGGAGAATCCTTGCTCGAATTTCTTGCTGCCGTTTCTGGCGTCCTCCAGGGCCTGATCTAATGATTTACGATCGGCGGATTCGGACCCTGGGTTCTCCTTGGGCAAGTCCTCCACGAATTTTTGCAGTTCGGCCTTGACCGCGTCAGTGGACTTGACCAGCGCCTGAAACTCCGCCGTCTGCTGGCTGGTGGCCTGCACCGCCATGGCCTCGTGGAAATCTCTGAGGCTGTCTTCCTCTTTGACTCCGCTGGGACGGCTATTTCCGGAGAGGCTGCCATTTCCCATTCCACCCCCGCCGTGGCGCTGGGCCGCGGCCGCCAGCGGAAACGCCAGCAAAATCGTCCCTAGAATAAGAGCGTGAGTGGAAGAGAAGGAAAACCTACGTCGAATCATGACGAAAAATCTCCGAACCCTATGCAGTGGCGAACATATCGTACGAACCAGAAAGTGGCGTTTGGCAAAACCGATCAGTAAGGTGAGGATACACCAGGATGTGGCCCGCACCGAATTTGGGACGTTCGTAGCTGACCTTAGCTTGGCGCAAACTCGGATGAAAAAGCCATAGATTTTACAGTTCTTTGCAAACCGAGAAAGGGAATGTACCGAAACGGTTCCGCTGGCTGCGGCGCTCACCGTAAAGCGAGCACGACCCAATAGACGCCGGTGGGGTACGTGCGGGTGCGGGCGTAGCAGGCGCCGACGGAGAAACTGTGGAGGTTGCGGTCTGCGACGGCGCTGGAGGCTGCGCCGGGCAAGGCTTCCGGGTGCAGGCTGGTATAGGCGATGATACTTAAACTCTCAACAGGCTTGTGATCCTGCGGGATTTCGGTTTTGTCGTTTTGCGCCATGGAGCATGCAGTGTCATCGGCGCCGAGCAAGTCGCGTTCCTGCAATGCGGGCCGCTGCGCAAGACGCCGGGTTTGATTCACGGCAGCGGCGACATGCTCTTTCACTTCCTGCGGAGAATATTTGGGGAGGGCGCTGCCGAAGTCCTGCACAATGTAGATCCGGTCTGCATCGCGAACCACGCCCAATCCGACCACGTTATAGGCGGGATTGAGCAGGTTGGCGCGGTGCGGTGCGGAGAGCATTAAATGCTCGTGCCCATGCTCGGCGTCGTAGTCGAGGGCAACATTTTCTCCTTCTTCTTGCAGTTGAAGTTGAGTGGTTGCCGCCAGGCGTTGGGGTAGGGAGGGCTCACCGTCAAGCTGGTGCGAAAGTTGTCGCGCTTTGAGCATGGCCAGGGCGTGGATGCGGGCCGCCTGCGAGAGTCCGGGGTCGATGCTGAGGGGAGGGGCTCCGGCCTGGCGACGGGACTGATTGGCGAATGTAAGCAACTGCTGTTCGCTGTAAGGATCAAAGCGCCCGTCAGAGGAGTTCGTGGCCGCCAGATCGGAGGCGCTGGCTACGACCGGCTTCAAGGTAGCTTGCTGTGACCGAGAGATGGCAGCTTGCTGGCGCTGTTTCTGGCCCTGGTCTTGTCGCTGTTCCTGTGCTTGTCGTTGTTCCTGTGCTTGTGCTTGTTCCTGGTCCTGTCCTGGTTCTTGGGACGCCATTAAACGACTTGCCGGCTGCACGGTCGCAACACCTGTCCCGAGCAGGAACGCCAGCAAGCATCTGTGTGCTCTATCCATCATCGGTTAGGACTTGTAGTTAAGACTTGCCCGCCAACCGATCTTCGGAGATCAATCTCTCGCCATGTGGCTCGTTTTAACGATCCGGCGAAGATCTTGTGGCTGGTGCTAGGCTAGGGGTTGCAGTTGGGGGGCGGGAAGTTACCTGTGTCTATGGAACTAGGGATCAGTGGGGGCATTGGCCTGTTGTTTGGAGCGCTGCTTGCGTGGCTGGCGCTGCGTTCGCGGTCGGCCGCGCTGCAGGCTCGTTTGTCATTGACGGACAAGCAATTAACGGCGGTAAAGACAGATCTGACGCGGCTTTTGCAGGATCAGCGGGAACTGGTGGAGGGTCGGGCGCGACTGGAATCGGCGCTGGAATCAGAACGAAAGACCAGCAACGAGAAGATCGAATTGCTGACCAAAACAGGCGAGCGCGCCGCCGCCGATTTGCAAAATGCTTTCAAAGCTCTGGCTGCGGACGCTCTGAAAAGCAACAATTCTTCGTTCCTGCAGATTGCGCAGGAAACCCTGAAGCGTTTTCAGAGTGAAGCCAAAGGCGATCTCGACGCGAGGCAGAAGGCCGTCGCCGATCTGGTTACACCCGTGCGCGAGTCGCTCGACAAAGTGGATGCCCAGATACAGCAGTTAGAAGTGGCGCGCGGCGAGGCTTATGGTGACCTTAAAGCGCAGGTTCAATCTCTGATCACTACGCAGAAGGAATTGCAGTCAGAAACCGGCAACCTGGTGCGGGCGCTGCGCACGCCCAATGTGCGTGGGCGCTGGGGAGAAATCCAGCTGCGCCGGGTGGTGGAAATTGCCGGCATGCTTTCTTACTGCGACTTCGCCGAACAGGAAACGGTGACGGGCGAGAGCGGGCGGCTGCGTCCGGATCTGGTGGTGAAGTTGCCCGGCGGAAAGCACGTTGTCGTCGACGCTAAAACGCCCTTGCAGGCTTTTCTTGACGCCTTCGAAACTACGGATGAAGAAACGCGGCGTGCCTGTCTTGCCAATCACGCGCGGCAGGTGCGCGACCATATCAACATTCTGAGCAGCAAGAAATATTGGGAACAATTCGAGGCCACACCCGAGTTCGTGGTCATGTTCCTGCCCGGCGAGACATTTTTCAGCGCTGCGCTGGAGCAGGATACGGGACTGATCGAGCATGGGGTGCTGAATCGGGTAATCCCTGCCTCGCCAACCACTTTGATCGCATTGCTGAAAGCGATCAATTACGGCTGGAACCAGGAAAAATTGGCGCGCAACGCGCAGCAGATCAGCGAACTCGGCAAGGAACTTCATGACCGCCTGCGCAAACTCGCCGGGCATATCAGCGGAGTTGGAACCAACCTTGACCGCGCCGTCGAAGCGTATAACCAGGCTGTGGGTTCGCTGGAGAATCGCGTTTTGGTTTCAGCGCGGAAGTTCGCGGAACTAGGAACGGCCGTAGCGGAAGAGATTCCGGAACTCGAACCGATCGAAACCACGTCGCGAGCACTGTCGTTTGAGTGGGACGATGAGCCGCCGGAATCTCCGAAAAGTTCCGAGCGCAAGTCGGGTTAGGGAGACGAATGTAAAAGTTGTTGGTAAGGCAGGCTGACCCTCTCGGGCAAAGAGTGCAGCTGACGACCGTGCGCGGAGAATCCTTCTGATGAAAAATCGATGGAGGGAATGGCTCAGGGGGCGAGCTCGCTATCCATCTCGTCAAGACTCTCAAAGACTGACCGGAAGGTCAATGAGTTCTATAAAAAGGGATGTCAAGAAAAAAGTTCTCCCTCGGCCGGAGGGCGAGAAGATTTTGTCTCGAGATCCAGCCCACTTCACTGTAAGAGTGCCTCTCGATTTGCGCGAGA
>Ga0182024_10005178_pt1 | contig 29409 bp, 24 predicted proteins | sample P32metaG_FD_120480 | JGI IMG/M metagenome (GOLD analysis project Ga0182024, IMG submission 120480) | Permafrost microbial communities from Stordalen Mire, Sweden - P3-2 metaG (Illumina Assembly) | ecosystem: Environmental > Terrestrial > Soil > Wetlands > Permafrost | place: Sweden: Stordalen...
CGAGTTCGCCGGTTCAAGATGATCGACCGCGTTGCGCAGGATCGATGTTCGGATGGTCAGCCGGCCGCCTGATCGAGGAGCACGCGGGCTTCCTCGTCAAGGACGAGTTCACGGGCGGCGAGATTCTCTTCTAGGTGCAAGAGGGACGACGTTCCGGGGATGAGCAGTACCGTGGGCGCCTGGGCCAGCAGCCAGGCCAGTGCCACCTGGGCTGGGGTAACGCCAAGGCGGCTGGCGGTGTCTTGGGCTGCCGGGGAGCGGAGTACGGGGTTCTCGGGGAAGAACGCCGAGCCGAGCGGGAAGAACGGCACGAAGGGCACCCCGTCAGCCCGGCAGGCGTCGAACAGCGCCTGTTCGGTGCGACCAGTCAGGTTGTACGCGTTCTGGACGCAAGCCACCTCGGTATGGGAACGAGCGGTCTGGTAGTCGTCGATTGCCAGGTTGCTCAGACCCACCGCACCGATAAGGCCTTCGTCGCGTAGGGCGTTCATGGTGTCGAGTTGCTCCACGAACGGAACGTCGGTCTCGGGGAGACGGCGGAGGTTGACCACCGGCACCTGGTCCAGCTCCAAACTGGCGAGGTTGGACTCGACCCCTTCGCGCAGCTCCTCGGGGCGCTGGGCGGGGATCCATCCTCCCCGTTCGTCGCGCGCCGCGCCTACTTTGGAGACCAGCACGAGCTCCTTGGGGTAGGGGTGGAGCGCTTCGTGGATCAGCTCATTGGCCACGTCGGGGCCGTAGAACTGGGCAGTATCGATGTGGTCGACGCCGGATTCGACGGCCTGACGGAGAACGGCGAGGGCGATACTGCGGTCGGTTGGTGGACCGAACACGCCGGGGCCGGGAAGTTGCATCGCTCCGAACCCCAACCGGTGGACCGGACGACCTGCAAGCAAGATGGTGTTGGTGGGCATTGTGCACATCCTTACCGCTTAGTGACACGTGGGCTCCCCGCCTCCCTTTCTCGGCGACTCTTGGCTCCATCTGTGGCCGCGGTCAGCTCCGTGCCCTGATCCTCGACATCGCAGCAGCCGGCTGTGGCTGCGGTCAGCTCCGTGCCCTGATCCTCGACATCGCAGCAGCCGGCCCGGTCGCGCCCTTTCGTCGCTCAATCAGGCTTTGGGACCGTTGCTGACGGAGACCACCACCGCCGACCCCGTCGCCAGATGCGATCCGCCGGCTGGCTGTTGGCGGTAGACCTCTCCGACCGGGGCCGAGGAGACCCCACGTTCGAGCGTCACGGTCAACCCGACCTGCTTGACCTGGCTGACCGCGGTGAGCCATGGCTCACCGACCAGTACGGGCACGACTCCGGGCCGGAGGGGCCCCGTTGTCGTGGTGGTGGTCGACGTACCCGCGAAGGATCCGTATCGAACGTAGTAGGCGATCCCGCCGATGGCGGCCACCGCCACGACGATCAGGACCACGGTGCCGATCGGGAACCGCCGCCGCCTTCTCGCCTTCGGAGGCGCAATGACGACGGGAATTTCGCCGGTATCAAGCATGGCGAGAGGCACCGGCCTGACGACACGGATGATCCCGGTGTCGACGAAGGCGCGCTCGGCACCGGCCGTGACGGCCTCCGACACGACGGGAGTCGCCACCTCCGGTCGGGGTGGCCGATCCGCCGCCACCGAGGGCGTCGGCCACTCCGCGCCAGGCGGCTGGCGCTCGGAGGAGTCAGGGACCGCAGGCGGGCTGGCGGTGGCCGGTGGCATCGGAGCCTCACCGGGTTGGATGGCGGCAGTCGTCGCTTCGGTCACCGGCCAGTTGTCCTCGGTGGACGCACCGGTGCACTGTTGGCCCCCGTCTGGGTCGAGGAGTACCACCAGTCGCTCTCCGCCCGGCTCACCGACGCAGTCGACGCTGGCTCCGATCAGCTTGGCGAATTGCAGCACTGCGCCGCGCGCGTTGTCGATCACGAACCGCCGGTCGTCTAGTTGAAAGGTGACTCGGTATTCGTCGGGGCCCGGCGGGCCCTCGCCGCTCACGGGAGCCAGGGCCACACCCAGTACCACGACGGATCTTGCTCCCGCCGGGGTGCTGGGCTTCCGCTGGACGTCCCCCGAAGCGGTTTCGGGCCCGGCGATGGTCTCCGAGGTTTGGTCCGCCTCCGCCGGGATCTGAGCGGGGGGCGCCGGGTACCCCGGTTGGACATGCGGGGGGTACCACTTGCCGTCTGAGGCGATCCACCACCCTGGGCCGTTTGAGGCGTCGCTCACTGATCTCCCGTGTTCAGCGGAGCTGGCAGGTGCCAGCGGGACAATCGTACGAGACCGACGCCGGTCCGTGGCTCATCGAGACCGCGTCGGGCGACCCGACACCTCGGTCGGCTCTGAGAAGCTGCGCGCTTAGGCTCGCTCGGCGGCGGCTCAACCAGGTCCGGCACGCATTCGCGTTTCGTGACGGCAAGTCAGCCGTTCCGGATCCGTCTGATCGAAACTCCACATAGGCGTTGTGCTAGCTGGTGAAAGCCATCTCGCCGCTCCGACCGATTCCGTGCATCGATGTTGGCAACGAAACACCCTGCTGATGCGTCATGGACTGTGATGACCGTGGCATGCAATGTTCAGGCGATCTGCGTGGCCCCCGTGACAATCTTCGAGACATGGGCACAGTCGGCTGGGCCTTCCAGCTACAGCGAAGCACCTGTCCCCTCGGGCCTATCCGCGCACCCTTAGGGCTGAGGGAACGTCTGACCCCAGTGAGTCGTGGGTGCAGTGGCCCCGTTGCATGAACCGGTCGACTGCATATTGAAGTACATGGCCGGACCGGGAAGTTGATCCTGGGCGATGACCGGCGAACCGGGCTCGGCGTCGAGTAAATACCAACAGGTGCCGTCGGGTGAACGGGTTGCGATGGTGGCGGTCTGCTGATCGGTGGCCACGCTCACAAAGGATGTGTGGTCCACGTTGGTGGTGCCGGTGACGAAGGTGAGCATGGGGTCGAGCTTCTCAAGGGCAGGCGGCGTCACGAAGGCGTAGGTGTTGAGGTAGGTGTACTGCGATCTGAGGTCGTGGATGGCCCGGACGAGGACCACCTGGGATGAGTGGTCGGCAACGGCGGTGGTTGCCGTCTGGGCGGCGGGCTCCCCTGGAGGACTCGTCCTCGGCGTGCGGTCTCCGAGAACTACGACAGCGGCAGCGATGGCGGCGCCAACGACAACGACGCCGAGGATCGCGAAGAGAAGGCCGCGACGCTTCTTTGGTCGCGCGCCAGCGGTCGTTGAACCTTGCGTCTCGCTCACGGTGCCCCACCCCCGGTGTTGTGCCGACCGCATGCTAACGGGCCCCGCTCGGAGGCTCTCATTCGAGGTGGGGCAGTCCTTGCGTGATGGTCGGTGGACATAAAACCCCTGGTCACGGTACTCGCGCCAGCCAGGCGTCCATCCCGGCTCGAGTTGAGCGCGTCGCCTGCGTTGCGAGCGCGGCGAACCGATGTGTCAACCGCCTACCGCTACTGCGCCGTCGCGTGGAACCGACGCCTACTGTTGCCTCGGTCGGAAGTGGTCGGTCCAGTTGTTGCCGTCGTAGTAGCGCTCTTCGCCCCACTCGTTACCCGACGGGTACCATCCGGCTGGAGCGCCACCCGGACCACTGATGCTCCCGAAGCCGCCGGGATTTCCGGCATTGGCGCCACTTCGCCGACCCCAGGGTTGTCCCGGACCGCCCAATCCACCAATCGCCCGAAGCCGGTTGACCTCCTTGATGACCGGCCACTCGGCAAAGGCGAAGACGGCCACCATTACGAGATTTGCGATCGGGACCAGCAGGATGAGCAACCACCAGGCGGAGTAGCCGGCCTTGCGGATGATCTTGGCGTAACAGATGACGAAGAAGACCAGAAACGCCAAATAGAACAGAGCGACGGCAATCACGATACCAAGGTCAGCACCAGAGAAATGGACCGAGCAGGTGGTGGTCTGTCCTGATGTTGTGAGACAGGTAGTTGCGGCCGTTAGTGATCTGGACACCTCGGTGAGTCCGGCCAGCATGCGAGTCCCTTCACGAAGAGTGCCCTAGCGTACAAGCGCAGTCGGAATGGCCGGATTCCGGTTGTCCAGAGGACTCGTTCGGATGCGAGGTGTAGTCCGCCGTTGCGCCGGCGGGGCCCGTCACGTATCCCGGCCGAATTCGCCCGACGAGTCTGCCTACAGCACCCGGCTGTCGCGGCCGGCCCAGTACTGCTCCTTCAAGATCCGCTTGTAGAGCTTGCCGTTGGGGTCTCGGGGCAGTTCGCTCACGAAATCGACCGACCGTGGGCACTTGTAGGCGGCCAGTTCTTCTCGGCAGTAGGCGATGAGGGCCGCTTCGAGAGCTGGACCGGAGGCGGACAGATCAACCGGCTCGACCACGGCTTTCACAGCTTCTCCCATATCGGGGTCGGGGACCCCGATCACGGCGACGTCGGCCACCAACGGGTGTGTGGCGAGCACGTTCTCCGCCTCTTGGGGATAGATGTTCACACCGCCGGCGATGATCATGTGGGAGATCCGATCGGTCAGATAGAGGTACCCGTCCTCGTCCAGCAATCCGACGTCGCCGAGCGTACGCCAACCCTGATCGTCGGTAACCGAGGCTGTCTTTTCCGGATCGTTGTGATACTCGAACGGTCGGCCGCCTTCGAAGTAGACGACCCCGTCTTGGCCGGTCGGCAACTCGTTGCCGTCGGGGCCGACAATGTGTGCCGGGCTCATAGGGCGTCCGACAGACCCGGGATGGGCCAACCACTCCTCGGCGGTGATCCAGGTGGCGCCAATATCCTCGGTACCCGAGTAGTACTCGTGGACGATCGGTCCCCACCACTCGAGCATCTGGCTCTTCACGGCGATCGGGCACGGGGCCGCGGCGTGGACGACATAGCGAAGGCTCGACAAGTCGTAGCGGGTCCGCTCGTTTTCAGAGAGTTTGAGCAGTCGGACGAACATAGTGGGAACGAACTGGGCGTGGGTCACCCCCCGGCGCTCTATGAGCTCGAGGCACTCGGAGGGGTCGAATTGCTCCATGATCACCACCGTGGCCCCGAGGCGCAGCATCGAGAGTGAGTAGACGAGCGGGGCCGAGTGGTAGAGCGGTGCGGGGGAGAGGTAGACCGCGCCGGGGCCGGCTCCGGACCTTGCGATGTTCGCTGCGATCTGGACCGGTACCGCCGCCGGGTCGCCCATCGGTGTACCCGAGAGCTCCTTGGCCACCCCTTTGGGCTTGCCCGTAGTCCCCGACGAGTAGAGCATCTCGCGTCCTTCGGCCTCGTCGCAGATGGGCCCCCCCGGGTGTGCGTGCACCGCGTCCGTGTAGTCCTCGAATCCCGCCAGATTGCCTCCGACGGCCAGGGGCAGCGAGATTCGGGTCAGGTGCAAGGTCGAGGCGGCCTCGGCCATGGTGGCCGAGGCGATAAGGGCCGTCGCACCGCAGTCATCGAGGATGTACTGGATCTCTGCGGTTCCGAGGTGGTGGTTGAGCGGTGTGTAGTAGAGCCCGGCGCGTTGGGCTCCCCAAGCCACCTCGAGGTAGCGCACGTTGTTCTCCATGAGAATGGCGATGTGATCGCCACGCGACAGTCCTCGAGACCGAAACAGCTGGGCCAGCCGATTGGACCGTTCGTCGAGTTCTCTGTACGAGAGCATCTCGCCGCTTGTACCCATCACCACAGCGATGGCATCGGGCTGGCTTGCAGCCTGGCTCCCGAGATCGAGGGACGCCGGCATGGATGGACTCAGCGGTTCTTCCAGACCGGCGTCCGCTTTTCGGCGAAGGCTAGCGGGCCCTCCTTGGCATCCTGGCTGGAGAACACCTCGGTCGAAAGCTCGGTTTCGATTTTGTACGCTTCGCGCATGTCGGTGGCCAATCCCCGCAGCACCGATTCCTTGGTCTTTCTGATCGCAAACGGCCCGTTGGCCGTGATTCGGTGGGCGTAGTCGTAGGCCCGCTCCATCAAACGGTCCGGTGGGCACACCTCGTTGAGGAGTCCCATCTCGTAGGCCCGGTTGGCCGGTACCCGGTCCGCACAGAGCAGGAGCTCCATGGCGGCGGGAAAGGGGACCTGCCGGGGTAGTCGGACCGTGGTGCCGCCGCCGGCGAAAAGCCCGCGCTTGGGCTCCATCACTCCGAAAGTGGCGGTGTCAGCGGCCACCCGCAGATCGCAGCCGCCCAGCATCTCCATGCCCCCGGCCACGCAGGTCCCGTTGACCGCAGCCACGATCGGCTTGTAGAGCGCCACATTGCGCAGCACGGCCTTGACCCCGTCGTCCAGCCGATACCCGCCGATCTCGGGAACCTCTCCCGACTTTATCTTCTGCTGGAGCTCGGTGACCTGGGGGATGTAGGTCTTGAGGTCGGCCCCGACGCAGAAGTCCCGGCCCACCCCGGTGATCACGGCCACCCACGCGTCATCGTCCTCGCCGAAGCGGTCCCAGGCCGAGCGCAGGTGGAAGAAGTGCTCCATGTCGAGCGAGTTGCGGTGTTCGGGCCGGTCAATGGTGATCAAGGCGACGTGATCGTCGCCCATCTCGTACTCGATGGGCACGTCAGTCGGGGTCCTTGCCCATCGAGTCCAACCTCTTGGTCACCGTTCCGAGGTCGACGATGCCAGTGTGCTTCTCCTTCGGGCCGCCCTTGGATCGCGAGACAACCGACGTGTCGACATCAGCTGCTTCGGCCCGGAGCGCGCTCACAGTGCACTGGTCTTTGGGCCTCACGGAGAACGGGTTGTAGCTAAAATGCTTCATGGCATTGAGATGGGTGATCTTGTTGATCTCGCCATCGGGCACCCCATCCACGTACTTCATGAGGGCCTCAGGTGACTGGGGCCACGTCGAGTCGGAATGGGGGTAGTCACATTCCCAGGTGATGTTGTCGATGTTGAGATAGTGGCGGTTGTCAACCCCGAAGGCGTCATCGATGAAGCAGGTGATGATCCTTTCCTTGAAGAGCTGGCTCGGCAGCATGTCCCCGAAGTCCTGGCCGGTCCAGGCGTGGTGGTGTTGGTAGACGTAGTCGATCCGCTCGAGCGCATAGGGAATCCAGCCGATGCCGCCCTCCGAGAGCGCAATCCGAAGGTCCTTGAACTTGCGCAAGACGGGGGACCAGATCAGATCGGCCGCCGCCTGCACCATGTTCATCGGTTGCAGGCTGATCATCACGTCGATCGGTGCTTCCACCGAGGTGATAACGAGCTGGGACGACGAGCCGAGGTGCATGCATACGATCGTCCCCTCGTCGGCACAAGCGGTCCAGAACGGATCCCAGTGTGAGTTGTGGAGCGAAGGCCACCCGAGCTTTTCGGGGTTCTCCGAAAAGGTGACGGCCCGACATCCAATGGCCGCCACCCTGTGCACTTCGGCCGCTGCCAGCTCGGGATCCCAAATGGCCGGGATGGACAGGGGGATGAACCGGCCCGGCTCGGCCCCGCACCACCCGTCGATGTGCCAGTCGTTGTAGGCCCGGACCATGGCCAGGGCCTCATCTTTGTCCTCGTTCCGGGCGAAGAGCTGACCGCAGAACTGGGGGAACGAAGGGAAACACATCGAACCGAGGACCCCGTTTGCACTCATGTCGCGAACCCGTTCGTGGACGTCGTAGCAGCCCGGCCGCATGTCGTCGAACGATTCGGGCTCGATGCCGTACTCCTCGGGGGGTCGGCCCACCACTGCGTTGAGCCCGACGTTGGGGATCTCGCTCCCGTTGTAGTGCCAGAAGTCCGTCCCGTCGGGCCGACGGACCAGGGTCGGCGCCTTGTCCTGGTATTTCGCCGGCAGGCGTCCGTCGAACATGTTCGGCGGCTCGATCACGTGGTCGTCCACGCTGACCAGGATCATGTCCTCAGTACGCATCGGCTTCCCTCCCAACTGGCTTCTGGGTATGACACCCGTGTCAGACACACTATGCGGGTACGGCCCTCGGACGCGCCAGTGTGTCCGGTTGGTCGACGGCCCAACCCCGTGGCCGGCTTCCCTCGACCCGGGCCTTCGGCGGTAGCGTGGCCGGCAAGACACGGTGACCCCTCCGGGGGTCGAAGGGGAGCCCGCGGCGTCACGGGCAGCGGTCGTTCAGCGGCGGAGTGAAGGCCGTGGCCATCACCTTGCTCGTTCTCACCGAAGAGTGCCCCTGAGGTGACTGCCTGCACCGTCGATTCACCCAGTGCCGGCGCCAGTCGTTGCCGAACCCGGCTCGCCTTCGCACCGTCGCTCGGGCCGAAAGTTCGTCAACCTATGACTCGGGGTTGGCGGGAACGTGCGCACGGTGACCGCCACGACAAGAATCGACACGATCGACGCCCCCCGCACGCTCGTGGCCGATCACTCTTGCATTTCTGCGCCGGCATTTGGGGTCGACCGGCCCATCACAGTAGGCGCGGCCCTCTCAGGAGTTGGCGGCCGCGATCTCAAGTAGCGGCGCGGCGAGTCCCCGGCGAGGGGCGAGGATGTCATCGATGAGCCCGTATGCCATGGCGTCCTCGGCCGTCATGAAGTAGTCGCGATCGATGTCCTTTTCCACTTGCTCGACCGGTTTGCCGCTGTGGTGGGCGATGATCTCGGCCATCCGCCGAGTCGTGGCCAGTACCTCTCGGAGCTGGATCTCCATGTCACTCGGCGCCCCTCGGGTACCCGCCGAGCCCTGGTGGATCATGATGCGGGAGTTGGGGAGCGCCAGGCGCTTCCCCGGCGCGCCAGCGCACAGGATCATGGCGGCGGCCGACATGCCCATGCCCACGCAGATGGTGGAGACCTCGGGGGCCACGTGTTGGATCACGTCGTAGATGGCCATTCCGGCGTAGGCCATACCCCCAGGGGAGTTGATGTAAAGGGCGATGTCCTTGTCGGGGTCTTGCGCCTCGAGATAGAGGATCTGGGTAATGATCAGGTTCGCGATCTGATCGTCGACCTCTTGGCCGAGAAAGACGATCCGGTCGCGGAGCAAGAGCGAGTAGATGTCGAAGGCCCTTTCGCCGCGACTCGATTCCTCCACCACCGTTGGGATCAGCGAGTGCCTGGGCATGACGACCTCCTCGGGTCGGTAGGTCCGCCGGCGCGGTGCCCGGGACCATCGCGTCCATGGTATCTCAAATATGAGATACCATGGACGGCGTACCCTCGGTTGGCGACCACGGGACCAAGGGAGCAAGGCGTGAACGAGCGACGACACGAGACGGTGTTCCCAGGCTTCGCCGACATGGCCGAGCGCCGCCGGACCCTAAGTGACGAGCTGGCCGCCCGCCGGCGTGAGCTCGGGCTCTCCCAGACAGAAGTAGCGGCCCGTATGGGTACCTCCCAGTCGGCAGTGGCCCGTCTCGAGGCAGGGTTGGGGGACATCCGGCTCTCGACGCTCGAGCGCTACGCGGCGGCCCTCGGTCGTCACATCGACGTCCGCCTCCACGACGGCCCACGGTGAGGCCGCAGGTGTTCGCGCTGGGCGACGGTTCGGGAGACCCGCCCCGAGACGAGTGGCCCCGGTCGGTTCGCGACCGACTCTTTGACCAACGGGTGGTCTTCGTGTCAGGGACCCTTGACGGTCCGGTGTCGAGCCAGGCGGCCATGGAGCTGATGACTCTCGACGCGTCGGGCGATGAACCCATCCAGCTCCAGATCGAATGCAGCGACGGCGACGTGGACTCGGCGCTTTGCCTTATGGACGTGATCGAGCTGGCCGGCGTGCCGGTGCGGGCCACCGCTCTCGGGCTGGTCGGCGGCCCGGCGGTAGGCGTGCTGGCGGTGGCTCACCACCGCGCGGCCACACTCCACTCCCGCCTTGCGCTTTTCGAACCGTCGGCGAGCTTCAGCGGCCCCGGCCGCGACGTCGAAAGCTGGGCCGAGCACCGCTTGGTCCGATGGCAGCTCTTTGTGAGCGGGTGGCCGTGGCCGTGAAGCGTGAGTACGAGTCGGTGGCCGCTGACTTCGGGGCGGGCCGATTCCTCGGCGCCCAAGAAGCGCTCGACTACGGACTGCTTGACGAGATCAGCCGGCCCGACGCCCGCCTGGTCTCGCTTCGGGGGCGCCCCATGGGGTTCGGCTCGACGCGTTGAGCCACCCCGGGGGGGCGTGATCGGACACCCGGACACCCGCGCTCAGCCGGTGAGGGCCACCTGTATGGCGTTGATGCCCTTCACCAGTGCCGTTTGTCCCGCCTCATCAAGCACGGCGTAGGCCGGCAGGATCAGCTGGTCGGTCAGCGCCTCTGCCGCCTGCCACTTGGCCCGTTCCACGTCGGTGATCACCGGCGGATCATCTTCGCTCCAGCCGAACATTGCAATGTCGTTGGGCCGATGAATGAAGTGCGCGGTCTTGCCGTCGAGCCCCGAAGCCCGCAGCGCCAACAAGTGGGCGCTCCCGCGGAATTCGCGGAGAACCGTGACGAGCTGCATGGCCCGTCCTGGGGTGTCGTCGACCAGGGGCTCGGCCGAGATGCCGGCGTAAAGAGTGAGGGCGACAGGGTCGGCGGCGTCGTTTAGCGCGCCGGCTGCGGCACAGAATGCGTCGAGTCCTTCGATGTCGGCGAATTTCGACCGGCCGAGGTTGGCCGAGCATTCCATGTAGATGCGGCCGGCCTCTCGGGGTGCAAGGATCTCTTTTGCTGCATTCCAGAGTCCAGAAACGGTCGAGGGGTTGAAGTAGCCGAAGGCGCTGACCACGACGGCGGACTCAACGTCGCCCAACACGCCACCGCGGCCGAGGCAATAGAGCTGGAACACGTCGAGACCCAGTTGCTCGCCGACTGCGATGGTCTCGGGGGTGAAGTAGAAGGCCCAGCCGAGATCACGGATCTTCGGACAGACGTCGGCGATGAGTTCTTCGGGTGTCATGAGCGCAGCATACGACGATGCTCGATCGGGCTGGTCGCCTCAGAAATGCGCCAGGGTGGCGCCGTTCTCCCCCGGAGACAAGGTCACCGCTTTTCCGACAAATACCTCGGCTTCGGCCACCGCGAGCGCGTCGGCATCCAAGAGTCGGGCGTAGCAGCGCGTCCCGTCGGGAAGGTCGCACACGAGCGCACCCGACACGGCCGAGCCGTCAGGCCCGTGCAGGACGGTGAATGCGGCGACGGTCGCTGGACCCTCGGCCGCATCCGTGATGGCCAGCACCGGCTGGGTGACCCGCACTTCTTCGGCCAGCTTCGCCAGGTCAGGGCGCTCGAGGGCGCCGGGCTCGGTCGAGAAGAGTCCGTAGACATGCTTGGTCATGTGCATCCCCACGCCGCTCACCAGGCCGTAGTCGCCGGAGTTCTCCCGCAGCCTTTCGGTCATGGCGACGATCGAGTGGGTCATGTAGTCGCTTCCTGGACCCCCGTGGTAGGGCAGGCCCCCGGTGACCGTCGGGGATCGCTCGCCCGTCACGAAGGGGTCGTGGTCCACCCCGAGCGCGTCGAGAGCGAAGGAGATCGAGCTGGCGAAGCAAGAATAAAGGTCGAGGTGGGCGACATCGTCGATCCCGATTCCAGCGCCGTTGAGCGCGGCCTGACTGGCCGCCATCATGGCCGCCGAACGCCACAGGTCGCGTCGCTCGGCCACGTAGTCGGGGTCTTGGGCGTACCCCCAGCCCCGCAGGTAGACCCGCTGGTCGATCGGTACGCCGAGCTGGTCGGCCTTCTCATCGCTGGCGACGAGGATCGCGGCGGCCATGTCGACGTCCATGATCGACGTCATCAGCTTGGTGTAGGGAAAGGCCACCATCCGATTGTCGGTCGTGGGTTCGACGATCTCTGCGGGAGACCGCTCGACGGGAAACCAGGCGTTCGCCGGATCGGCCGCGGCCAGCTTTGTCATTTCCGACAGCAGTGGCCCGATGCGAGACCGGTGCTGCTCGATAGTTCGGGAAAGATGGGCCCGACGGGCGTTGTCGTACAGCGCGAAGGTCAAGAACGCTTCGAAGATCTCGTTGGCCACTTCGGCGGGGTGGAAGGGGATATCGAAGGGAAAAGGGCGGCGTTCGGGCGTGCGGTGAGACCACTGCGGCTTGTCGCCGGCCTTCTTCAACCGCCGGATCGTGGCCAAGGCCTCGGCCCCGACCACGAGGCCGAGGTCGAGTTGTCCGTCTCCGATGGCCTCGACCGACTCGGCCACCAGCACCTGGGGCACCGAGCCGCCTATGCCCGAGTACACGCTCTGGCGGGCTGAGGCCCCGAGGCGTTCGGCCAGGCGCCCCGGCGGGTCGTCGTACTGCCAGGACTGGGAGTAGACGACTTTGATGGACTCGAGGGCGGAGATCGCGGCGGGCGCCCCGGCGTCGGCGGCGGCGGCCCGGGTAACTTCCTCCCACATGTCGAGGGGCTCGGGCGCACCGCGTGGCCCGACCTCAGAGGCGTGCCAGGTGCGGCGGGCCACCCCGATGATGCACGGTGTGCGCCGGTCGCGTGAAGGGGCGGCCACCGTGTCGGACCTAGGAGAGACGGGCCTGGCCGGGCAGCTTGATGGCCCGATCGGCGATGATGTTTTTTTGGACCTCGGTCGACCCGCCCCCGATTGTGCTGTAGCGCTGGAAGGCGTAGAGGCGCGTCCACTTCCCCCGGTCGATGGCGTCGGGTCCGCCCCGGGCCAGCACCCCGGCCGGACCCAGCATGTCGACGGCCAGTTCGGCCATCGACTGGGCCAGCGACGACCACTGGAGCTTGGCGAACTGGACCTCGGGCCAGGGCCGCTCTCCTTTGATGATCCGGCTCAAGGCCCGCAGCGAGAGCAACTTGGCCAACTCGATCTCGGTCCAGGCCTTGACGAGGCGTTCTTGGATCGAAGGGTCGCTCAGTGCGTCGGGGTTGACCGAGCGGGTGGCTTCGACCAGGGCGCGTAGATCAGCGCCGAGGATCGAAAGTTGTCCGGCGATGCCAACCCGTTCGAATCCGAGCGTGCCCATGGCCACCATCCAGCCCTCACCCTCGCCGCCCAGGCGACAATCAACCGGAATGTGGGCGTCGGTGAAGAAGACCTCGTTGAACATCTCCTCGCCGGCCATGTCACGGATCGGTCGGCACTCGATGCCCGGTGTCTCCATGTCGATGATGAACGCGGTGATCCCCTCGTGTTTGGCGCCGCGCTCGATGGCCGTCGGATCGGTCCGGAGCAAGAACAGTCCCCACTTGGCCAAATGGGCCGTCGAGATCCAGATCTTCTGGCCGTTGACCACGTAGTGGTCCCCGTCGAGGATGGCGGTGGTCCGCAGGTTGGCCAGGTCGTTGCCGGCCTGCGGCTCGGAGAATCCTTGGCACCAGTGGTCGTTCGCTTCGAGGATGGAGGGTAACCACCGGGCCTTCTGCTCGTCGGTGCCCCAGGTGATGATCATGGGCCCGATCTGCCAGATCCCGTTGGTGTTGAACATGCCGGGTGTGCGGTACTCGGCCATGACCTCAGAGGAAATCACCCGCTGCATGGCCGTCGCCTCCCGGCCGCCGTACTGCTCGGGCCAATGGATGGCGGCCCAGCGACCGGTGTTCAGCTCGCGCTGCCAGGCGGCCCGCCGGTCCTGGGAGGACTGGCCCGACAGCTTGGCGTCATCGTCCAACGCTTCTTTTTCGAGGAAGGGCGGCAGGTGCTCGTCGAGCCAGGATCGCAGTTCGTCGCGGAAGGCCTCATCTTCGGGTGCCAGCGCGAAGTCCACTCCGGTAACGGTAGCCGAATTGTCGTGTACCCTGACGCTGCTGTCAGGGTTCGGGGACGGTCGAATCGTCGCCGGTACCGGACCATCGCACGGGGTCGACCAGGAGGAAGGCCGTGGACTTCACCTTCGATGCAGAACAGGTGGCGCTGCGCGACGTCGCCCGCCAAGCCCTCGAGCGAGCGGTCGATGCCAATACCCTGCGGGCCCTCGTCGACGAGGAGACCGGGACGACCGAAGCCCTGTGGAACCAGCTGGCCGATCTCGGCTGGACCGGCCTGCTCGTGCCCGAGTCCCACGGTGGGGCCGGTACCGGCCTGCTCGAGATGTGCATCGTCCTCGAGCAGATGGGCCGACTGCCGCTTCCCGGGCCGTTCTTCTCCTCGGCCGTGCTCGCCACCCTCGCCGCCCGCGCCCTCGGGGCCGACGAGCTCCTGGGGCCGCTCGCCAGCGGGGAGCAACGGGGCACGGTCGCCCTCCAAGAGATGGGCCACGGGGACCCGGTCAGCACGGTACGAGCCCGGGCCCGGCGCAAGAGCGCCGACTGGGTGGTCAGCGGCGACAAGCCGCTGGTGCTCGACGGGCACAGCGCAGATTGGGCGATCGTCGTGGCCCGAAGCGAAGAGGGGGTCCGCTCCTTTCTTCTCGAGCACCCCGGCGGCGAACCGGTCCCGACCCTGGACCCGACCCGCAAGGCGGCGCGCCTCGTGCTCGACGAACGCAAAGTCCGCCCGATCGGACCGAGCGGGAACCAGGCGGCGCTGTGGAGGCGAGTGCTCGACGATGTGGGGGTCGGTCTGGCCTCCGAGCTGGTCGGGGTGGCCGATCGGGCCCTCGAAGAGGCCATCGAGTACGCCAAGGTCCGGGTGGTCTTCGACCGACCGATCGCCACCTTCCAGGTGGTGAAGCACCGGATGGTCGACATGTTCCACCAACTCGAGATGGCCCGAGTGGGTGCCCAATTCGCCGCCTGGGCGTCCGACGCCAACGCCCCCGAGCGCGAACGGGCCGCGGCGATGGCTGCGGGCTACGCGTCGGAGGCGGCGGTGAAGGTGACCGGCGACAACATCCAGACCCATGGAGGAATCGGATTCACGTGGGCCAACGACGCCCACTTCTTGTTCAAGCGGGCCAAGCAGAATGAGGTGCTGCTCGGCGGGGTCAGCTACGAGCATCACCGCCTGGCTCGGATGCTGGTCGAGTCGGCCTGAGGGATCCAGCCATGCCCGCTTGGGAGCTCCAGCCGATTCGAGGGCCCCTGGCGGAGCGCTACCTCGCCGAGGGGGCCTGGGATGACCGGTCGCTCGGGCAATTCCTGACCGACTGTCTCCTGGCCGACGCTTCTCGACGCATCCGCATCTGGTCGCCCACTCATCCTCACACGGGCACGGTCGGGGAGATCTACGAGGAAGCCAGGCGGGTGGCCGGAGGCCTCCGGGATCTCGGGCTTGGGCCGGGCGACGTCGTCGCCTTCCAGCTGCCCAACTGGATTGAGGCGGTGGCCACCTTCTATGCCTGCGCCATGCTCGGGGTGGTCTTGGTTCCGATCGTCCATTTCTACGGCCCCAAAGAGGTCGGCTTCATCTTGGAACAGTCGGGCGCCCGGGCTCTGATACAGGTGGCCCGGATCGCTCAGCGCGATTACCTCGCTGATCTGGCGAGCATCCGCCCGGGGCTCTCTGCCCTCGAGCACGTTGTGGTGGTGGGGGCCGAGCCGGCCCCCGGGAATCACGGGTTCGCCGAGTTGGCCGCGGCCGACCCGATCACCGGGCCAGCTGCGGTCGACCCCGACTCGCCGGCGGTGGTCGCCTATACCTCAGGGACGACGGCGGACCCCAAGGGTGTGGTGCACACGCACCGGACCCTGGGCTTCGAGGTGCGCCAGCTCGGTGAGCATCAAGAAGAGCGCGGGGTCCCCAACCTGACCGGAGCTCCGGTCGGCCACGCCATCGGCATGTTGGCGGGACTCCTCGTCCCTCTCTATCGGGGCCAGCCGCTCTATCTGATCGACGGTTGGGATCCTCCGACGGTCCTCGACGCCATGGTGGAAGAAGGGATCGGGGCCGGGAACGGCTCCACGTACTTCTTTACCAGCCTCCTCGACTCACCCTGCTTCGGACCCGAACATCTCAAGATGATGCCGATGATCTCGCTCGGCGGATCGCCGATCCCCGACGCCGTCGCTGATCGGGCCGAACGCCTCGGGATCTCCCTCACCCGAGCCTACGGCTGCACTGAGCACCCGTCGGTGACCGGGAGCAAGCATGCCGATCCCAAGGAGAAGAAGAACCACACCGACGGCCGACCGCTTCCCTTTGTCGAGATCCGGACGGTGGATGAAGACGGGCAAGATACCCCCGTTGGGCTGCCCGGTGAGATCCTGACCCGGGGTCCCGACCGCTTCGTTGGCTATACCGACCCTGTGCTGACCGCAGCCTCGGTCGACGTCGACGGCTGGTTCCGTACCGGGGATGTTGGCGTCGTAGACACCGACGGGTTCCTGACCGTGACGGACCGGGTAAAAGACATCATCATCCGGGGCGGAGAGAATGTCAGCGCAGCAGAGGTGGAACAGTTGCTCGCCAAGATCGATGGGGTGGCCGAGGTCGCGGTGGTCGCCGCACCAGACGAGCGGATGGGGGAGCACGGATGTGCTTTCTTTCGTATGCAGACCGGCGTGGCAGCGCCTTCCCTCGACCAGCTTCGGGCGCACCTCGATGAGGCGGGCCTGGCCCGACAGAAGTGGCCTGAGGAGATCCGAGTGGTGGACGATCTCCCGCGCACGCCGTCGGGCAAGGTGCAGAAGTTCGTCTTGCGCGATCGATTGCGCGCTGGGAACTGAGCGCCCGATCCCGTGGCTGCCCCGCTCGCCGCGAGGCGACGTGTGAGGAACGCGATGCCGGTCGTCTTCGTCGTGCCCGCAATACTGCACGAAACCTTGGCCATCGGTCGGGCGCAGTACGGTGATCTCGTTCCCCGCAACGTCGCGGGAGCGCGGGACGAGGAGTTTGATTGAGTACGGCGGGCGTGCCGTCGTCGAGCGTGGCTTCAGCGACGAATGCCTCGGTCGAGTCGTTATAGGGACGACCGACAACGATCGGCCATTCCCATTCGAGGCTTGCGAGGGCTCTGGGAGATCGTCGATCCACTGCGTGGCACCATTCGCGAGCGCTTTGTCGACGACAGGGATGCCAACCATCACATGTCTGCGGACGTGCTTGAGCCAAGGCTTTCCTACGGGCTTCCCAACCAACCCGTATCCCACGCGTCCCATGTGACCGTGGGGACGGTAGCGGCCTAAACCGCTCACGGTCCGGAAAAGCCCGTTGGAATGATTTCGCGAAGCGAACGTCACCGCTTACGTTCAGCGGATCGATGGTCGGTCGACCCACGAAACGCGCACTGTGTCCAGCGGGAACACAAAACTAGAGGGCCCCCCGGACCCGGAGTCCGACCGTGCTGATTCGGATTGGCAGTACTCGGTACCTTGCGTCCAACATGGCAACGCGATCCTCGAGCGCCTCTTTGGCCTCCAGGGTGTCGCTCATGATCGTGACGGAGCCCCCGTCTCCCCCAGCACCGTTGACCTTCCACCCGACCGCACCTTGCGTAGCTGCGATCTCGATCACCCGTCTTGCGTCCATACCCACAATCTCGGGGTGCAGGGACTGCTGCGCCTCGGTGTTAGCGATCATCGCGTGACCGAAAGCCTCGAGATCCCGGGCGAGGACAGCGTCTCGAGCCGCGACGGCCGCATCCCGCAGACGCGAGAACACGGGCGATCCACAACGCCCCATGCTCTCGATGACCTGGCGGTGTACGCCCGAAGAGTCATGAGCTCGACCAAGAAAGACCAGCGATAGCCGGGAGCCGAGCTCCTCCCAGGCCGGCAGGGTGTGCACCGTAGCCTCGGGATACGGCCCGATCTCTAGGTAATTGATTCCGCCGACCGCCACGCTCAACTGGTCCTGGATCCCGCTCTGGTTGCCGATGTTGACCTCGAGCTGATGAGCTGCGTAGGCGATGTGGCGTGGCGACGGTTGCTCGGAGCGCACGGCTGCCAAGCCGCCGAGTAGGGCAACCACGACGGCCGCGGACGTGCCGGTGCCGCACCCGGCCGGGACGGCGGAGCGGATACTGAGCTCCACCGCGAGGTCTGCCGGGGGTGGGAACGCGTCGATGGCCGCCTCCAACAGGGGATGGCGGTCGACCCGGGACGCCCCGGGGACAACGGGGTACCGATCACCAAAGTCCTTAACGTCGAGTACCACTGGCTCCGGGCCATCCGTCGTACTGATGGAGACCTCTGCTCCCGGGGTCACCGCGATGTTCAAGACCCGCCCCGGCCCCCCGAACCACGTATCGGTCCACCCGCCGTTGTCGCAGATACGGACAGGAGCCGACGCATGGATCATTGGTCAGCTTCGGTCGTGTCCGTCAACGGGAAGGACCGCGCGTTAATGGAATTGCGACCGCCACGGTCAGAGCGGGGCAAAGAGCAATGCGAGCCAGGTTCGTCGTCCCGATGCTCCTTCGCTCGTCCTGCGTGCACGGCCGCTGCTTGACGTTGCACTTGGTGTGGGACACCCACCAATCCTGACACGCACGCCGTCCCGGTTCTGCAGAAAGAGGACGCCTGAGAACCGCCGCGCCGTCCTTGCACTCCAATACGCGCGGCGGACCGACCCGAGACGTCGCTCATCGAGGATCTAGAAGAATGCAAAAGGCGGCGAGATCCGAGGTCTTGACCGGCCTCGGCGGCTCCGCTGATGCCGAATCCGACGGAAGTGGCAGGATGTGGATATGACAATCGAGCGTTTGGAGGTCGAGCGGGCCGTTGCCGCGGACCCGACGACGATATTCCGGCTGCTGTGCGACCCGATGGGTCATGTGGGGATCGACAGTTCTGGGATGCTGATGGACGCCACGGGCGAGCCCGTAGCCGCCGTCGGGGACAGTTTCGTCGTGCACATGGATCGCGAAGCTCTGAACGACTACCCGATGGGTCTCTATGACGTGACCGTCACGATCACAACCTTCGTTCCCGACCGGGAGATCGCGTGGACGATCCTCGGCCAGATCCGCCCGCAGATCGGTCATGTCTACGGTTACTCGCTTGCTCCCATCGACGAGGGCACGCTGGTCACATCGTATTACGACTGGTCGTCCATCGACCCGGTCTGGAAAGAGGCTGGAATTTTCCCGGTCATTTCAGAAGGAGCGTTGCGGGCCACTCTCGGGATCCTCAGCCGGACGGTGGCGCGGGGCGGCCTCAGCGCGACGGCCTGAATCGGGTCGGTGGAACAATTCTCAACGGATTCGGCGTGGCGGACCATCCTTCTCGCCCGTGTAGCCACCCCGTTCACGACCAACATCAACTCGGGAGCGATCTACGCTGGGGCTTCGACCTCGATCGGTGATCGTTCAGGGGAGCTGAGCGTGCCGGCCTCAAGTTCGATCGGCTTCCGAGGTCGCGCCGGCAGCAGCGTTGCTGCCAGGACGGCGCCCACGAACGCGACGCCTCCGGCGACGCGACACCCACCTGCGAGGGAGTGCATGAAGGCGCCAATCGCCGTGTGCCTGAGTTCCAGCGCGGGCCGGACATAGCCCAACCGATCGAGCACGTGTGAGGCGACGATGGCACCCCCGACCGATCCCTTAGCCGCCGTCACCGCCCGTGCTGGCAGGTCTGGCGGGATCGTGGAACCGAGGCGACTCACGTAGAGCGATGCGGCGACGCTTCCGATGATGGCAACGCCGAGGGTGGCGCCGAAGAGTCGGGTGGCATCGTTCACTGCGGATCCCACTCCAGCCTTCTCCTTTGGAACGGCCCCCATGACGGCTTCGGTCGCTGGGGCGCTGGTCAGGCCCATGCCACCGCCGATCAGCACCATCTGCATCGCAATGACTCCGTACGAGGTGTTCGCCGATGCGTCCGAAACCCACAGGAGGCCTCCGCAGAAAAGGAGCAGACCGCTGGCAACCACGACCTTGTTGCCGATTTTTACGGCGAGTTTGGTCCCCGCCACTGATCCGATGGCTACCGAAGCAGCTACCGGGAGGAGGCGGATGCCGGCACCGAAGGGGGTGAAGGACTTCACGAACTGGAAGTACTGGGTCGTCAGGAAGATGAATCCCGAAAGAGCGAAGAAGGCGATGGTGACCGAGCCGCTCGCCGCAGTAAATCGGGGGTTCTTGAAAAGCTCGACATCGAGCATGGGGTCAACGGTCTGTCGCTCGACAACGATGAAGGCGGCAAGAATCATCACTCCTCCGGCAATCGCTATGAGCGTGGAGGTCGAGCCCCACCCCCAGTCGGGCGCCTCGATCACTCCGAAAACGAGCAGGCCCATCCCGGCCGAGGACAATACGAATCCTCGCCAGTCGATAGGTCGTCTCCGTGGATCTCGAGAGGGAGGAACGGCGAAAGCGACGAGCGTTCCCACCACGATGGCTACCGGAACGAGGAAGACGAAGATGCTCCCCCACCAGAAGTGTTCGAGCAGCCAGCCCCCGATGATCGGGCCGGTGGCGATGCCCACGCCCGCCGTTGCTCCCCAAAGACCTATAGCCCTCGCTCGCGGTCCGCGTTCGACGAAGATGTTCGAGATCAGCGAAAGCGTCGAGGGAAAGATCATCGCTGCCCCGACGCCCATCACGGCCCGGGCGGCGATGAGCTCGTTCACCGATGAGCAGAGCGAACCGGCGAGGCTGGCCACTGCGAAGACTCCGAGACCGGCCAGGAGGGTGCCCTTCCGACCGAATCGGTCGCTCAGGCTGCCCATTACCAGTACCAACGCGGCGAAGACCAGACTGTACGCGTCGACCACCCACTGCAGGTCGGTCGTGGTAGCTCTCGTCTCTCGGACGAGGGTCGGCAGCGCCACATTCACGATCGTGATGTCGAGGTTGATGACGTATGCGGCCAGGCACAGACCGAGAAGCACGAGCCCCGGTCTGAGCTGCCGATTGGTGCTTGGTTCGTCCATGGCTCACCACCTCGCGCTTAGCGTCCCAAGAGGGACGCTAAGCGACTGCTTGAAATAGTCAAATGGAGAATGGATGATCCACTGGCCACCAACAGTTTCGGAGTTCTGCCTTAGATGATGTGTCTTCGCATTGAGTGCAATCATTGGGTCGGAACGACGCCTTGGCAGATGAGTGGCTCCGTCGCGCGGGCCGCACCTGCGCCGTCGCGTTTCGCGTTGTGTCCCCAATGCCTCTGACGATCCGCATCAGAAATGGTCATCTACCTGGTCGTTGGGCGACGGGCACTCCGGCATTGTTGTCGTGGGCGCGAGGGCGATCGCCGGAGGGGTCGCGGACCGGGCCGCGCTCTTGGTCGGTGGAAGTCCGCTACCTCACATCCACCCCGGCCACTCCCTGGGTGGGTAAGTAGGGTGAAGCCGCGGGATCCCGATTCTGCCGCCGGTTCGTAATTGCACGCAGTAAGATTCGTGAGTGGGGAACATGAATAGTCGTCGATATCGCTATGGCGCGAGCTTCATCGATCGCGCGTCGGGTGTGCGTTTCGAAGGCCACCATCCCTACGAGCGACCAGACCTCTGGAAGCTCTATCTGAACGAAGCTGAAGGGCGCTACCGCAACTTCGGCTTCGAGGGCACGCTGCGTCGGCGAGACCTCGAGGAAGGCAACGGCGTCTCGCTATTCTTCCTGGGCTTCGATGTCGACGGGGAGGCAGTGGCCGGCATACGTTGCCACGGCCCGTTGGAGTCGGTTCACCAGGCGTTCTTGTTGGAGGAGATGCGGGCCTCATCTGAGATAGACGAGATCACCCGCATCATCGACGACGAGGTGCGCCTTGGCACCCTTGAAATCAAAGGTGCATGGTCGAAGGGAGAAGCTGCCACCGGCCATCGGCTCCTCCAAGCACTTTCACACGCGGCCATTCATGCCATGAAATGGCTGGGCGCGGAGTACGCGATCGCCGCCGTCTCCGACAAGCTGGTGCCGCTCGGCATGGAAACCGGCGGTCGGATGGTGGGAACGACCTCGGTCCCGTTCCCCGACGAACGGTACCGGACCGTCGCCGTCGAGTGGCGCCGGGCTCGCATTCAGGAGCTGAGCACCCCTGCCCACCGACAAGCCTTGCGTGTCGAGGCGGAGCAGTTGACCCGCAATCCCGCTCTCCTCGGCGTCGGCCCCGTCTCGCCCGCTTCGACGCGGACTCGCGCCTGGCGGCCACTGGTCTTGGACGTGAAGGCGAGAGACCATCGCGAAGTGCTTCGTGTGCTGCGAGAGGATGTCTCCTTGCAGGTGATCGATCGCTTGGCCGAGCAGCGGAGCCAGCTCTCCGAGATCATTCCGCCGCCGCCACCTGCCCTGATGGAAGAAGGGTACCGATGGATCCACTACCCCTGGCGGCGGGCGGTGGTGCGACTGTTGGCACCGCGGGCGTTCTCCACGCTCCGGCTCGATCGCAATCGCAACAAGCTGACACGAGCCGAGCAGGCTCGGCAGCGCACACTTCGCATTGGTGTGGTGGGGCTCAGCGCTGGGCACACAATCGCCCATGTCCTGGCAATGGAGGGCCTGGCCGGAGAACTTCGCCTTGCTGACTTCGACACCCTCGAGTTGTCCAATCTCAACCGGGTTCCCGCCAGCGTCCTTGATCTCGGAGTGAACAAGGCAGTGGTGGCAGCTCGCCGGATCGGTGAGATCGATCCATATCTGCGTGTCGTAACCATCCCCGAGGGTATCCGACCGGACAACCTCGGCAGCTTTCTCGACGGACTCGATCTGGTCATTGAGGAGTGCGATTCGCTTGACGTAAAGCTTCTCGTGCGTGAGGCTGCGCGTGAACGCCGAATCCCCGTGCTGATGGAGACGAGCGACCGGGGCGTTCTCGACATCGAACGCTTCGACCTCGAGCCGGACCGCCCTATTTTCCACGGATTGTTGCCGGGGGTTCACTCCTCTGATCTCTCCGACTTGTCCCTCCAAGAAAAGGCGCCGTACGTGCTGCGCATATTGGGTGCGGACGAGGGGTCCTCCCGCGGGGCGGCATCGCTGTTGGAGGTCGGGAGCACCATTACTGGATGGCCACAGCTCGGCAGCGAGGTCACGCTCGGCGCCGCCACGGCTGCCGCTGCGGTGCGCCGGATCGGGCTGGCAGGGGATCTTCCGTCCGGTCGGATCCGCTTCGACGTGGAAGAAGCGCTTTCCGACATCCTCCCCGTTGAGGTGGACACCGAGGCCGAGGACGACTCCCCGACGCAGACGCCGGATCATCTACTTCCCGAGGGTGCCGATCCGGTCGACGTCATTGTTGACGCCGCTCGATGGGCTCCTTCGGGAGGCAATATCCAGCCGTGGCGCTTCGAGGCCAATGCTCACGAGATCCGCGTCTATCTCGCCCCGGAACGCACCACGACCATGGACGTACAACACCGCGGCAGCTTTGTCGCAATCGGAGCAGCCCTCTTTAACGCTCGCGTTGCAGCCGCGTCGATAAAGGCGCTCGGGCCTCTCCGGCTGTTTCCGGAAGGAGTCCCTTCTCACCACGTCGCCACTTTGCATATCGGATCATCAACGGACCACGAGATCGCCCCTCTCGAGCCTCTGGTGCGAACACGGGCCGCCAACCGTCAGATGGGAGACCCGTCTCCCATTAATGACGAGATCCTCCAACTGCTGGCCCGGAGCGTCCAACGAGAGGAAGCGCAGCTGCACGTTGCTTCCGAGCGCGATCAGATCGAAAGTGTGGCCGAGTTGTTAGCGGAGTCCGATCGGCTCCGCTTCCTCATTCCGACGCTGCACAGCGACATGGTGGGGGAGTTGCGCTGGCCGGGGCGGGATGCACTGGAAGAGGGGCTCGACGTCCGCACGCTAGAGCTTTCCCCGTTCGAACTGGCCGCTCTCGAACTGTTGCGGCGTCCCGACGTCATGGGCCACCTGGCCGATTGGCGGACCGGCTCGCTCCTGGGCGCACGCACGCGCGCCACCCTCGGATCGAGCTCGGCCCTGGCGGTGGTCACGGTGACGAGGATGGACCCGATCTCGTACGTCCGGGCCGGAGCTGCAGTGGAGCGCTTTTGGCTCACCGCTGAGCTCCAAGGACTCGCTGTGCAGCCCGTGTCGCCAATATTCCTCTACGCCGTCAACGACAAAGACTTCTTGGAACTCGGGGGTGAACGCCATCTCGACGCGATCTTCGGCCTCTCGCAGCGTTTCAATGAACTGTGGAAGTTAGGCGACGAGGAACGGGTTGCCCTGCTGCTCCGTGTCACTCACGCGCCCCCACCCGGGGTTCGAAGTGCCCGGCTGCCACTCGCTCATCTCCTCAGCCGTGATCCCGACTAGCTCCTGAGTCAGGGAGCGAGTGCGCTACGCCGGGCTTGAAGAGGTGGGAATTACATCAAGATGTGGGGATTTACATCCCAGCCGCCATCTAGGATACTTGTGAGCTAGGTATTTTTGGCAATGGGCAACGGCGGACCTGAAGCCCCACTCGAAGAAGATAGGTCTCTGATGACGGATCTAACTCACAAGTCACCCAAGGCGGCTGGTCTACAGACTCGCGTGGTCGTTGAGACCCTTACCCAGGTCATTCCCGGTACCGAGATCGTCGCAATGGTGGCGACATCGGATGAGGACATTCCTGGTTTTGACCTGGAGTGGTGGACGGCACCGGGCTCAGAGAACGCCCTCTCGAACATCGGCGAGCGTGTCTTGGATCAACTCGCCAGCCAGAGCGCGATCGTTTCGTTTTCGTGCTCGATCTCTGGTGTCACGTGGGGAGTCCTAGCGGAAGCCATCGAGGTGCAAGACGGCGCCGTCATAGGAGCTTTGATCGTCGCACGCCAAGGGCGAACGTGGTCCCGCCGGGAGCGCGCCCTTGTCAATGCGTTCGGGGGTCTGTTGAGCCACGCGGCGACACTGGCCACGCGCGAGAGTGCTTTACTTTGTCAACGACGGTTGGACGTGTTCGTGAGCCAGGTGGCCGAACGGCTCATGTCGGGGTCATCGCAGAATCGTCAGGAAGTACTGAACTGGACAACTCGCGAGCTCGCCGAATTCCTCGAGGCGGACGTTGTGGTGCTAAGGCGCAATGACCATAGGCGAGGCCTGAGTGTTCTCGAGGCGGAATGGCCGACGCGGGACGTCTCTGGCACGGATCCGCTCGGGGAGGTCCCATTTGACGCAGACCCGATCTTCGCGGCGACGAAGGACCTTCGTGAACCGTACCTGCCCGCGGGGTCGGGAGCGCACGATGACTACGGGGATCGTATCGAGAAGGCTTCGGGCGTGCGGGAAGTCTGGGGCGCGGGAGTGCCGTTACTCCTTGGGGACACGACTTGGGGAGTGCTGGGATTCATGCATTTCGAACCTCACGGGTGGACCCCCGAAGAAGTCAGCGCCCTTCAGGCAGTTGCATCAATGCTCGTGCAACTTCAAGCGCGAATCGACGCGGAGGGCCGCACCGAGTACATCGCCCTCCACGATGACCTGACAGGGCTGCCCAACCGGCGAGCTCTGCTGCGAGAGCTCGACCACCGACTTGCCGCCCTCCAGCAGACTGCGATCCTCTTCTTCGACCTGGACCGCTTCAAGGTGATGAATGACTTCCTGGGCCATGCGAGCGGCGACAGGGTGCTGACCACCATCGCCGACCGGCTCCGCATAAGCATCAGGCCCAACGACTTCGCGGCCCGACTCGGCGGCGACGAGTTCGTGGTCCTTGTCGCCGGGGCGAGCAGCGAGATGGAGGTTCTTGCAACCGCATATCGGATCCTCGACATAGTCGGCAGGCCGATCGACTTTCCAGGCCATCAAGTTAGCCATACCGCAAGCGTCGGGATCGTCCTTTCAAAGCCCGGGGTCAGGAATGGAATGGAGCTACTCGGGAGGGCGGACGTCGCTCTGTACGCCGCCAAAAAGCAGGGTCGAAATCAAGCGGTAGTGTTCGATGAGGTGCTTCAGAAGTCAGTCGGTGAACGCTCTCGGACTGAGTTGACCCTTCGGGAGGCCATTGATGGCGGTGGCTTGCGTCTTCACTACCAGCCCGAGGTAGACCTTCGGACGGGGCGCCTGCTTGCCGTAGAGGCACTCGTCCGCTGGGAGCACCCGACCCGTGGCCTTCTCCCAGCGTCTGAGTTCATCGCGGTGGCAGAAGAGACCGGCCTCGTGGTCGACATGGGGCGTTGGGTCTTTGCAGAGGCGTGCCGACAGCTCGAATCCTGGCGGCGGGACTACCCGGAACTCGCGTTCATCGTCCGGGTGAACACCTCGCCGGCACAGTACGTGGTCGGAGGCCTCGCCGAGTTCGTCGAAGAGTGCTTGCGCATTCACGACATCCCTGGAGATCGCATGTGTATAGAGATGACCGAACATGCCGTTCTGCAGGAACCTGAACAGACCGTGCGCATTCTGCATGAATTCCAAAGACTCGGCGTCGAAGTCGCCATTGACGATTTTGGGACGGGATACGCGTCGATGACCGAGCTGAAGCGCCTTCCGGCGAATCTTCTGAAGCTCGACATGAGCTTCGTTCAGGGCATCACAACAGACCCGAGTGATCGAGCGATCGTCGAAGCGATCATCCGGCTCGGGCATGCATTGAACATGGAAGTTGTCGCTGAGGGCATCGAATCCAGCGAAATCGTGCGCGAACTTCTCGAACTTGACTGCCATCGCGGCCAGGGATACCTCATCTCGGTACCGATGTCGGCAGAGGACTTGATCCCAGTTCTGAAGGCCGGGGCAGTCGCCCCTTCGGTGCTGCGGTCTGATGGAATGGCGAGCCTTGCACTTCCAGACCGTCGCCTGTGATATTGGATGGACGAGACAGCAGTGGAGGAAGCCGAGTTCTCTGGGCACTTGTACGAGCCCTGGCTGTTCATGACGATGCTCGACCAGCTGTCGTCGAGGCAGGTCGGCATCGGTTTTATCTACTCGATTCTCGATCTGCTCGCCCTACGGTACGGGCTCTCGGATGCAGTGGTCGTCCTCGGCGACGAACCCCTCGGTGCACAGGTGTTCCGCCTGGGCCAAAAGAGCGTCACTGGTGACTCGCTGAGGAGTTTGGCGACCGCTCCTTGCGTCTACTGCGAGCCGGACATCGTTCCCGACCTTGTCCGAGACGTTGTCCGGAACGTGTGTCAGCTTTCGCTCACCGTGCACCTCGCACGCTACGGTGCAGACCACGATCCACTCACGAACGTCGCCAACCGGAGGAACTTCGAAGCCGCGTTGCATGCCGCGGCAGTACAGAGCTCTCGTTACGGGTGGGGGTTCGCACTGGTGCTCGTCGACTTGAACGGGATCAGGGCCGTGAACGGCCGAGGAGAGCATGTGGTCAGCGACGATCTGAAACGCCATTTCGGCCGCGCGCTCCGACGTTCAATTCGAAACGGTGACATCGCCGGCCGGATCGGAGGCGACAGTTTCGCGGTGATCCTCTGGAACGCGGGAGGCACCGAAGTTCTGGCATTCACTGAACGGCTACGCGCCCTTCTCGTTTCAGTCGCCGATCTGGATTTCACGTTCGGTACTGCCGCGTCGCCCAGCGAATCCACCGACATAGAGGAGTTGTGCCGTATCGCGGATGCCCGTCTCTATGAGAAGAAGGGCGTCGCTCTCCGATGATACCGGCCATCGAGGAAGACTTCGAGCTCGAACTTCGATCTCTTCCCGGTGTGTTGAACGTGGGCATCGGCCATGGCGGGAACGGTGAGGTAGAAGCGATCACGCTGTTGGTCCGCAGCAAACATCCCGAGGCGGTCCGAGAAGGCGCCTTGCAGGTTGCCAGCCTCTACTACCCGGACGCCACGGTCATTGTGGAATTCGCGAACAGTGTGACCTCGGGACGCAAAGCAGGAGGTGAAAGGGTTGCTCTGGTGCGGGTCGATCTCAACGAGGCCGACGGAGTCAGTGAAGTTCACCTGAGCTACGCCGGTGAGGTCGGTATCGGCCGGGCGGGCAGCGGGCCCCTAATCGGCGGAGCCGAGGCAACCATGGCAGCGTTGCGGGACCTCGGGTTTGTGATCCCCTTCTACGTGATGACGGTGACCAAGGTCGACACGGTAATTGGGTGGTCGGTTATCGTCACTTTCCGGTCGCTGGCCCAAGACGAGGACAAGATAGGCATTGCACGGTCGGAGGGAGACCTTGAGTCCTCGGCCAAGGCGACCCTCGACGCACTGAACCGCTATGTGACCGCGGGCGATGATCTGAATCGGGAAGCCCCCGACCTAGAAGCGCTGACGTGAAACGGATTGTCAGTGTCCGCACTGCGCGGACGTAACCTCGGCCGACGTGGCCTCGGCTGCCCCAACACCCCGCTTCAGCCCGGCTGGAGGGTGCTCTGGCTCCGAGCTTTCGACGATGTGCCGGCGTTAGGGTTCGGCTGACCGGCACACTGGTGTACGCGGATCGGAACCGCAGATCGGCTGCGGGCTCAGCCGCGCACCGGCACGCTCGCCTCGTGTCTACCTGTCTCTAGCACGCAGTGAGTACCGCGGTAGATGGTCGGCATGCACTTGTTGCAGTGAACGCACAGGGACTCATCGGATTCGCCCCGTTGCATCTTGTTCACAAGGTCGGGTTCTCGAAGGAGTGCCCTGGCCATGGCCACGAACGAAAACCCCTCTGTCATGGATTGCTCCATCGTGTCGAGCCTGTTGATACCACCGAGGAGGATCAGGGGCATCTCGAGAGCAGAGCGGAACTGGCGGGCATAGGGCAAGAAGAACGCCTCTTCGAACGGGTATTCCTTCAGGAACCGGCGTCCCATCAGGCGGAATCCGACCCGGACCGCTTTGGGAAGGGTCGCTGCGAACTCCCGGCGCGGGACCTCGCCGCGGAAGAGGTACATCGGATTGGCGAGCGAGCTGCCGCCGGTGAGCTCCAAGGCGTCGAGTGCGCCGTCGCTCTCGAGCATCCGGGCGACCTCGACGGACTCATCGAGCCATAGTCCGGCGGGCACGCCATCGGCCATGTTGAGTTTCGCGGTCACCGCCACCTGGGCACCGACTGCCTCTCGGACCGCCCCGACGACCTGGCGAGGAAATTTGGCGCGATTGACCAGGCTCCCGCCCCAGCCGTCGGTGCGACGGTTGAGTTTGGGGCTCAGAAAGGCACTGAGCAGGTAATTGTGCCCGAGATGGATCTCGATGGCATCGAAGCCGGCCTCGACGGCTAGACCGGCTGCATCCCGATAGGCATCGGTGATGCGCAAAATGTCGGTCTCGGTGACCGCTCGGGTGACGCTGCCGAGCGGGCTCAGTCCGCGAGACGGTGCCAGGGCCGGGGCCCCGTTGGATTTGGGATTGGCGACCGGGCCCGCGTGTCCGAGTTGTGCCGCCACCGCTGCTCCCGCATCGTGGACAGTGTCGGTGAGTCGCCGCAGCCCGGGCAGCGTGTCGGGGCCAAGGATCATGCATCGGCGATCGGTTCGACCCTCCGGGCTCACGGCCAGATACGCGACCGTCGTCATCCCCACTCCGCCTTCGGCCACCCGTCTGTGGAAATCGATGAGTGCGTCGCTCGCCCGGCCATCGGGCATCACGCCTTCGAATGTTGCTGCTTTGATTGTTCTGTTCCGTAGCGTGATCGGTCCGAGCTTGGCGGGCTCGAAGACTCTGGGCGTCATCCCGGTCACCCTAGTGCTCGGTCTTTGGCGGCTACTGAGGACAACCGGTGTTCACTCACCGCCGATGCGGGGTGCCCGTGAGAGGTTACGGGTGATCCATCGCCCGACGGCTTCGTCTTGCTGGGAAAAGACCCATGCAGGGGCGGGATCTACCGGTCGGGGGATCAAGCCCGCGGAACGGCACGGCGCGCACCGGCATGGGACCGGCTCACCGTGGCCG
>Ga0182024_10005179_pt1 | contig 29399 bp, 33 predicted proteins | sample P32metaG_FD_120480 | JGI IMG/M metagenome (GOLD analysis project Ga0182024, IMG submission 120480) | Permafrost microbial communities from Stordalen Mire, Sweden - P3-2 metaG (Illumina Assembly) | ecosystem: Environmental > Terrestrial > Soil > Wetlands > Permafrost | place: Sweden: Stordalen...
AAACACCGGCTCGAGAATCGCCCACTGGGCGTCGGTCAGATCCATGCACTGGATTTGCCCCGTTTCGCACTATCCTTCAACCCTTCTGTTGGTTGAAAGTGTTTATGAGACAACTTCTAGCAAAATCGCGCCCGGTTGAGTGCGCGCCGGCGGGAACTCATAGCCATTCTCTCAGCGGGATATGCTGGCGAAATCGGTGCAGGAGCAGGGGCAGGGCGACGCTGAACGAGATCGCGGTCATGTATAAGGGCAGGGCCCAATTCGCGAAGGTATTCTCTGGGGCGGCGAATAGAGCCAGGAAATATCCCATGCCGTACAGGAGCCAGGCGAAGGGCCGGTCGCGATCGGGTTCGCTCCATACGAATTTGATTGTGGGTATGGCGGCGCAGAAATCAGCCGCGATGGCTACGCCGAGTGCGTACTGCGAGAGTTCGCGGCTCTGGTGCCGGAAGAGCCACAGGACCAGGGACGCGACGCCGAATAAAAGACAGAGACGCTCCGAGAGATTCGGCTTCTTCCATTTCTCCTGCCTCCAGATGCTAAGAATCGTGATGAGGGTCGGATTGATGAAGCCGAATACCGCCGGCCAGACATTGGCATTGGCGCCGGCGCTGCGGTAGGTGAGCAAAACCGCGAGACCGATGAAAGACCAGAGCGACCAGCTCGTGGGAACCGGGCGGATCTTTCCGTCGTAGGTGCGAATGGCGTAGGGAATGATGCTCAGAAAAACCAAAGCGCCGGACAATAGGCCGATCGTTGTGGCATTCAAGAGGTTGTTGAGCTTACTCGCTGTCTTAGCGCCACGCCAAGTCCAGGGGAGGTGGCGTGAGGCTCGAACGGAGGCGGGGAAAGTTTTGGGCCTAAAGTGAGGACGCGTTGCGGAGGATAGATTCAGAGATTGGCAACGGCATGCCCCACACAAGGAGTCACTCGCTTGAAGGAAACACTGATTCACCCGACGGGCCGGGAGCGCACTTGGGGCGATGAAGAGATCATCGTCAGCAAGACGGACCTGAAGGGAATCATCACGTATGCCAATCGAACATTTTTGAAAGTGGCGGGGTATACGGAGGAGGAGGTGCTGGGCAAGCCGCACAGCATCATCCGGCACCCGGACATGCCGCGCTGCGTTTTTAAATTGTTGTGGGACACCATCGAGTCCGGGGAAGAGATCTTCGCTTATGTGAAGAACCTGGCGAAGAACGGGGATCATTATTGGGTGTTCGCGCACGTGACGCCGACCTTCGACGAGCAAGGAAGAATCATTGGGTACCACTCGAACCGGCGCTGCCCGCAACGGCATCAAGTGCAACTTTTCGACGGTCTCTACCACCAGTTGCTCACAGAAGAGAAAAGGTACGGGGATTGGCGCGCGGGCATGGCCGCTGCCTGCAAGATGCTACAGAGTGTAGTGGACGAGAAGAAGGTGTCCTACGACGAGTTCATATTCTCGGTGTGAAGCGGGGAGCTGAACCGAGACTTCGCCGGAGGACGGGGGGGAAATGGGGGCGCAAAGTCCGATGACCGCAGAGGAAATTCAACGGCAGCAAGAATTGTTGTCCAGAGTCGCCCAGGTGTGCGAAGAAGCGGCGGCGGGCAATCTGGAAGTGCGACTGACCCACTGCCCGGAGGGCGGCGACAACCAACGCCTGGCCGACGGAATCAATCACCTGCTGGATATGACGGATGCGTTTCTGCGGGAGGCCAAGGCGTCGCTGGAGCACGCCAGCCAGGGGAAATTCTACCGGCGCGTGATCCTGCGCGGAATGCTGGGGGCGTTTCGCAGCGCGAGCAAAACGATCAACAAAGACATTGAAACGATGAAGCGCGACGCCGGGCTCAAGGAGTCGGTGGAAAGACGGCGGGAACTGGCGGACCAATTCGAAAGCACGGTGAAGAGCGTCTTTTCGGGGCTGGCGAGTTCGGCCACGCGGGTGAGCGCCGCGGCGCAAAGGCTGACAGCGGCCGCGGGAGACGCCACGAAGACGGCCAACGGGAAAACGCAAGGCGGTGGCACGGGCAATGGCGCGTCGGCCGGCAAACCGGGCGGGGTGGCCGCAACCGGCGAAAGGCATCAATTGAATGCGGTGATCGAACGATTGACGGATGCTTCCCAAAGGATTGGCGGGATCGTGAAATTGATTTCGCAAATCGCCGGACAAACGAATTTGCTGGCGCTCAATGCCATGATCGAAGCGGCGCGGGCGCGGGAAGCGGGACGCGGATTCGCGGTGGTGGACGCGGAAGTGAAGAACCTTTCGCGGCAGACGGCCGACGCGACGGTGGAGATCAGCGGCGAAATCGGCAAGATGCGAACGACGGTGGAGGACACAGCGTCCGTGGTACAGGAGATGTCCCAAAGCATAGGCGAGATGAATGAGATTTCCGGGCAGCTCTCGGCGCAAACCGACGAGCTTTCCACATCCGTAGAATCCTTTCTGCAAATGATCCGGTCGTGAATACGGCGGGTCTTTGATGGGCTGCCGCGATCAATCTGGTTTCCGAACACAAGCACTGGGTAAGGGATGCAAATGAAAGGGGCGGCGCCATCCTTTCGACGAGGCCGCCCCTGGATTGCCGCGATGAGCTTTGCGGATGGTTATTGTGTCATCTCGATCTTCTGATAGGTGAACGAGATTGTTTCGACCGGGCGATCGCCGCTGGACTTCGTGTCCGAGCTGATCAGGACGTCGGTGAGCTTGTAGTGGCCGGAGGCGAGGTCGACATCAACCTCGGAGAAATGTTTGCCCGAGGCGCAGGCCTGTACGAGCAGAGGCGAAGCCTTATCGATTTCCTTTACGATGGTGAAGGGTTGGTGCATTCTCCTTCCACTCGCTTGCCCGGTGGCCAGGTCGGCCGGCTTAACTTTTCCTGCGCCGGCGCCAGAGGTGGAGGAACCGATTGCCACCTTTCCTGCCCCCGCACCGGATGCTTCGCGATCGGCCTGTGCGTCGTCTTTCAAGTTGTTGGCCACGACCGATGAGACCGTGATCCAGTTCATGTGCGCTGGCTCTTTGGATTCGCCTTCGACACCAACGATTCGTATGAACGCATCGACCGCGGCCGGCGCTGAAAGCGTCATGAATAAGGGCGCGCCAGCGATCAAAAGCGCAATCGCCGATAGAGGGACGATGCGGTTCAACATGCTCCCGACGAGCTTCTGGTTCTTGGTCATGCGAATGCCTCCGCTTTGGAAGAGTTAAAGGACTGAAAGAACTGGGTCTATTTTCTCGCGGTCCTGCCCTGACGCAGGAAATCGATGATTGGAGTGCTACGTGAAATACACTGTCCGAAAGGTCAGTTACGGAGGGGTTTGCCGGTCTTCAGGGTGTGGGCGATGCGCTCCTGGGTTTTGCGCTCGCCGCAGAGGCTGACGAAGGCTTCGCGCTCGAGATCGAGCAGGTAACGCTCGCTGACCAGTTGGGGCGCGCTAAGGTCGCCGCCGCCGAGGACGTGCGCGAGCTTGCGAGCGACGTGGGCGTCATATTCGGAAATGAACTCGCCGCGCAGCAATCCGTGGATGGCCAGCTTGGCGCCGGCGATGAATTCTTCGCCGAGAACGCGGATGGAGGGCTCGTCGGGTGAGGGCCAAGGCGAACGGTAGCCTTCGCGGACGAGTTCGAGCGCGGCGGCTTTGGCGTCGGCGACCAGACGATCGCGATTCATGGAGACGAGATCGCCTGGGCGGAGGAAACCGAAGCCGCGCGCCTCTTCGGCGCTGGTCGAGACCTTGGCCATGGCCAAGGTCTCGAAGAAGGGCTTGAGCGCGTGAAACAGGTCGAGGTCCTCGCCACCCGCGGCATGCTCACCTGCGCGAATGAGAACTTCCTTTGAGCCACCGCCGGCGGGGATCAGTCCGACACCGGTTTCGACGAGGCCGATGTAGGCTTCGGCGGCCGCTTGGATGCGCGCGCCGTGCAGGCAGACCTCGCAGCCGCCGCCGAGTGCCAGGCCCTGCGGCGCAACGACCACCGGGCGAGGCGCGTGCTTGAGCGCGAGATTAGCGTTCTGGAAGCGGCGCACGGCGAGGTGCAGGTCGTCCCATTCCTGCTCCTGGGCGGCGACTAGGAGCAGCAGGAGATTGGCGCCGGCGGAGAAATTCACGGCCTGATTAGCGACGACCATGGCGTCGAAATCCTCGGAAAGGCGCTTCACGCCGGCGTTGAGCATGGCCTCGATGTCATCGCCGATGGCGTTCATCTTGGCGTGAAATTCGCAGCACAAGACGCCATCGCCGAGATCGATGAGGCTAGCGCCGGCGTTTTTGGCAATTTCACGGGAGCGCTCACGGAGCGATTTCAGAATGATGATGCCGGGCGGCTCGGGGACTTTCGCGAACGCGACCGAGGCCGGCTCGAAGGCCAAGAGCTCGCCTTGCGCGGATTGGTAGAAGCTGCTCCTGCCGGCCGCGAGCAGGCGCGCAACCAGCGGCGGCAATTCGCGCTTTTCCTGCAGGAAGCGTTGCACCATGCGCTCGACGCCGAGGACGTCCCACAACTCGAACGGGCCGAGCTCCCAGGCAAAGCCCCAGCGCATGGCGTGGTCCACGTCGGCAATCGAATCGGAAATTTCGGGGATCCGGCGCGCAGCGTACAAACACGTTTCGGAATACAGGCCCCAGATGAATTGCTGGGCTTTGTCACCGGGCTGGCCGGCGAGAACCGGGTCCAGCAGAGCGCGCAAGCGCTCGGGAAGGCTCTCGATGCCGCGCGCCATTTCCAGCGAGGCAAAGCGCGCCTTGGCGCGCGGACGATATTCCATCTTCGCGGGATCGAGGGTGAGGATTTCGCTATCGCCGCCTTTTTTGACGCGCTGGTAGAAGCCGCGGCCGGACTTCTCGCCGAGCCATCCGCGTCGTACCATGTCTTCTACCAGGGGCGAAATGCGATAGACTTCGCGGGATTCGTCGTCGGGGACGTTTTCGTAGATATTTTGCACGACGTGCGTCAACACATCGAGGCCGACAATATCGGCGGTGCGGAAAGTCGCGGAGCGCGGCCAGCCGATGGCCGGACCGGTGCAGGCGTCGACTTCCTCTATGGTCATGCCAAGCTGACCCATCAGGCGAATGGCCTGGAGCATGGCGAAGGTGCCGATGCGGTTGGCGATGAAATTGGGCGTGTCCTTGGCGCGCACGACGCCTTTGCCCAGAGTGCGGTCGCAGAAATCGGCGAGCGTATCCAGAATTTCGGGCCGGGTGAGCGGGCCGGGAATCAGCTCGACCAGCTTCATGTAACGCGGCGGGTTGAAGAAATGCGCGCCGGCCCAATGCTCCTGGAATTCGGTGGAGGCGCCGGCGGCGATCTGGCGGATCGGCAAGCCGGAGGTATTGGTGGTGACGATGGCGCCGGGACGGCGCACAGCGGCGACGCGATCGAGGAGCCGGCGCTTGATTTCGAGATTTTCGGCGACGGCTTCGATGATCCAATCAGCCTCGGCACACCAGGCGAGATTGTCGTCGAAATTCCCGATGGTGATGCGGGCGGCGTCCGCGGGCGTGAAGAAGGCAGCCGGACGAGATTTCAGGGCGGCGTCCAGGCCGGCGCGTACAATGCGGTTGCGGACGCGGGGATCGGAGAGCGAAAGGCCGCGGGCTTTTTCTTCCGGCGTGAGCTCGCTGGGTACGATGTCCAGCAGAAAGCAGGGCACGCCGGCGTTGGCCAGATGTGCGGCGATCCTGGCGCCCATGGTGCCAGCGCCGAGGACGGCAACCTTCTCGATGCGTTCGATGCCCTGTTTCATTCGAGCAGCCTCGCCTGGGCCCAAGCCTCCATGGTGGCGGAAACGGTAAGGGCGCTACGGAAGGTTACAGAAGAGGCAAAGGCGGGTCAACCGAGCCGTTGAGCATCGGTTGGGCCGGGTAAAGTATCAAATTAATAGTCAGGGACGTGTAGTAGGTGACGTAGTGGAGGGACTGGATGGGTTGGCTGCGAAGCGCGGTGGAACGGGTGCGCGAGTTTGCGTACGCCGAGCGGCTGCCGGTGCACGAACCCGGACGGGAGCCGAAAGTAGGATTAGCGCTCGGCGGCGGGTTTGCACGCGGCATTGCGCACCTGGGCGTGTTGCACGCGCTGGTACAAAACGGGATACGCATCGATTGCATTGTGGGGACCAGCGCGGGGGCGCTGGCTGGTGTGGCGTTTGCGAGCGGGCTGCCCTTCGACGAGGTGGTGCGCAGGGCCTCGGCCATCAAGTTTGGCAATTTCGGACAATGGCGATTTTCCTGGATGGGCCTGGCCAGCAATGAGCGGCTGGAGTTTTATCCGGAGCGCTACCTGGGAGTCAAAACGTTCGAGGAGTTGCGCTACCCACTGACCATCGTGGCCACCGACCTGATGAGCGGCGAGGCAGTTTACTACTCGCATGGCCCGATCGGGCCGCCGCTGCGCGGCTCGTGCGCCTATCCGGCGCTGTTCCAGCCGGTCGAGTATGAGGGACGGCTGCTGGTCGATGGGTTCGTGGCCGCGGCGATGCCGGTGGACGGCGCGAAAAAGATGGGCGCCGACGTGGTGATTTCGGTGGTGCTGGAGGCCGAAAGCGTGCAGAAGCCGAGAACCGTCATCGACGTGATCGGCCGATCGTTCAGCATTGTTCGACTGCAGGCGGACCAGGCCTGGGAAGCGAAATCGGACGTGGTGATCTCGCCGAAGGTGCGGGAATTTGCCTGGGATGATTTTGTGAGGACGCCGCAACTGGTGGCGGCGGGCGAGGAAGCCGCGACCGCCGCGCTGCCGCGTATTCAAGAGGCGTTGCGGCGTGCCAGCGAACGGCTGGCGGCGCCGGGACTGCAACGAAGACCAGAGAAGACTGTTCCAACGAGATGACGCCGGTATGTTTAGCTGGAGGCGGGCCGGATTTCGATTTCGATGGCGCTGCCGCGCCCGCCTTTACCGCGTTTAGTGAGCCATTCGCCGAGGGCCAGCGCAAGTCTGGCGGGAGCAACGCGAAATCCGGCTTCGAGCAAGCCTTCGGCGAGCGGCAGCGTGTCATCAAATTCCGCGGAGCCGGTAAAATTGCGCATGCAAAATGCGTCCAGCCAGTCGAGCGGGCAGGGCCGCCGCTGGCCGCCGACGATCACTTCCACGAAAAATCGTTGCGCATACATTGGGCGGTTACCTTCGCATCTTCCCGAAGATTACCGGCAGTATAACACCGGGTCCGTCGTCGAATGGACACTGGAAGGGGGGGCAATTCCTTGCGATTCAGGAAGGAGCGAGGATAGAATGTACGAATACTGGGTCGTATTTTGCCATCAGGGCGCCGAAGCGCCTTCCAACATGACTCAGAGCAACGCAGGGCCAGCCAGAGGCCCCAACGCACACGGAGAATATTTTGTCCACACCAGTTGAGCAGTGGGTCGAAGAGGTAGCGCGCAAGACGAAGCCGAAGCAGATTGTCTGGTGCGACGGATCGGAGCGCGAGAACGAAGGCAACATCGAGACGATGCTAGAGCAGGGCAACACGGTGCGCCTCAATGAGGGCAGCTACCCGAACTGCTACCTGCACCGCAGCAATCCGAACGACGTGGCGCGCACCGAGAATGTGACGTTTATCTGCTCGAAGCGGAAAGAGGACGCCGGCCCGACCAACAACTGGATGGCTCCGGCCGAAGCCAAGGAGACGATCGGGAAGCTGTTCGATGGGGCCATGGCTGGGCGGACGATGTACGTGGTGCCTTACCTGATGGGGCCGGCCGGTTCGCCCTTCACCCGAGCGGGCGTGGAAGTAACCGACAGCCCCTACGTGGTTGCCAGCATGCGCATCATGGCGCGGATCGGCAATACGGCGCTCGAGCAAATTGGAAGCAGCGCTGACTTTGTTCCGGGTTTGCACTCGCTGGGCGACCTTTCGCCGAACCGGCGATTCATCCTGCACTTCCCCGAGGAAAAACTGATCTGGAGCGTGGGTTCAGGCTACGGAGGCAACGCACTGCTCGGCAAGAAATGCTTCGCGCTGCGAATTGCCAGCGCGATGGCGCGCCAGCAAGGCTGGCTGGCCGAGCATATGCTGATCCTGGGTCTCGAGGATCCCACGGGGAAAGTGACCTACATGGCGGCGGCGTTCCCCAGCGCCTGCGGCAAGACGAACCTGGCGATGATGGTATCGGCGCTGGAAAGCAGCGGGTACCGGGTCTGGACGATCGGGGACGACATTGCGTGGATGCAAATCGGGGCGGATGGGTATCTGCACGCGATCAATCCCGAGGCCGGCTTTTTCGGCGTCGCGCCGGGCACCAACGCGCACAGCAACCCGAACGTGATGGCCGCGCTGAAGCGCAATTCGCTTTTCACCAATACGGCCATGACCGCTTCGCGGGAGCCCTGGTGGGAAGGTATCGACGGCGCGGTGCCGGCGGGCTTGATCGACTGGCAAGGCCGCAGCGCCTCGACGGCGAACGGCGCGGCGGCACAACCGAATTCGCGGTATACGGTCCCGGCGAGCCAGGCGCCCTGCATTTCGCCGCGCTGGCAGGATCCGGCCGGAGTGCCCATCTCAGCCTTCATTTTTGGCGGCCGGCGAGCGCGGCTGGCGCCGCTGGTGTACGAATCCTTTGGCTGGCAGCACGGGGTATTTGTGGGCGCGACGATGGCTTCGGAAACGACGGCGGCGAACACGGGAGCGGTGGGCGTGACGCGGCGCGATCCCATGGCCATGCTGCCCTTCTGCGGCTATCACATGGGCGATTACTTTCAGCACTGGCTGGACATGGGCCGGAAGATTCCGCACCCACCAAAGATTTTTCACGTGAACTGGTTCCGCAGGGGCGCCGATGGCAAGTTTCTATGGCCGGGCTTCGGGGACAATGCACGAGTGCTGAAATGGATTCTCGAGCGCGTGGAAGGAAAGGGCAAGGCTACGGAAAGTCCCATCGGATGGTTGCCTACGCGAGACGCGCTCACGCTGGACGGGCTAAACACATCGCGCGAGACGATGGACGAGCTGCTGCGCGTGGATGCATCGGATTGGGCCCGGGAAAACGGGGAGACGGCAGCGTTCTTTCGGAAGTTCGGGGACCGTCTACCCAATGAACTGCGCCAGGAACACGAGCAACTGGTGAGCAGGCTGGGCGTGGCGGCAAGCGCTGATTGATCAGCTTCGCAAGCGTCGCGCAGATGCGCCCCGCAGGCCGTGAGCACCGCGCGATTAGAGAATCTCTTCGATTCCGGCATCCATGGAAAGATGGGACTGCGCGAAGCCATTGATCTGGTAGGTCTTGTCGGGAGTCTGCTCGAGCGCCGGGTCCAGCGAAAAGTGAAAGAACCGACTGATGTGGTAGTCGTCGTCGAGCGCGCCAAATAGCCTTTCAGCTTCGGGGCGCGCGAGCCCAAAAGCTGCCAACGGCAGCGGGCGTCCGAAGCCACCCGCCAAGGCTCGATATTTCTCCACGAGTTCGCGTAAGTTCATCGCTGCGTCATTCCATCAAGCCTGCTCATCCCTAGATCCAAAGATAGGCTCCCGATTCGCCGTAGGGCGAGTTCATGTAGAACAGATTGGCCTCGCTCACATTGGTCAGCGTTGCGCAGAGCTTCTGCGCTCCATGGCGGGCGCAGCGCGGTTCGCCGCGGGCCATGGCGATGCGCGGCACCTCGTCGAGGCTCTCCACCTCTTCCCGCGAAAGCCAGAGCCATGCGGCCGGAGCATCGCACACGACGCAATCGCCGGCCGGCAACTCGAGGCGCCGGGTGATGGCTGACGCCAGGTCGGGAAGCAGCCCGGCGGCGATAAACTCCTCTACGCCGACAAAGAAATACTGGGTGAATGCCGCACCGTCGGGCTCAAAGGCGACCACCCGGCCGCGGTAACCCGAGAGCTCCGTTTCCAATTCGCTGAGCAGGCAGGCGCGGCAAAGGGAAACCTCGGGGCGAGCGGGTCGGCGGCGCAGCGAAGCCTTCCCGCGCAGGTAAAGTGTATCGGGATTGTAGGTGGCCATCCAATCGCCACCGTGTTCGAGATGCTCACACTCGGGGGGCACACGCGTGAGACGCGCCCACCAATTGCGCGAGCGCCAGCGGAACGCGATCTTCGGATAGGCCTGCTCGAGCTTGACCCTGGCCACGATGATGGAATGGTAGCAGATTGCCGCGCCGGTCCACATCCGAGGAGGAGTGGAGTCTCGCGCGAACGCTCCTTCAGATCCATCGCGTGCGACGAGGAGTCACGAGGCGTGAATGCGGATGGGCTCTCGGTAGGTTCGGCTCGTTCTCGTGATAGCCTCAGGGCGTCCTCTCGTAACCTCCATGGACATGAAGCCGCCACGCGACGACGCCGCGCCCTGCCTGGGGAATGCTGACGCTTCCCGCGAGGGCGCGGCGCAAAAGGGACGCTGGATTCTGGCAGGGACGATTCTGGGTTCCAGTATGGCGTTCATCGATGGCACCGTCGTCAATGTCGCTCTGCCCGCGCTGCAAGCAAGCCTCCACGCAACCGTCATCGATGTGCAATGGGTGGTCGAATCCTATGGGTTGTTCCTGGGAGCCTTGCTGCTCGCCGGTGGCTCGCTCGGCGACTTATTCGGCCGCCGATTGATGTTTCTATTGGGCGTAGTGGTGTTCGCGGCTGCTTCAATCGCTTGCGGTTCGGCCTCGAGCATTGAGCAACTGGTGATCGCGCGGAGCATCCAGGGTGTGGGAGCCGCTTTCCTGGTGCCTGGCAGCCTATCGATTATCGGCGCATGTTTCGACGAAAAAACTCGCGGTCCGGCGATCGGCACATGGTCCGGCTTCACCGCCATCACAACGGCACTGGGACCGGTGCTCGGCGGCTGGCTGATCGAGCATGCTTCCTGGCGGTGGGTGTTTTTCATCAATGTTCCGCTGGCGGCCGCGGTAATCGCAATTTCGTTGCGGCATATTCCCGAAAATCGCGACGCGACGGCCGGGCATGTGGATTGGCTGGGAGCCCTGGTCGCGACGGCCGGACTGGGCGGCATGGTCTTTGGGCTGATCGAATCGACCAGTCTCGGTTGGGGCCGTCCTGTGGTTTTCGGAAGCCTGCTCGCCGGGCTGGTCTGCCTGATTTGTTTCGTATTGGTCGAGGACAGGGTACGTTCGCCCATGGTTCCGCTGACCCTTTTTGCCTCGCGCAGCTTTACCGGCGCGAACCTGCTCACTCTGTTTCTCTATGCCGCTCTGGGAATCTTCCTTTTCTTGTTCCCGATGGACCTGATCCAGGTGCAGGGATACTCGGCGACCGCAACCGGCGCCGCCGCGCTACCTTTGATCCTGCTGCTGTTTTTTCTTTCGCGCTGGTCTGCCGGACTGATCACGCGCTATGGGGCGAGGGCCCCGCTTGTCTGCGGGCCGCTCATTGCGGCCGCGGGCTTCGTCCTCTTCGCCATACCCGGCGTGGAAACCAGCTACTGGAAAGCATTCTTCCCAGCGTTCGTTGTTCTCGGTTTTGGAATGGCCCTTAGCGTGGCTCCTCTCACCACGGTGGTGATGACTTCCGCGGCCCAGGACCGTGCCGGCGCCGCCTCCGGCGTCAACAACGCGATCGCCCGGGTCGCGGGCGTACTGGCGGTTGCCATCTTTGGAATCGTGACCGTGAAATTATTCGGCGCTAGCTTGAATCGCGGTCTGGCAGGCGGAAAGCTTCCCCCCGGCATTCTTGACTACCTGCGGTCGAATGAGATCCAACTCGCCGGCATGGACCTGCCCGCGGGCATCGATGCCAATGCGACGGCGCTGATCCGGACTTCCATTTCCAATGCGTTTGTTTTTGGATTCCGAGGCATCATGCTGATCTGTGCAGTCTTGTCCCTGGCAAGCGCCGCGGTTGCATGGTTCATGATTCCGGCTAAGACACGGTAGATCGAGAAAGGCCGACCAGAAGTGAACCTACTCCGGCCGAGGCGGGGAGCAGGCGTTCACAGGCCGTTCAAGAAACCGAAGGCAAGAACCACACGCAGTCTGGGGTCGATCTGTCCATATTTCGCGAGAACTTCCTCTTCGGCGGAGAGCCAATCGTCGAGGGCCCGGCCGTGGGTGGCGCCGCGACGGAGGTAAAGCTCGTACGCCCGAGATTCGATCTTGTTGCGCACGGGAATTGCTTCCGGAGGCTTGCGCGAACCCGTGAGCGTATTCTGCATCGAAGCCGCCATGCGTAGCAGCCGCTCGAATCGTTCGTCATCCCATGTGTGCGCTTCAGAACCGGATTGAAACAATGTGGACCTCCTCCCGCGCCACCGTCGCAGCCGGGAATGGCAGGATGTAGATTAAATGCAAGGGGCGCGGGGATCAAACGCATTTAACCGATCGATGCCATACGTTCTTTCGATGAGGCTGCGCCGTGGGAAGGTACGCGTTTTAATGTGTCATCCGGAACGCCGCGAGAGCAAAGGCGAATCGTGATCGAACGAAAAACGTTCCTTAGCCAGCCGATGGGTTCAGCAGTTCGGTGATGGATTCGGCGCCCACCCCAGTCTACACGACAAGCGGTTGAGCCAGAGCATCTCGCACTTTGCCGATGAGCGCCTCGCGCGTGAAGGGCTTCTCCAGCAAGAGAATACCTTGCTTGAGGACCCCGCTCCGCACTACGGTCTCGTCCGTATAGCCCGACATATACAGCACGTGCATCTCGGGATGGGAGTGCGTCAACTCCGCAGCCAGCGTGGCGCCGCTCATCCCAGGCATCACCACGTCGGCCAGAAGCAGGTGGATCGGCGTGCGCTGCTGCTCGACAACCTGCAGCGCCTGCTCGCCATTGCTGGCATCGAGGACGCGGTAACCGGATTGAAGGAGCAGGTCGCGCGTGACCTCGCGAAGCGATTCGTCGTCTTCCACGACGAGAATCGTCTCGCTGGCGGCCTCGGATGGAGACCGGCGAACGTCATTGGCCGCTGCCTGGGCCCGTGCCTGGACCCGTGGGAAATAGATTTTGAAGACGCTTCCTTTTCCAAGTTCGCTATAGACCCAGATGTGGCCTTCGCTGCGCTTCACTACGTCATAGATGGTGGCCAGGCCCAGCCCGGTGCCCTTGCCGGCTTCCTTGGTGGTGAAGAAGGGCTCGAAGATTTTTGCCCTGGTTTGGGGATCCATCCCGATGCCCGTGTCGCTGACCGCAAGCATCACGTAGTCCCCAGGCTGCGCGGTCGGCAGGTGCCGGACCGTGGTGTCGTCCAGGACAGCATTGGCCGTTTCGATGGTCAGCTTTCCGCCGTGCGGCATGGCGTCTCGCGCGTTCACGGTGAGATTGAGAATCACTTGCTCGATTTGGCCCTGATCGGCCTGCAATCGCCCAAGCGAGGGAGCCAGAACCGTCACCAGCTCGATATGCTCGCCAATCAGCCGGTGCAGCATCTTCTCGATGTCCGCGACGACCGCATTGAGGTCCAGGACCTTGGGTTCGAGCACTTGCCGGCGGCTGAAGGCCAAAAGCTGGCGAGTCAGAGCGGCAGCGCGTTGTCCCGCCTTGCGAATCTCCTGGACGGTTTTGCGCGCCGGATCGTCCTCGCGAAGGCGTATGTCCAGAATGTCTGTATAGCCAATCATTACGCCCAAAATATTGTTGAAATCGTGAGCGATCCCGCCTGACAGCCGCCCGACCGCCTCCATCCTTTGCGCCTGGCGGAGTTCGCTCTCCCGCAGCGCTTTCTCCGCTTCCCTGCGCCCGGTGATGTCGCGGTTCACGATTACGAATTGGTCCTCGTCGCCCCTGCGGCTGCGGATGAGGCTGGCGGTGGATTCCAGCAGTCTCCAGGTGCCGTCTTTATGGCGGAAGCGGTATTCCAGGGTGCGGCCCTGCCCGGTTTCTCGCGCCTGCTGTGCGGCATTCTTGACGAGTGCGCGGTCCTCGGGGTGAATTTGTTCGAACGAATCCGTGCGTTCCAGCTCCGCTGGTGAATAGCCGAGAACCTTCTCGTACGAGGGGCTGTTGTAGAGACGACGGCCATGGACGTCGACGACCGCAATCATGTCCGCGGCGTTTTCGCGAATCAGCCGGGAAAGCATGAGTTCGTCGCCCCACTCGCGCCGCATCTGATCGTTGTGAACCTGCTGGTAAATCGCGCAGGCGTCCAGGACCAACAGCAAGCCGAGCAGCCCACAGGCAATCAACCATTCGCCGGAAGATGTGCTGGGGCGCACCCGCACCCGTAGGAGCGCAAGCGTGAAAACGGCGACCGCTAGCGTGAATAGCAGGATGATGACCTGAACCGGGACTCCCGATCGCCACTTGCGGCGGCTGCTATGAGCGTTGAACGGTTCCACGGGCGCCGAAGAAGACCTGTAGCTATGTACTCGATAGTTCTAACACCGATGTTTACTGACCGGCAACTGCTTTTGCCTCAAGTGTTTCCAGGACATTACGCCTATCACAACGAAACCAGGCGCGCTCTCCTCGGCGGACAGGGCGTTTGAACCCGTGGCGCTTATTCGTCAGCCCCGCGGGGCATCGGCTATGATGGTGGTCCCGTTGCACGCGAGCGAGTCCCGCTGCAACCGGATGCAAGCGATTCCAATTTCAGGAGGCATCATGGCCATTGCTGTTGGGCAGCCCGCACCGGAGTTCACCCTGAAAGACCAAAGCCAGAAGGACGTGAAACTGTCCGACTACCGCGGCAAGAACGTGGTATTGATTTTCTATCCGCTGGATTGGAGTCCGGTGTGCACGAATGAGCACGCCTGCTTCGTCAACGACATGAAGCAATTCGAGCAGCTCAATGCGCAGGTGCTGGGCCTGAGCGTGGACAGCGTCTGGTCGCACAAGGCGTTCGCTGACAAGATGGGCATCCACTATCCGCTGCTGGCAGACTTCCAACCGCGGGGAGCCGTTGCGGATAAGTTCGGCGTATTCCTCTCCGAAAAGGGCATCACCGGGCGGGCCATCGTCATCATCAACAAGAACGGGAACATCGCCTGGGTGAAGAATTACGACATTCCGGTAGTGCCGGACATCAAGGAAGTTTCCCAGGCTCTCGCGCAGACGAATTAGTTCGCGCCGGCTTCACCCAATCGAGACCGGGGCAACCGCGGGCGCCAGCGAATCGTGCGGCGCTTCGCGGCTGCCGTTTGTTTGAGCAGCTGGCACCGGGACGTCTTTGCGAGTTACTTTGCCGGGGGAACGGTCCCGTCAACCGCGGGGCCGGCAGCGGGCTGCGCGGCGAAGGAGCGCAGGAGATTCACGAGCTGCCAGCGCTGCTCCGCGGTTAGCTCGCTTTCGTATCCGGGCATAGGCCGGCGGCCCTTGCCGATCTTCCAAAATAGTTCGCCGTCGCTGGTTTGACGCGTTTGGTCGGCGGTCAAGCTTGCGGGGAGAGGTTTGTATAGGCTGGCGTCGGGGCCGTCGCCGGCACCGTGATCGCCGTGACAACGCGCGCAGCGGTCCGAGTAGATCGATTCGGCCGCGACTAGATTCTGGGCGGTCGGAGGAACCGGATTTGGAATATCTCTAGCCGACGCAGGCATTCCCCAATCCGGGCCGCTATCGCAGGCCGCCACGCCGAGCGATAGGACGAGGCTCAACAACAGAATGAGCCAGCCATATCCGGTTCTTCGGGGCTGCCCTCGCTGCATTTGTTTGGGTCTAATGAGCCGTGGTCCAAACTTGGTAAACGACCACACCGAGCATAAACAACAGGTACATCCGAAGCCCCCAGAAAAGAATGGCCTCGCTCCGCTTGAGCGGCCTTCGCGGGTAATGCTTGGATCTTGCCGAGGCCAACTGACCGGCTTCAAGGGACTGCATCACCCACGCGGAGTTTTCGGCGCTTACGCGATCGACGTCGGATTTCGGTGCTTCAGACACGCTAATTGCCTCCGATCAGAGCAAACAGATTGGGCGCGATGACGCTGATTCCGTAGAGTATCCCCGCGCCAACCAGCAGAATTACGACGAGACTCGCGAGAATATTCGCCCATCGCGGACTGACGAAATCGCCCATGATCTCGCGATCGTTCACCAGCATGTACAGAAAGATCAGAGCGGGCGGCATGGCCAGCACGGCGATGACGTTCACCACGAGCACGACGGACACCAGGGGCAACCCAGGAATCAGGACCAGGCCGGCAGCAGCCACAGCTTCCAGGAAGAGAACCCCGTAGAACGCCTTGCCCTGGCTCATGGGCAGATTCAAGCTGTGCGGCTGCCTGGAAACCTCGCCGAACGCGTAGGCCGAGGCGGTAGAAATGGTGATGCACGCCACCATTCCAGCCTCGAACATTCCCAGGGCAAACAAAGCGGCGCCCCAGCGCCCGATGAATGGCTGTAGCGCCTCGGCAAACTGCGCGGCCTGAAAATTTTCCGCGCTCATGTGGTGCGCGAAGAGCGGAGCCGCGGCGATCACCGTGGCCACGGCAGCGGTCGCCGCCAATAAAGCGCCCACGAGCGTGTCCGTAAAACCGAAGCGAATATCGCGGGGCGTCAGACCCTTGTCCGCTGTTGCGCTCTGCTGAAAAAAAAGCATCCAGGGAGTGACCGTGGCGCCGATATCGGCGAGCAGGATCAGGACCATGTCCTTATTGACGCCACCGGGAAGCGGCGACCAATACACCAACGCATGGCCTATGGAGCGCCATTGGGGATGCGCCAGCAGAGCCACCGGGACAAAGATCAGATTGAACATGGCCGCTGCGAGCGTGATTCTCTCCCATGTCCAATACCGATGCGTCATGAGCGCAACGTAGAGAACTCCCAGCGTGCCGAGGACCGCGGCCCAGGGCGGGATGCCGAAAAAGCCGAGGCCCGCGCGAATGGCGATGAATTCGGTGACCAGAGTCAGGAAGTTTCCGATCATCAGGTCGATCATCGAGAAGCGGCCCCAGAACGGCCCGAACCGGTCATAGATCATCTCGGCGTGTCCGCGGTGGGTGACAGCGCCGAGGCGCACCGTCATCTCCTGGACCACCAGCGCCATGACGAACGTCAGGATGATGAAGGGGATAAAGAAACCGACGCCGTAGCGAGCGCCGGTGGCGGCATAGGAAAGCATGCTGGGGCCATCGTTCTCGCCGAGCATCACTAGGATGCCGGGGCCGACCAGCAGCCACAATAAACGCAGGTTGCCGAAGGAGCCTTTGTGAATGCGGGCACTGGAAACGCGCTGGCGATCACGGGCCCGGTCCATGTCCTCATGCGTAATAGCCGGGATAGAAACGCCGGGCAGCGCCGGTGTGGAACCGCCCGGTGACCAGGGTTTGGTGGGTGCGTCTGCTGGCGCTGTGGCGACCGGTTTTGCCAACTGCGTTATCCTAACGCGCTATAGCAGACGTATCGCGGCTCGCGCGCGAAACGCCCGCGTAGCGCGGGTTTGGTGAATCCGCAAGGGTTAACCAATATAAACTCTCTGGATAAACTACACTTAATGCTGGCGGCGGTCAATACGGGCGGGCGCGCGATGTGCGCCGCAGGCACTTCCCGCGGCAGGGCGCTGCCCCGCCGCGCACGTTTATGGTACGGTGACGATTCAAATCCAAGGAGGGCCCATGTCCGAACCGCAAACGCCGCAGACGCCGCAGGCACCGCAAGTGCAGATCAAAGCCGACGAGAAAGAACTGCTCGGGCAATACAGCAACTTAGCCATGATCCACCACAACGCCGAAGAGTTCACCCTGCACTTCATCTACCTCTTCACCAACGGAACGCACGGCAAGCTTGCTGCGAGCGTCATCGTCAGCCCGGCTCATGCGAAGCGTCTGTGGCGCGCGCTGGGAGAAAACGTCTCGCGGTTCGAGGCGCAATATGGCCCGATTCGAGAGACGCCAACTCCTGTACCCCCGTCAAACGTGGGATTCGTGCAGTAGGCGCGGTTGCGTCCCGATTGTGCCGGTCCTGAGCAAGGCCAGTGATCGCCGCTGGCCGCGCCGCCCAGGCTCCACGGCGACTGTACCCTGGGCCCGTGCCTGCGCTGTAACAGGCCCCGAACGCTTCGTCCGGTTCCCCCCATTGCCGGTGTACTGTAAAAGGGAGATGCAAGCGCCATGCTCCCACTGCGGCACGCTGCACGCGCTCAATGACGCGCAAACGGGCGGCTATCCGCGTGTGCAATTTCGCTGTTCACGGTGCGGCAAGAACACGATCGTCAAGACGCGCGGTGTGGACAGCACACAGGTGATCTCGCCCTTGCCGGATTTTGCCCGGAGCGGCGGCGGGCCCGGCGCCAGGGCCCTGCTCGGACCGGATGCGCAAGGTTTCTACCTGCCGGCCAATAAACTCATCTCCCTATCCATCATCGCTGGCCCGGCGAGAGGCCAGGCCATATCGCTCGAAAAACCAGTCGTGATCCTGGGCCGCGCCGGCGCGGATTTCACCGTTGGCGACCCGAACATCTCTCGCCAGCACTGCGTGGTCGAGGTCCGCGGCGACGGCGTGCGCCTGCGAGACCTGGACTCGACCAATGGAACGTTTGTGGGCTTGGAGCGCGTTCGCGCCGCCGAACTGCGTCATCTTTCAGAATTCCGCATGGGCTTGACCGTCGTCTTGGTGACGGTCACGCCGAAGCTGTCGTCTCCTTTTTGAATCAGGGCTTCCCTGAATCTGGCGCCGGCGATTTGTGCTACCGTAGCCGCGGAGCCGGATGATGCCGCCGATCAGCGCAGTTCTGATCACCTACAACGAAGAAATCGACCTGCCGCGCGCACTGGCTTCGCTCGCGGGCGTGGCAGATGAACTGGTCGTGGTGGATTCGGGAAGCACCGACCGCACCTGCGAGATCGCACGGGATGCGGGCGCGCGCGTCCTGCATCGGCCCTTCGACCAATACGACAAGCAGAAAAATTTCGCCGCCTCGCAGGCCACGCATGACTGGGTGCTGGCGCTGGATGCCGACGAAGTATTGAGCCCGGAACTGCGCGCTTCGCTGACCGCCTGGAAGCAAGAAGAATCCGCGCAGATCGCCTATCAAATGGCCACTCGATCCAATTACCTGGGCGGGTGGATCCGGCACTCAGGTTGGTATCCCGAGTATCGCATCCGCTTTTATCGCCGCGATCGCGCTCGTTGGCTTGGCGCGCTGCACGAATCGGTGCGCGCCGATGGAGCCGTGGGCAGATTTGATGGGGACCTGCTGCACTACACCATGGCCTCGCTCGCCGAGCACTACGCGAAAATGGAGGTGTACACCAACCGCGCCGCCGAGGATCTCTACGCGCGCGGGCGGCGCCGCTGGCGCGGCGGCATGTGGGTTGCGGCGCCCTGGACGCTGGCGCAGCGATTCCTGCTGCAACTCGGATTTCTCGATGGCTACCGCGGCGCAATCATCGCCTGGACTTCGGCGCGTTACGTCTGGATGAAATATCGCAAGCTGGGAGTGCTGGTGCGCGGAGGAAAGCTCGAACAGCGCCCCTGGCCGCAGGCCAAGGACGCCTGAGCGTGCGCGTATTGCTGGTGGACCTCGAGCGCGCCTGGCGTGGCGGCCAGAGTCAGGCGCTGCTGCTGCTCCGCGGGCTCCAGCAGAGCGGCCACACGGCGGAATTGGTTGCGGCTAGTGGCTCGGCGCTGGCCGAGCGTGCCCAGCGTGCGGGCATCACGGTGCACACCACGGCGGCAAGGGATCGCCGCTGGGGCGCAGCGCGGCTGCTGCGACGCCTGCTGCGCGAGCAACGCTTCGACATCGTTCACGCTAACGAAGCGCACGCCCTTACGGCAGCATGGCTCGCGCGCGCCCATCGGCGCGCGCCACTGGTCGCGGCGCGGCGCGTGACCTTCCCGCTCTCGCGCGGCTACCTGGCGCTGGCGAGGTATCGCGCGGCATCCTGCATCGTGGCCATCTCGCACGCGGTGCGCAAGCAACTCCTCGCCACGCGTCTCGATCCGCAGCGCATCACCGTCGTCGCTGACGGCGTCGAAGTGCCGCCGCCGGTATCCGCCGAGCAGCGGCATAGTGCGCGGGAACGCTGGAATTTCGCGGCCGGCGAACAGGTGCTCGCGTTTGTCGCGCCGCTCACGGCCGAAAAAGGACACGCGCTGCTGCTCGATGCCTTCGCTGCAATGCGGCGCGCAGCGCCGAATTGCAGGCTGCTGCTCGCCGGCGACGGCCCGTTGCGCGCCCAACTCGAAGAGCAGGCGCGCGGGGCGCGCCTGCTTCCCGACATACGATTTGCCGGGTTCGTCGACGAGATCGATTCGGTGTACGCGGCATGCGACGTGTTTCTCTTCCCGTCGCTCAGCGAAGGTGCCGGCACCTCGCTCTTGAGCGCCATGGCGCACGCCCTGCCCGTCGTGGCTCTGGCACGCGGCGGCGTGACGGAAATTGTGGAGGATGGCTCAAACGGCCTGCTGGTGCAGGAAGCATCGCCGACCGCGCTTGCCGCAGCGACGACGTGCGTGCTCGCCGATGGCGAGCTGGCGCGGAAACTGGGAGAAGCGGCGCGACAGACCGTTGAAGCAAAGTTTTCCGCCGACCGCATGGTGGAAGCGACGCTCGCGGTGTTCGAGCGGTTGAGGCGCGGCGGTTCGCCCAGCGGCGGCTGAAATCGGTCGGGACTCTCTCTCGCTCAAGCTCGGCCCGGGTCCGCAGCAAACTCTCGAAACAAACTGCCAAAATCTAGCCCCCCAAAAAGGAAGGCGCCGGCTACCCCTCTGCCAGGGAGAGCCGGCGCTTTTCCTGAATTTTATTTTGCGCCAGTTTTTGCCTTCGCCTGTACCCTCCTCTCCCGTCTATCCGTGCAGGTTATTTCCTCAATCCGGCGACTCGAAAGGCCCGCCGATTCCAGGAACTCAAGATCACAGGCACGCGGCGATTCGGCCGAGCGCGAACACCGGGTTCTCGCGCCGCTTCATGCCATATAACCTACGATCGGCCGCGTCCAAAAGTTCTTCAATGTTCTGGCCATCTTCCGGAAACACTGCCGCGCCCACGCTGACCGCGATCTTGGGGAATCCGGGATCATCCGCTACCCGTTGGCGAACGCGCTCGCCAACACGCGTAGCCACCTCGGCGCCGGATTCGAGCAGGACCAGGGCGAACTCGTCGCCGCCATAGCGCGCAGCGGTGTCAATGCCGCGGCTATTCAGGCGCAGCACGGTGCCCAGGCGGCAGATGGCCTGCGAGCCCACTAGATGCCCGTAGTGGTCGTTAATCTGTTTCAGCCCGTCAAGATCCATGAGCAAGACGGCAAAGGAATGGCGCGTGCGTCGGGAACGCTGTAGTTCGCTTTCGAGCGTGGCCATCAGTTTTCGGTAGTTGCCGAGACCTGTCAGCGAGTCGCGCACCGCGAGTTCGCGCACCTGGTCGAACAGGCGCGCGTTGTCCAGCAGCGCGCCGCCAAGCACAACGGCGTAGCTGGCGACCTTCAGCACCTGCGCCAGCATGAAGGGCGCGTCGAAGATGTGCGCCGATTCGGAGACCACCACATGGCACGCCACGCTGATCCACAGCGCCGCGACCAGCGCGCGGTCAAAGAGCGAAGAGGCCGTGCGCAAGCGCCGGCCAAATCCCAGCGCCGCCAGCAGGAACAGGAAGCCGGGGAACAGGTCCCAGGGCCGCGCGATCCAAGCCGTGGGATGGATCGCTGGCTCGATCAGCGCGGCGAAATAAACAGCGCTGGTGACATACGCCACCACACCCACCACGAAGATGGCGATGGCGATTTCCCGGCCCGGCTCTCGAGATTGGGGCACCCGCCGCTCAACCACCAGCGCCGCTAGTAGCAGGATCGCCAGCAACGTCCGGCCGACCATCCAGGACATCGGAATGCGAGCCGTAGCCGCGCCCGCCGATAGTTGACCGTAGAAGCTCAAGACCGCCAGCGTCTCCACCACCCCGGCGAGCACGAATCCCAGCGCCAGCATCAGCGTCAGGCGGTCGTGCGTGCCGCGAAAGCGCACAAAGGCATTCGCCGCATAGGTGAAGGACAACAGGCTCCCCACTGTTTGCAGGTAGGAGAAAAGCAGAAACTCAGAGGAGTAGTTCAGGTGCCGCAGCCAGCATGCCGCCACGAACAGGCCCAGGAAGGCCGCCATCGCCAGTGGGATACGCAGGCGATAAAGGTAGTGGCCGATTTTTCGTCCCAGTAACATGCCGCGCTCGCCCTCGTGGCAGACTCAATTCTCCAAAGACCCTGAAAAACCAAGCACGTATCCCTTACAGCACGTCCCGGACCTTTGATTTCCCACCGTGACATGGATTTATCTACCAATTAAATCAAGTATTTAGGAGGGGGCGGAAGCGAGGGCGTTCCGTTGTGGGCCAAAAGTTCCTTGAGGCAGTATCAAAATGTTACGGGTTGGCCTAACCGTTCCACAGTGGAACTGCCCCCCTGGGGACCGAAAACCCAGGCTGGACTGCGGCACAGGGCGCCCACAACTCGCAGACGAATGACGTACAACGCGGGTACTAAACCAAGTTCCAGTGCGGAACACGGAAGAAATGCCGACGAAACCCGGCGAAACCGGGATGATCAGCAAAGCGGACGGGCACTCCAAAGGACACGGGCGAGTCACCGCAACCTGCGAAACTCCCAGCAAAAAAAACCGACGAAGCCGCCCCCTGGATGATGTTTCGGCAGCAGTCGCGTCTTGAGGAATAGAAAAACGATGGGGAGCAGCAGCCAAATTGCGGGAACGAGAATAAGATACAAGATCGACGCCGACGCGCCCGCGACAAAACTCTCAGGTAAAACGCGCAACGGCCCCTCTTACCGAGGAGTGGCGCCCGCTAAGGACGGCGCTCGCCGCGACGCGCGGATTGCAGCGTTCGGAAGCGCCTTAGGTCAGGCCTTGGGGTTGCTATCCGCGGAGCGCACGGCCGATTCAGCGCCCGCGAAGCCAATCTTGCTGTGCGTTCCGTCGCAAAATGGCTTGCTCACGGAACCGCCGCAGCGGCACAGAGCAAAATTCGCCTTACCGGTCAGATCGTATTTGTTGCCATCGGCATCGACGAGTTCGATCGATCCCTCCGGCGCGTCCACGCGAAACGGGCCATTCTTTCGCACTGTAATCTTCACGTCCGCCATGACTGTTTCCTCCCAGGAGAAATCGAATTCAGTAACATCAACCTAAATTTAGTACTTGGGAACGGAAGGATCGACTTCATCCGACCAGGCCAGGATGCCGCCCTTGAGATTCCAAATCTTCTGGAAGCCGGCCTGCTGCAGAAATTGCACGGCATCGGCCGAGCGCCTACCGCTCCGGCAATAGACCACAGTCTCGCGCGAACTGTCTAGTTCACTGGCGCGGCGAGGCAGGTCGCCGAGCGGGATCAAGTGGCCATTATTGAGCTTGCAAATCTGCACCTCGTGCGGCTCCCGCACGTCCAGAACAAACAAATCATCACCGCGATCCACGCGCGCCTTCAGCTCGCGCGGAGTGATTTCCGGTATTCCCGTGGTCATGATAGGGGCCTCCTCACCGCGAATTCCGCAGAACTCTTCATAGTCTATGAGTTTGTTAATCGTGCGATGCTCGCCGCAAATCGGGCAGTCTGGATTCTTGCGCAGGCGATATTCCTTAAAAGTCATGGCCAACGCGTCGAACCGGAGCAAACGGCCCACCAGCGGCTCGCCGATGCCCAAAATCAATTTGATCGTCTCCATGGCCTGAATGGACCCGACGATGCCCGGCAACACACCCAGCACGCCACCTTCGGCGCACGAAGGCACCAGTCCCGGCGGGGGCGGTTCAGGATACAAGCAGCGGTAGCAGGGCCCGCCGGGATAACCAAAGACCGTGGCCTGACCCTCGAACCGAAAAATCGATCCGTAAACGTTCGGCTTGCCCATTAATACGCAGGCGTCGTTCACCAGATAGCGCGTCGGAAAGTTGTCCGTGCCGTCGACAATGATGTCCCAGTCGCGGAACAGCTCGAGCGCATTTGCACTGGTCAGCATCGTCCGGTAAGTATCGATGCGGATTGTGGGGTTCATCCCTGAGAGCCGCTCTTGCGCGGCCACGGCTTTCGGCCGGCCCACGTCCTGGGTCGTAAACGTGATTTGGCGCTGCAGGTTCGTCAGGTCGACGCTGTCGAAATCGACAATGCCCAGTCTCCCCACCCCCGCAGCGGCCAGATACAGCCCCAGCGGCGCGCCCAGGCCTCCGGCGCCAATCATCAATACCTTGGCGCGGGCCAGCTTGAGCTGACCTTCCATGCCCACCTCGGGCATGATCAGATGGCGGCTATACCGCTGAATCTCTTCTTTGGACAACACGCGCTCGGCTTCGACCGGGAGCGTGCTGGTTTGAATCGCCATAAAATTTCTCCTTCAGAGACTGCGCCCAGCGTCGACACCGGGGCCTTCAGAGCCTCCGGCGATGGACGGGACGATACTGATTGTGTCGCCGTCCTTGATGGGCGTGTTTTCCTTCTCGAGGTAGCGGATATCCTCGTCGTTCACGTAAATGTTGACGAAGCTGCGGATGCGCCCGTCCTCGGTGTAGAGATGCTTCTGCAGGTCGGCGAACGTTGCCGTCAGCCTGTGCAGCGCCTCCCCTACCGTAGCCGCTTCAAACTCAATGCTAGCCTGCTTGCCCGTAAACGGCCGCAGCGCCGTCGGAATTTCCAGCTTGATTGCCATTTGTTCTACCTATCCTCCATTCGATGCTGGATCCCCCGGATTTGCTCCAGGGGGTGGCGCCGCCCTCGATTATCCTTGCCGGGCGCCCGCGCGGGGCGTGACCTCTTCTGGCTCGAAGTGCGACCTGTCATCGGCCAACCGCCACGACGTCAAATCCTGCGGTTGCCCCGAAGCGACGCTCACGATCACGTAGCTGTACCACGGCCAGGCATGCTCGCGGTCAAACTCGCTGGGCCGCGCCGGATGGTCAGGGTGCGAATGATACCACCCAATCAGCTCCAAGCCCTGCTGGACCGCGGCCCTTTCGGCGCCGCGCACGTCCTCCGCAGTGACCGAAAAGCGATTCCGCGGAGAATCGTCACGGCGATTGACCAGCGGAAACAGCGCGCGCACTTCGCGGTCGCCTTCGCCGTCCACGCCCAACATGGCGCCACACGTCTCGTTCGGATAATCCTCGGCGCCGTGCTCGCGGACTCCCTTGAGTATTTCTTCGCTCAAAAACAACATGATCCCTCACAACCCCCGTGCGCCCGGCTTATCCTTCGTACCAGAAGCGCTCGCTCAAATATTTTTCGGCGGCATCGGCGAAGATTGTCACGATCACCGCGCTCTGCCCGCGTTCCAGGGACGCCGCCACTTGCATGCAGCCAACCAGCGCCGCGCCCGCGCTGGGGCTGACCAGCATGCCTTCCTCGCGCGCCAGTCGCTTGACCATCCGGTAGGCATCTTCGGTTCGCACAATCTCCTGCCGGTCCGCGACCGCCGGATCATAGATCTGCGGCACGATCGCGCTTTCCATGTGCTTCCAACCTTCGAGGCCATGAAACGCCGAATCCGGCTGCAGGCTAATGCACTGAACGGCAGGACTGAGTTCCTTGAGCCGCCGCGCCGTGCCGATGAACGTCCCGCTGGTTCCCAACCCGGCGACGAAGTGCGTAATGCGCCCCTCGGTCTGCCGCCAAATTTCTGGAGCGGTCGTCTGGTAATGCGCCTGCCAATTCGCCGGATTGCTGTATTGATCTGGGTAGAAGAACTCATCCGGCGAAGACGCGTAAACCTGGCGGGCGCGACGGATAGCGCCATCCGATCCCTCGTCCGGCGACGTCAGTATCAATTCGGCGCCATACGCCGTCAAGATGCGCTTGCGCTCCGGGCTAGCGTTCGCGGGAAGGCACAATTTCACTCGATAACCAAGCGCCGCGCCCAGCATAGCGTAGGCGATGCCGGTGTTTCCGCTGGTGGCGTCCAAAATCGTTTTACCGGGCCGCAGCGCGCCGCTGCGCTCGCCCTCCCGAATCATGTTCAGCGCCGCGCGGTCCTTGACCGATCCACCGGGATTGAGCCATTCCGCCTTGGCGTAAAAACCCGCGCAGGGATACGCGTGGCCGACGCGCTCGATACGCAAAAGCGGCGTGTTGCCGATGCGTTCCACTACTCCGGCGCCCAATTGCGCGCTTTTCGGCTCCGTCAGAAGGACGCTCCTCGGTAAACTCATAAAACGCTCGAACTCATAAGCCCTTAACTCTTTACCCGGTTAGCCCACGTTAGCAGAGGACCCACTAGCCTTCCGCTCACGCAGGAATGTATCCACCAGTCAATCAAACGCACTAAGGGTCGTAGGGTATTCCGTTTTAGGCGCTCTAGCTTAACGGAAAGAACAACGAAAAGGTAGGGGACGACAGCGTCCGCACAGCAAAGAACGACCAGGGAAAACCGGCATCGCAAACAAAGCAGAGTAGCTCACGACGGCCATTGTAGCATCACTGCGATTGACAACCAAGCCCCCAGCATGGATTCTTGTAGCCCCATGTGGAATGTAGAAGAAAGGTTCGATCAAGTCACGCTCGATGCGCTGCCCTCGAAAGGCTTTCAAGTCAGCAGCACGGGCGGCGTCATGCGCGTTGAGAAATACGGCTGCGGATCGGAATTCCGGCGCACGCCCGGCGGCGGCTATCAGATGACCATCCTGCCGGCCATCCTGTTCCAAGGCCAGTTCACGCGTCTTTGGGATGCGGGCTATCAGAAATTCTTGATCACCGACGACCGCCGGAAGATTCCCGCCCTGGCCAACCACCTTGGGAGCCTGCGCCAGTTCAATGAAGAGCTGCGCTACGCGATTGGCGTGCCGACCTATTACAACGAGGCGCTGGGCTCTACCTGCGAGGTAACCACGTACGACCGCGTGCTCGGGCGTCCAGGCGCTGTGCCGGACGAAAGCGTCGGCGTCAAGGCAACGCCGGAAGACTAAACAGCCGCCCACCTAAAACAAGTCAGTCATGTGACGGACCCGGTACAGATGGCGCTGTTCATTGTCGTGATGGTAGTCCTGTTTTTAACCGTTCTTACTTTTGTCGGGTCGAAAGTAACATCGGTCAGCAGAAAGCAGTGGGCGCTGCTCATGGCGACTCTGTTCGTTCTTTGGACTCCCATGGGCTGGTACCTCATTCTTGTTGTGGGCCCTTCCGCAAACATCGATCCACGGCAGGTGGCCCGTGCGGGAGCGCTTAATCTCGGAATTGGTGTTCCGTTGTTCATATTGATCGCGAGAAAATGGATTCTGAAGAAGAAATAATGGCACGTCTAAGGTGATTAACTAGCCGCCCAAGGCGGAGACGCTGCGGCGGGCTTCTTCAAGCTGCTTGCGAAACTGCTCCAGGTCAACCCGATGCTTGGCCACTTTCCGCGCGCCGAGCAAAATTACCGGCACATCGTAATCGTAGCGCTCGCGTAGCGTTGCATCCGCGTCGATATTAACCTCGCGCAACTGCGCGCCCGCGCGCCGCAGCAGCGGACCGATCTGCGCCTTGGCTTCCTCGCACAGATGGCAGCCGGGCCGCGTGTATAGCGTGACGTCGAGCGGGCCCGCGAGTGCCAGGCGACCATCTTCGGTTCGCGCATAACGGCCGGTCTGTTCGACTGGCCTCAACCAACCGCGCGTCACCAACTCCTGAGCTACGGCCCGCCACAATCTAGGGTCGCCAAAATCTTCCAGTCCAATCGACGCGGGTCCCGGTCCCGCAGGAGTCGGCTCAAACGCTTCCAGTAATTTTCGGCTTTGCGTGTCCACCAAACCTCCACGCTGCTTTAACGCATCTGTTATACAGCAGCAGATACGCCGAACCAAAAATGCCCGGCCGGGCGCCCTTGTGGCCGTTGCTCGCCCGTGGTATCACCGAAGGCCACAGGAGAACACATCATGGCGGACGTGTTAGCGCTGGTGGACGATCTTTTCTTTCAAGCGAAGATGATGGAAACGGCGAAACAAGTCGGCGTGGCGCTGCGGGTGGTTTCCAGCGGCGATGCCTTGGTGCAAGCCGCCGCCGCGCAAGCCCCCGCGTTGGTGCTGGTAGACCTGAATGCCCGGCAAGGGGCGCTGGCAGGGCTCACGCAGTTGTGCGCATCGGGCCAGACGCAAGTCGTGGCATTCCTCTCTCACGTGCAGACCGATTTGGCCGCGCAAGCGCGCGCAGCCGGCTGCCAGCAGGTGCTCCCGCGCTCGAAATTTACCGCCGATCTCGCCGAGATTCTGCGCCGGGCAAAATCATGATGGCGTCGCCACAAAAAATTCGCGCGGGCTTGACGCACGCGGGCATCGCCGCCGCGCTCTTCGCGGCGATGGTCATGTCGATAGCCGCTCCGCAGGCACACGCACAGGGCGCCCGCTCACCTGCGCTCGCACCGCCGGCCGGCGACCCGGTCGCCGGGCTAGCCGACGCCTTGTCGGCAGCCTGCCGCCAGGACCACGCCGCGTTCGCGACTCATCTCACCGCCGAAAACGCCGCTGCGTTTCGCGCCCTGCCCGAGCCGCAGCAAACCGCTCTGCTAAAGCGCTTCATCCTGCTCGACGATCCGGGCCGTCCTCTGCTCTCGACCCTCGCCGGAGGCAACTCCGAAGTGCGCTGCGAAGCGGCGGGCCTGGTTGCGGACATGCACCTCGGCGCAGCCGAGGTCCGCGAGAATCTCGCCTTTGTCACCGCCCAAATCGGCCAGCCCGGCGAGGAGCCGCGCTCTGTGCGCATCGGATTCGTGCGCGAAGGCGGCCAGTGGAAGCTCCTCTCAGTAGGATTGCTGCTCCTTGATTTGCCGGCGATGGTCCAGCAGTGGCAAGAAGCGGACCTGCAAAATAGCGAGAACGAGACCATCGCCGCGCTGGCCAAAATCGCCGAAGCGCTCGTTAAGTACCAGCAAGCCTTCGGCAAGCTCCCGGAAGCGCTCGACGAGCTCGGCCCTCCCGCAGAAGATGGCGCTTCCCCGGAGCACGCCGGCCTGCTCGCCTCAGCATCGAGCGGCGGATATACCTTTCGTTACGTCATTGTGCCTTCGACAACCGCGGGCGACGAATCCGACCGCGACAAGGCTGCCGGCTTTGCGCTTGCCGCCACGCCCGTTGAATACGGCAAGGCCGGCCGGCGATCCTTCTACCTCGATTCAAATGGAACATTGCGCGGCGACGATAAGCACGGCGCCCTAGCGACATCCGCCGATCCACAAATAGCCGTGCCGCCGCGATAGCACAAGCGGCCAACTTTCCCCTTGCTGCCTCCTGGCGTCCGCAGCACAATTGCCAAACCCCTTCCCTACTGCCGGGCGCTCCAGCGGCCCGGATCCAGTAGCTACACCAAAATAAGCCAAAAGAGGAACTGGATGGAAAAGGTTCGCTCCAATCCGCCAGCGGCACAAACTCCGCCGCGCGCGGAAGCGGCTCCAAAAACCTCCCCCCTGGGCGCCCCGGGCACGCCAGCGTGGCCCAGCGCTGAGAACCGCGCCCATGCGCGCTACCCAGTCTCCGCTGACGCCGTCGTAATCGAGGCCCGTTCAAACACGCGTCTGAGGGGCCGCGCGACAGACATCAGCCTGCGCGGGTGCTATCTGGACGCGATCAGCCTGTTCGCCGTGGGCGCTTCCGTGGGATTGCGGCTGACTACAGAAGCGCGCAGCTTCGAGTGCGAAGCG
>Ga0182024_10005180_pt1 | contig 29392 bp, 21 predicted proteins | sample P32metaG_FD_120480 | JGI IMG/M metagenome (GOLD analysis project Ga0182024, IMG submission 120480) | Permafrost microbial communities from Stordalen Mire, Sweden - P3-2 metaG (Illumina Assembly) | ecosystem: Environmental > Terrestrial > Soil > Wetlands > Permafrost | place: Sweden: Stordalen...
CCCTTCCTCACCGGCCCAAGTTGAGCCACCCCTAACCGCCCAACCGCCGGACGATGACTCCAACGGTTTTGTGTTTAGGAAAAAGGTGGAAGAAGTCGTTTTGCATGCCACCGTGGTGGATAACCAGAATCACCTCATTACCGGTTTAGGCCGGGACAGTTTTAAAGTGTACGAAGACGGCAAACTTCAAGCTGTGACTTCCTTCCGTAAGGAGAGTGTGCCGGTCGCGCTGGGAATACTGATCGACAACTCGGGGTCGATGTTGCCGAAGCGAGCCAAAGTGAATGAGGCCGCACTGCGGTTGGTGGATGCAAGCCAGCAGGATGACCGGGTATTCGTCGTAAATTTCGGCGAGGATGCGTTCCTCGACCAGGACTATACGCAGGATGTGGCTAAACTCCGGGCAGCTTTGCAGCGCGTGGAAACAAAGGGCAGCACCGCTCTTTACGACGCGATTATTGGCGCGGTCAACCACCTGGACCAAACTTCGCAGTCGCAAAAGAAAGTTCTTTTGGTTGTAACCGACGGCCAGGACAACGCGAGCCAAGCCACATTCCAGGAAGTTCTGCGCAAATTGCAATCGAAGAATGCGCCCGTCCTGTATACGATCGCCTTGGAACAGAATGATCGGAAAGCGGAAAGTAATCGTCGTTCGCTACGCGCTCTATCCGAACAGACCGGAGGCACAGCCTTCTTTCCTTCCAGTATGGACGAAGTTGGATTGATCGCAAGTTCGATTGCGCAAGATATTCGAAGCCAGTATGTAATCGGTTATCGTTCTTCGAATTCCCACGCCTCCGGCGTTTACCACACCATTCAGGTTCAGGCTACTGAGGGAAGCACTCCCTTGCGGGTTACAACGCGAACCGGGTATTACTCGGGAAATCTGGGAAACGGCGACACTCACTGACGGCGGCCGCGAATTTTCAGAATACTTTGAAGCGGGATTGAGAGAGCGGCGCGCAGGTTCTGGGAATTCAAAAAGTATTGAGGACGAACCTAAGTTTGCTTCAACCAGCTTTTCTTAAGCTCGCGGGAGCAAATCGGCTCGGCCCGATCTTGACGTTTCCCGAGGCATTTTCTGAAGCATTTTCTGAAACCCAGGGCGAGCGGAAGCTCCGTACGGCTTCATCGGAGCTGAGAAATGTCTGCAAAACGCCAGGCTTTCGCATGAACTCCAAAGCCACTTCCGCCTCCGGCGACAAGCCAGCCAACTTCAACTCTCCATCGCGCTGCATTGCCTCTCGGAGGCAATGCAGAACCATCCCGGCGCCAGCGCGATCTACATTCCGCACACCGGAAAAATCGAAGACGATGCGCGGTTGCTCGCACTCCAGCAAAGGTGCGAACTCTTGCATGAAGGACTCAGCTTCCCGCGCCACAAGTCGCTCAGGCATCTCCATAATGACTACAGGTCGGTGGAATGACATTTCATACCTCCGTTTTATTCCTGCACTCTTGTTTTGTTGCTCCTACTTTCATTGCCTCTGATTACGATTCGACTGTGAGGGCTATTTCGCCGACAACCTTGCCAGGCTCAGCATCTTTGCCGAGCGGCGCCGAATTTTAGTCTTCGGGAACAAAAGCGCCCGCATCTTCAGCTTGGCCTTGTGCAACTGCGACTTGGAATTACCAATCGAGCAATCCAGCAACTGCGCGATTTCGTGATGTTGATATCCCTCCACCTCGTGCAAGGCGAAAATTGTTCTGCAGCCTTCCGGGAGTTCCTGAAGGGCGCGCCGCAGCGCGATGCGATCAACGACGCCTGAAAGTTCAGGATCGCTCTTGCCAAAATCACGATGTAGAGAAGGCGATTCGGGATTGACCGGCTCGTCAAGAGAAACTGTGGGCGGCGACTTGCGCCGGCGAAGCTTCATGAGCACGGTGTTCACGGCCACGCGATAGAGCCAGGTGGAGAAAGCGGCGTCTCCGCGAAATGAACTAACCGTGCGAAACACCTGCAAAAAAGCTTCCTGGGTCAGATCTTCGGCCTCAGCCACGTCCTTCGTCATGAGCAAGCACACCGAATAAACGCGATTCTTGTGCTGCTGAAACAGGGTTGCAAAGGCTTGCTCATCGCCCGCCTGTGCGCGCTTAACCAGGTTGGTCTGAGAATCGTCACGACCTTTGATACTGGTCGCGGGGATGACGTTCGCCTCTGTCGCAGAAATCACACAAGTTGCCACGTTCGGTCTCCTTTTCTTTCAGGTACCAGAATTTCGCTCGTCGTAATCTCCGTGAGCATGGTCAGATTAAAAAAAAGGCGGACAACCTTCTATCGGGTCACATCTGTAAACGAATGCAGGAGACGCTGTAAGGCTCGGGTAATATCGGGTAGGCAGTACCGGCAGGAAAGTACTCGCAAGAAAACGCCGTTAATAAATAAAAAGATCCGCGCAGAGCGCGGATCTTAATTTAACGCGAAAGTTAGTCGTTTAACGCACAGTACTAGCAGCTGCCGTCCAAACAAGCCCCTGCGGAGTAGCCCTCAGTAAAGGCGGAATTCCACTTCCACGCTTATTTGCACATCCACAGGTTTGCCATCCTTCAGCGCAGGCTGAAAACGCCACTGGCGCACAGCGTCCAGCGCTTTTTCGTCGAGGCCCAGCCCCAGCCCTCGAATGACCTTTATATCGCGCGGGCGACCTGCTGCGTCGACGATGAGACCCAACACGCAAGTTCCTTGTCGCTTGGCTTTGCGGGCCTCTTCGGTGTAGTCGGGATCAGGAGCGGTAATGGCTTGCGGAGCGGAAATGCCGCCGCCTACCTTGTACACGCCGCCGCCAATGCCGCCTCCGCTTCCCGCGCCCACACCGGGTCCGTGGCCTACGCCTACGCCACCACCGGAGCCCGCGCCAATGCCGCCGCCAGAACCAGTGCCGTTAGAGGGCGGAGCCGCCGGCATGACGGTCGCCGCGGAAGTGCCCAGATTCAGCATTTTGTTTTCCGCCATGTGAACCTGCGGAGGAACCACTACCGTTGGTTCCACAGCCAGTTTTGGCCTCGCATTTCGCATGACGATCGCCGGCGGAGTAATCTGCTGCACTGCCAGCTTGGGCAGTCGTCCCTTCGGAGCCGGAAGTTTATCGTGATCGCCGCCACCACCGCCGCCGCTTACTACTGTTTTCGCGGTCTGCATGATGTAGGTGTCGGGCGCGATCAGCGTGACGGTTTCCCTCGGCTTGACTGCTTGCACAATCTGATGGCCAAAGAATGTGCCACTCACGAGTGCAGCAATTAACACGATATGCACAATGGCGGAAACCACCACGCCATTGGCCCGGTAATTATTGTATTGTCCCCAAATTTCGTCGGGCGCATGCGAACTGCGACTCCTCGGAATTGGACGTACCGCCCGCGGACTGGGTTCAAAACGAGTTCTGGCCAGAGGTTGTGGCATCATTTCCAAAGCGGACTCACCATTAAAGGCAGAATTAGAATGGCTCGACATGGGCGCTCCTCGCAAACGTAAAACCCTGTTGGTCTTGCAAGTAGATGCGGGTAAGCAATGCCAGGTTTGTATGGCGGAGATGCTCCAGCATTAACGAAAGAGGCGACTTTTGTTTTCGAAACGTCATACTGATGGTTTTCAGCAGCACTCAACTTCCCTTTTCTAGTTCACGAATCTGAAAAACAATATGGTGGGATAAAACTTGTCCCACCATTTGGGCAAGCCACGAATAATCTGTGACTGGCGAAAACCGGCGCTTTCTACTCAGAGCCGTCCAGCAAGTAACAACACGAGAACAACCACGACGACCAGACCCAACCCACCACTGGGGTAGTACCCCCAAGAGCGGCTGTATGGCCAGGTTGGCAACGCTCCGAGCAACAGCAAAATCAAGAGCACAAGAAGAATCGTGTACATAAAGCCTCCTCACGTCGAATCTGCCCAACGGGCAGTAAATCTTTAATGCGTTTCAAGCCCTTCGTTCCTGCTGGACTCTCTGACTTCGTGCGAGTACTTCCGCACAGCAGACAAGAAAGGTTGCGCCGAAGCTGTGGGTCGAACCTTCCCATTCAGAAGATCTTCGAATGGAACAAACTTGCCGTACAGCAGACGAGTCTCATCTTTGTCCTGAGAAATTACTGCACCGTTCAGATCGATCCCAGCGAAAAGACCGCGGGCTCGAGAGTAAGTCAGCACTTCGGACTTCATTTTGATTCCCGTGTCGGCGCCGGCGTCGCGTCCAACCGGGCCAGCTGCCGCAGAGGCATCCGCGCCTAGTTTGAATTTGCTGGCAAGCAAATGCTGCAGGCCGTCGTCATTCATCACCAGCATCACCAGATCAATCGCCTGGCCTCCCAACTGCAGGCCCCAGCTTCCGCCCGTGATTGTGATCGGTGCGGGTGCGGTCCAACCTGATGCTGTGTGACAGGTGGCAACGCCCTTACCGTGACTTCCTCCGAACCCCACGGCGATCTTTACCATGGAAGGAATCACCACAACGCACTTGGCATCTCGCATAATCTTGTCTGGAATCCCTTTGTCGGGGACAGCCATAATTTCGTTCAGGACTCTAGCGGAAGCATCGATACGTTTGTCGATGTCCGAATGATCACTGTCGGCGGCCCAACTCACGCCAGCCAGCGTGCAACTCATGCCCAGCACCAGGAGACATCCCGGCAGAACTGAAGAAATTCGTCTCATTTTCGTATTCTTCCTCTTCTGTGCTCGCTGGGAGCACCCACTTAATTGTTGCCCGTGGACAAAACTAAGGCCTGAGACAAGGGAGTTCTATCCGGCGTAGCCAGTACAGACCCCGATATCTTTCCTGAGGAACCCATTATCCAAATACGCCTACATAGGAGGTGAGGTTTTTCCGAAACGGCCCTACACGATTGACTGTATTGTGACCGCCCGCGCAAAAAACTAGTCTGCAATCTCTACTCGACACAACGCCCCCCAAGCGGGTGCCGATCCTCTGGGACGGATCGGCACCTGCTCCTTCCAGGAAGAAAAACGAAAAAAACGATAGTCGTACGTACGGTAATTGTGTATCGCGCCTACAGCTTCAGTGGGATGTCGAACCTAGTATTCCGTTCGCGATAATTTGCCAGGTCAACTTCAACCTGGAGGACAAGAGAATGCTTTATTGGGCATTGGTATTCCTGGTGGTGGCGCTGGTCGCTGGTGTTCTCGGCTTCACGGGAGTCGCCGTGGCAGCCGCCGGCATAGCCAAGATACTTTTTGTGATTTTCCTGATACTGTTTCTGGTTTCTATTGTGGCCCATTTGGGACGCGGAAGGTCGGTAAGCTAGCGGCGCCGGCAAATAAGTTACTTCAGGCGCAGGGTTGTCGGGACCCTGCGCCTTTTGTTTTGTTGTTTTTATTTCTTGGTCTCGTCCCCTGTCGTTACGCCGTTGAGCCTGTGAAGAAAAGGTCAGGACTATGTTCATGCTACGTTTCGCTGGCTAAACTCGCGCGTCCGTAGCTTTCTTCTTCCTATTGGATGTGCTGGTAGGAATTACCGCCTCCACTACCGACCCTACGTTCGACGATTCGACATTCATTTGCCCGTCGAATTCCGCCAAGCGTTCTCGCATGCCAGCCAGGCCAATGCCTAGAGCCACTCCGCCGCGAAACCTGGCGAGAACATCTTGCGGAATTCCTTTTCCATTGTCCGCAACGGTCAAATGAACGGATCCATTCTGGCATTTGATTCGAATATCAACGGCACCAGCGGCTGCGTGACGATATACATTCGTCAAGCTCTCCTGAAGAACTCGGAATAAGGCGATCTCGACATCTCTGGGCAAGCGTTCAATTGGTTCCTCGATAATGAGTGATACTTTGACCTGACTTCGTTTTCCGTATTCGTCTACATACCAGCGCGCGGCTGGCAAGAATCCCAACTCCTCCAGCAGTGGAGGATGCAGCAGATGGGAAATGGTTCGAACCTCTTGGATTGCATAATCCGTCAGCTTGAGGGTCTCTCCAATCAATTTCGGTGCATCCGGTTCTTTTCCGGTTTCCAACTGGCAGAGATTAATTTTTAGTCCAGCGAGAAACTGACCGACGCTATCGTGGAGCTCGCGCGCAATACGCCGCCGTTCCGAGTCTTGCGATTCCAGAATTCTGGCACTCATCAATCGGTAGGAATCTGCATTGGCCCGTACTCGCTTCTCCGTATCTTTCGTACGCGCGACCTCGCTGATCAAAAAATCGAAAGTTGTAGGCCAGCATGATCGCTACAATGGCAAAGGCCAAGCCGAGCATAAAAATATTTCGCTTGAACAAATAGTCCCAATCTTTCAGCCTTTGCTGCAGCAGATCCTCTTCTTCAGCCTGCATATCGTTCACCAGGGCATCGAATTGTCGTTCGCGTTCGTCGATCTGTTGTTGTCGCATATGCTCAGGCGGCGATATGTAGGTGCGAGTGCCTGTCGAGTTCTGGCTCTCCAAAAAAATGCCCTCATCTAATAAAGATTCCACCTGGGTAAGCCGGTTCTGCTGCAGGGGATTGTCTTTCGTCAGCTGGCGCAGGGCGGAAACGGTTTGCCGCGCCAAATCATCTTGCCGGGTTGAACCTGGGTGCCGGTCTCGGTCCGGCGTTAAGAGTTCGGCTGTTTCATTCGCACGAGCGCGCATAATCTCCAGCTGCAAGTCGCTAAGCTGGGAGCGCACCCGATAGGTATGGATTACCCAATCGCGGCTAACAACGATTCCGCGCTCGGTAAAATATGCCACTGCCCCCAAGGCAATAATTGTTATCACCACCAGAGTCAAAGAAGCGATGCGGATAGTATTGGCGGAGAAGGAGAATCGCGGTCGCCCCGAGTCCGGATTCTTCACCATTTTTCTGCCTACCTTTCGGCTCTGATGAATTAACGCAACCAGCTGCTATGCGAATTGCCTAGAACACGCGTTATCTAAGCGCCGCCTTTCGCCAATGCGATCCGTTACAGACGATATTCGGTTCGCTGATAGCCACGAACAATCGACTGGAACCCGTAGACTTTTTGAGATTTCCGGGAAAAAGAAGAAACCGTAGGGAAGATCAGGTAAGAGATGCGGCAGCCAAGGACGGCTTCCAAGTCGGTCAAACTGCAAAGGCCCGACGAGGGCCGCCGTGTGCAGTCACTCCTCGCCTCTGAGGACATGGCTGCCGACGATCACAGCGGCAGAATACTTGCGGCGATTCGAGAACGAAATCGGGGAAAGTGTGTACCGCCGAAGATTCGATGGCGTACAGTTCCGGGGTCGCGCGCCAACCCTTTGCGGGAGTTCGTCCTCCAAAGCGGCGGTTCGCCAACCGCGGTCCATCACGAAAGATCTGACGACAAGGACCTCATGACTACTCATCACGATGAAACCACTCCCGACACGAAGCGCTTTACGGCAGATGAAATTTTTCGAGCTGCGGTCGAAAATGCGCGCGGAGAACTGCGTCGCTCAGTCAACAAGCTGGCGTTTTCCGGTATTGCGGGCGGCCTGACGATGGGACTGTCGGCTTGGGAGTCGCTTCCGCTCGCGCTTTGCTCGGCCGGGAAGGTGGGGACGCCATTCTTGCTTATCTGGCGTATCCAATCGGCTTTGTTGCGGTAATCATTGGCCGGGCGCAACTCTTCACCGAAAACACACTTTATCCCGTGGTGCTGGTGTTAGATGAACGCCGTCATTTATTGAGGACGCTTCGGCTCTGGGCGGTTGTATTTGTATCCAACGTGCTCGGAGCGTTGTTGTTTGCCGTGCTTGTCGTCAAGACAAATGCTTTGCACGCGGATATTGTGGCTCAACTCGTCAAACTCGGAGTCGACTCCGCCTCCGGTAATCTCAGCCATTTCTTTTGGAGCGGAGTGATCGGCGGCTGGCTGATCGCGCTGGTGGCATGGACCGTCACAGCCAGCCACTGGACCATCGGACAACTGGCCATTATCTATCTGCTGACATTTCTGGTTGGCGTGGGCCGCTTCGATCATTGTATCGCCAGCAGTTGTGAAATTCTTTCTGCCGTTCAGTATGGTTCGGTCTCGGTGAGCTCCTATCTTTTATGGCTCGGGCCCACAACGCTGGGCAACATCTGTGGAGGCGTCATTATCGTGAGTCTGCTCAACTATGGGCAGGTCCGCGCCACGTAGCCACCCAAACGGCGGCAATCAAGAGTAGCAATCAACGCTTCCATGTATGGAAGCATCCAACCACGGCATCATGGGATTAGGATTTCAATTCGCGTGGCTTCTGCTGTTGGGAATTCCGGTGGCGTGCATCGCCTGGACGGTGACGCATGAGGAAGTTTTCCGCGAGCCGCGGCAGTATTGCCAAAAAGAATGCGCCGAGGCACGCTCGCTACTGCGGCGAAAATTCTTTTACTTATTCACTTGCGAATATTGCTTTAGTCATTATGTCGCGGCAGGAGTGCTAATCATTGCGCGCTTCAAGCTCCTTTATGTGGATTGGCGTGGATATCTCTTCGCGTTCTTTGCCCTGGTCTGGATTGCCAACCAGTACATGAGCATCTACAACCGTCTGCGCCTTGACATAAAACATGAACAAGTCGAAATCAAGGCGGAGGAGCAAAAGGTAGACACGCTAACAGGTGATGATCGGAAGCAGAAAAAAGACGATCAGAAAATTGATCGCCAGCTCGACGCTCGCAAGGTCGCTTGAGTGAAATCGCGCATTCGCGGCGAAGCTTAAGCTGTAACCGGTACTCTCAGTTTCCCGTGCCGTCGCGACGGGATGACAACCTCGACGATCGTACCTGGATTGGCGTTGGCCAGCCGTAAACTTCCCCCGAGTTCTTTGACCCGTTGCTTCATTCCGCCGATCCCCACTCCAACGCTCTCCGGCCTTAGATTAATGACCTGCTCTTCAATGCCCTTACCGTCGTCGCGCACCGTCACTGTAATGTGCCCGTCATTTTCCGCCAGCCTGATCGATCCATTCCGCGCACCCGAATGCCGGAACATATTGGTAAGCGCCTCTTGAATGATGCGGAAGATCGCGGTTTCCAGTTCTGGCTTGAGGCGACTGAGATCGGACGGATCAATCTCGAGCCTGATGTCAATTCCGCTCCGCTCCGAAAGACCTTCCAAGTACCAGCGCAGCGCGGAGACCAGGCCAACCTCGTCCAGCAACGGAGGATGAAGAAGATGGGAGATCGTCCGCACCTGCTGAATGGCGCGATCCACTAACTGGCTGGCATCGCCGGACGCTTGCCGGATCGAGGGCGACGAATCCTTGCCGAGAATTCCGTCGAGAATCATCTTAGCGGCAGCGAGTTCTTGGCCGAGTCCATCATGAATTTCGCGGGCGATGCGGCGCCGCTCCTCATCCTGCATGGTCATCAGGCGGCTGGAGAGGCGTCTTAATTCCGTCGTCCTTAGATCGACCATTCTTTCCAATTCGGCCGCGCTATCGCGAATCGATTGTTCCAACATTTTGCTGTCATGAATGTCGGAACAAGTTCCGTACCATTTCAAAATGCTTCCGTCTGGAGCTCGCAGCGGGACGGCGCGCGCACGAAACCAGCGGTACTGCTGGTCCGCGCCCAGGATGCGATATTCGGATTCGTAGGACTTACCAGATTCGACACATTCCATCCACTCCGCCAAGCTTCTCTCTTTGTCCTCCGGATGCAAATATTCCAGCCAGCCGAACCCGATAGCAGTGCCGGCGGCAGCGCCGGTATATTCGTAAAACCGGCTGCTGATGTAGTCTCTCGTGCCGTCCGCCTGCCGGCTGAAAATAATATCGGGCGCGGTGTGAACGATGGCGTCGAGCTCCTGATTCTTTTGGCCGAGGTCGCTGTTGACCTTTTCCAGCGCCTGCGCCTTCTGCTCTAGTTCCGCAGTACGATCCGCAACCCGCGCTTCGAGTTCATTGTTGAGCCGCTCCAGTTGCAGCTTTTTGCGATGAAGTTCGGCGAAGACTCGTACCTTCGCGCGCAATACCTCGGGAACAATGGGAACTGAGAGATAATCCACCGCGCCGTGCTGATATCCCTTCAGGCGGTCAAGGTCGGTGAGATGCACAGCGGAGACGAAGATGATTGCGGTTTTCTGAAAGCGCGGATGCTGGCGGATAATCTCGGCGAGTTCAAAGCCGTCGATCTCCGGCATGCTTACATCCATCAACACGACGGCGACATCCGTTTTAAGAAGCTTCTCCAGAGCCTCCTTGGCGGAGGATGCTTTGACCAGATTCTCTCCCAGGTCCGAAAGAATGGCCTCGTAGCTGAGCAGCTTGCCCGGCTGGTCATCGACCATGAGAATGTTTACTTCTTCGTGAACGCTCATCACTCTCTCAACGGACCCTAGTCTTCGTGCCGGCCATCCTGATCCCGCGAAACAATATTACCTGTGCAGCCACATACGCAGCGCCGAGAGCAATTGCTCGGTATTGACCGGTTTGGCCAAATATTCCGAAGCGCCCGCCTCCAGGCACTTTTCGCGGTCGCCCTTCATGGCTTTCGCGGTCAGCGCAATGATCGGCAGCCGGCGGAACAATGGATTCTGCCGTATTACCTGCATGGTTGCATATCCATCCATCTCAGGCATCATGATGTCCATCAAAACGATGGCTACATCGGAGGTGGATTCTAACATCGAGATGGCCTCGCGGCCGGTTCCGGCAGTCAATACAGCCATTCCGCGGCGCTCAAGAACGCTGCTGAGGGCAAAGATGTTGCGCATGTCGTCATCAACGACAAGCACCTTCTTGCCCACGAGCGCCTCGTCGGAGCGGTGCAGCCGATCCAGCATTTTTTGTTTTTCTTGCGGCAGATCGGCGACCACACGGTGCAGGAAGAGCGCAGTCTCATCGAGCAATCGCTCGGGTGATTCCACCCCCTTCACCACCACACTGCGAGCCAGGGTGTGCAGGCGCGCGTCTTCTTCAGGAGACAGCTCTTTGCCAGTGAAGACGACGACCGGCAGGTCGCTCACCTGGGGAAGATCGCGCATGCGTTCCAGAACGTCGAAGCCAGTCATGTCCGGCAATCGCAAGTCGAGCACTACGCAGTCGAAGGATTCCTTGCTCACCGTTTCGAGGGCTTTCGCACCCGTATCTACGACGGTGACGTCAATATCGTCATAGCCAAGCAGCTCGCCGATACTCAGTTGTTCCGCCGGATTATCTTCTACGATCAACAATCGCTTACGGCGCGGAGACGAATAATCTTTGATGCGTGAGAGAGCCGACTCCAGCTCTTCCGGACTCGTCGGCTTGGTGACGAACGCAAATGCGCCTCGAGCCAGGCCATGATGCCGGTCCTCATCCAGGGTCAGCATTTGCACCGGAATGTGCCGCGTAGCTGGGTCCTGTTTCAAATGATTGAGCACGGTCCAGCCCAGCATATCGGGCAGGAATACGTCCAGGGAAACGGCCGTGGGATGGAACTCTCGAGCCAGTGCCAGTGCTTCCGAACCGCGCAGGGCCACCAGCACCTTGAACCCTTTATCCCGCGACAAATCGCAAAGCACGCGAGCATAGTGAGGATCGTCCTCCACAATCAGCAGCACAGGATCGTCCGGCTGCAAATTGTTGCGGTCGTCGGCAATTTGCTCGACCGGACGCTCGGAGACAACGATGTTGGAAAGTTGCAGAGGAGTGACCGGCGAAAAAACTCTGCCATCCGGCCCCGCCGTCAACCTCGACGCAGTCGGTCCAACATACGTCAGAGGCAGATAGAGCGTGAAGGTGCTGCCTTGGCCGGGTGTGCTGCGAAGTTGAATTTCGCCGCCCAGCAGGCTGGCGAGTTCGCGGCTGATTGCCAAGCCCAGGCCCGTGCCTCCGTACTTGCGACTGGTGCTGGCATCTGCCTGTTGAAAGGCCTCGAAGATGATGCGCTGTTTATCGAGTGCGATTCCGATACCAGAATCGGTGACTTCGAAAGCGACGACCGACGCCGCACCGCTGAGAATGGGATGATCTTCGCTCCATCCTTTTGCAGCGACCGACACCGAGAGCCGTACGGAACCGTGCTCGGTGAACTTGAACGCGTTTGACAACAGGTTCTTCAGCACTTGTTGCAAACGCTTTGAGTCCGTCACCAAACTGCGGCTGAGGTACGGATCGGCCTGCACTTCGAAAGCAAGTTTCCGGTTCTCCGCTTCGTGCCGGAAGGGTCTTGCGACCATCTCGAGCAGGTTTGCGAAGAAGATTTCCTCCGCCTCGACCGATACAGTGCCCGATTCGATCTTGGAGAGATCGAGGATGTCGCTGATCAGGTTCAGCAAGTCGGTGCCCGCGCCATGAATAGTACGCGCGAACTCCACCTGCTTCGGAGTCAAGTTGTGATCGGGGTTCTCGCTGAGTTGCTGACCCAGAACGAGAATGCTGTTCAGCGGGGTCCGCAGCTCGTGAGACATGTTAGCGAGGAATTCTGATTTGTACTTGGAAGTGAGAGCGAGTTCTTTTGCCTTCTCTTCCAGTGCGCGGCGAGCTTGCTCGATTTCCTGATTCTTGCGTTCCACTTCGACGTTCTGCTCGGCAAGCTGTTGCGCTTTTTGTGCTAACTGCTCGTTGGTCTGTTGCAGCTCTTTCTGCTGAGTCTGCAATTCAGCCGCGAGCTGCTGCGACTGTTTCAGCAGGCCTTCGGTCTGCATCGTCGCTTCAATGCTATTCAGCACGATGCCGATGCTGGCAGTGAGCTGTTCGAGGAACGCCAGATGCGAGGCGGTGAATGCGTTCAACGACGCCAGTTCGATTACCGCCTTGACCCGGTCTTCGAAGAGCACTGGCAGGACGATGACATTCCGTGGAACCGATTCAAACAACCCGGATCGGATTGAAATGGTTTTTTCCGGCAAGTCTGAAATCAACATGCGGCGCTTTTCCGCCGCCACCTGTCCCACGAGTCCTTCGCCGAGCCTTACCCGGCGCAGTTGTCCATTCTCGCCATCGTCGGCAAATGCTGAGAGCAGGGTCATGCTCGCCGATTCCTCGGTCTCCATCTGGTAAATAACCCCTTGCTGCGCGTTCACCAGCGGTGCAAGTTCAGAAAGCAACATGCGGCCGACGGTAGTCAGATCGCGCTGACCCTGCAACATTCCGGTAAACCGCGCCAGGTTGGTCTTGAGCCAGTCTTGTTCGGTGTTGCGATCGGTCGTGAGGCGAAGATTGTCAATCATCGTGTTGAGATTGTCTTTCAGCTCCGCCACTTCGCCGCTGGCTTCCACCTGAATCGACCGCGTCAAATCGCCCTTGGTGACGGCGGTTGCGACTTCCGCGATCGCGCGTACCTGGTTGGTCAAGTTATCGGCCAGAAGATTAACGTTGCCGGTAAGGTCCTTCCACGTTCCGGCGGCGCCCGGCACATTGGCCTGGCCACCCAGACGGCCTTCCACACCTACTTCGCGGGCGACAGTCGTGACCTGATCGGCGAACGTTGCCAGTGTGCCGGTCATGTTGTTGATGGTTTCCGCCAGAGCCGCGACTTCGCCCTTGGCGTTTACCGTGAGCTTTTGCGTGAGGTCTCCGTTAGCGACAGCGGTCACGACTTTCACAATGCCGCGCACCTGCTCAGTCAGGTTGACGGCCATGACGTTGACGTTGTCCGTAAGATCCTTCCAGGTTCCGGCGACACCGGGCACCTGCGCCTGACCGCCAAGTTTGCCGTCGGTACCGACTTCGCGCGCCACGCGCGTGACTTCTGCGGCGAAGGCGTTGAGTTGGTCCACCATCGTGTTAATGGTGTTCTTCAGTTCGAGAATCTCGCCTTTCACGTCCACCGTGATCTTGCGCGACAAATCGCCGCGGGCCACAGCCGTCGTGACTTCGGCAATGTTTCGCACCTGACCGGTCAAGTTGCCGGCCATGGCGTTCACGGAGTCAGTAAGATCCTTCCATGTTCCGGCGACGCCGGGCACGTTTGCCTGTCCGCCCAACCGGCCTTCGGAGCCCACTTCACGGGCCACGCGCGTGACTTCGGCGGCGAACGATCGCAACTGCTCGACCATCGTATTCAACGTCTCTTTGAGCTGCAAAATTTCGCCGCGCACGTCGACGGTGATCTTTTTCGAAAGGTCACCATTAGCGATAGCGGTTGCCACTTCAGCAATGTTACGCACCTGGCCCGTAAGGTTGCTGGCCATGAAGTTCACGTTGTCGGTGAGATCCTTCCACGTTCCGGCGACGCCGGGCACCTGTGCCTGACCGCCCAGCTTGCCGTCGGTACCGACTTCGCGGGCCACGCGCGTGACTTCTCCGGCGAAGGCGTTGAGCTGGTCCACCATCGTGTTGATCGTATTCTTGAGTTCGAGAATTTCGCCTTTCACATCGACCGTAATCTTGCGCGACAAATCGCCACGGGCCACGGCCGTGGTCACTTCGGCGATGTTTCGAACCTGGCCAGTCAGGTTCCCGGCCATCGAGTTAACCGAGTCCGTGAGATCCTTCCACGTTCCAGCCACGCCGGGGACGTTTGCCTGTCCGCCCAGTCTTCCTTCGGTACCCACTTCGCGAGCGACGCGCGTGACTTCGCCGGCGAACGCGTTGAGTTGATCGACCATCGTGTTGATGGTTTCTTTGAGCAGCAGAATTTCGCCGCTCACGTTGACCGTAATTTTCTTGGATAAGTCGCCGCTGGCGATAGCCGTTGAAACCTCGGCGATATTTCGAACTTGACCAGTTAAGTTGCTGGCCATGGAGTTCACGGAGTCGGTCAAATCTTTCCACGTTCCTCCGACGCCGGGCACCAGAGCTTGTCCGCCCAGTTTGCCGTCGGTTCCCACTTCTCGGGCCACGCGCGTAACTTCTGACGCGAATGACCTCAACTGGTCCACCATCGTGTTGAGAGTGTCTTTGAGTTCGAGGATTTCGCCTTTCACGTCGACCGTGATCTTGCGCGACAAATCGCCGCGGGCCACAGCCGTCGCCACTTCGGCGATGTTACGAACCTGTCCTGTCAGGTTACTGGCCATGAAGTTCACATTGTCGGTGAGATCTTTCCACGTGCCGGCCACTCCGGGCACCTGCGCCTGGCCGCCCAGTTTGCCTTCCGTGCCGACTTCGCGAGCCACGCGCGTGACTTCGCCGGCGAAGGCGTTGAGTTGGTCCACCATCGTATTGATGGTGTTCTTGAGTTCGAGAATTTCACCTTTCACGTCGACCGTGATTTTGCGGGAAAGATCGCCGCGGGCCACAGCCGTTGTGACTTCAGCGATGTTTCGCACCTGGCCAGTCAGGTTACCGGCCATGGAGTTCACGGAGTCCGTGAGATCTTTCCACGTTCCTGCGACGCCAGGGACGTTCGCCTGTCCGCCCAATCGGCCTTCCGTGCCGACTTCGCGGGCCACGCGCGTCACTTCGCCAGCGAAACGATTCAGCTGATCCACCATCGTATTGAGGGTTTCTTTCAGCTGCAGAATCTCGCCGCGCACGTCGACCGTGATTTTGCGCGACAAGTCGCCGCTGGCAATGGCAGTTGCGACTTCCGCGATGTTACGGACCTGGCCAGTCAGGTTGCTGGCCATGAAGTTCACGTTGTCAGTGAGATCTTTCCAAGTACCACCGACGCCCGGCACCTGGGCCTGGCCGCCGAGTTTGCCTTCCGTTCCGACTTCGCGAGCCACGCGTGTCACTTCACCTGCGAAGGCGTTCAACTGGTCGACCATCGTATTGATGGTGTCTTTCAGTTCGAGAATTTCGCCTTTTACGTCTACCGTGATTTTGCGCGAAAGATCGCCGCGGGCCACAGCTGTCGTGACTTCGGCGATGTTACGTACCTGGGCCGTCAGGTTGCCGGCCATGGCGTTGACAGAGTCAGTGAGATCTTTCCAGGTACCGGCGACGCCGGGAACGACCGCCTGGCCACCCAGTTTGCCGTCAGTGCCAACTTCGCGGGCCACGCGGGTTACTTCCGATGCGAACGAACGTAGCTGATCCACCATCGTGTTGATGGCTTCTTTCAGCTGGAGAATTTCGCCGCGCACATCAACCGTGATCTTACGCGACAAGTCGCCGCTGGCCACAGCGGTTGCCACTTCTGCGATGTTACGAACCTGGCCAGTGAGGTTACTGGCCATGAGGTTCACGTTGTCAGTGAGATCTTTCCATGTGCCAGCCACGTCGGGCACTTGGGCCTGACCGCCCAGCTTGCCTTCGGTTCCGACTTCGCGGGCGACGCGAGTGACTTCCGCCGTGAACACGCCGACCTGCTGAATCATCGTGTTGACGAGATTCGCGGATCGCAGGAACTCGCCTTCGAGAGGACGACCATCCACATCAAGCCGCACCGTTTGAGTCAGATCGCCTTGCGCGACCGCTGCAATCGCGCGCGTGACCTCGGCCGTGGGTCGAAGCAGATCTTCGACGAGAGTGTTAACTGAAACTTCCATCTCACCCCAGGCGCCTCTGGACTCATGAAATCGCGTACGCTCTCGAGTCTTGCCTTCCTTGCCGACCACATGGCCGACCCGCTTCAGTTCCTGGGCCATGTGCTGGTTGGCGGCGACAATCTCGTTAAACGTGTCCGCCACTTTTCCCGCGAGTCCGATCCAGGTACCGGGCAGCCGAACGGTAAAGTCGCCATCCCGCATGCTTTGCAGGCTGGTGAGGATGACGGTTAAGTCAAGAGATCCATCGGTCTCTTTTGCCTTACCGCTGGAGGACTTTCCGTTTTTTCCGTTGCTCTTTGCCATGCTGGCCCGGAGGTTCCCGTTGCCCTCAGGCGCAATCTCGTTGAGCGAGGCTCTTTTCATAATCTCTCCGGGACAAAGGAGTACCTCAAATCTGTAGTTTCGTGGCCAGCGATCTCAAACCGAGCGGGGGCCACGCTTAGACCTGCCGTTTTGTCGACGATCGGTTCAAGCACGTTGTTTAGGCACAAATCTACGGGGGATTTCGAAGATCGAAACAACAGGTGCCGGGCCGTCCATCCGTCACCTGTTCATTGTGTATTCGTACCACGTAGACTGAAGCTCCCGCCCTAAGGTATTTCCTGTAGTCAGACAGGTACCGACAGGGTTACTTCCGTCCTCTTTTTTCCATGTTTTTCCATTCCGAATTTTGTCGCAACCTCTTTAGAACGTGGATTCTCTAAAGCACGCTACCGGGCGGCGCGACCGGCATGAGGAAACGCCTGACGCTCCGGGGTGGGGTGCAATTCTACGCGACGTAAAAAGTGAGATCTCCTTGAGACCGACTTTAGACACGGGCTTCGATATCAGCATCGTCGTTCCGACACACAATGAGGAACCGCGTCTGGGGCATACCCTGGATCGAATTCTGAATTTTGTCCAACGGCAAAACTGGAATTCCGAGGTGATTGTGGTCGACGGCGCCTCACAGGATCGCACCGCCGATATCATTCGCGCCTACACGCTGCGCGATGGCAATGTCCGCTTGTTGCAGATTTCAGAAAACCGTGGAAAGGGATTCTGCGTTCGCAATGGTGTCATGAATGCCCAGGGTAGATTCATCCTTTTCACCGACGCTGACTTATCAACGCCGATTGAAGAAATCTCAAAGCTCATCCATGCGCTTGAAGCAGGCGCGGATATTGCCATTGGGTCGCGTTGGGTGCGCAGCGCAATGCAAACGAAACGGCAATCTGTGGCGCGACAGGGCCTGGGCAGGCTGTTCAATCTGCTTTCGCGATTTGTCCTGGGACTGAAATTTCAGGATACGCAGTGTGGGTTTAAGGCCTTTCGCCGCAACGCTGCCAGATCTATTTTTTCTTTGCAACGGATTGAACAATGGGGTTTCGATCCCGAGATATTGTTCCTTGCCCGTCGCTCGGGTTTCAAGGTGGCGGAGGTCCCGGTTCTGTGGTCATGATAGCCGAAGCAAAATCCATCCGCTGACCGATGGTGCGCGCATGGTCACGGATATGCTTTCCATTCGTCGCAGTGCCCTCGCCGGCAAGTACGGCGTTTCGTTGCCCTCGCTCCGCCCCGGAGCATGCGAGCCAGGCGAGTTCGCAATTCTGAAACGCCGTAGCCTATTGGTAAACAAAGCGTTTCTGCCGACGAACGGACTCATATCAAGCTACAGGCATTCTAAATATGAACTAGAGACCACACCTGATAGGCGGCCTGAGCAATCGCTCTCTATTCTTTGAAACAAGACAATGAAAATCTAACTATGCAAGGGGTGTGAAATGACGCGAAGGTCCGGTTACCGGAAGTTTATGTTTATTGGCTTGCTGTTGCTCGGCTGTGGAACGTTGGTGTTGGCACAGGATAGCGCTGGCCAGAATGCTCCCGACAACACCAAGATGAACCAGGGCGACCAGAATCCCAACCAAACCACTGCCGACCAGCAGCAGAACAATCGCTCTGACCTCGACATCACCCGCCAGATTCGAAAATCAATCGAGGCAGATAAGAACTTTTCTACTTACGCGCACAACGTAAAAATAATCACCCGGAACGGCCAAGTAACGTTGAAAGGCCCCGTGCGCTCCGAGGACGAGAAGCAGGCAGTCGAGCAAAAAGCTGCGGAAGTTGCCGGCGCGGGCAAGGTAAGCAACGAATTGACCGTGAAACCAAAGAGCTAACCACAATTTTTCTAAAAGTTAATTCAAAATCCAAGGAGAAGTGATCGTGGCAGGAAAAAATACGGCTGTATTCGGAATTTATCCAAGTTACGTAAGCGTTGAAAATGGTGTCGACGCGTTGCGTTCGGCAGGTTTCAGAAACGAAGACATTTCGGCTCTGTTTCCGGAAGGTGCGGGGACCAAAGCATTCGCTTATGAAAAAAATACCAAGGCGCCCGAGGGTGCCACGACAGGTGCGGGAACGGGCATAGTGTTGGGCGGTGCAATGGGATGGTTACTGGGAATTGGCGCCATCGCCATTCCTGGGCTGGGACCGTTCATTGCCGCAGGTCCCATCATGGCCGCTTTGGCTGGCGCCGGCGTCGGCGGAGCGGTCGGCGGAATCGCGGGAGCTCTGATCGGAATGGGAATTCCGGAATACGAAGCCAAGCGTTACGAGGGCCGCGTAAAAGATGGCGGAATTCTGCTTTCAGTTCATTCGGATAATTCCGACTGGACCAAGCGCGCGAAAGAAATTCTGAAGCAGACCGGAGCCCAGGATATTTCTTCGTCTGCGGAAGCCGGATCCGACGATGCTTCGGAACATAGGCTGCCTCGCTCGGCATAGGCTGCGCATGAGGTTGTCTCCAAAGTCGGGGTTGCCGGCGGCAGTTTCATGGGCTGCTATCCGGCGGCCCCGAGTTCTATGTAGGGAAAGCGCTTAATCAGGAAGGAAGAAAGACATGAAAGACAAGAACGACAAGAATACGTTTTTGACAGACATCAGCGAGATTCGCCGCCGCGCCCGCCAGCATATCGAAGAAGGGGCGGTCACCGACAGCTATAAGGGAGATCGCAAGGTCGTGCTGCGCGTATTAAACGAAGCCCTAGCCACTGAGATCGTTTGCGTCCTGCGATACAAGCGTCATCACTATATGGCGAAAGGGATTCACTCGCAGGCGGTCGCCGAGGAGTTCCTGGAGCACGCCGCCGAGGAGCAAGAGCATGCAGACATGATCGCGGAAAGAATTACACAACTCGACGGCGAACCGAACTTCAATCCCGACGGCTTGCTCACGCGCAGCCATTCGGAATATGTGGAGGGTGAGAGCCTGACCGACATGATCCGCGAGGATCTGATCGCGGAACGCATCGCCGTGGAATCGTATTCTGAAATCATTCGTTATTTGTCCGATAACGATCCGACCAGCCGGCGAATGATGGAAAGCATTCTGGCTAAAGAAGAAGAGCATGCCGAAGATATGAAGACTCTGCTGGAAACGATTGCCAACGAAGAGAAGAAGCAGGATCGAAACAAAGCCAGCTAGCCGCATCCGGCGCAGGCCAGGATTTATTTGTCGTTACGATCTTCACATGGCGTGAAGCCAGAAATAGGAGCGAATATGGATAGCCGCAAACAAGAAAAATGCGCCCACCCTAGCTGCAGTTGCATGGCGGGAAATAACAGCAAATATTGCAGCCCCTACTGTGAAGCCGCCAAGAATACAACCGAGATCGCATGCGGGTGCGAGCACTCAGGCTGCGCCGGAACAGCGAAGTAAAGGGCCTGCCTAACATGACTCAGTCCGCTCACCGTTGAGGCAGCCAACTCAGCCTATTGCGGGAGGTAAGGCGTTGGTTCGCTCGTCGCAATCCCCCTCGTTCACGAAATCGTCGATTCTCATTGCGCTGGCGCTGGCAATTGCAGCGTTGTATTTTGGCCGTCAGATTTTTATTCCTCTGGCATTGGCCTTCGTTCTCAGTTTTCTGCTCACGCCTCTGGTCGGCCTGCTGGAAAGAATTCGATTGGGTCGCGTGCCGGCCGTGCTTGTGGTATTAGTTTTTTGCTTTGCACTCACTGCAGGGGCAAGCTGGCTAGTAGCCGGACAGTTGTTGGACATCACCGGACATATTGGCGATTACAAAACCAATCTTGAGGAAACCATTCGCTCTCTCCATCCGAAGGCTGGTAGCGCCTTTGGGCAAGCGACCGCAACAGTACAAGAGTTAAACAAGGATCTCACCGCAGCCTCTGGAACCTCAATTCATGCACCCAACAATGGTAGCGGTACGAGTCACCCCACTCGGCCGGTTCCGGTGCAGGTAACAGCTCCGCCAACGAATCTGGTTGAGGATTTACGCAATCTGCTCGGCCCGCTCGCGGGTCCAGCGGAAACGGCCGCCATCGTGATCATTTTTACGGCGTTCATGCTGATCAAGAGGGAGGACTTGCGCAATCGTCTGATCCGGTTGGGCGGAGAAGGGCAACTGACGGTAATGACGCAGGCGCTGGACGACGCTAGTCGCCGCCTCAGCCGATATCTTCTGCTGCAGTTCCTGGTAAATGCCTGCTACGGAATTCTATTTGGCGTCGGTTTGTACCTGATTGGGGTCCCTCACGCCCTGCTCTGGGCGATCCTGGCGGCTCTGCTTCGCCTTGTGCCCTACGTGGGAACCCTCATCGCAGCGGCATTTCCCATGGCTATGGCCCTGGCGGTCTTTCCCGGGTGGACCCACGTTTTGTTTATTTTCGGCGTGTTCATGGTTCTGGAACTGATCACTTCCAATGTCGTTGAGCCCTGGCTCTACGGCTCGCACACCGGAATTTCATCTCTCGCCATTCTCGTGGCAGCAGTGTTTTGGTCCATACTTTGGGGGCCGGTTGGCCTGATCCTTTCCACTCCTCTCACCGTCTGTCTGTTGCTCTTGGGACGCTACGTTCCGCAGTTGAGTTTCCTGGAAGTCCTCCTCGGCGATGAACCGGCGCTCGCTCCTCAGGAGCTTTTTTACCAGCGCCTCCTGGCAATAGATCAGGACGAAGCCAGAAATATTGCCGAGAACCAGCTTCAAGAGAACTCACTGGAAAGCCTGTACGAAAATGTTTTGATCCCGGCGCTGCAGCTGGCGGAAAGCGATCGGCACATGGACGCGGTGGGAGAACGCACCAGCGAATTCATTTCGCAAAGCACCAGAGAAATCATCGACGATCTGGGGGATCGTTTTACCAAGCAGGATTCCGAGAATCATAGTGAACAGGGCAGCATCGCATCCGCAGTTCGACTCGTTGGCACGGAAATCGTTTGCCTGCCAGCACGGGATGAAGCCGACGAACTCGTCGGAATGATGTTCTGCCAGCTCCTGCAGCAGGCAGGATATGCGGCGAGTTATCTGGCCATCGGAACTGTGAATGACATGCTCGAACAAGTAGCGAAAGGCGGCTTCCGAATCGCGTGTGTATCCGCGCTTCCACCTTTCGCGGTCGGACAATCCCGTTCCCTCTGCAAACGATTGCGGGCAAGATTCCCCGAACTGAAAATCATGTTAGGACTGTGGAAGTTTCCTGGAGGCGTCTCGAAAGCGCAAGCGCGAGTCGGAGCCAGTTGCGCCGATGGAATCGCCACATCACTCTCCGAGGGGCTTCTGCAGGCCCAGCTATTGTCCAGCGGCCCAGCCTCCGATGGAATCGACAACGCCAAAAAGCTTCCGGAGAATGAATGAGGATAGCAATCCGTTGCGGAGCGAGCCCGCAGTCTGAGAAAGATTTGTCCTCCGAAGGGAGCCCCTCGTTCCGTCCCTGCCAACCCGAGTAAATAGTTCCAGCTGTCAATTCCTATTGTGCTACAGGCTGGTTACCGAAGTTTTTCTAAAACCATTCAAATCATTGTTTCTAAAAGTCTTAACTGTTATTCATAGGGAGCCGGGGGCCTAACTCGCGGCACGCGGATGGGAACTCCGCACACGTGTATTCAAATGATTGACGCACTCAGCGTCGCTGGAAGCGCACCTTCGCGATCGTGGAGAGGATTGTCTATCCTCGCCAAGCTCTACATCTCCGTAATGGTGCTGGCCGGGTTTGCCACTCTGCTGTACGGGTTCATACACCAAAGCAGCAACAACATTGCTGAGTTCATCTGCTATTTAGGAATAGCCATCCTGGCGTCGCGATTGAAAGTGAGCCTGCCGGGAATCACCGGAACTCTCTCGGTAAATTTCCTCTTCATCCTGATCGGTGTGCTTGAACTCAGTCTCACCGAAACACTGATTCTGGGCGCGGCCTCGATGCTGGCGCAGTGCCTGTACCCGGTGCGTCCGCGAGCAATCCAGGTAACGTTCAATGTGTGCGCGGGCTCGGTTTCCACCGCGCTCGCCTACCTTACGTACCACCACCCGGTGGTCAATCTTCTCATTCCGAACCGCCCGATTTTGCTGGGCGTGGCGGCCACGGTTTACTTCATTGCTAATTCCGGATCCATCGCGGCGGTGATTTCCCTGACCGAACATCGGCCGTTAATCCGAATTCTGGTGGATTGCTATTTCTGGTCGTTCCCTTATTACCTAGTGGGGGCCGGAATCGCAGGCGCGATTGCATGGCTGAACCACACCTTTAATTGGGAAACTTCGCTGCTGCTGGTACCTGCGGTTTATCTGATTTACCGCTCTTATCGTCTTTATCTCGGCAAGTTGGAGGATGAGAAGCGCCACGTGGAAGAGATGGCAAATCTCCATCTGCGGACGATCGAAGCTTTGGCCATGGCGATTGAAGCCAAGGATCACACCACTCACGAGCACCTGCAGCGAGTCCGCATCTATGCGATTGAAGTGGCTAAAGAATTGGGCGTGAAAGGGCCGGAGCTCGAAGCCTTGCACGCCGCCGCCCTGCTGCACGACATCGGCAAGTTGGCGGTGCCCGAACATATCATCTCGAAGCCGGGACGGCTCACACCGGAAGAATTCGAGAAGATGAAGATTCACACTTTAGTCGGCGCAGAAATTCTCGAGCGAGTCCGCTTTCCTTATCCCGTGGTGCCGATCGTTCGCGCACACCATGAAAAGTGGGACGGCTCGGGCTATCCGATGGGATTGAAGGGAGCTGAGATCCCAATCGGAGCTCGCATTCTCTCCGCCGTGGATTATCTCGACGCACTAGCTTCCGACCGTCAATACAGGCGCGCTTTGCCGCTGCGCGAGGTAATGCAAAAGCTGGCTGCCGAGTCGGGCAAATCGTTCGATCCCAAGGTGGTCGATGTTCTGCAAAAGCGCTATCAATACCTGGAACGGCTGGCTGTGGCCAAGGCTGGTCCGGATCCCAGCGGCCCACTGTCCACGACGATCAAAATCGAGCGCGGATTGGAGCCAGCCGCCGGATTCGAGAACGTCACGGTACAGGATTATGCGGGCCGGGAAAACACGTTCTTATCTTCGATTGCCGCGGCGCGACAAGAGGCGCAATCGCTCTTCGAGTTAAGCCAGGACCTCGGCGCATCGCTGAGTTTGACTGAAACGCTATCTGTCTTCTCCGTGAAACTAAAGCCGATGGTGCCTTATGACGCCATCGCTATCTACATCAAGCGCGAAGCTGAACTGATTCCCGAATATGTGAACGGCGACAACTATCGGCTGTTCTCATCCTTGCGGATTCCGGTTGGGCAGGGACTATCAGGCTGGGTGGCGCACAACCGCAAGCCCATTATCAATGGCAATCCGTCGGTGGAACCGGGATACCTGAACGATCCTTCGAAATTCAGCACACTGCGCTCGGCGCTGGCGGTGCCGCTGGAAGGCATCTCTGGAGTAATCGGCGTTCTGGCCCTTTACCGCGGGGAACGCGACGCTTTCACATCGGATCACCTGCGCATTCTGCTGGCAGTTAGCGGCAAGATGGCGCTCTCCATCGAGAACGCCCTCAAATACCAGCAGGCGGAAGATTCAGCGACCACCGACTATCTCACTGGCCTGCCCAATGCGCGCTCGCTGTTCCTGCAACTCGACCGCGAACTGGCGCGCTGCAAGCGCGACAATTTGGCGCTGACCGTCATGGTCTCTGATATGGACGGCTTCAAACAAATTAATGACCGCTTCGGCCACCTTGAGGGCAATCGCGTGTTGCGACTTTTTGCCCAGTCTCTGAAAGACGGTTGCCGCGAATATGACTATGTGGCGCGCATGGGCGGAGATGAATTCGTGATCATTGCTCCTGGCCTGGCGGCGGATTCGGCTGGGAAAAAGGCCGAGCAACTGCGAGGCTGGGCGAAGCAAGCGGGAAATGAAGTTTGCGGCGAAGACATTCTCTCGCTGAGCGTTGGACTCGCTCTTTATCCCGACGATGGCAAAGATGCGGAGCAACTGCTCGCCGAAGCGGACCGCCGCATGTACCTGGAAAAACAGAAACAGCTTTCCTACAAGGACCGCCGTTCCCATCCGCGGTTGAAGTGCCGGGTTACGATCGAAATGCAAACGGAAACGGGCGGAACGCCACTATTCGCGAATCTTACCGATGTCAGCCTGGGAGGCTGCTACATCGAAACCAGCACGATTGTTTCTCCGGGCAGCAAGATCAAGCTAGGGTTTTCGATGGATGACACCAGCTTGTCAGCCGAGGGAGTGGTGGCAAGACTCGATCCCGGTTCTGGCCTCGCCATTCAGTTCCGCGAGATGAACCGCGAAGGCCGGGAGCGCATGCTCAAGGTTCTGGAATTCGTGCAGAAAACAACTACGTTCTATAACAACCGATACCTCAACAGCCTAACCAAGAGCTGATTATCCGACCGACGACCCTTTCGATAAGAAAATCCTTAACGATTTCGTCCATAAATTCTCTTGCCACTCGAATATTTTTTATTTTTCTGTGCTTTCGGAAAACTTCTCTTCTTAATTCATGCTTACACCTAAGATCGCAATGCTCAGGCCTGACCGCCTCTACGGCACATCGGCATTCGCGACAAGGGCTTAACCCGGACACGGGATTCCTTAATGCGGTTCACGCTTGAAGCCATTTACGTACCCCCTTACACTGGAAGCATGCACGTGCATGTTCATAGCGCGGGCGGTCCCACGCGGGTTCTGAAGATATCGCTCGCGGTAACCCTTGCCTATATCGTGCTGCTGGTTGCAGCCGGCATTCGCGCTCACTCGCTGTCGTTGCTTTCCGAAGCCGGACACAATTTGTCCGACTTCCTCGCGCTGCTGCTTTCGCTGGTGGCGGTTTACTTTCAGTCGCGCCCGGCGAGTTCCACCAAAACTTATGGCTACCACCGCGCCGGAGTGCTGGCGGCTCTGGTCAATGCCACTTCTCTGGTGGCGGTTTCATTTTTCATCTTCTACGAGGCATTTCGCCGCTTGCAGCATCCCGAGCATGTGCGGGCTGGGGTGATGATGGGAGTGGCTGCGGCCGGCGTGGTGATGAACGGAGCCATCTCGCTGCTGCTGTTCCGCTCAAGCCGAGGCGCTGGTGGCGACGTCAACATTCGCAGCGCGTTATTGCACGAGGTTGGAGACACGCTTTCGACCGCGGCCGTGATCGCCGGGGGTTGGGCGATTCTAGTCACGGGAAATTACTGGATTGATTCCGTGCTTTCGCTCGGCATCGGAGTTCTGATCCTGTGGTCGGGCTTCGGCATCGTGCGCGAGACGCTGAACATTTTGCTGGAAGGCACGCCCCGCGGCATGAAACTCGAGAGGATCGAGTCGGTCATCCGCTCGATCGAAGGCGTGAACGAAGTGCATGATTTGCATGTGTGGAGCATCGGATCGGAAACCCACGCGCTCTCGTGCCACATTGCCATTGCCGATATTCCGCCATCGGTCAGCGAACGCATCCTGCGCGACGTGAAGGAGCGGCTGCTGCACGACTTTCGCATCGACCATACGACCATCCAGTTCGAACACGTAGTCTGCGAAGTAGCGCACGGCTGCGTAATTCCGGTGGCGGAGAGCGAAGAGCATCATCACCACCACAGCCACTAGCCTCAACACCCTTAATTCACCGGGATTTATTTCGCCTGTCTTTCGAAAATTTCCCGCGCCCGCTCAATCGTATCGGCGTCTTCCGCTGACTTATCTGGCCGCAGGCGCACGATGCGCGGAAAGCGCAGCGCGTATCCGCTTTCGTGGCGGTCTGATCGCATCATGTTATTGAACGCCACTTCCAGCACGATCTTCGGCTCAACCTGCAGCCGGAATCCCTGGGCTTCGCTATTTCGATCAGGAATCGTGTGTTCGAGAAACCACTGCGTCATTTCGGCAATCTCGACATCAGTCAGGCCGGAGTATGCCTTGCCGATGTTCACTAACTTGTCGCCATCCCATACGGCGAAGGTGTAATCGCTGAGCACGCCGATGCGCCGGCCATGCCCATATTCGACGGCGGTAACAACGACGTCCAGCGTGGCCAGTTCGCGCTTCATCTTCAGCCATGCCTTGCCGCGCTTGCCTGGTGTGTACGAAGAATCGAGATCCTTGATCATCAATCCTTCGTTGCCACGCGCCTGCGCCGCCACAAAAAGATCTTCCAATTCTTCGGCCGACGAGGCGCGGAACACAGGCACGCGGATTACGCTGGCTGCCCTGGTCTGATTCTCTTCATGTTCGGGATGTTCGAGTTCGGAATCATCCTCGGGTTCGGAATCCTCAAAGACCAGCCTTGCTTGTTTCGCGTTTCTCTGCGTCTCTGTGACTCTGTGGTGAATAACTTTTCTTTCCGACAGCAGTCCGTCCAGAATCCCAGCCCGCTCCCGCAGCGGACGGTCCATCAACAGTTCTCCGCCGGCGTACAAAACATCAAAGGCCAGAAAAGCGACAGGAATTTCACGCAGCATCTTTTCGCTGACTTTTTTTCTTCCCAGCCGCTGCTGCAAGACGCTGAACGGACGCGCCCGTCCCAGGTTCACAGCTTTATCTTCATCGGCGCGCGTCTTCTCATCCTCGCTCGCGTTCTCGTCACTACTCGCCCCAGAGGCGGCCTCATCGACCACTTCCTGAGTGTCGCGAATATTCCTGGGATATTCCCAGGCTACAATTTCACCATCGAGAATGGCATCCTGCTCCAGCCCGGCCAGGGCGTCCGGCAATTCGGGAAACGACTCCGTGATTTCGTCCCGCGTCCGGGAAAAAAACTTTACCTCGCCATTCGCTACGTGAGCTTGCGCGCGGATGCCGTCATACTTATCTTCGACCGCCGCCTCGGAAAAATAACTCAATCCTTCTTCCGTCGATTCAATGGGACTGGCCAGCATGAAACCGATGGGGTGAAACAGCCGCATCTGTGCGTCGTCCAGCTTGCCCTCCAAAGCCAGCCGCAGAGTCTGGCCAATGTCGCCGAGCAACATGTTGGCGCGCTGCACTTGCGGCAGCGTGGCGGCGTAAGCGCGAGCGATTGCATCCTCGACCAGGCTTTCTTTCAATCCAATCCGCAGATCGCCGGTCATGATCTTGATAATGTATTTAGCTTCCAGCGGAGTCGCGCGGGAGATCAGATCGCGTACCAGCGCTGCCTTCGCTGCGGGCCCCCTCGCCGCGGCGATCTGACGGAACGCAGCCTCCACTTCCAACGCGCTCACACCCTGACCCGCGCGCTCGGGAAGTATTTCTCCGGCCACGGCTCCCAAGTCGCCATGCCGGCGATACGATTCAGTCAGATCGGTTTCACTTTTTTCCGCCAGTTCGGCCACGATGCGCCAAAGCGCCCGTCCGCCGATCTGCATCGTGGTCTCCTCCCAAGCCGGAAACGCGCGTCCCGACAAGAAGACTGCGGACACTGCCGCCTCATCCTCGGTACGCGACTTCAGATAGTCGGCAACGATGCCCGTCTTCAGCAGCTTTTTCGTCGTCCCGGCGATTGCCTCGCCCGCTATGGCCAACCGCTGCATACCCCTCCCAATAGAGCTCAACAATCGTAGTTGTTCTACAAACCGTAATTGCCAGCCGAATCTTTGACTCGAAACTAACCCTTGTCGCTACTTTAAGTAACACTGCCCACAGGCCAGCCGTGGCTGGCCTTAAGCCTGTGTTACTCTAGAAGCTGCGTCGTGTCCCTTTCAGGAGCATCTAAACTCTCGTGCGTAAACTGAAAAACTATCTGCGATTCTTGGCCGCCATTCAGCTTCTGCCCGCGCTCGAAAGCGGCGAGGAGACGCTGGTTGGCGGGCAGGCCGTGCTTGAGGGAGTGATGATGCGCTCTCCGCACGCCTGGGCCATCGCCTGCCGTAAGCCTTCGGGCGAAGTCGTCACCATGAGCGAACCGCTCGACCGGCCGTCCGAAAAGCATAAATGGATGGCGTGGCCCATCGTGCGCGGCGTTATGACGCTCGGTTATGCCATGAATCTCGGCTACCGCGCCCTGCGCTTCTCGGCCAACGTCGCCCTTGAAGACATGATGCAGGAAGATTCAGCGGGCACGACCCATTCGACGACAGCCGTCTCGGCTGTCCTGCCAGCGCAAAGCGCGGCGGATTCTTTCCAAGTGCAGACATCTTCTTCTTCATCTACTTCGGAATCCCAGCGTCAATCCCGCGAAAAAGCTGCCACCCTCAGTAACTGGCTGGCGGCGGTAAACATTCTCATCTCGCTCGCCTTCTTCATCTTCATGTACAAATACATCCCCTTGCTGGCGGCCACCGAACTGAAAAAAGTCAATCCCGCCCTAGGCGGACGCATTGTCTTCAATCTGATCGACGGCGGCATCCGCCTATTATTGTTTCTGCTCTTCATCTGGGGAGTTTCGTTGTGGAAAGATATTCGTCGTGTCTACCAGTATCACGGCGCCGAACATAAGACAGTTTTTGCCTTCGAAAATGGCGACCCGCTCAACACCGCCGCAGTGCAGAAATATTCCACGTATCATCCGCGCTGTGGCACTAGCTTTTTGATGACGGTGATGCTGATCTCGATCGGCTTCTACATGCTGATTCCGTTTACTACCTTCTGGGCGCGCTTCGCCTCGCGCATCGTTCTGCTGCCGGTAATCGCGGGAGTTTCTTACGAGATCATTCGCTTCGCGGCCAAGCATCGCGGATCGCTGTTCGCATTGATGACTGCTCCCGGCCTCTGGCTGCAGCGCATCACTACCCAGCCACCGTCGGACGATCAAGCCCAATGCGCAATCGCCGCGCTCGACCACGCCATGTCCCTCGAAAAAGAGCGTGGCGGGGAATTGGTGATTGCCTAGGGGTTCCCACCCCGAAAACAAGTTC
>Ga0182024_10005181_pt1 | contig 29383 bp, 21 predicted proteins | sample P32metaG_FD_120480 | JGI IMG/M metagenome (GOLD analysis project Ga0182024, IMG submission 120480) | Permafrost microbial communities from Stordalen Mire, Sweden - P3-2 metaG (Illumina Assembly) | ecosystem: Environmental > Terrestrial > Soil > Wetlands > Permafrost | place: Sweden: Stordalen...
CGGCAGCGCCGAGCTCGCCGGCGGGCAATATGTCACCGGCGGCTTTTTCTCGGGGCTCGGTGTACCGCCCGCCGCCGGACGCCTGATCGACCGGGACGACGATCGGCTCGGAGCCCCGCCCATCGCCGTGATCACCAACGATTACTGGCACACCAGATTTGGGGCCAGCCCTGCGGTAGTCGGCAAGCAAATTCAGATCAACGGAACTTCATTCACCATCGCCGGCGTATCCGCTCCCGAGTTCTACGGCGTCTCGCCCGATAGCAAACCCAGCGTATTCCTCCCGATGGCGAACATTGGCCTCACTCATCCAACCGATGGCCAGAGCATGTTCCGCGAAGGCACGTACTATTGGATTGAACTGATGGGACGCTTGAAAAACGGCGTCACCTTGCAGCAGGCGCAATCTCAACTCGCCGGACCCTTCCACGGCTTCGTCGAGAGCACGGCGACGAAGGATCGGGAGCGGGCGGACCTTCCCTCGCTCTGGCTTCAGGAAGGCGGGTCCGGCGTCGATTCCCTGCGCCGCCAGTATTCGAAGCCTCTGTGGATTCTGATGGGTATGGTGGGGTTGATCCTGGCGGTCGCCTGTTTCAATATTGCCAACCTGCTGCTGGCGCGGGCAGCGAGCAGGCGCCGCGAGATCGCGCTGCGGCTCAGTCTGGGGGCGGGCCGTTTCCGCATCATCCGTCAATTGCTGACAGAGAGCGTCGTTCTCGCCCTGCTGAGTGGCATCGCAGGAATCGGCGTTGCCGCTCTCTGCATTCGATTCCTGTTGCTCCTGCTGACCAACGGAAACGATAACTTTACTGTGAATGTGGGTCTCGATTGGCGTGTGCTCTCGTTCACGCTGCTCATCGCGTTCGTCAGTGGTATTTTCTTCGGACTCGCTCCAGCCATCCAGGCCACGAGCGTTGACATCACGCCCGCGCTCAAAGAAACCCGTGCCAGCGAGCCGCACGGGGGGGCCCGCCGCTTTGGCCTTCGTTTCGGATTGAGCCAGATCCTGGTCGTCGCGCAGATCGGGATTTCCGTCCTGCTGGTTATCGCCGCCGGATTGTTCGTTCGCACCATCACCAATCTTCATTCGGTGAACCTCGGTTTCAACGCCGAGAACATCCTGATTTTCACTCTTGATGCCACCCAAGCCGGATACAAAGACGTGGCACTCAAGGCGTTCTATAAGGAACTCGAACAGCGCTTCCAGGCGATTCCCGGCGTGCGCAGCGCCACCAGCAGCGACATGCCGATGGTCGGCGGTTGGAACAGTAGCACCAGCATCACGGTCCCCGGCATCCCGCAGCCTCCCGAAGGCCAACGCGGTCCGAATACCTCCTACGCCTTGGTGGGTTCCACCTTTTTCGAAACAATGGAGATCCCCATCCTAGCCGGACGGGCGATCGACAAGCGCGACGTGGATGGCGCTCCTGTCGCGGCGGTGGTCAACCAGGTTTTCGCGGAGAAGTACTTCCACGGTCAGAATCCGGTGGGGCGCCATTTCACCCTGGGCGGAACGACAAACGCGACGGACGTCGAAATCGTAGGGATCTCGCGGACGGCCCGCTACAGCTCTCTGAAGCGCGAAATTCCGCCAGTGACCTACATCTCCTGGATTCAAGCGCCCAAGTCACGCCAGCTTCGGCAAATGATCTTCGAGCTGCGCGCCACCGGCAATCCCCTGGCGCTGGCCAATACCGTCCGCCAGATCGTTCATCAGGTGGGACCGCAAGTTCCGGTAGCAGATGTAACCACGCAATCGCGCCGCATCGATCAGACGATTTCTCAGGAACGCACGTTCGCTCAACTCTGCGCCTGTTTCGGCGCCCTCGCCCTGCTCATGGCCTGCGTCGGGCTCTATGGAACCATGGCGTACGCGGTCGCGCGCCGGACCGGAGAGATTGGCATCCGCATGGCTCTCGGGGCCACACGGCGCCGCGTCGTCTGGATGATCCTGCGCGAAGTCGCAGTGCTTTCCGCGTTCGGACTGCTGATCGGACTCGGAGCCGCCTACCAAACCACAACCTTCTTGAAGTCATTCCTGTTTGGCGTCAAGCCGAACGATCCTCTTGCGATTGGCGCCTCTGTCGCGATCCTGATCGCCTGCGCTGTCTTCGCCGGATACCTACCCGCATTTCGAGCCTCCCGCATCGATCCCATGGCGGCTTTGCGAGATGAATGACCGCTTCGCAATGGGGCTCCTGCGATAGCCGATAACACCACACAACGGACGCGACTTTTAGTGAATGCCGGTGAAGTTCATTGGAGTCGATCACGTTGAAATTTCGTCGGACTTCGATGGTGGCGGCGGAATTGATGGCTTGAACAGCGCGGCCGAAGTACTCAACGTCACGCTGGAACTGGTTCGCATGTCGGCTAGGTGCGTTCGCACAATCGCCGTCCCGTCCGCGCAAACGCACACCCGAACCTTGGCCGGAAGTCGCAGATATGGATAGTAGGCGGTCGCGACCCCTTGGCCGATGAGCCACTTCCCATCCATCGCGGATTCCAGAGCGAAAGTACCGATCGATTCACTGGAGCCCGCATCCAGGTGTTGGCGACGGTGTCGAGGTACATTATTTTCTGGCCGATAAAAAAATGGAGTGCCCCGTAAAGATGCCGCGCTGGAAAAGTGCACTGTGCGCCGTAGCGGCCGCTCGCGGTCGTGGCTGTCAGTCCGGTGTGCAGCAGAACTGTTAACTTCCCGTCTTTCGACGATCCCAACGCAACACGCTGTTCTGAGATCGTGCGGCCGCCGACCGCACGGAAAACGACCTCGCGCGATAATGCCAGCTCTACTGGACGTTTTACGAGCTTTGAGGCAGCCGCGCACAGTGCCGTGTTGCTCCATCCGAGCTTGCCGCCGAAACCGCCTCCCACAAAGGGCGCAACAACCTGTACATTTTCAGTCTTTAGACGGAATATGTATGCAAAAGTTGGCCGGTCAGGTTCACGTACTGGATAGAGTCTAACACCACGAAGCCGCCAGCGTCGTCCCAGAAAGCGATCGTCGCAAGCGGTTCGATGGCGTTGTGGTTATAACGCGGCGTTTTGTAAACATTGTCGACGCGCGCCGCGGCTTCCGCAAGGGCCGTATCGACATGCCGCCCTTGATTTCCGAAGGCTCGCCTATGATGTTGGGCGGCACGAACGCGTGCGGCTTCACGCCTTCAAACGAAAGCGCCGGCGTCTCGGCTTCGTACTCCACCTTGACGAGCGAGGCGGCGTATTCGGCTTGCTCCAGCGTCTTGGCTATCGCGACGGCGACAGGCTCTCCGTCCCAATGGACCAAGTCGTCTTGCATGATCGGAAGATCACTCAGAGCAAAGCCCTTCCCCAAATCGTGGAAATCGACGATCGGGGGCGCCTGCATCCGGGGCGCATTCTTGTGCGTCATGACGGCTAAAACGCCCTGCGCCGCTTCGGCCCGAGAGGTATCGATTTTCGCCATTTTTCCGTTGGCGATGGTGATATAAACGAGCGCCGCATCCACGACGTCGGTCACCTTGAACTCGGCCGTGAAACGAGCTTCCCCTCTGACCTTCACCTGACCATCGACCCGCGGCGGAGATTTGCCCGCAAACCGGACGTGGCCTATAAGCGGATCCCTTTTCTTATCAGGCAGGAACGCGCGAGTGGTTCCACGATCGTTTGCATCACACGAGTTCGCGCAACTCGCTCACTCCCAGTCCCGCGTAGCGCCGCTCCCAACTGTAGAACGCCTGCGCCGATACGCCCATTTCGCGGCAGACCTCGCTGACCTTCTTGCCCGCCTCCACCTGCCGCAATGCGTATACGATCTTCTCTTCCCCATGCCCTTTTCTCGGCATCCTTCATCCTCCTTCCGCTTTCGTCCAGAGGACCACATCCCGCTCCGACTCTCAACTTTCCCTTTGTCTCGTTTCTGGGTTTTGGGTCATGGCAAACCAGCCGCGCACGACTTTTCGTACAGCCGGAGTGCGCATGCGCTCGATTCAGCGCACTCTTTCTTTTCCCGGAACACTCGCCGGAGCAGCAACCGTCAGCGATCTTACGGAGTTATTTCCCGTATCCGCGAAGTACACAGCGCCTGTCGGCGTTACGGCGACCACCATGGGACCATTTAATTCAGCCAGAGTTGCCGGACCGCCGTCGCCGGTGTAGCCTTGGGTGCCGTTACCTGCGATAGTCGATACGATTCCGTTCAACGGGAATAGCCGGATCGCATTATTGTTGGTGTCGGCCACATAGATGTTGCCTTGCGCATCGACAGCGATGCCGCTGATGGCGCTGAACTGCGCGGCTGACGCGGGGCCTCCGTCGCCCGAATAGCTGAGCGTCCCGTTGCCCGCGATGGTCGTGATGATTCCGTTCGAGATCATGCGGACGGCGCCGTTATCCGAATCGGCTACATAGATGTTGCCCGCGCTATCGACGGCCACGGCCACGGGATTGTAGAACTGCGCCGCCGTCGCCGCGCCTCCATCGCCCGAGTAGCCGATGCTGCCATTGCCGGCGATAGTGGTGATGACGCCGGTCTGCGCATTCACTTCGCGAATCCAGCCGTAGTAATCCGCGATGTAAAGGTTTCCCGACGAATCGAGCGCGACGCCGAGGGGAGCCATCAGTTTCGCCGCCGTCGCCTGGCCTCCGTCGCCCGAATATCCTTCAACGCCGCCGGTGCCGGCAACGGTGGAGATGACTCCGGCCTGCGTCACTTTGCGGACCACCGCGTTGTTCGAATCGGCGATATACAAGTTGCCAGAGGAATCGACGGCGAGTCCGGTGGGCTGATTCAGCGTCGCGCTGGTCGCCGTGCCTCCATCGCCTGAAAATCCTGGATTTCCATTACCCGCGATGGTGGTGATGGGGCTCGTGTTTGCGAAGTCCGCGGGAATGGTGGGCGTAACCATGCGCACGCGATTGTTGAGAGTGTCCGAAATATAGAGAGTGCCATTGGGAGCGACCGCGACACCCATCGGAGCGCTCAACTGGGCGAGCGTGGGGGAGCCTCCGTCGCCGCTGAAACTTGCCTGGCCGCTACCGGCGATGGTCGTGATGGTGCCGCTCGCGATTTTGCGGATGCGGTTGTTCCAGCGGTCGGCCAGATAGAGGTTGCCCGACGAATCCACACTAATGCCACGCGGAGCGGAAAGTTGCGCGTTGAGAACGGGACCACCATCGCCCGCGAAGCCATATCCGCTGTTGCCCGCGAAGGTGTTGATGATGCCCTTGGTATTCACGACGCGGATGCGATTGTCGGCGTAGGTGGCGATATAGAGGTTGCCCGACGAATCGATGGCCACGCCGGCCGGCCCGGCAAGCGACGCGGTGATCGCCGTGCCTCCGTCTCCCGCGTAGCTGAAGGCGAGCACGACGGCGCCCGACACAATCGCCGTGCTTCCAGCGATCGTAGTAATAATGCCGGTAGAGGCGGTGATCTCACGAATGTTGGCGTTGTTGGTATCGGCTATATAAACGTTTCCCGACGAATCGACGGCGACGTCGAGGGGGCCGTTGAGATTCGCCGCAACGGCCGCGCTCAAATCCCCTGAGAATCCCGGCGCCGTCGGACCCAGACCGGCGATGGTACTGATGTTGCCGCCGCCCGCGGTGACTTCGCGGATCGCGTTGTTCGCCGAATCCGCTATATAAAGGTTGCCCGCGCCGTCCACCGAAATCCCCGCGGGCAATTGGAGCTGCGCGCCGTTGGCAGGTCCGCCGTCGCCGGTAAATCCGAAGGTCGGCACGCCGTAGGGAGCGTTTCCCGCATAGAGATTGATATTCCCGTCCGGCGTGATGACGCGGATCAGGCTGTTGCCCGTGTCGGCGACATAGATGTGGCCTTGATTGTCGACCGCGATGCCTTGCGGATTATTGAACTTTGCCTGGATGGCCGGACCGCCGTCGCCCGCGTAGCCGACGCGCCCCGTGCCCGCGAGCAGAGTCATCGTTCCATTGGCAATCTTGAACACAGCGTTCGAGGCGGTGAAATATACATTTCCGCCGCCATCCACCGTGACCCGCTGCGGCTGCACGATCGCGGCGCTGAGCGCGGGGACTGGAGTCGGCTGGATCGCTCCGCCAGCGACGGTCGTAATCAGAAACTGCGGCTGGGCGGCGGCGATGCCCATAAAGACGAACGCCAGCCCCAGCGATTTACTCAATCGTGAATACAAAAAGACGCTCCCAAACATTTAAGAATGCGTACTCTAAAGTCTAACAGTACCCGCTGTGAGGACGCGTACTCCAACATTAGACGCGAGACTCCTCTATTTTGGTACATATCGAGGGCCGCGCGCTACAGGCTAGCATTTGAGATGCCCAAATCCCCGCCGCTCTTTCTTTCACTTTCGGCGGCCGGGTGTATCTTTCAAGAGACGGTGGGAAATCCCGACACGCGGATCATATTTGCGGGAAGCCTGATAAACTGAAGGCAATGGGCGCGATCAAACGCTTTATTCTTTGGGACTTTCCGCGGGGAAGCTGGCAGTACGACGTGATGGTCGGGCTGATTCTGGCGTTTATCTTTATTACGCCGAAGACGATCTTCCGCGATCAGCCGAAAGCCGCGAGCGTCAACATTGTCCGCAACGGATTCTGGATCGATCCGCAGGTTCTTAGCGGCGTGCCTGAAAGCGACATGCTCTCCAAAGCCTCCGCTGCGGTGAACGCGAAATACAAAACGCACACGACGATCGTGAACGTGGATCCAATCTATAACGACGAGCAGGAGCTCGAAGGCTACATGGCCTATACAAAGCCGTGACGCGCGCCTATTTCATCCTGGCGCTGGCCGTTCCCCTGATGCGGGCCGAATCCTTGAACGACGTTCTTCAGCGCATGGATCAGGCTGCGAAGACATTCCGGTCGCTGTCGGCGGACGTCCGGCGAACCGACTATTCCGCGCTGTTCAGCGAAACCAATTCCGAGGATGGCAAGCTCAAGATGATGAAGCGCGCCAAGAGCGGTGTCGTCCTGCTGGCCGAGTTTACGGGGCGTGATCCCCGCAAAATTCATATCGCGGGCACTACGGTGCAGGTCTATCATCCCAAGGCCAACAGTGTCGATGAGTACGACACGCGTAAGTTTACAAAATCGGCGGATTTGCTGATCCTGGTTGGATTCGGCACTTCGCGCGCGGACCTGGAAAAGAAGTACGCCATCTCACTCGGCGGACCCGAAACCATCGGCAACATAAAGACAACCCGCATCGATCTGCTTCCCAAATCGAAAGAAGAAAAAAATTTCTTCAACATGATCCAGCTTTGGATTCCGGAGGATAAAGGCAATCCGATGCAGGAGAAAATCCTGTCGGGAAAAGAGAGCAAAGACTACAACCTGTTGTTGTATTCGAGTTTGAAGATCAATCCCGCGATCCCTGACTCGGACTTCGAGATGACGCTGCCCGCAGGGGTAAAAGTCATCAAACCGAATTGACTACGGCAGCACCGTCGTCTCGTCGACGATTGCCTGTGAGATGTGCTCCGCCGTCAACCCGATCGCCCCGCGCAGATTCGCGCCTCTGAAATCCCCACCGCGCATCCGCGCTTCGCGCAAGTCGCAGCCCTGTAAGTCCGCGTCCCGGAAAGAGCACTCGATTAAATGCGCGCGCGCGAATTTCGCTCCCGTCAGCTCCGCACGCGAAAAATCGCAATGATCGATCCTCGCCCCGGCGAAGTTCGCCTCGCGAGCCTTTACCTCTCTCAGACGCGAGTGATGCAGCCGCGCGTGATTGAACTCGGCCCCAGTCACATCGCTCCCGTCCAGATCCACATCGTAAAAGCGCGATTCGTGAAAGCTCGCGCCGGCGGCCTGCAAAGAGCGGAGATCGGCTCCCGTAAAACTCTCACCATTGAGTGGCGCGCCGCTGAGATCGGCCTGGCGGCCTTCGGAGGGGCTGGACAGCCACATCCGGTGCAGTCTTAAAACGGCGTCCATAAAGCTCTCATCCAAGAGAGCTTATCGGCGAAGATCGCTACAACTTTTCTAAAAATCGCCGGTGAACGCGCACGTCGTCCGTCAACTCCGGATGAAACGTCGTCACCATGTGGCGTCCCTGCTCCGCCCACACCGGATCGCCGCTATATTTCGCGAGCACCCGCACGCCAGGACCGGCGCGGCGAATGATCGGCGCGCGAATGAATACCGCCTCGAAAGTCCCGTCGCCATTTAAATCGAGCCCTACATTAAGCTTGACCATGCGGCTATCGATCTGCCGTCCATACCCGTTCCGCTCCACGTCGATATCCATCAGCCCCAGGCTCGCCTGCGCGGGATGCGACACTTCCTTCGCCAGCAAAATCGCCCCCGCGCAAGTCCCGTAAATCGGCTTGGTTTCGCCGAAGGCGCGCAGCGGGTCGAGAAGATTTTCATAGTCCAGAAGCTTGAGCATGGTGGAACTCTCGCCTCCAGGCAGAATCAGCCCGTCACACTGCGCCATGTCCTCGCGCGTGCGCACTTCAATCGCGCGCCCACCCGCCTTCTCAATCGCCTTAGAATGAGCCTCGAAATCGCCTTGCAGCGCGAGAATTCCCACCGTCTTCATAATTTGTGATCCCCGGGCTTACACCACGGGGTTATAACCCCGCACGTCAGTGCGGGGATCAGGCGGCGATAGAACGTGCCTTACCAGCCCCTGGTCTGCATCAATTCCGCTTCCGGCAACTTCGATACGTCCAACCCGCGCATGGGCTCGCCCAAATCCTCGCACGCTTCAAGCAGCTTCACCGGATCGCGATAATACGTCGCGGCTTTTACAACTGCTTTAGCACGCGCCTCCGGATCTTCGGACTTGAAAATCCCGCTGCCGACGAATACTGCTTCCGCGCCCAACTGCATCACCAGCGCCGCATCGGCCGGCGTCGCGATTCCGCCCGCTGAGAAATTCGGGACCGGTAACCGCCCATTGGCCGCCACCCACTCGACCAACTCCAGCGGCGCGCCGAGATTCTTCGCCTCGTGCACCAGTTCCTCTTTCCCGAGAATCGTCAGGTGCCGCATCTCCTTCACGATGGTCCGGATATGCCGCACCGCCTCGACAATGTTGCCCGACCCCGCCTCGCCCTTCGTGCGGATCATCGCCGCGCCTTCCGCGATGCGCCGCAGAGCCTCGCCCAGGTTGCGCGCCCCGCAAACGAACGGAACTTTGAAGGTCTTCTTGTCGATGTGATGCTCTTCATCGGCCGGCGTCAGCACTTCGCTCTCGTCGATATAATCCACGCCCAGGGCTTCGAGAACCCGCCCCTCCGTGAAGTGCCCGATGCGAGCCTTCGCCATCACCGGAATCGACACCGTGTGCATAATCTCGCGAATGATGCGGATCGACGCCATGCGCGCCACGCCGCCCTCTTTGCGAATATCCGACGGCACGCGCTCGAGCGCCATCACTGCCGACGCGCCCGCCTGTTCCGCGATCCGCGCCTGCTCCGCGTTGGTGACGTCCATGATGACGCCGCCCTTCAACATTTCCGCCAACCCGACCTTCAGTCGAAACTCTTCAGATAGGTACACTTCATGTCTCCTTTATACAAGCGCGGATGCTGGTTCGCCCCGTTGTTTGCGCTCGGCGCGTTGTTGTTCGGTCCGGAAAATCAATCCCAATACAGCCAGTCCATGCCGGATATTCTCCGGCGTCAATCCCGCAAAACTCAATCGCAACCCCTGCGTCTGCGGACGCGTCACCGCGAAATAACGCCCCGGCAGGAAGCTGACATTCTCCCTCTCCGCCCGCGTGGCCAACTCCGATGCGTCCAAAGGCTTCGGCAACTCCACCCAAACATTCATGCCGCCTTCTGGTTTGGTGAAAATCGACCCTGGCGGCAGCTCCTTCTCGCACGCGCTCAGAATCGCCTTCAGGCGCAGCCCGCCCGCCGTCAACATCTTCTGCCGATGCGCCGCCAGCCTTCCCGACTCCGCGAACCGCAGCACTACCGCCTGCGACAGTTGATCCGAGTGCAGATCGCTAGCCTCCTTGGCCACCGTCAACCGCCCGATGAAGTGCCGTGGCCCGATCGCCCATCCTACCCGCAGCCCGGGAAACGCGATCTTCGAAAAACTCCCCAGTAAGATGGTGTCACCCGCTTCATCGAGCTTCTTCATCGTGGGAATTTCCGAGCCCAGGTATCTCAGCTCGTTATAAAGCCCATTCTCGATCACGATCACGCCCGCCCGCTTCGCCAGCATCAGAATCGTTCGCCGCGACTCCACCGGCAGACTGGTCCCGGTCGGATTCTGAAAATTCGGAGTCAGCACCATCAGCCGAGGCTTCTCTTTGTCGAGCAGCGCGCCCAGCGCATCGACGTCCACGCCCTCGCGCCCCACAGGCATCCCGATCACGCGCGCTCCGCCTCTTAAAAAAGCGTTCCTCAACCCCGGATAAACCGGATCTTCCATCAGCACCGTTTCGCCGTTCGCCGCGAGCACGCGCTGAATCAGGTCGAACGCCTGCTGGCATCCGCTGGTGATCAAAATGTCATCGTCCTCGCCCGCCGCCCCGCGCTTCCGAGCCTCACTTAACAGATGCCGCCGCAGGGGCCCATAACCGCTAGCTGGACCGAGTTGGAGAATCTGCGCGGCGTCATCGGAGTCAATCACTTCGCGGCAAGTAGCCCGAAATTCGTCCAGCGGAAACATAATCTCCGAAGGACGCGAAGCCGAAAAACTAATCGTGGCTGGAGCCTCCCGCTCAGGTACGCCATTCACAAAACTCCCCCGCCCCACCTCGCGCCGAATGAGCCCCTCAGATTCAAGAACATCAAACGCGGCCGTAATGGTCGCCCGATTCAACCCAATGGACTGAGCCAATTCCCGAGTGGGCGGAATCCGCTCTCCCCGCGCCATCCGCCCCCCAAGAATCGCAGAACGGACCTGTTCATGCAGTTGCCGGTAAAGCGGGGTGGTGGATTGAGGATCGAGATCGAGCTGAGGAAGCATACCAATGTTCGATTGACTATACCATATTGGATGATGTTGTGGCGCGAGCTTCAAATTGTGCAGCCCAATCGCCGGCCGCATCCGGGCGTGTGAAAAGCCCGATGCGAATCCGTGGGAGCGGACAAAGACAAACAGGCCCAGTCCCTGCGATATCCTCGCGTCATGATGCTGCAAGGAGGCACGTCACAGCGACCAGCGTACTGCCACGTCAAGGCTAGACTGCGGTTTTGTTGGAGATCGCCAGGAGGGCCAGAATGAAAAAAGCCGTGCAGAAGGCTGCACGGCTTATCGAACATATTGCGGAACGCGACGGAATGATCCGTCCCGTGGGATCCGGCCTAGGCTCCGCGACGTTTCTTGAAGAAGCCGAGGAGCACCAGGGCTCCACCGCACAACGCCAGAGTCGCAGGTTCCGGAACGGCGGTGCTTTCTTCAAAGAACTGCTGCTCGTACGTTTGCAATTGGCCGCCATTTGGTGTATAGGTCGAACTCGTGTTTACGACGGTAAGAGGCGCATAAACTAGTTGCGCTGTCTCAGCGGATGTACTCGCGCCGGTGTCAGTCAGTGTGCCCGCTGTCTCAGTATCAACAATGGATGTGCCATTGGGAGTGAGCCCTGAGTTTTCCTGGTCGACGGTCGCATGGATCACCTGACTTGAAGTGTCCGTCCCAAACTCCGGTCCGCAGTTGACGTTTGTGAGGCAATTCGTAACGACCGTGACAGTGTAAGACAACGTAAAGCCGGCCGTGAAGCCTCCCGGATCTGAGAATTGCCACCCATGAACGTCGTTAACGAAACCGGTGGAGCCCGTGAATTCATGTACAACGTCAACGGAACTCGCCGCTGTAGTCGAGGTCCACACCCAATTTGAGAATATCTTGTCCTGATGCTCGCACCCGCCTGAGGCGTTGCTGGCGATAAGGTCTGCCAGTGTAGCTGCAGCCATACAATCTGTGGGGCTCGCCCAGGCACCCACACTACCAAGGATCATCATCACAGATCCTACTAGAATTCTTTTCATATTTGAGTTCTCCGTTCCCCTAATTAGTCTTCTGATCGACCTTGCCTCAATCGGTACTACCTCCGAAATTAAGGTGCCGTCGTCCTATGTTGGACTATGCCGAGTTAAAGATGTTTCAGACAAATTCTCACGACCACCTTAAACGTGCGCAGCCCAGCTCAATAAGAATAGACTATGTCGTTGCCGTTTGCAACCGGGAAAATAGTACCAAAAAAAGGTGTTGGTACCAGATGCCATGGCCCATCGATGGCGGCGTAGGGCCTAGGTTTTCGGTTCGGAGCGGAATGAAATTGTCTACTCATGCGCTTAAAAGGTTATCCATCAATGGTTTAAGAGAAATTTAATCGAACGCTTGCGGGGGGCAGCGGCCTTCGAAATCGCGGCCAGATCTCTCGGGATAACTTGATTCTTCAGCTTAGGACCGCTGGATCCGACGAAAAAAACTGCCTGCGACTCCCACGGCCACAACTCTCGTCTTGTGGTGGGTGGCATGCAGAGAGGCAGTACGGGAAGTTCTAGCACCTGCGTCGTGGTTGCAATTCGAGCTCCCGCTTCCTGTTAGGTGGCGAGTATAACACCCTTAAACTCTTTAAAATAAATAACCTGAGGATGGTTAACTGATCCGTAAAGTCGCAGATCGCCTTCTCTTCACCCGCCGACAGGACCGCTCACGAGATCCATCAACCACTCCTGATTGGCTCGTTCCATGTGTGCCATTCAGCGCACCCGGCCTCATCAGGCGTTCGCGCCTCGCATCCCGTATTAAGGGTCCTCAGCTTCTAGGAGATGATTCCGTGTTCGATAGCGTATTTTGTCAACTCGGCGGTGGTGTGGACTCCCAGCTTTTCCATAATACTAGTCTTATGAAACTGGGCTGTCTTGATAGAAATGTTGAGAGTCTCCGCGATCTCTTTGCCGGTCCGTCCTTCTGAGACGAGTCGGAGAACCTGCCGCTGGCGCTCTGTAAGAGGCGCTGAACGCGGGTGCAGAAATGTGGATAGAACGTTGCCCGCTATTTCCCGGCTGATATATGCATTGCCCTTCAGTACTTCCGCAATCGCGTCGCGGAGCTCAGAAGCCGCTGAACGCTTCAACACATAGCCCATCGCACCCACGGAGAAAGCCTCGCGAACAAACTCCGGTGTGGAATGCATGCTCACGAAGATGACCTTACATTTTGAGGTTGCCTTGAAAAGCTTCTCCGCCGCCTCTAACCCCGTCATATCCGGCATCGATATGTCGAGTAGGGCGATGTCAGGGAGATGCTCCGCGGCGGCCTTCAGAAAATCTCGACCGTTTTCAACCGTCGCGACCACTACAAACTCATTTTCGATGAGACTTGCCAAGCCCTGCGCGACCAGTGTGTGGTCGTCTGCGATCAGGACACGGACGCGTTTCTCTGCCGAATCTAGGGACATGACAGGCTGCAATTTACCGCAACGGTTCCAGGATCTCAAATAATGAGAGCAAACGCTCAGATTCCTAAGGATACAGGGTTATTCAGTCATTTCGATAAACGACCGCTCTCACCTCTGTTCCAATACCGGGGGACGAGCGAATAGAACACCGTCCGCCTGCTCTCCGGATCCGATCCTTCATGGTGATCAGTCCAAGGCCCTTTTTTGTCCTGATCGAAAACGGATCATAGCCCTGCCCCGAATCGACCACTGCGAGCTCAATGCCCTCTGGGGTTCGTCGCAGAGAAACCTTTGCATCTCTTACTTTGGCGTGTCGAGAGACATTGTGGAGAGCCTCTTGTGCCACGCGGTACAAACAAAGCGACACATTATTGGGAATGCGTCGAGGAACATTCTCATGATCGAACACAATTGACATGCTGGTCATCTCAGAAAAATCCCGACACAAAGCTGTCATCGCCGCAACGAGGCCCATCTTCTCCAGAACTACCGGATATAGCTCATAACAAATTCGATGGATGTCCCGGTCCATCTGGGCGATGAGTTCCTTGACGTTCTTCAGTCCCCTCGTCACCTCAGGCGGGAGGCATCTGCTGTCCAGTTGATCGATTTTGATTTCTAGAAGGGCTAGCCGTTGCCCTAGATCGTCATGTAACTCCTGGGAAATGCGTCGACGCTCTTCCTCCTGTACCTCCATCAGATCTTTCCCCCAGCGTAGCTCCGGGGAACGGGTTGGGGCGGCAATCCCGCGGTTTAGAACGATACCATTTACGGCCAGGCTTGACATGGATCCACCTGCTTAGATTAACTTGCACCAGTTCAGGAGAACTCGGAATTCCCCGTGCAGGTCGCGTTCCATTTTGACACTGGGCAGGCAATAGCAGCTAGACAATTCACTCGAAAGGACCAGGGAAAGGGCTGGGATCGGGAGCCAGGTATTTCTTGCATTGCTGCGCACAATTTTTCGTCATGATCGAACAGTCCTACCGCATATCGACCATCCGAGACTCAGGCAAGTGCTACCGCGAGGCAGTCAGAAGGGTAGGTCTACGACGAAATAGACTTGACGGTACGGACGAAACAGCGCAAAAACCTCGCTTGCAAAAATTCAAGACGAGTCAAACGTTCGAGGTTTTCGCCGGTAGAACTGTCGAGGATCGGGTCAGAGCGCGGACGCCGCATTCAGACCTGACACGACAGCTACGCCAAACATCCAGAAAGACGACACTGCCGCGAGCCGAGCCTCTCTTTTCGATTTTCGTTAGAACTGATACTTCAAGGCGAATTGCAGGTTCCGCGCACCAACCGATGAATTGATCACACCGGTCGGAATGCCAGACGTATAGTTGGGATCGATACCGTACTTCGACTTGTCGATGCCGCCGCCGGGAAATACATCCGTGGCATAACCGGCAACCGCGAAGATGGGCGTGTTGAAGGCGTTAATCGCATCGAAGCGAAACTCTAGAGACTGGCGCTCGGCGACGGCGAATTTCTTCGACAGGCTCATATCGATCTGTTTGATTCCGGGCCCGCGTTCGCTCGAAATAGGGCAGTTTCCAAGTTTGCCCGGTCCAGGGATCGACATGGTGGTCGGGTCAAACCACACGTAGCCGCCTCCTGCGAAGTTCTTGTAGGGGGTCGCAATGGAGGGACTGTCGCAATTAGGACGAGGCTGGAAATACGCGCCCGTCGGATCGTTGCCGAATTGGATCATGGAAATCGGGAAGCCCCCGTGCGCGGTCGCGATGGCGTCGTAGTGCCAGCCACCGAATACGCCTTCGACGAACTTGTTCGCGTTCTTGCCGAACATCCGGTTGTGGCCGAAGGGCAGATCGTAGTTCACATAACCCGTGAAGCTATTCGTGACATCGGCATCGCACAGGCCATAATCGAGCCTGACGTTATACACGTAGGACTGGAAGGCGACGTCGGCGGTGGTCTGGGCGGCGGCCGCATTGCCGTAGCGGCCATAGTAACCCTGGTTGTTGGTGAGGCATTTCGACCACGAGTAATTCAGTTGAAACACAAGTCCCTTGGTCAGTTGTTCACGGGCGACCATTTGGAGAGCGTCGTAGTTCTGGATAGCTGTGGAAGTGTTGAGCCTCTGTTGCCCGGTGCCGTCGTTCTTGAGAGTCGGATTGCCGGACAAGTAAGGTCCGGGCACGCTGTAAGGGCCGCCCGCGGGGGGATTGGGCAGCAGAACGTTCTGGCCCATGTTGTAGATAGCGGCCATATGGTCCGTGTGCTGGCCGACGTAGCCCGCTTGCAATGTGAACGCCTTTATCAACTGGCGTTGGATGGTGAGATTCCATTGATTCGATACCGCCGGCCGGTAGTTTGGATCGGTCGCATGAAGACGCACTCCGGCGAAGCACGCCGCGGGAGCAGAAGTTACATTGGCGACGGTGCAGCCGGTGGTGGCGCCGAGGGCTCCAAATCCCTGGTCGAGTGTTACCTGGTTTCCAGGGATCGCGCCGGAGCCGTTGGTCGAACCCCACTGTCCGACCAGATCGACGTTCCAGGGAGCGTTGGTGGCCAGGCGGTTATACTCGCCCGTTCCTTCCTGAAAGCTGGAGCGGGAGAAAGCGGCGCGAACCACCGTTTTGTCGTCCACGCTCCAAGCGAGCCCTACGCGAGGCAGGAAATTGGCGATGCCGTTGTATTGATTGTAGAGAGCCCTGCTGTTGCCATTTACTCCAGCCAGCTCGATCTGGCCGGTGTATTCACCGATGTTCGTCATACGGTTGTGCACTTCATAAATCGGCGTGAAGACCTGGTAGCGAAGGCCGGCGTTCAGCGTAAGGCGGCGGGAGATACGCCAATCATCCTGGAAAAACGCGCCGATGGCGTCATTACGCTGGCCGACTGTGCCCGAAAAGCCGAGACCATAACCCATGTAGGAAGGGAGACCGAGAAAGAAATCCGCTTCAGAATTTCCCGTGTAGGTTCCGTTGAAGCCGATCTGTCCGGCGGCTCCGTCACTGCTGGTGGCCGGAACATAATTGTTCCGGTACCGGTTGAACTGGAAGCCCATGCGCATGGTATGGGTGCCTTTCGACCACGTCGCGGTGTCGTCAAACTGAATGGAGGTCTGATGAAAAATCTCCGGACTGTCATTGGTGCCGAAGGCGAAGGGTCCATTTAGTTGTCCGCCGACTTTCGAACTGGCGAAAGAAAGACCGGGAAGGAACTGCGTCGGCTGACCCGGGATCAGATTGGCGCCCGCGGTCGTCGTGAGGGCTTGCGCGTTGGCATCGGCCGGGAAGTAGTTCATTCCCACACGGATGTCGTTGAGCAGGGACGCGCTGATGGTGCGCGTGTAATCCAGGACGGCCTGCTGGAGCGGAAAAATGTTGCTCCCGCTGCCGCTGTACTGGAATACTTCACTGTTCACCACCGGATTGTCGATATGTTGCTGCGAATAGCGGGCGAACACGTGATCCTTATCCGTCGGATTCCAGTCGAGCTTCATGTCGCCCTGGTTTCCATGGGTGTAATTCTGAACCGTATTGTTCAGGTTATTGATGGTGCCGTTGGCCTGTCCCGGAAGGTTCGGCTTGGGCAGCGCGTTCGCTATCTTCAACGCGGTTGCACTGATACCGCTGATGCAAGGATTCACGCCCATCTTCTGGTTGCCGGAACAGATTGCGGCCTGGGCTAAGTTAGACGGCATCGCGATGCGATTGCCGTTGGCGTCGACGGCTCCCGGATAGTAGAGCGTCACGCCCAGATCCGTGAGGTTGCCGCTGAGGTCCGCCGCGGTAAAGGTGGTTTTCGGACTGGGAGTTGCAGGAAGATCGAAGCGCGAGCCCTGATAGTCCGCGAAGAAGAACAGCTTGTTCCTTTTAATGGGACCGCCGATGGTTGCTCCGAATTCGTTCCATCGCTGGCGGGGCGTCGGAAGGCCATTGAAGTTATTCGACCACTCGTTCGCATTGAAAAAATCGTTGCGGAGATACTCGAACAGGTTCCCGTGATATTGATTCGTGCCGGACTTCAGGCTGACGTTAATGACTCCGCCGAGAAACTGGCCGAACTCAGCATCGGGATTATTCGTGATGACGTTGAACTGCTGAATCGCGTCAATGCTCGGCGAATACGCCACGTTGTTATCGACAAATTCCGTGTTCTCCATGCCATCGAGCAGATAGTAGTTCGCCTGCTCCCGGTTGCCGTTGAGGTTGGGACGCGCGGCATTGAAGGTCTTGAGGCCCGTATTAAAAGACGCCGGACTGATGGTGACCGCACCCGGCACGAGCAACGCCAACTGATTATAGTTCCGGGTTTCGAGAGGCAGGTTGGCAATTGCCGACGCTTCCATTACCGAACCCACTTCCGTGGTCTGCGTCTGGAGCACCGAAGGGGCGCTCGATACTTCTATTTGTTGCGAGATCTGGCCCAGGGTCATCGTGAAATCGACGCGCGCGGTCTGGTTCAACTCCAGACTGAACGGAGCATGGACGGCGGTCTGGAATCCTTGTGCTTCTACGCGGACGTCGTACTTCCCGATCGGAAGGCGAGGAAAGTTGTAGGCGCCTTCCGCATTCGTCTGGGCTTTCCAGCTCGTCCCGCGATCGGTGTCGCGAGCCGTCACGGCCGCCGATGGCAGCGCCGCCCCGGATGGATCGGTCACGGTGCCGACGATGGCGGCGGTCACCTGTTGCCCTGAGGACGGGGGAGCTAGAATAACTAAAGCCGCAAGTGCCAGCAAGGCCCAAACGGGGGCGCTGGAAATCAGTGAATGCGATCGATCACGTCTCATATACATCCCTTTTCTGCTCCTTAAATACGGTTGTTTCCGCTTCGACTTTTGCTAATGCTGGGCTCGGTCAAACCCGATGTCCAGTTCAAAACGGTTGCGTAGCGCGTTATACATAGGTTCGTTACACACCGAACGTGAATCTTTTCAATCATTTGTTGCGACCATTTCGGGATACTGCCTCAAGTAGCAGCCGCACCGGCCTCACCGCCGCGAGTTTAACCTCGGCGTTCGGTTTCTGGATTTCATCGAGCACCTGGAGCTGTCGCGAGACCCAGTCTCCTGGCGCGGCCGTTCCGGCCTTGAGATATTCCAAAGCTCGCAAGCCAACGGATCCCAAAGTCGACAAGTTTCGAGAGAGGGACGCCAACTCCGCGGGTGGTTTCAGTCTGGAGTCGTTTTCCGACCATTCCGTGAGCCGTACCTTCAGGTCCGCCAAGGCTGCCGGAGATCCGGATAGATTCACAGCGACTTCCTGGACCTCCTGCTCCAGATGGCGGACACTCTCGCTTTCCGGCCGAACGGCGTCGACGAACCGGTTCAGGGGTATTTCGCTGGTGTAGCGGCGGGCGCCGCGGCGAACCTCAATCCCAAGGGCTTCCGACGCGTCGGCCAGAACGCGCAAAGCATCGGACTGACCACCCGCAATCCGGTCGAGCATCCGTTGGTAGGTCGAATCGTGCTCGACACCCACCCAATCGAGCGTGCGTCTCACCGATTCCAGCCGCGCATACATGGCGTCGATGTCCATCACGTCCCGCGCCGCCCAGAGTCTTTCGGCGATTGCGGCGGTGCGGGGCCAGATTCGCGAGTCGACAGTCTGGTCGCTCACATATTCGGACCACATGCACGCTTCGCCGCCAAGAATTAGCGACGCCTGTTCGCGGTCCAGCCCGTCTGGAGCATCCGCCAGAGGATCGTTCTTATAGTGAGTGGACGCCGGGTCCAGATGGTCGAGATAGTAACCAAAGGAAAGAATTCCCCTGAATCCTTTCCGGGCGGCCTCCGCGAGAGACGCTTGTCCGCGCCAGGATTGAATCACAAGGTCCGGCTCAAGGCTCGAATCTAGAACCTCGTCCCAACCGACCATCGTCTTGCCATGCTTTTTCAGAATCTGCTGAAGCCGCTTGTTAAAATGGGCGTGAAGCGCGCGAGAGTCCTTAAGCTGGTGCTGCTTTTCGAACTCCTGAATCGACGCCGAGTTTTTCCATTGCGTCTCTTCCACCTCGTCGCCGCCGATGTGGAAATACCGATCCGGGAAGAGTCCTGCCATCTCTCCAATGAACTCATCGAGGAAGGCGTAGGTCTCCTCGCGCGCCGGATCCATGGTTGGCTGGAAGATTCCCCACTTGCGCTCGATCGCATAAGGGCCCGGAGCGCTGGCGAGTTCGGGATATCCAACAAACCAGCTTGTCGTGTGACCGGGAATATCGAACTCGGGGATCACCCGGATGCCGCGGTCGCGCGCATAATCGACCACCTGACGAATCTCCATCTGCGAGTAGAAATTTCCGTCGGAACCGGACTGCTGAAGTTTAGGGAATCGCCTACTCTCTACGCGAAATCCCTGGTCATCGGAAAGATGCCAGTGGAAGACATTCAATTTCACCGCCGCCATGGCGTCGAGATTGCGCTCTACCACTTCGATCGGCATCCAGTGCCGCGATACATCGAGCATCAGTCCTCGCCATGGAAATCTCGGCCGGTCTTCAATGTGGACGCACTGTACTTCAGGACCAGGGCCAATCAGTTGAGCGAGTGTCTCAAGCCCGCGAAGCACTCCGGTGACGGTCGAGGCGTTCAGGCGCGCTGTACTGGAGGAAATGTCCAAGCGATACGATTCCTCCTCGCCCAAAGCCGGATAGGCGCTTCCGCCTTCGTTGCATTCAATGACTAGCGTCGCAGCCAGTTTCGCAGCACGCATCGGAATTCCGGTTTGCCGCGAAACTCGCGCGACGAACCTCGATATCGCCGATTGAAGGCGAGCGTCGGAATATCCGGACGTAGCGACGCTGAAGCTGGAATCGATGGTTAATTTGCCCGGCGCCAAAACAGTCTTCGTGGGCAGCGGCATCACCTCTGCAATCGCCATCGACTGCAACAGAATCGCAAATAGCAAAGCTTGTGTCTTGGTTTGCATCAGAATGTACGCGTGATCTTGGTGAGCGTTCTTGGGCTGTCCGGATTGATTCCCTTAATCGATGCCAGATTTGCCGCGAATAGCTGGGTCGGCACGATGTAGGGAATGGGCGTGTACAAGTCTTTCGGACCTCGATCCGACCCTGGCTCCGCCTGAAGAAGAAGAAAGCGGGCTGCTCGTCCGCGAACCTCCTTATTCCTGAGGTCTGTAATGATCAGCGTCTCCGCCTTCAGTTCGTGCAGGCGATCGAGCACCAGCGAAATCGACGGCCACGTCACCCCGCTGGGAGCAAACACAAAAACGGGAAACGACCGCTCCACCAGTGCGATCGGTCCGTGCATCAGATCCGCGGAGGAGAAACGTTCGGTGACGACGTAGCAGGTTTCCATCAGCTTGAGCCCAAACTCAAGGGCGTTGGCGTAGTTCAGTCCCCGTCCGACGGTCACTGCGCGGGACATGAATAAGTAACGTCCCGCGAGGTCCTCAATGTGTTCTTCAAGCTCGAATGCGCGCTGGACCCATTCGGGAATGCGCCGCAGATCTTCCAGACGAACGTCGCCAGCCAGAGCGGACGCCAGCAAATACAGCGCGAGAAGCTGGCAGGTGTAAGTCTTCGTGGCGGCGATACTTTCTTCAACCCCTGCTTCGATCAGCAGTGGATATTCAACCAACCGAACCATCGCGCTTTGCGGATCGTTGGTGATGCCGACCGTGGTCGCACCGCGTCTCCGCGCATCTTCAAGGACTGCGTTCGTATCGGTCGATTCTCCGGATTGCGAAATTCCGACCACCAGCACCTCACGCAGATTGAGCGGGCTTTCGTATAACGTCAGCACGGACGGCGCGGCCAGCGAGACCGGAATTCCAGTGGTTATTTCGATTAGGTAGCGGCCGAATTGCGCGGCATTGTCCGAGGTGCCGCGCGCGACCATCACGATCAGCCTTGGACGATGCGCCTCCAGATGGCGCCGCAGGTCGCTGACCGTTCGCCACCCCGTTTCCAAAGTTCTGGTTAGCGCATCCGGCTGTTGACGAATCTCTTCCAGCATTTTGGACATATCAGCGAGGGAAGATATCTTCCATCTCCCGTGGGGTTGGTCTGCGCCCGTACTCGCAAACCTGGAACGCTTCGGCGTGTTGAATCCGGCGGCCTCGCTCGGCTCCATACCGGCGATCGAGGGATGCTTGCACGCAATGATCGATAGGACGGCTCCATTGTTGGTCGAGCCATGCGAGCCGCGCCGCCAAATCCTCTGGGACTTCATCCAGGCGCCCGTCGACCCAGGGAAGCCATTCATAAAACTGCGACGCATGAGCACTCAGGGCGCCGATTTTCTGGTCCCACGCGTCATCGATGTCGACCACAATTTCCGGCCTGAACCGGGCTGGCAAGTGAAATCCATCCTGCAGATACAGGAAAAGAGGGTTCCGCGGAAGGGCCTGTGTATCCGGGCAAACATGCGGCACCATTACGAGATATGCGGAATCCTGAACCACCTGGCTGGTGTAACGATGATCCGGATGATAGTCCCATGGACGATGCGTTAGAACGACGTCCGCATCCCAGCGGCGAATCTGCCGGACGATCTCATTTCGGGCCTCGAGGGTCGGAGTAAACTCGCCGTCCCGATTGTCCAGCACCTCCTCCGCCGCGATCCCAAGCCACTGCGCTGCGTGGTGCGCTTCGAGCTTTCGAATGGCGGCCGTCTTCTCGCCCGAATACAAATGATGACCTGCCGCGCCATTGGTTACGGAAAGGAATTTGACGGCGTGTCCCAGGGCGGCAGCCTTGGAGGCGGTCCCCCCAAATCCGATCTCGCAATCGTCGGGATGCGCGCCGATACAGATGATCCTCACCTCTGGAATCGTGCCTTGGCGACGGCTGTCTGTCCAGTTCCGAACGGTTGTGAGGGTGTTAAGCGCCCGTTCGTTACCGGATCGAACATAATTGTTTTCAATACGTTCTAGATCACGCGCGAAGCGTGTTAAAATCAAATCCGGATTCTAAAGGGAGTGCTTTCATGGCCCATGACGAAGCTCCCCTGGCGCCTCCAACCAACGGTTCGGAGGCCCATCGGCCGACACACGTGCCAGAAGAGGCGGTCCGAGAAGAACTCGCGCGCGTCCTCAGCAGTCATGAATTCCGCACGAGCAAGCGGAGTCAGGAATTCCTGCGCTACGCCGTCGATAATACGCTCAACGGCCACACGGACCTTCTGAAGGAGCGAACCATCGGCATCGAGGTGTTCGGCCGATCGACCAGCTATGAGCCCAGCGATGACGCGACGGTTCGAGTCAAGGCCGGCGATGTGCGCAAGCGGCTCGGTCTCTATTATGCCGAGCAGGGGTCTCAGAATCCCGTTCGCATCGAACTGCCGGGAGGCACTTATGTGCCTGAGTTCAGATGGGAGGCGACGCGGCCCTCCGCTAGCCCTTTAGAACCCTTGGCGCACAATGCTCCCCGGCGCAATTACGGATTAATCGCCGCGGCCGTCTTACTAGTGGTCGCCTGTATCGGGGGTGCCGCGGCTATCTGGATGCGGACGCGGCCGATGCCGGTCATCGACCAATTTTGGTCTCCAGTCCTGAACAGTGCATCCCCGGTCTCGCTGTGCGTCGCGTATGTGCCGGTGTTCGGTCTGGACCGGGTCGCCGGCTCCAAGGATCCGGTTCGTTCCGAGGATTTCGTATCGCTGACGGACCAATTCGTCGGCGGAGGAGATTTGATCGCCACATCGCGGCTCAGCGCGATGCTGACAAGAATGGACAGGCCGTACCGCCTGCGCATCGGCAGCGATGTCTCGTTTCACGATCTTCGTACCGCGCCTGCTATCCTGGTCGGCTACTCCTATACCCGATGGAAGGAAATCAGCAGTCAACTCCGCTTTTTTATCGATGCGTCACGCAGTCCGATCGGAATCACGGACTTCGGAAAACCCACGCCGTTCTCGCTCCCGAACCTGCCTCCGGACCGTCACACGAATGAAGACTACGCCATCGTGTCGCGAGTTTTTCATCCGGATACGCACGCCATGCTCGTAGAATTGGCGGGCATTACCCAGTACGGGACCGATGCCGCTGCCGATCTGGTCACCAATCCGGATCTGATGGCCGAAGCCTTGCGCGGCGCTCCTCAGTATTGGCGAGGCAAGAATCTACAACTCGTTCTACACGTCAAAGTCATTTCAGGAACGCCAAGCTCTCCCAAAGTCGTCGCCACACATTTCTGGTAGGTCCCCGGGAACCGCGCGAGATGTAGGCACGTAATGTTCTGTCGGTGAAAAATACGCCGCGCCGTCACACGGTGTGTGTATCTGTGCCACGACGCGGCGGGAGAAGGTGGTTAGTTGCGGGAATTGGCGATGGCAGCATCCCCATTAGCCAGCAACGGCGCGTGGATGTTAAGCGAATTACCGAGCCGCGCCAGATCCGTTCGAAATGTTATCTGCGAGGGCTTTCTTGGACCGTGTTTCATTTTATACATGCGCCGGTCCGCTTCCGCGAGCAGTTGTTCCGCATTGACGCCATCCGCTGGGTAGCAGGCATGTCCGATGCTCATCGACAGCAAGTCTTTCCCAATCACGTCGAACCCCGCGTTCCGCCCGATCTCCCCGAACAGATCGATCTTTGCCTGCACCGTTTCCGAAGGATAGCCCGAAAGCATGATCACGAACTCATCCCCGCCCATTCGTGCGACGTAGTCGTATTCGCGGCAGTTCTCGCGAAGCAGATCCGCAACGCGACGAAGCACGCGATTCCCCTCCAGGTGGCCGAACTGGTCGTTTACTTGTTTAAATCCGTCCAGGTCGCATACCAGGACGGAAAGCGGATGAAGTTCGCGCTTGGCGCGCTCCAATTCACTGTCAAGATGCATGAACAGCGATCGCGCATTGGGCAGATCGGTCAGCGCATCGATGGTGGCGCAATTCTCAGCCTGACGATACTTCAGCGCATTCTCAATGCAAAGCGCAATCTTAGCCGAAACAGCCGAAAGGATGCGCAGATGATCGGCTGTGAACGCGTCACGCTCGTCCGCGTAGAGCGATAACACCCCGACCACGCCGTTTGAACCCTCCAGCGGCACGGATAACGCCGATTTCAATATGCTGAATTTAGTCGGATCGTTTAGATAGCCGGTCTCAACGGACGGATTTCCGTTCACGATCGGCTGCTTGCACTGTGCCACCCAGCCGGATAATCCCTCTCCTATCGGAATCTGCAACGGCGCAAATACCTCGAAGTCATGGCCACTCACAAATTCCGGCAAAAGAACGTTGTCTCTCAGGACGTAAATGGCAATGCCATCGTATTTACACATTCTCTTCAGCCGCAGGCCTAAGACAGAAAGAGTCTCGTGCAGGCTGAGTGAGTTTCCAAGCTCATGCGCCAGTTCGAACAAGTCCTGGGCCTCCTGGCGGGCCGCGGCAATGGAGGAAAGGAAATCCCGTTTGTCCGGCGCACCCGTCTTTCGAGCCGTCTCAATACCCGAGGCCGGCGAGGCGCCTCGCGAAATCCTGATGTGTTTTGACAATCGTGAATTCGAAAGCGGCTTCGCGTTGACTAGAGTCTCCAGCTCTTTATATCTCCTCGCCAAAATATCCACGACTCTGGGATCGAAGCTCTTCGCCGACTCCGAGACAATGTAGCGCATCACGTCGTCGGGAGGCAGGGCGCGCCGGTATTGACGGTGCGAAGTCATCGCATCGAAGCAGTCGACCACGGTTAAAATCCGGGCGCCGATAGGAATCTCCTCGGCTTTGAGCCCATCGGGGTATCCGCTTCCGTCCCACTTCTCATGGTGCGCGATCACGATGGGAACCACCGGATAGGGAAATTCCACGCTCTCCAGAATCTCTGCCCCGATGACCGGATGAATTTTCATCTTTTCGAATTCGACAGCCGTCAGCCGCCCAGGCTTCGAAATGATGTGCTCCGGAATCGCGAGCTTGCCGATGTCATGCAGCAGCGCGGCCGCTTGCAGCGCCTGGAGTTCTAGGTCGCCCAGACCCAGTTCCTTTGCAATTTCGACCGCGTAAACGCCTACCCTCCGAAGATGATCGTAGGTATTGAAGTCTTTTGCTTCGATAGCCAGCGCTAGAGCCTCAATGGTCCTCAGGTGCAATCCGGCCATTTCCTCGACGTGGCGTTTTTCGACTTCCAGGCGTTCCAGGTACAGATGATAGGAGCGGTAAATCCAATAGAGGATCGGGAAAATAAGTAGCGACGCTTCCCACCCCGCGATACGACCGACGATCGCCAGACTTGCCGCGAGCGCAGCCCCCACCAGATAGTACGGAAACGACCAGAAGTAACATTCGCGCCACGTCTTGAGGAGTGGCTTTTTCTCCGTCAAACAGACAATCACCGCCACCGGCAATGTGTTCGCGACGAAGTATACGCACGCCGCCAGCAGCAGTACGAATGGTTGCTTGATGTTGTGACTTGCGAACCACGGAAGGTTATACCAGTAGGACGTCGCGCTTATCGCGACCCCGATACTCGCGACGTTGAACAGTATCTTAATCGCGGCCGGCCTGCTCTTGGATCGCCACACGCATTGCAACACCGTGGCGGTGCAGGCGATGATCAGACTTTCGGGCAGACTCATCGTGGTGACTGAGATCAGAACGAATAGGAAATTTGCCGACATCGTCCCCGTGATTCCGGGCAAGCGAACCTTGAATCCGGATGCCAGATTGGCGATGAGGAAATAACAAATGAACCGCGTCGGATTATCCGGGTGCCAGGACCACAGACCCCCAGCCAGGGCGCAGAGCCCGGCCAACAGCGTCACACCCACATAGAGTTTTGCTGCTCGCGGCATAGTCTTTAGGCCAACGTCGAAGCACGAACATGGCCAACACCGATCGAAGAAGTCCTTCTCTTGCCTCACCCAAAAGTCTTGGCTCAATGATGTGGTGACAAATTGTCCCAAGGCGTCGCTGCGACGCGACAAATTGCCTCCCTATGCGACGCATGCCCCTTTGAGCTGAAGTGATTGGCGCAATCCGGCGGGGCTGTCTCGTAAACTGAGGCGAGGGGCTGATCGGAGTGAGGTTCTTACGGCCGTGCCTGTTTTGGGCTACCCGCGGTCTCGTCGGATTTCTTCGAAAGCACTACCGTTTTCGGATCGACGGTGATTTCCTTCAGCCGCTGGACCACTTCCGCAGTGCCGCCTTCCTGGTGACGGCCGCCCAGTTGCGCCGCAAGAAACTTCTCCGCCGCCATGAACATCGCCATGTTGTTTACCGGTCGCGCGAAGCCATGTCCCTCATCCGGGGCGAGCAGGTATTCCACCGGAAGCCCACTCTCCCGCAGTGCGATTACGATCTGCTCTGCTTCCGCCCGGCTCACGCGCGGATCGCGTGCGCCTTGCACCACCAGCACCGGCGTCTTGATCTTCCCCACCGCGCTTAAGGGCGATCGCTCCTTTAACCAGGCTTTGCCTTCCGGGGTTCCCGGATCGGCCATGCGCGTATACATGATTTTGCGTTGCGCTTCCCAGTATGCCGGAATTGCGTTCAGCAGCGTCATCAGGTTCGAAGGGCCCGACACGTCCACCGCCGCCCGGTAGAGGTCCGGGGTGAGTGTGATCCCGGCGAGGGCCGAGTATCCGCCATACGAGCCGCCCATAATGGCGACGCGCTTCGGATCGGTAGTACCCTGCGCCTCCAGATACTGGACGCCCCACGTGACGTCGTCCTGCATCTTTCGGCCCCACTCGCCGTTGCCCGCGTTGAGATACTTTTTCCCGTATCCGGTCGATCCGCGGAAATTCGGCATCAGGACCGCATAGCCGCGATTGGCGAAGAACTGCGCGAGTGGGTTGTATCCCCAGTTGTCTCGAGCCCAAGGTCCGCCATGCGGCACCACCAGCGTCGGCAATCCTTTTCGCGATGAACCCTTCGGCAAAGTTAGATACGCAGGAATCTCCAGGCCGTCCGAGGAGGTATACCGGATCGCCTCCATCGGCGCCAAAGCTTCCCGCGGCAGCTTCTCCCGAATCCGATATTGCGCCGTGAGCCGGCGTGTCTTGCGATCGAACAGGTATGCATCACCCGGTTCGATATCGCTCGAAGCAGTCACCAGCCACACCCGCTCGTCGTCGGTTCGCGAACCAAGGACGATTTCTTTGCCCGGCAGCTTCGCTTCCAGCCATTTGTAATCGGCTTCGACGGATTTGTCCTTGAAGTAACGCCTGGTCCGCTCGGCACCTTGGTACGATGTCGCGATCAACTCCCCTGTGGCCTCGGAAAACATGGCCGTTCCAAAGTCGGCGCGCTTCAGCGGATCGGACTCCACTCCTTGGACCACCCCGGTCTCCGGATTGAACAGCACCAGCGCCAGCAGGTCCACATCGTCGCCCTTATTGGTTTTCATGTAGACGTACTTGCCGTCTTTATGGAAGCGCACCGGAGCGCATTCCTCGAAAACGCTGCAGGAGTATACTTTCGTGAATCCTTCCGCGTCTACCCGGAGCACTTCCTGGTCTCCGTTATCGGCCACCCGCGTGGCCATCCGCAACTTTCCGTTGAGATCGAAGATCCAGCCCGAGATCCGCTCCGTATTTTTGCGAATCAGCGTCCGTTCCCCGGTGGAGATCGATAGGCGATAAAGGTCGTGCCACGCCTTGTCGCGGTCGTTTAGTCCGATGTAGAAAATACCCGAATCGTTCTTGGGCGCGCTGAGCAACTGGACCCGTACGCCTTTCAATCCCGTTAAATCGCGCGAGGACGGCGCATCGGCGCCCGCCGGCGTGGCCTCACCCACATCGACGGTATACACGTTAAAGTTCTCATCCCCGTCGTGATCCTTGACATAGGCGATGTACCTTCCGTCGCGGCTCCACAACCAACTGCCGATCGGACGCTTCGTTTCCGTAGTCAGCAACCGGGCCGCGCTGAACGGCTCCTCAGTCTTCTTGACCCATAGGTTTCGGGTGTCTTTCCACGGCTTGATGAATGCGAGATACTTGCCGTCCGGCGAGATTTGCGCTCCGGTGATCTCGGGATTCCCGAACAACAGTTCCCGATCGATCAGCGCCGGGCCGGAAGAGCCCTGCGCGGCGAGCGTCGGCGCCAGCGGCGCCAGCAGGAACATCGTCGATAACAAGCTCCTCACAATCATTCGTAGGCTCAAGACGCCGGCATTTGAGTTTCGTGTGACGAAACGCAGACCCTGTAGTAGGCGTAGGTGAGGCCCATCACCGGAAGAGCGAGCAGCGAAAGTCTCCAACCGACCGCCTGGCTGGACTGCTCGATTGCCGCGGCGACCCCCGCTCCCACCAGATAGTAAGGGAAGGCCCAGAGATGACACTGCTTCCATACGGCGAGCAGCGTGGATTTTGACACCAGCGCCAGAATCAGAGAGATCATTCCGGTGTTCATCACGAAGAACACGGTTGCCGCTGGCGCGAGCGCGAGCAGCAGGTGAGTTTGTCCCGGCACGGCATGTGCGGCCAGGTATGCCAGTGCCGCGCTGATCAGCACCGTCGAGGTGTTGAACAGCACCTGCACCATCTTAGGACGGGTCTTCGGCCTCCAGAAACACTGCACCAGTGTCGCGGCGAAAGCGATCGTAAGCGTCTCGACCAGGCTAAATTGTGCCAGCGCCATCAGGATGAACACGAAGTTCACCGATATGGTGCCGTGCAGCCCCGGCAGCCGCACCTTCATCGTTGAAGCGATGCAAGCCAGCGAGAGGCAGGCGAGAAACCGAGCCACGTCCGGGAACTGGCTGAAGAAGATCAGCGTTCCGGCGAGCAGCGCGTATCCGAGCGCGACGCTGGTTCCGATATAGAGTTTGGCCTTCGTTGGCATATAACTGTCCTGTTAGGAGCGTTAGGAGCAGCCGAATCAGTCGCCCCAGACGACCGAAAAGTCGTCGTCGCCGTCGGAGAGAGCCTGAACGCTTTCGGGGAGCAACAGGGAATCCCCCCAGACCACGCTGAACCCGCCCCCGCCGTCATCCATGCCCCAGATTACGCTGTCGCCCCACACGACCGAGAATCCGTTGTTATCGGTGCCGTTAAACACAGCAATACCGTAGACGACGTTGTCGCCCCAGACCACTGAGGCTCCCCAACTCGTCAGGAAGTTGCGGGTAATCGTAACGGTGTTGCCCCCGCTGC
>Ga0182024_10005182_pt1 | contig 29379 bp, 24 predicted proteins | sample P32metaG_FD_120480 | JGI IMG/M metagenome (GOLD analysis project Ga0182024, IMG submission 120480) | Permafrost microbial communities from Stordalen Mire, Sweden - P3-2 metaG (Illumina Assembly) | ecosystem: Environmental > Terrestrial > Soil > Wetlands > Permafrost | place: Sweden: Stordalen...
AAGCTGAAGTGCTGGCAGCGCGAGCGGATCGTCTGCGGAATGTCCTCGGGCTGCGTGGTCGCCAGCATGAACACGATATGATCCGGCGGCTCTTCCAGCGTCTTCAGCAATGCGTTGAAGGCCGCGTCGGTAATCTGGTGAGCTTCGTCGAGAATGTAGATCTTGAAGCGGTCGCGTGCCGGCCGGTAGCGCGCAGCCTCGCGCAGTTCGCGGATTTCGTCGATGCCGCGATTCGTCGCAGCGTCGATTTCGATTACGTCTACAGCATTGCCGGCTCGAATCTCTGTGCAGGATTCACAGATGCCGCAAGGCTCCGCCACCGGCTTGTCGGACGACCGGCAATTCAAGGCCGCCGCCAGAATGCGCGCCACCGTCGTCTTCCCAATGCCGCGATGGCCGCTGAATATGTAGCCGTGCGCGGTGCGTCCCTGCTCCAGAGCATTCTGCAGGGTACGGGTAACGTGTTCTTGTCCGATAACTTCGGAGAATTTCTGCGGACGATATTTGCGCGCCAGGACGGTGTAGCTCATGAGCCGGAAGGACGATTATACGTGATCGAAGACGCGATGGTCGCGCCGCCATTTCACCAGCAGCTTGCTAAAAGGAAAGGGCAAGGCATAGTCTGGTGCGTCAATCCCGGCCTGCAGATTTTGTGTCGATGCGGGCTCGCTGCGCTGTAATGGAGGGTACGTGATGCAATTGAAACTGGCAACAAAAACAAAAGATGGAATCCTGATTGTGGATTGCATTGGCCGCATCGTGTTTGGCGAAGAATCTTCGCTCATACGCGAAACTGTGAAGAAAGCTATTTCTGAGAATAACCGCATCGTGCTCAACCTGGGAGAAGTGAATTACATCGATTCCGGCGGACTGGGAACTCTGGTGGCCTTGCGCACGACCGCGCAAAACGCCGGTGGCACAATCAAATTAACGAACTTGACGAAACGTGTAGGCGACTTGCTGCAGGTAACCAAGTTGCTTACGGTTTTTGATGTGTACAATTCCGAAGCGGAAGCCGTCGAATCGTTCCGCAAGGCGGCGTAGTTCGGCCCGCGAGTTGTGAGCATGCGCGGCAGGTTGTTTTTGTCGTGCGTGATCCGCAAGCGCCTCGGCTTCCTTGAATGGTTTCTCGCGTCATATTCATCCTATGCCTGCTGGTCAGCGCCAGCGGTTTCGTGTCTCCCCCGGTCGCGCTGGCCTTGGGACTGCTGTTTGGCCTCACATTGCCGCATCCTTACGGGGAGGAAGCGAAGAAGTCTTCCAAATATCTTCTGCAAGCTTCCGTGGTGGGTCTTGGCTTCGGAATGAACTTGCATCAAGTTATCCAAGCTGGCCGTCACGGATTCGTTTACACCATGCTCGGTATCAGCTTCGCTCTCCTGGCCGGCATGGGGTTGGGAGCGCTGCTCCGAGTCCAACGAGTTCCTGCATTCCTCATTTCCACCGGAACTGCGATTTGCGGTGGCAGCGCTATTGCCGCCGTAGGGCCCATCACTCAGGCCAGCGACGAGGAAATGGCCATAGCTCTAGGCACGGTGTTTGTGCTGAACTCCGTAGCGCTGCTCATTTTTCCTGCGATCGGTACTGTACTGAAACTCACGCAATCGCAGTTTGGACTGTGGGCGGCGTTGGCCATTCATGACACCAGTTCGGTGGTGGGGGCAGCGGCAAAGTACGGAACCATAGCCTTGGCGATTGCGACCACGGTTAAACTGGCGCGGGCATTGTGGATTGTTCCACTTTCGGTTGCGACGGCGGTGGTGCGCGGCGCCAAGGCAAAGATTCAGTGGCCCTGGTTCATCGCCCTGTTTTGCCTTGCGGCGGTATGCAACACTTATCTTCCCGGCGGAGCACACGCGTACTCGCTCGCCGTGAACGTCGCCAAGGTTGGATTGACCGCCACTCTGTTCCTGATTGGCAGTGGCATCTCAGTCGCAACCATCAAACGAGTGGGCCATCGACCGCTGCTGCAGGGGATAATTCTGTGGCTGCTGGTGTCTGTGGGATCGCTATGGCTGATTCGCATAGGGTGGATTGCGTTGTGAAAGCTGGAAGCAAAAAATCGAGAAAACCTGGCGGCAATAGAAGTCCGGGCAAACCGGTTCAAGATAAGTCTTCTTCAGATCAATCCTCAAAGATGCGACTGCGCATCGAAGCCGCTTTACGCCGCATTCCCCAAGGTAAAGTTTCCACCTACGGAGGCGTTGCTCGCTCGGCCGGACTGCCTGGAGCGGCGCGGCTGGTGGCGAGAGTTTTGCATCGTGGTTTTGGTTTGCCGTGGCAGCGCGTGTTAGGAGCGGGAGGGGAAATCAAGCTGCGTGGCGATTCGGCTATCGAACAGCGGCTGCGATTGGAAGCTGAAGGGGTTCGCTTCCGAGGCCGCAAGGTCGATATGAAACAGTGCGAGTTTAAATTTCAGCGCGCGACGAAGCGCTGAGATAAACCCAAAGTTATCTCCTATTTTTTGAACTGCTCGTCGATCTCCACCTGATAGCCGGTGACCATCTTGTTGGTTTCGTTCGCCATCCCAACCACCGCTATCAATTCTTTGAACATGGCATCGGTCATACCTTTTTTCTGCGCCGATGCGGTGTGCGAGGCGATGCAGTAGTGGCACTGATTGGTTACGCTGACCGCGACATAAATCATTTCTTTGGTCAACGGATCGAGCGCGCCGGGTGCCATGATCTGTTTGATATCTTCCCAGGTACGCTTCAGCGTAGCGGGATCGTGCGCAATTGCCTTCCAGAAATTGTTGATCCAATCGGTCTTGCGCGTGGCCATGATGTCGTCATAAACGGCGCGCACTTCCGGGCTGGCGTCTTTGTACTCGATGAGTCCGAGGGTTGCCATCAGTTCTCCAGTAGGTTAAGTCCAGTACATTAAATTTGAATAAGAAGCGGCAGATGCTATTGCTTCGGCAGTTCTCCGCTGAGCAACTTCTCCAACGACGCCGCGGGGCAGCGCACTCCTACATAAAACTGCCCGAACAACGCGTACACAGCACTGACATGGTCGAAGCGCATTTCATAAATTAATTTCTTGAAGACCAAAGGATCATCAGCAAAAAGATCAACCCCCCACTCCCAATCGTCGAAGCCGATTGACCCGGTGATAATCTGCTTTACTTCGCCAGCATAGCGCCGGCCCACCAGACCGTGCTCATTCATCTGGCGTGCGCGTTCTTCGATGGGCAGCGTGTACCAGTTCTTATCTTCGCCGCGTCGCCGGTCCATCGGATAAAAGCAGATATACCGATTCGGCGGGATCTGAGGGAACAGTCGTGGATGCATCGCCTCACGATGCCGTTCAAGCTTGCATTCGATCTCAGCTTTCCACTGATCGGAATGTGGCTGGATGCCCTGCGCGGCGAGTTCTTTGTAGATTTTGAGAGTCGAGTCGTAAAGGCCAAGCTCGATGATGGAAAGATATGAAGATGTGGGCTCAAAGTATTCACTCAGGCGGAGGCCGGCCAGTTTGAGTTCCGCCTGGTTGAGATCGACAAAAGACTTGCGAAAGTGCACCAGCATCAGATCGCCCTTGTGCCCGATCAACGAAAAAAGCGCGGATTGCCCCTCCGATCCTTGTTCCATTTCGCTGAGCACGGTGGCCGCCTCGTTAGCGATTGACGATCTCGCGGCTTCGGGCAAGGCCCGCCAAGCCGTCCAGCGAAACCGCATCATCTGATGCAGCACGCTGTAACCTTCAGTCGTCAAAGGCACTTCGGGAATCTCTGGAGCGGTTTGCGGATGAACCTGCGGAGCTGTGGTCGTTGTCATTGGATTCTCGCGATGGGTGCTCATTTGGATTCGCTCTCCATTGTACGCAAAGTGGCGAGGCGAACAGGTCTGCGATTTACAATCATTCTGACATTCATTCGAAAAACGCATGCAGAAACTTATCTTAATAGTTTGCCTTGCGCTTACCTTTGCCTTTCCGCTCGCCGCGCAGAATAAGCGCATCTGGGTACTGCGCGCGCCCGGCGAGGCGGTAGAATACGATGCCGCAACATTCGCGGAAAAGCTGGTGGTGAAAATTCCTGCCGAAGCCCTGGCATCGCCGCAAAATTTCCAAATCAATGCTCAGGGGCAGATGCTATTTGCTCCCACCGTAGCTTTGCCGCTGACGGAGGGCGATTTTGCCGCCGAGAAGAAGATTTGGTTCTGGAACGGCCACACGGCTATTACCCTAGCGCGCGACATCTCAAGAACCACCGCCGCAGTAGGGTCAAACTTGGCGATCACCGAGTCGGCGCCTGCGCCATTTCTTTCGGTGGATGGAGCGCATCTATTCTGGTTCTCGAATCAGGCGCGCCGCCTGCAGCGCGATGGGGTTGATCTCTCCAACAGATTGACCTGGACAGGCTGGCGGACAGATCTCGCAGGGACGAACCGGGAGGAAATTGCCTCGACCACACTTCCGGATTGTCCTTGCAAGACCGGAGCTTGCGAAGAAACCTGTCCTTACGAAGAGGTCTGGATTCCCGGCGATGGTATTGGGAAATTTGTTCTGCTGACGCAGTTTGTGGCGGGACAAACGCAATCGATTTATAAGTCGACCATCGCGTACCTAGAAGACGCGGGCAAATGGGTGGCGAAGCCATTCGACCCTCCATTGCGCCGAGTGTTGGATGCGGCGGATGCGGACGCCATCCTCGAAGCTGTTCCTGACACCGGTTGTTGCGGATGGTCGAACGAGAGCGATGATCAGACCGTGCTGCGACTTCACGGCAAGATGATAACGGTGTTCGATGAGTTGGCGGCTTACAAAAATCCCGACTACGACGTGAGCTTTTATACGCAGAATGGCCAACTGGCGCCCGATCTCGGCTCGGTCGCCTTGACGATTAATTCTACTTCCAAGCCAAACACACCCATTCAACTGGCGGAGCAGGGACAGGCCAGTCCGGAGGAGTCGCAGCGCATTCGCAAAGCATTGACGGAGCTTCCGGCGGCTGAAGTAAAGAGTTTCGACTTGCGGGGCGGGGAAGGCGCGCCCCGGCGCGTGGCCTTTTTGCCGCATGCCGCGCTGGTGGGCTGGATCAACGATAACGAGATTCTGATTGTGGAGAATCACCTGTTGGTTGTGTATAACATCGCGAACGGCAGCCGTAGAAAATCCACCATAACCGCAGAGGATTACGAGCACGTTTTTCTGCGCTGAAACTTCGAGATCGCTCGCAAACTACGACCACTCATAGTTAAAACCTTAGCGGCGTAACTCCAGCAGCCTTCATTGACTTGCCGCCGCTGGGGACGTAGGATTTTTCAACGTGATCGGGCGGACTGTTTCGCATTACTTAGTTATTGAAAAACTCGGCGGCGGCGGGATGGGCGTGGTTTATAAAGCGGAAGACCCGCGCCTGCACCGCTTTGTCGCGCTCAAATTCCTGCCCGATGCGGTTGCCCGTGATCCGCGTGCGCTAGCCCGTTTTCAGCGCGAAGCGCAGGCCGCGTCCGCACTGAACCATCCCAACATTTGTACGGTCTACGACATCGGCGAGCAGGATGGCCAATCCTTCATCGCCATGGAGTTTTTGGACGGACTGCCGCTGAAGCATCGTATCGCGGGCCGCCCGGTGGACACGAAAACTCTGGTTTCTCTTGCAGTCGAGATCGCCGATGCCCTCGACGCCGCCCACACTCACGGCATCATTCATCGCGACATCAATCCGGCAAATATTTTTGTGACCAAGCGCGGCCATGCGAAGATTCTGGATTTCGGGCTGGCCAAGTTAACCGAGGGCGACGAAGCCGTTCTCAGCGGGAACACTTTTGGAGATGTTACGCAGTCGCCGGACGATCCCGTGCGCCCCGGATACGCCTTGGGAACTATTCCTTATATGTCGCCGGAGCAGGCACTGGGCCGGCCGCTTGATTCCCGCACCGACCTGTTTTCTTTCGGCGTGGTTCTCTACGAGATGGCGACGGGGGTTCTGCCTTTCAAGGGACAAACGACCGCCGCGTTTTTTGAATCCCTGATTCATAGCGTGCCGGACTGGCCGCTGCAATTTAGCGCCGGAACTCCGGTCGAACTGGAACGCATTGTGCGGAAAGCGCTCGAGAAGGATGCCGGGCACCGTTATCAAAGCGCCGCCGAGATGCGGGCCGACTTGCAGCGGCTGCGCCGAGAGGTTGAGTCTGGCCAAGCCTTAACCGCCGCGCCGGCTGCGCCCCGCGTGCCGGATTCAAAGGATAGAATCCGCGCGATGTTCGCGACCGCTCTCACCACGCCCGTGCCTCAACCCAAGCCCCAAAAAGCTCCGTGGCTGGTAGCGGGCGGATTGGTTGTACTGGCAGCTTTGGCTGGGATAATTCTGTTTCTCCGATCGCCCGAATCTCCGCCTTCCGTGATTTCCTCGTTGCAGATTACGAGCGACGGCACCTCGAAACGCTCTCTGATTACCGACGGAACCCGCTTGTACTTTTCGGAGTATGTAGGCGGACATTCCGTGTTGATGCAGGTTTCCACTTCAGGTGGAGAAACTGCGCCTGTCCCGGTGTCACTGGCGAGCGCCGATGTTTACGATTTCTTTCCCGGAAGGTCTGAGTTACTGGTGAGGGGGGAAGCCGAAGGCTCTGACACCGAGTGGCCGGTCTGGATACTGCCGCTGCCGGCGGGTTCGCTCCGGCCTGTGGGAAACGTTCTCGCCCACGCCGCCACCTGGGCTCCCGATGGCCAACACATCGTATATGCAAAACAATCTACTCTGTACGTCTGCAATTCTGACGGATCCGATTCGCATGAACTAATCACCGCGACCGGGACACCCTTCGCTCCCCGATTTTCTCCCGATGGCCGCCGGTTGCGCTTCACCATCCGCAATACCGACCAGCGCACTTCTTCTTTGTGGGAAATTTCGCCGGAAGGGAAGAACCTGCACCCGGTATTGCCGGGCTGGAACAAGCCCTCGCAGGAGTTTGGTGGAACCTGGACACCGGATGGAAAATATTCTCTGTTCGAATCCACTCGCGACCATACGCAGAATATCTGGGCGCTGCGCGAAGCCACGTCATTGTTGCGCGATCTGTTTCGCAAGGCGGATACTGAACCTACTCAGCTGACCGTGGGTCCGCTTCTGTTCAGCAATCCGACGCTGAGCCCGGATGGAAAGAAACTATTCGTCATTGGCCAGCAGCGCCGCTTCGACTTGATCCAACTGGATGGCAAGTCGAACCAATTCTCTATCGATTTGCCGGGCGTATCGGCGGGGGAGGCCGATACGACGCGCAACAGCGAGTGGATCGTTTATGTGTCGCATCCCGACCTCACGCTGTGGCGCAGCAAAGCGGACGGAACTTCGCGTATGCAACTCACGTACGCGCCGATGCTCGCGCACATGCCGCGCTGGTCCCCCGACGGAGCCCAGATCGCATTCATGGCGTCACGTCCGGGAAAGCCATGGAAGATATTTGTGATGCCGGCTGAAGGTGGCACGCCCCGTGAAGTGACGCCGGAGGACCACAATCAAGGCGATCCGACTTGGATGCCAAAAGGCGACGCAATTGTCTTTGCAGGCATGCCGTGGCTGGATTACGGAAAAACTTCTGGCCCCAACATTCATATCGCTCACGTGAACAGCGCTCAAGTCTCGGATGTGCCGGATTCGGAAAATCTTTTCAGTCCGCGCTGCTCGCGCGACGGTCGCTACATTGCAGCCCTTGCCGCCGACTCAAGCAAACTGATGCTCTACGACACGGAGAAAAAATCCTGGAGGCAGCTCGCCGTTTCACGTTTCGCCTTTGAGAACTGGTCCCACGATGGCAAATATATCTATGCGGAAGATTACCCCGACAAGATCGACGACATCGTGCGCGTGAATGTAGCGAACGGCAAGGTCGAGCACTTGCTCAGCCTGAAAGAAATTCCGCGGGGATTCGATCCTTGGGAATTCTGGGTCGGCCTCGCTCCGGATGATTCGCCGCTGCTGATGCGGGATAAGAGCACGCAGGAAATCTATAGGCTGGATGTGCGCTTCCCGTAGCCGTAGAAAGATAATCAGACCTTTAGACTTGCTAAGAACTGCTAACGAATCATCCGGGCCTGCGATGCTTTCCGTGCACCTGCGCGATAGATTGCCCACCCGAGCGCGTTTGCTCCGAGCACAACCCCTGCAATCTTTATCGAATATTCCCATGAACTCTGTACATCTACGATAGGAAAAATCGATAGCACAACGTAGAGCAACGTCATCAGGAATCCAGAGACGGCAGCTAACCGCAGCCACCATCGCGGGCGCAGCCCACGATCTCTCGGCGACAGAAACGGGATGGCGAACAATGCCAGATAAGCTATAGCGTAGAAGGTAAACGACCAGGTCAACAAAAGTTCATAGGCTTCCTGCGGGCCGACTCCAATGAGCGCAACAACGCTGCCCGCTAGGGTGAATGCACCCAGAAAAATGATGGAGTTGACCGGAGTTTTGTATCGCGCGTGGAGCCGAGTGAACCATTCCGGCAGCAAATGGTCCCAGCCTGCCACCATGGGCAGCCGCGTACTAGCGCTGAAGTACACGCTGAACGATGTTGGATAATTCATGAATAGGAGAACAATCGCCAGCGGGACAATGAAACCGGCGAAACCGAAAGCACGCGAACCCAGGCGCAGCGCCTGTGGAATGGGGCCGACCACGTCCACCGCCTCCGGCGAAACGAACGCCAGTATCGAACTTGTCGAAAAGATGTAAATGAGCGCGATGAAAGGCGCCGTGATGAGCACCGAACGGGTAAGATTGCGCGCCGGATTGCGACACTCGCCGGCGAAGATCGCGACATACTCGAAGCCGCTGAGCGCGCCAAACATCATCTTGGCGAAAACGCTGAGGCTGAAAAGGGTGAGAGGTGGCATCGTCATTCGAAGCGGATGATACTCGGCGAGCGTGCCGCGCCAGCGATTCAACAGCGGAGCGGCGATGAGTATTGCGAGCGTGATTAACGTAGCGATGCTGCCTGCATTGCTGATCCATTTACCCAGACGAAGCCCCAGCGCGGAGATCAGCATCATAGCGAGAATCAGCGCGAAAGAAACTGTGAGGATCAGCCACCGGGCGGAGGCGATCCACGCCGCGGTTGGGCCGAGAGCGTAGGCTACAAAGGTCGTTGTCACCAGTCCGATCACCGCAACATACAACATCACGAACAGCCACAAATTCCAGGCCACCAGAAAGCCGACCTGATCGCAGAATGCGAGTCGCGCCCATTCGTACAAACCACCTTCGAGTGGCATCAGCCGATTCAAGTGAGCCACCACCATCGCCAGCGGGATGAAAAACAAAACGAACGCGACGAACCAGAAAACGACCTGAGCGGTTCCAGCCTTGGCGGCAGTTCCGAAAAAATCGAGAACGATTACCAGGAGAACTTGCGCCATGACTAAGGCGAACAGGCCAAGTTCTTTGCGCAGCTCGGCGCTATGGAGTTGAGCATCGGCCCCTGCAACCCGCACCGGAGTATCGTTCGCCGTCGTCAATTCTTCGTCCGGATCGCCTTGTATCTGCAATGCTCAGTAGGCTAGCGCCGCCATTTTGTCATATTGACGGGTGGTCTGTGTCCTTAAGGTTTGAATCCGAGCATTTCGTTTGTTTGCTCGCGGACTGCTCCGGGGAGGATAGCAAAATCCGTTAACACCGGGGACACAGAGGGCAAAGGGTAAATCTCAGGGGACAGGATGGGCGATAGCTCAGGGTTGTGAGAACCGGGTGGTCAACATCTGGCGACAATGGCGGGCGATCTGCAACTCCTCTTCCGTGGGGATAATTTTAATTTTGTCTGGCGTGAGCCCAAGCGCTTCAAGGCCATGGGTTGCCGCGGCCCGAATGGGCTCGCTGTGTTCTCCGATGCCTCCGGTGAAGACGAGCAGGTCGGCGCCTCCCAGCAACGCCAGGTAGGCTCCAATCGTCTTTCTTACGGAGAGGGCGAAGATATCGAGCGCAAGTTGGGCTTTATGATCTCCTGAACGGGCGCGCTCTTCGAGCGCCTTCACATCGCCTTCCCCGGACGAGAGAGCGAACAGGCCGCTCTGATGATTGAGCAGATCTTCAAGTGCGTCTGAATCGAGTTTGCCGTTTCGCAGAAGATAGATGATAACGCCGGGATCAAGGTCGCCCGATCGCGTGGCCATGGGAATACCACCCGTAGGAGTGAGACCCATCGTAGTATCGATCGACATCCCGTTCCGAAGCGCACACAGGCTTGATCCGTTGCCCAGATGAGCGAAGATAGCTCGCTGCGGGAGCTGGGCGCCGAAATGATGCACTAATGACTCGTAAGAAATCCCGTGAAAACCGTAGCGGCGAATGCCCGCGTCCGCGTAACGTTGCGGGATGGCGAAATGGAATGCGACCTCGGGGATGGTTTGATGAAAGGCATCGTCGAAACAAGCAAACTGCACAGCCGATGAAAAGATCGACTGCGCCGAAGCGATCAGCGATAAAGCTTGCGGAATATGCAGCGGAGCAAAGTGCACTGCGGAGCGAAGTTGATCGAGAACTTGCGGCGTAATGATTTGATGTTTCCGAAGCTCAGGTCCGCCATGCACGATACGGTGGCCGACCGCGACCGGCATGCCGTCCACGTGACCACTGACCGCCTCAGCGAGAGCCTCAAGTGCATCGCTCTGCGATTCGTGGGTGGAGTCGCGCTGCAGCAGCCAGGTTCCGTCAGAGGAACGAATATGCAACGACCCATTGTCCCGTCCAATGCCATCGGCGCTCCCCGTCAGCAGCGGTTCTTCGTCCATGGGGCCGGGTTGATAAATGCCAAACTTCAACGACGACGATCCGCTGTTGAGTACGAGAATGAGGCCATCTTTTTTGGCTAGGTCCTTTGCCATTCTTAACCCGGCCACTTCCAGTTGCGAATTTCTTCCTTATCGATGCCCTCGGCGTGAGCGTAGGTGATGCTCTCGATAATCTGACCCTTCAGCCATTCTTTGACATGAGCGCCGATGGAGCGCAGGCGTGGAACCCGGTCGATGACATCGATGGCTAAGTCGAAGCGATCGATCTGATTGATGATTGCAAGTTCCAGAGGAGTGTTTATATTGCCTTTCTCTTTGTATCCACGCACGTGAATGTTGTCATGATTCTTCCGCCGGTAGCTGAGTTTGTGAATCAGCGAGGCGTAGGAGTGAAAGTTGAAGATGACGGGCTTGTCGGTGGTGAAGAGCGAATCGAAATCCCGGTCGGAGAGTCCGTGCGGATGCTCAGTGTCTGGCTTGAGACGGAAGAGATCCACTACGTTTACGAATCGTATCTTCAAATCTTTAAAGTGCTCCTTCAGAATTGCCACTGCCGCCAGAGACTCCATGGTTGCGATATCGCCGGCGCAGGCCATTACCACGTCCGGATCGTCGCCGTCATCCGTGGAGGCCCAGTCCCAGATGCCAATGCCCTTGGTACAATGGATTACGGCATCCGCCATGGTCAAATACTGAAGGTGGTCCTGCTTGTCCGCGACAATAACGTTCACGTAATCGCGCGAGCGCAGGCAATGATCAGTGACACTCAACAAGCAGTTGGCATCGGGTGGCAAGTAAATACGCACTACGTCCGGACTCTTGTTGGTAACCACATCTAGAAATCCGGGATCCTGGTGCGTAAATCCGTTGTGATCCTGCCGCCAGACCAGCGACGTTATGAGCAGGTTGATCGAAGGTATCGGAGCGCGCCAGGCCAGTTCGTTCTTCGATTTCTCCAGCCATTTGGCGTGCTGGTTGAACATGGAATCGATGATGTGGATGAAAGCTTCATAACTCGAGAAAAATCCGTGGCGCCCGGTGAGCACGTAGCCTTCAAACCAGCCTTCCAGCGTGTGCTCGCTTAGCATCTCCATCACGCGTCCCGCGACATCGAGTTCGCCGCCGTCGGCGTCTTCCGGCTTAAATTCGGCAAGCCAGGTTTTTTTCGACGCAGCATAAATCGCGGTGAGCCGGTTGGAGGCGGTTTCATCTGGTCCGAAGACGCGGAACGAGTTCATGTTTCTGCGCATTACTTCGGCAAGAAAATGCGCGAGTACGTCGGTGGGCGGAGCATACATTCCACCCGGCGCCTTCACTTCAACGGCAAAATCGCGAAAGTCTGGCAACGCGAGTTCTTTGCGCAGCAGCCCGCCGTTGGCGTGGGGATTGGCCGAGATGCGGCGCGCGCCGCAAGGCGCAAGCTCTTGTAATTCCGGTATGAGAGTTCCGTTGGCATCGAAGAGCTCTTCGGGTTTGTAGCTGCGCATCCAATCTTCCACGATTTTCAGATCCTTCTTATTCGTGACTGGATCAGCTACGGGGACTTGGTGGGCTCGCCACGTGCCTTCTACCTTATGCCCGCCAACTTCTTTCGGCCCCGTCCATCCCTTCGGAGAACGAAGTACGATCATTGGCCAGCGCGGACGAGAAACATCTCCGCTAGAGCGGGCGCGCTGCTGGATTGCACGAATCTCCAGGATGCATTGCTCAAGGGTGGATGCCATTTTCTGATGCATCACAGAGGGATCATCGCCCTCAACGAAATAAGGCTTGTAACCGTATCCGGTCAGCAGCGCTTCCAGTTCTTCGTGCGGAATCCGCGCCAGGATCGTGGGATTCGCAATCTTGTAGCCGTTGAGGTGCAGGATGGGAAGGACAGCGCCATCGCGAATCGGATTGAGAAATTTATTCGAATGCCACGACGTGGCCAGCGGCCCGGTCTCGGCCTCGCCATCGCCTACGGCAACGGCAACAATGAGATCGGGATTGTCGAACGCTGCTCCGTAAGCATGCGAGATGGAGTAGCCAAGTTCACCGCCTTCGTGAATCGACCCCGGAGTCTCCGGCGTGCAATGCGAGCCTATTCCTCCCGGAAAAGAGAATTGCTGAAAGAATTTAAGCAAGCCCGCTTCATCGCGGCTCTTGTCGGGATAAATCTCAGAATAATGACCTTCGAGATAGCAGTTGGCAAGAGTGGCCGGAGCGCCGTGGCCGGGGCCGGAGATGTAAATAACATTCAAGTCGTACTTTCGGATGAGCCGGTTCAGGTGAACCCAAATCAGAGATTGGCCAGGATCGGATCCCCAGTGGCCGAGCAAGCGATTCTTGATGTGCTCCGGCTTCAGCGGTTCCCGCAGAAGGGGATTCGCGCGAAGGTAGATCATGCCTGCCGACAGATAATTGCACGCCAGCCAATAAGCATGCATTTTCCGCAATTCTTCCGCGGGAAGGGGAGCCACTTCAGTTTCAACGGCCATCGGATGTCTCCAAAAAGTTTAACTTAGACGATCGCACCAGCGGGGTTCCCAGGTTACAGCCTCAACCATCTGATGCGGCAGGTTGGCCCCGCGACTTATGCAACTCAGAGGCTTATCTGGGTAAGCGCGCTCCGTGTCGATTGCATAGCCGGCGTACAGTTGCGCATTTCCCTTAGCGTTGCCTCCATTACCCGCGTAACTACCGAGTCACTTTACGCTGTGTTAGATCTTTCTAATGAGGGCGGATTCCCGAAAAGGTTAGTCCTTCCCGGGCGGTTACCACAAACCCTACGCTGGAGGGCGATCAGAAGAATGGCAAAGAAAATCCTTGTGGTTGATGACTCCAAGACTGCCTTGATGATGGAGCGCGAGATTTTGGAAAGACGCACCACCTACGAGTGCGTGACCGCGTGCGATGGGCAGGAAGCAGTCGAGAAGGCGCAGCAGGAGCGTCCGGACCTGATTTTGATGGATGTTGTGATGCCTCGGATGAACGGATTTGAGGCTTGCAAGGTCATGCGTCAGCACGCCAGCACGCGCGAGATTCCGATCGTTCTGGTGACCACTCGCGGCGAGGAGTCCTACATGGAGGCTGGATTTCAGAGCGGCTGCAATGACTACATTACCAAGCCGGTGAACGGTCCCGAGCTGGTAGCCCTTTTAGAGAGTTACCTGGGCAAGTAAGGCCGCAGGCACTTCTTTGATCGAACAGTGCCGAGCGGAGTAGTGCAGGAACGATTGTTCGCGAGCCATGGCTGTGATGCATAAGGATTTTCATGGATAAGGATCCTCATGACCGGCGATAAGACCAACGCGTACGGGGCCAAGCCCGCTCCTGCGGAACCAATGAACGACCTGCGCCTGCGAGCGGCGCGTAAGCGGTTGCTTGAAAGCAGCGGGCAGGAGGATGCGATTGAGGCGGTGCGCGAGATCGTTGCGAACTTTCTGGGGTCGGAGGAAATGGGTTTGTTTAGGGTTGATCGCAGAACCGCGAAGTTTCAAGTGTTCTGGTCTTTCGGAAGTGACCTGGAAGATTACGACTTGCCGCAGGCTATGGGGGATGCTGGTCTACAGCGTGTGATGCGCGGAGAGTGTCACGTTGAGTTCGGAGTACGCGACGGCGCGGACGCAATGGGCAAGGCGCAGGCGTTTGTTCCCATTAGCGTTGCCCACCAAACGATAGCTGTCCTGGCGATCCTGCGTCTGCTGCCGCAGAAGGCCGGGTTCGACCGCTCGGACATGGACCTTCTCAAACTTCTTTCCGATGAAGCTGCCCAGCCGTTGTTTGGCTCGACTGGCCATGCGACAGGAACCGAAGGATCAGGAATCAGAGCATGAAAGAGACTTCCCCGAAATTCAATCCCGCAATTCTACCCGCAGAGGTTATGAAGAATTTTGCGCCCGCGGACTCCAATCAGCCGCGGCACTTTCTCTACCCCGGGCAGGTATTCGTAACCCGCGATCCGATGACCATTTCCACCATACTCGGATCATGCGCAGCCGTCTGCCTCTGGGATAGACACAAGAGAGCGGGAGGAATGAACCACTATCTCCTGCCGGAAGGGCAGGCCGAAGGGCCCAACCGTCTGCGGTACGGCAACATCGCCAATCCGGAACTTCTTCGAGAAGTTCTGGCATTAGGTTGCGAAGTTCGAAACCTGCAGGCCAAGATTTTCGGTGGATCCAGCGCTTTCGCTGTCGACTTATCCAATTCGGTAGGGACCAGGAACGTCGACTTGGCGGAAAGTTTTCTTCGCTCCGCGGGCATTCCCATCGTGGAGAGAGAAGTCTCAGGCAAGCACGGACGCAGGCTGGTCTTTCAGGTGGCCGATGGCGTCACGATGATCAAGAGCTTTGACCAGGTGTAGTGAAAAGTTGGCCGTAGAGATAGGTGGGCAGCGGAAAGGGGGAACGAGTGGATTTGGCTGATTTTGATCGTCAAGCAGTCCTGGCGTCGTTCCTCGAGGAATCTGAAGAGGGTCTGGACACGATGGAGCGGGTGCTCGTCCAGATGGAGTCGAGTCCATCCGATCCCGAGCACGTGCACAGCATTTTTCGTGTGGCGCACAGTATCAAAGGAAACGCGACATCGTTAGAGCTCAGTGAACTGGCCGGATTTGCCCACGTTGTCGAGGATTTGCTGGATCTCTTCCGCGAGCAGCAGACTCAGCCTAGCGCGGATTTGATATCACTTCTACTGAAGACCGTGGACGAACTTCGCACCATGGTTGCGACGGCATCGGCCGGGAACCAGGAACTCACGCATCGACAGCAGGATCTCAGACGAGAGATTGCACGCGAAGTAGAGAAGCGATCGAAAAGAGTCGTCAGGGCTAACGGAGCTGCGGGAGAATCCGGTTCAGGAATGAAAAGCGATACACTCCCGAGCGCCGGCCCCCGTACGTTGCGCGCCGACGTCGAGAAGCTCGACCACATGTTGAATCTGACCGGGGAGATTGTGATTGCGCAAGGCCGTCTTCGCCGAATGATTGAGAAGCTGGGCACCGAGCAGGGGCGCGCCATCCTGGAGATGCATCGCGAGGCAGAACGCTTGTATATGGATCTGCAGAACGAAGTGATGAGCATTCGCATGGTCCCGGTAGGCCCGTTGTTTCGCCAGTTGGTGCGCTCCGTGCGGGACCTCGCCCGCAGTCACGGAAAAATGGCGCGGCTTGAAGTGCTCGGAGCCGACGTCGCAGTGGATACCACGGTACTTGAGCGATTGAAGGATCCTCTGCTGCATCTGGTGCGTAACGCGGTCGACCATGGTTTGGAGCAACCGATGGAGCGCGAAAGCCGGGGCAAGAATCCTTGTGGAGTAATACGGCTGCGAGCAGCGCATAGCGGCGGGAACGTCATCGTAACCATGCAGGACGATGGCGCCGGATTCGATCGCGCACGAATCCTCGAAAAAGCAAGACGGGTTGGATTGGTCTCCGCAAAAGACGAGATTCGTGACCAGGATATTTACGACCTGGTTTTCCAGGCTGGATTTTCTACCGCCGAATCGGTCACCGATCTCTCCGGGCGCGGTGTCGGTTTGGATGTGGTGCGGCGCAACATCGATATTCTGCGGGGCACGGTAGAAATATCGAGCACCGCCGGCAAGGGCAGCATCATCACGATCCGTCTGCCATTAACCCTGGCAATTATCGAAGGCTTCTCGGTGAGGGTGGGCGCTGAGACTTTTGTGGTTCCTCTGGAACATGTAACCGAGTGCACGGAATTGCCTCCAGATCAGCGCAACTCAGAGCCCAGCGGAATTCTCAGTCTGCGCGGAACTGCTTTGCCCTATGTCAGATTGCGGCACGCCTTCAGACTGCCCGGCGACAGTCCGAAGCGGGAGAACATCGTGGTGGTCAAGATTAACGATTCCTACGCGGGAATCGCCGTGGACGAATTATTGGGTGGAATGCAGACCGTGGTAAAGCCACTCGGCAGAGCATTTCGAGGGGTACCAGGCATCGCTGGTTCAACGGTTCTCGGGGACGGACGAGTCGGCTTGATCATCGACGTTCCCAGTTTGCTGCGGGGAGTAATGCAGTCGAGTCTGCAGGCACAAGCTTAGTTACGACGGAAAACATTTGAGAGGCGGAGAACAATGAAGACTTGGCAGGATCAGAAAATAGGCACACGACTCGGGGTTGTCTTCGGGATCATTCTGCTGTTTGTGATTGCGGCGGGCGGACTTGGGCTGAGCTGGCTCGGCCGGCTGAATTACAACATGTCGGCCTCGATGCAGAGGCGCTACAACACGGTAGAGCTGACTCACCAGACGATTGAGAACTCAATCTCGAACGCCCGCATCACCGTGCAACTGTTCGAGACCACCAATCCTGATCAAGAGAAAAAACTGAATCAGGAAAACGAAGGAATCAGTCGCCAGATCACCACCCAAGTGGCGGAAATCGAAAAAAGCCTTAGTTCTTCCCAGGAGCGGGAGATGTTTGAGGTGGTTACACAGCACCGGCAGGCCTACATTTCGGCCCGGGAAAGCGCCAAGAAACTGTTGGCCGATAAAAAACGCGAACAGGCGATGGAAGCTTTGAGCGAAAACGTAATCCCGGCGCTCGATACGTACCGCGCTACGTGGACCAAGTTCATTGACCTTCAAACTGCCGCATTGGAGCAAAGCATCAAGGAAGGCCAGGAATCCTATGCCGCGGGGCGCAGGATTGCCTTGTTGCTGCTGGTGATCACTTTGATCGTTTCTCCGCTCGTGGCAACCAGTATTACAAGAAGCATAACGGTTCCGATCCAGCAGGCGGTCGAACACGCGCAGCGTATCGCCGCTGGCGACCTGACTAAGGAGATTCTGGTCACCAATCAATCTGAAACCGGCAAGCTGCAACAGGCCATGCACGAGATGAGCAGCCGGCTGTCAGGAATTATCAGAGACGTCCGCGAAGGGTCTGCCGCGGTTGCATCCGCGGCCCAGCAGGTTTCTTCCTCGTCACAGAGTCTTTCCCAGGGAACCAGCGAACAAGCGGCTTCGGTGGAAGAGAGGAGCTCCAGCCTGGAACAGATGAATGCATCCATCAGCCAAAATGCCGACAATAGCCGGCAAGTGGAGCAGGCGGCCACGAAGGGAGCGCTTGCAGCAGAAGAAAGCGGCAACGCGGTCAAAGAGACCGTGGAGGCCATGAAGCAAATTGCATCGAAGACCTCGGTGATCGAAGAGATCGCCTACCAGACCAATCTGCTTGCCCTCAATGCCGCCATTGAAGCGGCTCGGGCAGGAGACCAGGGCCGGGGCTTTGCGGTGGTCGCGGTCGAGGTTCGAAAGTTGGCGGAGCGCAGCCAGTTAGCGGCGCAGGAAATTGGCGGGCTGGCGGGAAAGAGCGTCAGCGTGGCGGAACGCTCTGGAAAATTACTTTCTGATCTGGTGCCATCGATCAAGAAGACCGCCGACTTGGTGCAGGATGTAGCCGCGGCGAGCACCGAACAGTCGGGCGGAGTGACGCAGATTAGTCAGGCCATGTCCCAGGTCGACTCCGTCACTCAGCGCAACGCCTCGTCCGCGGAAGAGCTTTCCAGCACCGCAGAGGAATTGGCTGCGCAATCCGAACAACTGCAGCAGTTGATGACTTTCTTCCGCGTGGCCGGCGAACAAAATGCACATCGCAACGGGGATCGCAAACAAAAAGTCTCCATGCCCCTAAACCCGGCATTCAGAAGCGACTTTGCACGGACTAGCCATAAGCAGCCGGTCAACGCCAAGGTCGAAGAGGATGCTAACTTCTCCCCCTTCTAAAAATTCTGATCGCAGATTGATGGCGTAACGAAGCCGGACGCATTCGACGATGCAAACGAGAAATGAGAGGAACGAAACTATGGGAGCGTCGAACCAGGGGAAGAATGAACTCCCTTTGAGCACCGTGCAGTATCTAACTTTCCTGACTGCGGGTGAGGAATATGCGATCAGCATTGTGAAGGTTAGGGAGATCATTGAGTACGAGGCGGTCACCACCGTGCCGAATACTCCGGTCTGGATTCGCGGTGTAACCAATTTGCGCGGGAAAGTGGTCCCAGTGGTTGATCTCGCGGTGAAGTTCGGATTACCGGCCAGCCAAATCTCCAAGTTCTCGTGTGTCATTATCACCGAAGTGATGTTTCAGGGCGAGAACCTGATCATGGGTGTTCTGGCCGACTCCGTGAGCCAGGTGATTGAACTCTCAGCGGACGAGATTGAAGCGGCGCCGGCTTTCGGTACTCGCGTCAAGACGGAATATCTGCTGGGCATGGGCGCACTGGGCAAGAAGTTTTGTCTTATTCTTGACATTGATAAGGTTCTCTCCACCGACGAATTGTTGGCGGTCACGGAGTCCCTGGGCGACCAGTCTGGGGTGAACCCTCCGGCCCCTGAGACGTCGGCGAAACAGGAACATTTTGAGGCTGGAGCGTAACTGTGTCCGCTGCAGGAGGCGCCGGTAAGGCTCAGCGCATCTCCCGCCAGGTCGATGAGTGCCTCGATCAGTTGCCCCATCTCTCGGTGAGTCCCGCGCTTTTCGAAAAGTTTCAAACTCTGATCTACTCCGAAACCGGCATATGGCTGGGAAGTTCAAAAACGGCGTTGCTGTGCGGGCGCCTCTTTCGCCGGCTTCGGGCTCTGGAAATTACCTCGCTGGAAAGCTACTACGAATGCGTCGCGCGGCCGGACCAGATCGAAGAACGCGAGCGGATGATCGACGCCATCACCACCAATGAAACTCGTTTTTTTCGCGAGCCCAGGCAATTCGAATTCATGGTGCAAAGCGTGCTTCCGCGTTGGCGGATGGACGCTGAACAAGGGTTGCGGGCTAAGAGAGTGCGGATCTGGAGTGCCGGCTGCTCTTCCGGAGAAGAGCCATACACCGTGGCCATGCTGACGGCGAGGCATCTTCCCGCGCAGGAGGGTTGGGATGTTCGCATTCTGGCGACCGACATCTCGAATCGCGTGCTGGAAAAAGCGCGCAAAGGTATTTATCCGATCGCGAGGGCGAAGGAGCTGCCCCCGGATCTGCTTTACAGCTGCATGCTTCGCGGAACCGCCGATCGAGACGGCGAGATGAAGGTGAAACTCGAGATTCAGCAGATGGTTGATTTCCGAAGGTTGAACCTGGACCAGGAATCTAATCTCGGCGAAAGTCCGTTCGACATTATCTTCTGTCGCAACGTCTTGATTTATTTTGATGCAGCTTCAAAATCTAGGGTGGTGGCAAGCCTTTCGCACCATCTTATCGCGAACGGTCTTCTGTTCGTGGGCCATGCGGAAAACTTAACCAGCATTTCTGCCCAGCTGCGAAGCCTGGAGCCGACTATCTATACAAAGACGACAGACAGAGAGGTCCTGTGAAAACGCCGCTGAACGGAAATGGCCTGCAAGTGTTGGTGGTGGATGACTCGGCTATGGTTCGTCAGGTCATGCAGGCCATCCTGAGCACGGACCGCAGGATCAACGTGAAGGCTGCGGCCGATCCGCTGATTGCCTGGGCGAAGATGCAGAAGGAGTGTCCTGACGTCGTCATTACGGATCTGGAAATGCCGAGGATGGACGGACTGACCTTCATACGAAAGATCATGTCAGAAATGCCCACGCCCATCGTAGTGTGTTCCGGTCTGGCGGCGCGTGGAACTGAGCTTGCGTTTCGCGCGCTCGAAGAAGGTGCAGTCGACGTGATCACCAAGCCCAAGGTCGGGGTGCGTGATTTTCTGCACGAGTCCGCGGTTACGCTTCTGGATGCAGTCTGGAGTGCGGCTCAGGCGCAGATGAACCCGCGGACGCCGGCGGCGGCGCCTCGCGTCACTGCCGATGTAATCCTCCCGCGCAAGCACAAATCCGTATCTACGTGGCCGCCGAATAGAGTAATCGCCGTCGGTGCCTCAACCGGAGGGACGGAAGCGCTACGCCTTTTTCTCGCTGCTTTGCCCACGGATTGCCCGCCAATCGTGATTGTGCAGCACATGCCTGAAGTCTTCACCAAGGCATTCGCTGAACGTCTCAATAGAGAATGTGCGATCGAAGTGGCGGAGGCGAGTGACGGGGCGCGGCTACAGAACGGCAGAGCGCTCATCGCTCCGGGGAACCGTCATATGCTGCTGAATCGCAGCGGTGAGGAATTTATCGTTCAGATCGTCGACGGGCCGCTGGTCTCGCGCCATCGACCGAGCGTGGATGTTCTTTTTCGCTCGGTGGCCATTGCTGCTGGCGCAAAGGCGATTGGCGTCATCATGACCGGCATGGGCGATGATGGCGCCGACGGCCTGCTTGAGATGAAGGAGGCGGGTGCCACAACCATCGCACAGGATGAAGCCAGCTGCGTTGTATTTGGAATGCCGAAAGAGGCGATCGCCCGCGGCGCGGTGGATGTGGTTATGCCTTTGGAGCAGATCGCCAGCGCTGCCCTCAGCCTGCAGACTCGATAACAGACCCCGCGGGGCTATGCCGTTCGTGATCTGCCGCGAAAATTAGAACCTCCTTAGAATTAAGATCGATTAGAGAGTTCCCCAATTTCTTCCTGGCCGGTGATTTAAAAAATTTGTCGCACGCACATTTGACCAGCTTTAGAAATCTTAGTTTCACGAAGGAGACGATTTATGGCTACTGGTGCAGCTCCCGCCCTCGATCCCAAGGCGGAGACAAACACGGAAACCACGGTCGAGGCCGCCAAAGCGCAGCCCGCAACGCTAAAAGATCGCATCGTAGGTGTGCTTCATCACATCTTCGCAGGACGGGACGAATACCTTGGATGGCGTCAATAAGCCACGCTTCGCGACTCGATTCCAACTGACCTGCTAAAGATGGTCAATCTATTTCACGAACGTCAGTCCGTGCGGGACTAACCATCGGAAGACATAAGCGTAGAGCATCACAATAATTCCGACGATAGAACCCAGCGCAACCGAGTGCCAGAACACAAATCGAAAGATCATCCCCTCATTGCCGACCTGCTCCGTGGCCGCGGTAGCAATTGTGATCGATTGCGCGTCTACCATTTTCCCCATCACCCCACCGGCGCTGTTGGCCGCACACATGAGAATGGGATCGATGCCGAGTTGCTGAGAGGTAATTCTCTGCAGGCTGCCAAACAAAGCGTTGGATGATGTGTCGCTCCCGGTGAGCGCAACTCCCAGCCAGCCCAGGAATGTGCCGAAGAACGGATAGAACCATCCGGTGCGGGTGAATGCCAGTCCTAGCACGGCATCCAAGCCCGAATAGCGGGTCACGTATCCCAGTCCCAACATGAATGAGATGGCGATCATGGCAAGGCGCATTCGGACCAGAGTTCGCCAAAATATTTTCATCAATTGCAGCGGGCCCAATCCCAGCAGAAAGCCGGACACAATCGCGGCAAGGAAGCATCCCGTACCAGTAGCCGAGAGCCAGTTGAAATCGTAGCGCGCCGACTCGGGAGTGGGCTTAGTCACAACCGGAGCCGAGCGCGAAACAGCGTTATTCAAGTAAGGTACATCCCATCCCGGCGGACCGGGACGCACTTTGCCATTCGCCAGCACCACTCGAAAGGCCGGAGTAGTAGCCTCATTCATCGCCAGTTTTATCTTCGGCAGTCCCCAGAGCAGCACAAACAATGACAGGATTGCGAAGGGCGTCCAGGCTTTGAATACTTGCCCCGCAGTGTAGGTGCGGGGTTTCACAAGTCCATCGAACGATTTGGCTGGCCACTCGCCGCCGTACTGATCGGTGATTTCCGCCGTCGCTTCAATCGGAGCGGACGGCTTATCGTCATAGTCAAAGCGCCAAATCTTCTTTGGTTTCCAGAAGCGGAGGAAAATCAAGACAGCGGCCAGCGAGACCACGCCTCCCATGATGTCCACCAGATTACTGTCGACGTAATTCGACCAAAAGAATTGGGTGAGCGAGAACGAAACGCCGACAACCAGGATGGCGGGAAATACCTCGAAGGTATCCCGCCAATTGACCATGGTCCGCACCAGCCAGAAAGGAACAATGACGGCGGTGAAAGGCAGGATGCGGCCAATCATGGCGTTGAGATCGGATTCCGGCAATGCGGTTACTGCCGCCAGTGCGTGAACCGGAGTTCCGATCGCGCCCCAAGCCACCGGCGCGGTGTTGGCAATTAAATTCAATGCGGCGGCGTGGAACGGCTTAAAACCTAACCCAATCATGAATGCGCCGGCAATCGCCACCGGCGCGCCGAAGCCCGCCGCTCCTTCGATGAATGCCCCAAAACAAAAAGCCACGAGCAAAACTTGCAAGCGGCGGTCGGCCGTAATTCCGGCCACCGACTCCTTCATGATTTCAAACTGTCCGGTCTCGACCGAAATGTCGTAAAGGTAGACCGCGGCCAGGACGATCCAGGCAATTTTCAAAACGCCGAAAGCCACGCCGTATCCGAAGCTGAGGGCCGCCAGAACGGGAGGCATCTTGAAAAAGATAATCGCAACCAGTACGGCCGTTGTTGCACCCGCAATGGCACACCAGTGAGGCTTTACTTTGAGGCCAGCGAGCAGACTGAAAAGTACGATGATGGGAAGCGCCGCCACCAGCGTGGAGAGCCACCAATGGCCGAGTGGATCGTAGATCTGTGCCCACTGCATTTACAACCTCCTGGCGAATGAATGTTCTGCCTGCAGAGATCGAACCCGCGAAATGCAATTCCGTAACTTTGTCAAAATGCGATCAGCTTGTTTCCCAACTCCTGGGTACGTTCACGTAAGAGCGATCCAATTCCGTGACCGATGAACAACCGAGCAACCGCAAAGTTCTTTCCAGATCGACGCGCAGGATCTCGATGGCGCGATCGACGCCAGCTTCTCCGGCGGCTGCCAAACCATAGGCATAGGCGCGTCCGCACAGCACCGCGCGCGCTCCCATGCAGAGAGCCTTGGCAATATCAGTACCACGGCGAATGCCACCATCCATTAATACTTCGATGCGGCCTTTCGCCGCTTCTACAACTTCAGGCAAGGCTCGTAAAGAAGCCGGAACTCCGTCGAGTTGGCGGCCGCCGTGATTCGAAACCGAGATCGCGGCAGCCCCTTCATCCATGGAGCGCCGGGCATCGTCCGCGGTCAACACTCCCTTAACCACGATCGGACCCTTCCATGCTTCTCTAATCCATCGCAGATCTGCCCAAGTCACTGCGGATTCGGCCAGCGCCGCATTGATATCGACCAATGGCATCGGTCCCTTGCCCGGCACAATGACATTCGGTAATCCGGGCAGACCTCCATCCATCAGATAGCTCATGAGCCAGCCGGGACGGGAGAGAATCTGCGGAAGGAAGGGAATTTTATCAAACGGGCCGCCACTGATCAGTTCCTTCATGCCATTGCGATAGTCGCGCTCGCGAATGCCAGACACCGGCGTATCGATGGTGACGACAAGTGCGTTGAAACCCGCGACACGCGCTCTCTCAATCGCAGCCTCGGCGGCGCCACGACCGCCCATTAGATACAGCTGGTAGAAAACAGGCCCGGTGGAACCAGCCCGAACGTCTTCTAGTTTGTGCCCGGAAATTGTTGAGAGAATGTAGCCCGTCCCGGCCTTGCCTGCGGCTCGGGCGGCTGCTACTTCGCCGCCCGGGTGCATAAGGCGGCTGTACCCGACGGGAGCGAGCAGAAACGGAAGAGAGAGATCAAAGCCTAGAACGCGCGTACACAGACTACAGTTCGCCAGCGCAACCGCATGGCGGGGCCGAAAGGTGACATCGTTGAAGACCCGGCAATTTTCACGCAGCGTAACCTCGCCCTCGGCGCCGCCATCAAGATAATCGAATACAGATTTCGGCACCCTTTGACGTGCGATGGGCCGGAAGTCCTCAATGCAAACAACCCGGGGCGAGGCAACAGAGTGCGCGGATCTCGTCATTGCTAGTCCAGATTGCAAGTCCAGCGTCTGGATTCCTGAAGCAGGCGATATCGTACCACTTGAAGAATCACGGCGGTACGAAATTTTCCCTGGCAGTTTAGCCTGGTCATTCGATGGTTGGCATTCACGATATTTTTTCCAGTTTAGATGGACGAGGTTCCAACTGGTCAAAAGTACAGTCTTGAGGCTTCTTTTCGGGCCGCCAACGTAGAAATTTCGTGCCGTGGCGGAACCGGCCTCCAGAAAAATGATCGTATCGAACCTCCGCGACAAGTTCCGGCTTGAGCGGCTGCCATTCCGTGGAGCGCTTGGTGCTCCAACGGCTGGGGCCGCCCGGGGCGCGTCCAGTGAACCCGGGAACACCCATCAAAGGCTCAACGATCTTTTTCAACTCCCGACGCTGTTCGGAACTAAAGCTCGATGTGAACCCTACATGGTCAAGCAGGCCCTCGCTGTCGTAAAGGCCAAGCAGCAGAGAACCGATACCGCCTCCCTTTTCCGCATAACGGAAACCGCCCACGACGGCGTCCGCAGTCCGGATCCGCTTGATCTTGACCATACCTATGCGCTCACCCGAGTGATAAGGCTCGTCCAGACGTTTGGCAACGATCCCGTCCAGGCCCAGTTTGCCGCGCTCCTGCATCCACTCTTCTGCTTGAGAGCGAGCGGGCGAAGCTGGCGAGAGCCGCACAGCGCCGTTACGAGATATTCGACCGAAGAAGTTTTCCAGTGCCTGACGCCTCTCGGAGAGCGGACTCTTATCAAAAGCTTGTCCCTCCGCATCGACCAGCAAGTCAAAGCACAAGTAAATAGCGGGAGTTTCGGATGACAACTTGCGGATTCTGCTGGCTGCAGGATGAATGCGCATCAGCAACTTGTCGAACGAAATCTGTTTCCCCTCATAAATCACGATTTCGCCGTCCAAGACGAAGCGTGACTGCGGAAGCTTGCCAAGCGCTTCCACGAGTTCCGGAAAATAACGATGCAGCGGCTGCCCCGCTTTCGATTGCAGCAAAACTTTCTTGTCTCGGCAAAATGCAAGACAGCGGAAACCATCCCATTTTGGCTCGTAAAGCCAGCCATCGCCGGACGGAATTTCTTCGACGGCCCTGGCTTCCGCGGGCAGATAAGGTGGACGAATGGGCAAGCGGATAGCCGGAAATTTAGCTTCTGAAGCTTGAGCAGGAATGATGCCGGCAGTGACGCGATCAACTGATTTCTTTGCGGAAACCTTAGCTGACGATTTTCTTGCCATAGTGCTTTGCGCTTACTGGTTCGCTCATCCGCAACGATCTGCGTTGCAGATGAGCGACTAGATGCTAGGTTATTGGTTACCCTGCATCTTGCTTGCGCTGGCTGACGTTGTGGGCGAGATCTCTTTAGCCTGTCGCAGATGATCCTTTAGAGTAGGCAGAGTCTGTGCGGCAAAGTTTTTCACCTCGGAATCCATGCCGGAACTGCTCTCACGCTCGAAATCAGCGATGTCCTGCGTGTGATCCTTCACCATGTCCGACATGTAGGCTTTGTCGAATTGCTCGCCACTGAGTTTCGATAAGCGCTCCTTGGTCATCTCGTCTTTGGCGTTCAGCTTATTGGGAAGCGTAATGCCTTGGCTGCTTGCAACTTCTTTTAGCTGATCGTTTGCTTTGCTGTGGTCGTCCACCATGCGTTGGCCAAATTTCTTAACCTCGGGACTGGATGCTTTTTCTGTTGCTAGCTTGCCCAGTTCCACTTCCGCCATTCCGCCCTGGGCGGCCTCGCGAACAAACTTCTTATCGCTGGCACTCGCGCCGTCGCTGTTCGATGAACCTGCGGACATCGAATTTGTCTGACCCATCATTGCAACTGGTAACAGGGTGAGCGACGCGATTAAAGCGAAACGGCTCGTTAGAGTACTGATCTTTTCCATAATTTTCCCTCTTTCTAATGAGTATTCCTTCGGCGCGAAGGCAGAGCAATCAACAGAAGTCCGTAGGAGGTGGCGAATGATGCCCTAAGGCAATCGAGTGTAATGGGTTCGTCAGGGTGCGATCAGTCAGGAAACGATAGTTACAATTTCGATCGAGCTCTGCGTCTCGCCTTTATGCACAAGCACAGAATTGTCCCTCCGTTCAAGAAACAAGTCGACGCTGATCCCTCCGCAACGCAGATCTTTAATGGCAAGGGTTGAAATTCCTTCCGGCAGATAAGGATCATCAAAGACAATCCGCTTACGCTCTGCGTCGATGGCAATACCAAGACAGGCTTGCAGGATGAGAAACGGAGCGGCCGCTGCCCAAGCCTGCGGCGAGCAGGCGACGGGATAAAGCGTGGGACCCTCTCCGGCACGGCGGTCGATGCCACAGAAAAGTTCGGGCAAGCGATGCAAATCGACCATGCTGCTGAGATCGAGGAGAGCCATAAATATGCGGCCCGCAAGTTCCTTGTATCCATATTTCGCCAGCCCGCTGGCAATCAGCGAGTTGTCATGGGGCCATACCGATCCGTTGTGATAGGAAAGCGGATTGTAACGCACCTCGCCCGAGGCCACTGTGCGAAGCCCCCAACCGCCGAAGGAATCCGGCTGGAATAAGGTGCCCGCAACCCTCTCGGCACGCTCTGGAGACGCGATGCCGGTGTAGAGGCAATGGCCCGCGTTCGAGGTGCGAACCTGGCAACGCTGCTTCTGACCATCGAGCGCCAGCGCGTAAGTGGAAAGTTCTTCACACCAGAATTGTTCTTCGAACTTCGCTCGAAGATTTTCCGCTTCTATCTCTAGCGCTGCCGCCTTCTGCGATCCATTGGTATAACGGCACAAATAAGCGGCCGCCAATTTAGCCGCATAAACATAACCCTGCACCTCGCAAAGTGCGATCGGAGCTTTGGCAATCGCTCCGTCGGCGTGAAAAATGGAATCGTTGGAATCCTTCCACCCCTGCTGGACAAGGCCTTTGGCGGAACGTTGTTTGTATTCCACAAAGCCGTCGCCATCGATATCGCCGAATTCGTCAATCCAGCTCAGCGCGCGCTCAATGTTCGGCCACAGACGCTGGATAAACTTATAATCCGCGGTGCGCTCGTAATAGGCGCGGGCCAGCATAATGAAAAGTGGCGTCGCGTCCACGCTGCCGTAATAACGGCCGAACGGCACTTCGCCAAGAACTGCCATTTCTCCACAGCGCATTTCATGAAGGATTTTTCCTGGCTCCGCCTCGCTTGTTTCATCCACGTGATCGGCTTGAGTCGAGGCTAGACACTCCAGAACGCCTCTGGCTATTTCTGGATTCAGCCAAAGCGCCTGCAAAGCTGTGATGATTCCGTCCCTGCCGAAGACCGTGCCAAACCAAGGCACACCAGCGTAGGGATAATCTTTCTCTGGATTTCCCACTACCATCATCTGAACGTCGGAGACGGAACGATTGATCCAATCATTGAAGCGCGAATTCGAACTGTACATCCGCGGAAAAGATGCACCGACCCGATCCAGTTCTTCCCGCGCGGCGGCCATGGCTCGCGAATAACCATTAGCCTGTACCTTTGCGTTAGAGTCGCACGAGATGGATAGACGAAAGCTAGCTCTTTCTTTGGGGCGTAGCCGGACTTCATAATCCAGCTCCCGCTCCGTCGAATGATGAGGTGCACCGTCCCACTGGATCCTGGTCCGGCGTATCGTATGGTCCAGTCCCTCATAGGAGAGCAGAACGGAGTTGTCTCCCATTTCTGAGGGCAAATGCTTGCCTTTGCGGGGTCTGTGCATCCCGCGCACTTCGAAAATATCGGCGAAATCCGCGTCGAATGTTGTGCGAAAGGGAACTACCAGTTCCGATAATCCATGATTGACGAACTCGATCTCCTCGAAGCAGGTGTTGTTCCACAAAAACCTCGAGCGCAGCACGTGCAGCGTTCCACGCGGCACTACCACTTCGTTGTTGCGCGAAACATCCAGATTCGCTAGATCTCCAGTGAAGAGAAAATTGCTCGTCTCCACAGTTGAGCTGAGAAGCAAGGGACGCGTCCCCCACAGAAGCACTACGAGTTCGGATAAGTGGCGGGTGTCTTCAAAGAAAAGTCCCTGCTCGCCCATGCCGGTAGTTTGCACGTCCCCGAGACGATCGAAGACCAGGAAAGTCCTGCCGTATTTAAGAACGCGCGCGCGATCATCGATTGGCGACTGTGAAGTCGCTATGTAGTAGTGTTGGGTACCAGATCTGTCCAACTCATAACTCCATCGTCAAGAGTGATTGTAGTTGGCTCTTTTTGAACCAGTTTCTTGTAAATAGCCAAATACTCTGCCGCCATTCGCTCATCGGAAAAATGTCGCTCGAAATGCTTACGGCAGGCCCGGCGGTCGATTTGTTCCAGGTTCGCCAACGCATCTACGGCGCCGTTCACGTCGTCGATGATAAAACCTGTTACTCCGTCCTCTAGAACCTCTGGCACCGATCCACGACGGTAAGCGATGACAGGCGTCCCGCAGGCCAGCGCTTCGATCATCACTATCCCAAATGGCTCTGGCCACTGGATGGGAAAGAGGAAGGCGGCGGCGTTTCCGAGAAAATCATTCTTCTCGTCGTGCCCAATCTCGCCGATGAAATCGACTCGTCCTTTCTTCAGCAGCGGCTTAATCTTATTCTCAAAGTACTCCTTATCCGCTTGGTCCACCTTCGCCGCAATTTTCAACTGCATCCCGGCGCGGCAGGCAATCTCGATAGCCTCATCCAACCCCTTCTCCGGCGAGGCTCGCCCGAGAAACGCCAAATAATTTCCGTCTCCGTTCTTGCGCTTGAGCAATCGGCGAGGCATTCCGTGGAGCACCGTACCCTGCCAGTTCGCCCATGGCACGGGAGTCCTCTG
>Ga0182024_10005183_pt1 | contig 29378 bp, 17 predicted proteins | sample P32metaG_FD_120480 | JGI IMG/M metagenome (GOLD analysis project Ga0182024, IMG submission 120480) | Permafrost microbial communities from Stordalen Mire, Sweden - P3-2 metaG (Illumina Assembly) | ecosystem: Environmental > Terrestrial > Soil > Wetlands > Permafrost | place: Sweden: Stordalen...
ACCCAGACCGGGGGCATGCAGCCCCGCATCAGCCCCACGGCCGACTCCGTCCTGTTCACCCTCGTCAACCCGAAAACCAACAAGCGGGAAATATATAAGATGTCCGATCACGGCGGCGCCGCCATCAACCTCACCGCCAACCCCGAGTTCGAAAACTTCGACCCCACCTGGTCCGCCGACGGCGGCAAAATTGCCTTCGTGTCCGACCGCGACGTGGACTCAGACGGCCACCACAACTTCGACATCAATATCCTGGAACTAGCCCACCCCGACAAACCCAAACGCGTCACGACGAACGGAAGCTGGGACGACAGCCCCGCTTGGTCCCCCGACGGGAAATATCTGTACTTCAGAAGCAACCGAGGTGGCACATGGGGCATTTGGCGGGTCGCAGTAAAGTAATCGCCACTTCGATCTCGCGTGTTCCTGCCTCGGCTAGAAACGCTGAGAATTGTTGTGCTTTCCGGCACAAGATATGGCAACATGGGTGTCCACTTCGATCAACCAGTCCAATAGTGCGACGGCCAACGATGGAAGGGACAGGATTTGCAATCAAATCACCCATCGGCTGTCCATTTCGGGGAAAAGCAAATGAATTGGCTTCGCTTGCTCGGAACGAAATTTGTGCGCTGCAATCGTCCACGCACCAGCACGTGGCAGCCCGTTGAGATGCTGGAATCTCGCATGCTTCTCAGCGTGTCGTTTCCCCCGCCACTGGGCTATGCGGGGATCAACGCGTTCAGAGTCGCGGTAGCGGATCTCAACGGCGACGGCAAGCCTGACATGGTCGTCATTGGCAACAGCGACACCAACGCGTTGGAAGCAGCGATCTACGTGAACAAGGGCAATCGCACGTTCGGAACTCCGATCATTCTGCCGTTTCCTGGCAAAAGCATAGACGCGGTCGCCATCGGCGATTTCAACGGCGATGGCGTGCCCGACATCGCCGTCGCGAGCTTCGAGGATGCCGCCGTTTACGTTTACCTGGGCGCGGGCGTTAACGTGGGCGGCGCCGTTCCTTCCTATTTGCCGCCAGTGGCGACAACCTACGGCACGCCCTTCACCGGCGGCGACGGACTCGTCACGATGCAGACCGGGCATTTTGGTGGGAGCAGCGCCGGACTGGTCGTCACCGATTCGACCGACGCCAAGACGCTCGTATTGGTAGGCTTCAGCGGCGGCCATTTTGGAACGGTGCTGCCGATCAAGGACAACAACGGCCAGTTCGTGACCCGGCTCGGTGTTGTGGCCGATTTCAATGGCGACGGTATCTCCGACATCGCCTACTCCGGTGGGCTCGGAGTTGACGTTCAGTTCGGTACCAGCGGCGGCGCATTCCTGACGGGTGTCAACACCTACGCGATCCCCGGCGGCACTCCGGCCGTGATGACGGCCGGCGTCCTGACCAGCAGCGGCAAGCCGGACCTCATTGTCGGCGGCAGTGCTACCACGGGTACGCCTGAAACGGCCGGAATTGTTGATGTTCTGCTCAATAATGGCGGTGGTTCGTTTGCGCCAGCCGTCACCTATTCCCTGGGCTATGAGCCAAACTCGATCGCGCTGGGCGCTTTCGACGGCACTGCCATTGATGTGGCCACCGAGGATCTCGGCGGCAATCTCGATATTTTCACGAACTCCGGCTCCGGCACGTTGTCTCCACCGACGACCTTTCCGCTCGACAGTGGAATCGTCCTTCAGATGGTCGGGGCCGATCTGAACGGCGACGGCAAAGCCGACATTGCCGCCACCGGTGCTGACGGATTCGTCGGCGCCGATCACCAGTCCGACAGCGTGGGCGTCTTCATCGAAGGCGGCAGCAGCACCGGAGGCGGCGGGGGTGCGGGTGGCTCGGGATCAATTACGCCGACCATCTCGGCCAAGCTCCCAGCTTCCGCCATTGGCGGCAGCAAAGTCAAAGATCACTTCACGATCTCGCTCAAAGACACCAGCGGCAGCGCGTTCAAGGGAAAAGAGACCGTCAGACTCTATCTCTCCCCCGATGGCGCTCTGGCCGACGCGACGCAGATCGCCACCGGTTCCAAGGCCGCGAACCTCAAGAACGGCAAGGCGACGACGCTTGCGCTGACCGTCACTTCCATCCCATCATTGACTGCCGGCGCCTACACGCTGCTGGCCGTCGCCACCGATCCCTCCGGCAATTCGACCACGTCCACCGGCCAGTCGATCACCGTCGCGCCGCCGTTCGTGAAGACGACCGTCAGCGCACTCCGGTCGCTGTCATCCAAGGTGATTCCTGGCAAAAAAACATCGCTCTCCTTCACGCTCACCAACACCGGCAACACCACCGCCACCGGCACCGCGTCGCTTGTTATCGACTTTTCCACCGACCCAGGGGGCTCCAACGCGATTTCAATCGCGACGGTCCCGGTGAAGATCAAGCTGAAAGCCAATTCCCACGCGACGTTCAAGGCATCTTTCCCCATCCCCTTGGGCATCTCCCCCGGCGCGCAGTATTTGGTCGGATTGCTCGACGTCGCCGTCCTGGGCGACTCCACCGCAACCGATGGCCGCGCCGTGTCAGCCGCGACGTTGACCGTGAGTTGAATAGAGCCAGAAGCACACACGATGAACCGCGGCGAGCCATCGCCAATGGAAGCCGGAATGACAGCCCCGCGTGGTCGCCGGATGGAAAATACCTCTACTTCCGCATCGCGCCTTATTTCGACAACTTTGATCAAGGGTAACCAAGTCAGTTCCCGAGGAAAATTGGCAACAAAATAGCGAAGAAAAATCATCAAGGTGAATTCTTGCCCCGTCAAATCGGAGTGACGGGATTCGAACTCTTGGCCTCATCTTCGGCGCCGGGGCCTATCGATCGGAAATGTCGATCCAAGTCGCGCTTTGTGCTGGAAGATCGATCGGCACTTCGATGTTGAATTTGCGATCAATCTGAAGAGTCTTCGGCGCGCCATCGTGAATGCGAACGACAGCCTTGTCGGTCAGCCCGGTGTAGTAAATCGGCAGCGTCAACTCGCGATGCACCGGCTCGCTCAGCGGGTTGTAAACCATAGCAAAGCCTTTCCTCGGCAACGCCGGATTTACGTGCAGGATGCAATCGATGTCGCGCCCGTCGGCTCGGCGGACGTGGATGATGTCTGAATCGAGAATCGCTCGGCGGCTCTTATAGAAATCGACCCACTTCTTCACGAGTTGGCGGGTTTCCTCGGCGTCGTACAGTCGCGGGCCGCGATAACACGCCTGGACTCCGGCGCCGAATAGATTCGCGAAGTGCGCTTCGTACGCATCCAGATGCTCATGCAGCGGCTCGATCGTCGCGGCAGCGCCGCCGCCGTGATATTGTGTCAGCGGAACAAACATCCATCCCATGCTCGGCGTTTTCTCCCACGTTCCATCGTAGATATTCTGGCGGGCGTGAATGATCTGCTGATCGCGCGGCAGCGACCAGTTCGTCTCGCGGTAGCCCATGCCGGTTTTGCTGGAGCCGTTGAGGAAATAGAAATCGGGAACATTCAAGTAGACGCCACGGCTACGGGACCAGGCGTAAAAGTCGGTGATGGTTTTCCACTGCGTCCACTGAGAATCGTTGAGACCACGATGGCCGGGGTGATTCGTGGCGGCACACACGTCGCCGGGATAGGAGCCGTCGTGCTCGATCGCGTTCAGGCCGGTGGCTTCGGTGAAGGCATACAGTTTTTTGAAATACGCTTGACCCCATTCGCTGCCGAGACAGGGAGACCTGTCAAAAATCGCCCCGCCGATTTTATGCGTCATCGGGTTGATCACTTCATTCTCTGGCCCACAATCGCTGCGGCTGGCCAGCAGCGAATAGCCGCCCAGATCTATCCCCTTGCTGTTCGCATACTGCACCAGCTCTTTGATCTGCGCGATGTACGCCGGCTTCTCGTTCTCAATATTGAATCCGCTGCCGAAGCTCATGATGACCATCTCGAACCCGACATCGGCGCACTGATCGATGGCGGCTTTCACCGCCGCCGGCTTCGAGCTGGTCACGTGCATCAGGATCGGATTTTCCATCACCCAGGGCGCGAGCAATCGATACATCCGCCGAACGGCCAGGCCGTTTCGCTCGCGATCGGTGCCGTCAAACGCGAGCTCAAATGTGCGGAACGAATCGAGATGCTCCTTCGGCGCGACGATCACATCCGGCCCGATCGGCGGCGTCGATTCCAGCAGGCACGGCGTCTTTCGCTCGTAATTCACCTGCGTCTCATACTGCGGATCGGGAACCCATCGCGTCGTCTGGCTGGCCGTCTTCGGGTCCATCCCGTGAAACGAATAATCGTTCGCGGCCAGCAGATTCGGCGGCTCGAAATTCACGCGCTCATCCACGGTCGAATCGTGTTCAACAACCGCCAGAAGTTCGCTGATGAACGAGTTGATCTCGATCGGCTTGTCGCTGCCATTGGTGATCGTGATCCACTTGGCCAGCAGCGGAATGCCGTCGTAAAGCTCATAATGAACCGCGACGCCGACACCCTTGAGTCGCGCGTCATCTGCCGGCGCGGCAAAATTCAGCGTCAGCGAAACCCCCGGCGGCGGCCAGGGCGCATCATTGACTCCGTGTCGTCGCTTCCACGAGAAACGCTCGACCGTCTTTCCGATTTCGAACGACGTGAACATGAACGCGGCCGGATCCCGGGTCATGCGCGCGAGCCATTCGGGTTTCAGATACGCATAGTCGGGCTGGCCAAGCAGGCCGCCGATGTCGAACTTCTTTCCGTCGATCTCGACGACGGCTTCGGGCTTGACGCCGCGAAGGATGGATTCGCCGGTCATCAGGTTGTCGAAGCCGACGGTCGCGGCATTGGGCGCGAGCTTGAATGTTCGTCGGATCAAGCCGTTGTCGAGCGTGATCTCATCTGGCCTTTGGCGGATACTCGCATGCTGCGGTACGGGGCGAATGAGCCAGTCGTCAGTCACTGCTTTTGCAGATACGGCAAAGAGAGTTGTGCACAGCAGCAGGATTGGAAGCGGGCCGGATGTTCGCATGTCGCACTAAGAATGAGTTTCAGAGATCCGGCCAGCGATCATCGATCGGCGTGAATCGACACGCGGCATTTTGATCGATCGCGATCTGGAATTTCGCCCGGCGTGGTCGCTCTTGCAGGGCGTTGCCACAGCCCAGCGGAAATCGCTCGTCGAAGATTACTTCAAGGTGCGCGGCGATTTCACGATCGCCCAGCTGTACATCGTGAATATTCACAACAAGGTTCGTCGGCGTTCCGCCTTGCTCGCAAAACTCATCGAGTGGAAGTTCACTGCCGCGGGCTGAAAGCTCGGCAACCAGCGAGCGTTCAAAACCCGCGGCAGTGAAAATCGTATCGTTCAGCTTCATCTACTCCTTCTTGGAATCGGGATCGACCTGCAGATCCTTGGTGTCGCGAATCCAGATGTTGCGGAAGCTGATCGGCGAGCTCTTGTCGCCGTGGGCCTGGAGCTTGACGGGGGCATCTTGGAACTTCTTGTGATAGCCCGGCTTGCCGACGTAAACGGTTTCGCCCTTCAGTTCGAAGTGGTTGTCAACGAGGACGCCGTTGAAGAAAACCGTCGCATACGCGGGGGATTCCAGCGACCCGTCTTCTTTGAAGCGCGGGGCGGTCCACACAACGTCGTAGGACTGCCACTCGCCCGGCTTACGGCACGGATTGACCTGCGGAACCGACTGCTTGTACAGGCTGCCGGCCATGCCGTTCACGTAGGTCTTGTTGTTGTAGTTGTCAAGGACTTGAAGCTCGTAACCGGCATCGCCGCCGCCGGTACTGGCCAGGAACACGCCGCTGTTTCCGCGAGCCTGGCTGGTTCCTTCAATGTCAGTGGGGATGCGATATTCGACGTGGAGCTGGTAATCCTTGAAGCGGCGTTTGGTTTCGATGTTGCCGCCTTTCTTATTAACCTCCATGATCCCGTCCTTGACGGTCCACGTCGCCGGCTTCTGGCTTCCGGCGACAACCCACTCATCCAGATTCTTCCCATCGAACAGCACGATGGCATCGGAAGGCGCGCTGGCCGTCGCAGGATCGCCCGGCGTCACCACCGGGGGCTCGGGCTTCCAGAATTCGGTGTCCTCGGGCTTCGCCCGCTTCGGCCTGTCCTGCGCCATGAGCGTCGAAGCCGAACTTGCCAGAACCAGTGAAAACAGCCCAAGCCGCACGAACTTGTTGCGCGTTGATTGCATGAGATTACCTTTTGTTCCCAAAGTGACGCCGCGGAAACTCTTCCGCTACTGGCTCATCAAGAAAAACAACGCAACGTCGATGTCGTTGTTCACCGCGATCACCACAACTTCAAAGGCTAGTGGCTCGTCGATTTAAAGCGAGCGGGCCGTGACGAGGCCATCCGCATATTCGATGGCGAGCCGCGCATCTCGTTTTGCCGCGCTGCTTAATGTCTAACGTGATGCTGATGATATCCCTGTCAGATGCGCACGCAAAGCGTCTGAAAATCAGCCCATGATTGGTTTCACCCTTCGCGCCGTCAGGTTTTCTCCACGACGGCTGCCGGCTCGGCGGACTGGTTCATCGCAACCTCTATCGCAACGCTCGATGAATCGTGCGGCGCGGGTCGCGTTGGGATCGGGATTCTCGGCGGAAAAAATCGGTCGCGGAACGCGAGAACCGGCATCTCGACAAGCTTCGACATCGCCGCCCCGGCCAGGATCGTTAGCGCCAGATACGTGCCCATCGAGAGCGCCCAATTGACCGAAATCGGATGCTTTGGCAGATACGGCATGATCCACTTGTGTTCCGGAATCAGCCCCAGATCGGCTTGCCAGAGATAGATCGAGTAGCTGAAGACGCCGATCCACGCGAGTGCTCGCGCGGGCAGGCTGAAGATGATTTTGCCGAGCGGCCCGTCGCCGGGGGCGGTGTAGACGCAGGCCAGCACGATGCAGCCGTAGCCGACGTAGAGCATCGTGAAGCCGATCGTCCATACCCAGCGGTGATCGCCGATTTCGAAGAAGCCCATGGGCAGCACCAGCGCAAGGCCGACGATCAGCAGCAGCCACTTGTGATGACCAACGCGGCCGAGCATCGCGGGTTTCATGTGATAGAGATAGGCCAGCAGCACGCCGAAGAATAAGCCGTCGATGCGAAGATGCGTCGGGTATTGATACGTGCCGAGAACGAACGGCCCGTGCCAATTGGTAATGAAGCGCGTCGCGGTGCAGGCGATAATGATCGCGACCGCGGCGACAGGAATCGCCGACAGGGCGCTCACGTTTTTCCAGCCGCGCGTTAGCAGGATGAGAAAGATCGGCAGCGCCAGGTAGAAGTGTTCTTCGACAGCGAGCGACCAGGTATGCCCGCGGAGCGACCACATTTGCCCATGATACGTGTCGAAATAATTTTGCAGATGGATGAGGTTTGGCAACAGCGTCACGAGCGCATTGCGAATCGAGCTCCCCGCGTAAAGCAGCTCGACAAACAGCACCGCGATCAGCAAAAAGTAGGGCGGCCAGATCTTCAATCCGCGGCGGATGAAGAAACGCTTTATATCCAGCTTGCCGGTTTTCAGGATCTCCTTGAACAGCAATCCACCGATGAGGAATCCGCTGAGAACGAAGAACATGTCGACGCCGGTCCACCCGAGCTTCCAGCAGAAGCGCATTGGGTATTGGAGGAAGCCGGCCTTCGACCACGGAACCAGGGCATGGCGCAGCAGCACCATGATGATTGCCACGCCGCGAAGGACATCGAGCTGGATCATGCGGACGCCGGTATGCGGCGGCGCGGGCATACGGTGCGAAGACGTCACTCAATAACTCCGGTGAACAAACTCGTTGCGGATTACAAACGTCGGGTGATCGCAATGCAAACGGTCAAAAGCGACCCCCGCATTCTGGGCCACTTCAGCGAATCGCGTCGACTCGGCATTGCGGGGTGGCCGCGCGACCCATAATATCGCACTCCAGAAGCTCTCAGCGAAACCGACAAAACAGGCGTGAATCTATAGCACCGCCGGCCGGCTTCGCGGGATGCATTTTTTTGGTCCGATCGACCAGGCAAAGGAGTGCCTGTGCCGGGTGAAACCGAACTTCACAAGACGCTGAAAAAAGAAGGCTGCCGCTGGCTCTATCGCATGGGCTACCGGTGCATTGCCGCCGAGGTTCGGCTCCTGCCGCTGGGCATCATCGACGCCGTCGGCACCGGGATGTTTCGGCCATATCACAATTACCTGTGCATCCCGCGCGAGCTGCCGCAGGTCTGCTTCATCGAGTGCAAAGCCAGCCGGGCGGATTTCCTGCGCGATCACAGCAACGACGGGCAACTGATGCTCAGCCTGATGGAGCGCAACGGCAATCGTAAATCCAAGCGAAAGCGCAAACGCCCGCTGCGGCAATCGGTCGGCCTGGGCAAATTCGCATCGTGCCTCATGCAGCCAATGGCGAATCTGCACTACGTGCTCGCGCCGCAGGGAATGCTCCAGCGCAAAGATCTCCCGCCGCGCTGGGGATTGCTCAGCTACGGAGAAGCCGGCGTAACCGTCGTCGTCCGCTCCGACTGGCAGGAAGTCTCCCGACCCGAATACGTCGAAAGCGCCATCGCAAGAACCCTCACCGGCGACATCTACCGAGCTGATGATCGCGCGATAAACTCAGTGAATCGAGAGATCTTCGCACAGCAGCAGATTCTGGCCGAGCGAATCCGCTCGATCCGATCGCAGGCCGTCCTTGCCCCCGCACCTAGCCTACCGGGCTTGCCGACCCCTTTACGGCATTAATGGGACGCGATTTTTGACATAAGTTTTGATTGAGATCCTTTTCATCTCGCTATTTCTTCGCATCTGCCATCCACGTCCATTCAGTGACGCTGCTGGGCGGCAGGGGGCTGACGCCGAGTTGGCGAAGCATGTTCAGGCACTCGGCGCGGTGGTGCATGGCGTGCGTGACGACCTGCATGAGGATGGAGCCGCGCGTGAACTGAAATGTCTTTCCGTCGCGCGTGCGCGAAGCGAGTCCGTCGAGCGGCAGCCGATGTGCTTCGGCCGCGAATTCCGCTGAGCAGGTTTCCAGAAGCGCCAGCAAATCCTGAGGTGTTCGGCGTTGGCCATCTTGATCGAGGCGCGTGCCGGGATCCTGGGTGGCCAGCGTTCGCGTCCAAGTCCGCATCGCGCCCAGGATGTGGGTCGTGGTGTTGTGCAATGAGCCTGGGCCGATGTCGAAGCGCTGATGGAATTGCTCGTCACTCAGCTTCGCACACGCCTCGAGAATCTGCCGCGTGGCCCACTCATTGTGAGCCAGAAGAATCGTCAGGGGATCGCTTTGGAGCATGTGCGAATTGTAGGCGAATTTCCACAAATTCGCCGCCGTGAGTTCAATAGTTTCCGGATAGAGCTTACGATGCGAATCATGACGAACGCGCGACGTCCGTGGCAGGAGGAACTGGCGATCATCGATCGGACGATGAAGGCCATCTCCGGCGTCACGGACCCTCAGGAGCTGGTTGCCGTTTATTGGGGCGGCATCGGCGAGCTGGTGCCGGGGGACGATTATGTGTCGCTCTCGCGGCGGAATGTGGAGCCGCCGTTCTATCTGATCACGCGCTCGTCGCGGTTCACCGAGCATCACAACCCGTGGACGCATCGCGAACTTCTTCCGCGACTGTCCGGCGGGATTCTCGGGGAGATCGTTTACGCGAATCAGCCGATCATTATTGACGATCTGTCGGCACGCCTGAAGGAGGACGACCCCGCGTGGTTTTATCTGCAGGGATTTGATTCGCTGATCGCGCTTCCACAATACGACTGCGGCGAGGGATTGAACGTCACCGTCATGCTGATGCCGCCGGGCATGGAGATGGACCGCGCGATCATCCCGACGATGCACTGGCATGCCGGATTATTTGGACGCGGAACGACGAATTTGGTGCTGCGGAACCAGCTTGCTTCGGCTCTGGCGACCCTCGACCGGGAGTTGCAGGTCGTCGGCAACATCCAGCGATCACTCTTGCCGCAGAAGCTTCCGGCCATCCCGGGATTCGAACTGGCGGCCGATTACGTGACCAGCGCCCAGGCCGGTGGTGATTACTACGATTTCTTCCCGCTGGATGACGGCGCGTGGGGCGTGTTCATCGCCGATGTCTCGGGTCATGGCACGCCCGCGGCGGTGCTGATGGCGATTACGCACGCGCTGGCCCATTCGCAGCCCGGCTCGCACACACCGCCCGACCAGCTCCTGAACTATCTCAACCGGCAGTTGGCGCGCTCCTATACCCGCGGCGGAAATTTCGTGACGGCGTTTTATGCGGTGCTCGATCCATCGAGCCGCACTTTGACCTATGCGCGGGCCGGCCATAATCCGCCGCGGCTCGTCCGTGGTGATCGCGTTATGTCGCTCGACGAAACGGGTGCGTTGCCGCTGGGAATTTTTGAAGACCAAACCTATCACGAGTCAACCGTGCCGTTGGAGAGCGGCGACCTGCTGCTGCTGTACACCGATGGCATCACCGAAGCCAAAGCGCCGCTGAAGGGCAACAGTACGCACGAATTGTTCGGCGTCGAACGACTCGACAGTCTGCTCGTCGACTGCGCAGCAAACGAAGCGCAATGCTGCATCGACCGTGTCCGAAAAGAAGTGGCGGCCTTTTGCGAAAACCAGCCGCCGACCGATGACCAGACGCTGATCGCGATCCGCTGCCTGTGAATCCGGTGAATCAACTCATCGGCACCGATCTTCGCCAAGCCGTCCATGGCCGCTCCGTTTCAGGCCTGTCATCGGACCATGCTGATATTTGACCACTACGCCAAATGTTTAGGCAGATCCGATGGAGAGTCGGACTGTTCGCGGAGGCTGCCTGATGTATTTCTGGGTACAATGCGCGCAGCACCAGGGAAAAAGGGCATGACCAGAACGGATCGCAAAACGCTTGCATTAGGCCGCGTTCATCTTTCCGAGCCAGCGTGATAGGATGGGGCCGCGCAATGATCCGGTGGGGAATCGTCTTGTAAGAACTGTTCGCGTACGCGGAATGGTAGCGGACCATGCCTCTCACACTGGCAGCCCGAATCGGCACCGATACGCTTGGCAAGCTTGAGCAAGCCGCGCGGCGCCGATATGCCGAGGCGCGTCGGCTAGTCGCGGATGAGCCATTGGGCGCTATTTACCTCTTTGGCTACACCGTTGAGATGCGCCTGAAGGCTGCATATTTCAGAACAATAAGACTGGTTCCGGCATCCCCGCTGGGGCTTGGCCGCGGTGTTGCCGAAGCGCGAATCCGCAGCTTGCTCGGCATCCGAGGAGCGGTAGGACATAACCTCTATGGGTGGGCAAGACTGCTGGAAACCGCTCGGGCAACGACACCGGGGGCAACGGCCTTGACCGTCAGGTTGGCCAAGGAAATGTATACGCATGTTCAGAATGTCGAGGCATGCTGGACAGAAGTGCTTCGCTACCGCGCCAACAAGCCCTATGATGAGGAGATGCAAGTCGTGCAATCCGGAGCGAGTTGGTTCAAGGTCAATGCCCGTCGATTGTGGAGTTAGCCATGCCAACCACGGCCAGAACAAAGAATGTTGCCCAACGGGCGCAAGCTTTGGTCAGCGACTTGGTCGCCACGCTTCGAAGGTCAGGGGCATCGCAGAGCGAGCCGTTGGTCATGGAGAGCCAGGTTGGGCAGACAAAGAGCATCCATGTGGTGGTGATCTGGGACGCTTGGCAGAAACTGTCGCCGATTGAGCGTTCCAAGATCATTCTGGACGCGTATGTGAAGGCGAAGCGACTGCATGGCGCGACTATCACCGTGGCCATGGGGTTGACGAGCGAGGCTGCGTTGAGGATGGGTTTCCTTCCATACAGCATAATCACAACCAGGCGTCAAGGAGATAAGGTCTCGCTTGACGAGCTGGCGAAAATGATGCCCGGCGCGGGCGGTGTATTGCTGAAAGTCGGCTCGACAACGCAATTGCGATTTGCAACGCTGGAACAGGCAGAGGACGCCTACCGGTACCTTTCGCAGAAGGTTCCCGGCCCATATTGGGCCATAGTTCAGGAGCAGACCGCCGGAGAATGAATTGTTCGGGAGGGCCCGCGATGTTGATGACTAACGCTGAACTTGAAGTGTTTCTGCTGGACGTCGTCCGCCGTGTCGCCGGGAAGTCGCGTGTCGCGGACATGGATCTCAAGGGCAGCACGGAACTGATGGCGGACATTCGCCAGCAGAACGCAAGCTTGTTCGCTGTCCTCCAAGACTTCCTCATCGCCTACGTCAACTGGTACTACTTCCACTACGAGCTTGAACAGTTGGGCTTGGGCGGGGAATGTCGACCAGGAAACTCAGGAACAGCTGCAAAAGCGCATCGCCAAGCGTGACCAGACGCGCGCCGCGCTGCTTCAGGCTCTACAAGGACTGTGAACCGGGGACGCTTAGACGCAAGTGATTTAATCTACGCCGACGCCGAAGCGGGCTGCTCCAGGAGCGCCGTATTGATTGCGATCATCATAAATCCGCGCGCGCGGCGCTCATGTCGGTCCCAAGCTGGCTTCCAGATTGGCAAGCCCTTCCTGGCCGAAGGCTTTGCACAAAGCTTGTTCGTCCGCGAGATTTTCTTCCGCCTGCTGAAAGGCGACGACGCATCGCAGCGACATCTCGTTCCATTGCGCGTGCGAGACGTTTGTCACCACGGTCGGGGGATCACCCACGTCGGCGGCACGTGGCTGGCCAGCGCCTTATCGCCACCGTGTTCGTCGGTCTCAATCACTTTTGGCGATGGAAGTCAGCGGCAGATGAGCCTCGTGCTGCACGCCTTCCTGCTGGAAAACGATCTCCTGACTGTCCTTGGAGACCACCTCGCCCTCACCGGCGCGCCCATTTTTCAGAACGATGATTATTGCCCACGTGTTTGCGCTGAGGGTAACCGACAGCGCCACCGCGGCGCAAAAACCACCCATCCAAGTATGTTTCATATGAATCCCCATTTATTGTGACTGAACCCATCCAGTTTACACCGAGTCGAAAACGGCGGCAATACGTGTCACGCGAGCGCCGGTGACCGGGCCGAACGGTCTACCAAGACCAGACCGTGGATTCATGGCACGGTCAATGAAAAGAGACCGGCGACGTGCTTACAGCCGTGTTATTCGCAAGATTCGAATCGTTGAATACATCATTAGGATCGACCACCGCGACTATGAATTGGTTGCCCGAAGGACTGCCGAGCGCCACCGGCACACTCAGATGCAGTTTCGTGGTAGCCCGGGCCTTGAGATTGATATGCTTTGTCAGCGTCGCGACCTGGAAGGGGCTCGAGCCGTCGCTGTTTGTCGAGAGCTCGAAGAGCGTCGCGAGTGTTCCCGCGGCGGTTTCGTTTCCGTGGTTGGACACGTTGAGCGTGACATTCATTTTGCTGCCCAGGTGGACCACGGACGGCACAGATGTAATCGCATCGCTGAGATCGATATTCGGCGGCGAGACATCAACCTTTGCCGTCGAAGCGCCCACGATGGTCTGCGTCGGCGTGATTACGTTAGCCAGCAGAAAGAATTCCCCGCTTAGCGTCTGCGGAAACTTTGCAACCTTGATGAAAACGGTTCTGTTGGTCCCGGCCGGGATGCTCAAACTGGAAGTCACCCCACTGAGCTGAGCATCGGCGCTGCTGTAGGTTCCATCCGGCGACGCGTAAAGCGTGACTGTCGTGCGTCCGCTGAATTTGCCCGTGCCATCGTTGGCGATGTTGATCTTGATGCGATCATTGACCTTCGCCCCGGCGATGGCCGAAGCGGGTATGGGGCCCGGCACCGTCACCAGCAGCGCCGGCGTCCCGCTGAGAAGAGCGCGCGATTCCAGCGATTCGATCGTTGCCCGTTGCGGTGCGGAATTCTGTTTTTGTGTACGCCGACCAAATGTACCCATCGATTCTCCTGAACAGTTATGCCGCGAGGCTGACCAGACCGTTGCGTATTTTTACAGATCATGGCTTTCCGAACAACTCAGTGGCCGTTCTTTGAAATGCCGGATTGATCTCTTTCCCATCGGCGTTGGCGTAACCGGCGTGCTGGACCATGTAGATGAAGATCAAGCCGCGGGCCGGGTCGATCTGCATGTTGGTGCTGTAAGCCCCGCCATGACCGAACGAGCCGCCGCTGCCGGGTTGGGGTTCGCCGTGGAGCTTGCGGGAGGTTTGCAGGCCGTAACCGTAGCCACTTTCATTCTTGCCGTTGCTTTGGAGGTCTCCGTCCTGGGTCGAGGTCATCTCCTGAACGGCAACGGGGGAGAGATATCGCTTGCTTTCGAACTGCCCGCCGTTGAGCAGCATCTGGCAGAAACGACCTACGTCAGCAGCGGTCGAAAACAAACCGCCGGCGGGCATGGGATAGCGATGCTCGCGGTCATCGAGCGGATAGCGAAGCTGCATGACTGTCGTCTCTTCGAGGCCGGTTTTGTCCTTGTTCGGCTTGTACGATTTTGCCAGCCGGGCGATCTGCTCCTGATTCGGCCAGAACGTCGTGTCCTTCATTCCGAGCGGCTTGAAGAGTCGCTCGTTCATGAACGTTTCATACGGCATTTCGCTGACGACCTCGACGATTCGCCCGGCGGTATTGATGCCGGCGTTGGCGTACTGATATTTGGAGTCCGGCTGAAAAACCAGCGACGATTTCGTGTAGCTCTTCACCGCCTCCGCCAGCGGCAGCGCGTCCAGCGTCGGTTTTTCCGCAGCTGACGAAAACGGCAGCCCGCTCGTGTGCGTCAGGATATTCTTCACGGTGATCGGATGAACCACCGGCTTGAGCACGGGCTTGCCGTCCACCTGCTCGGCCACCATCGTCAGTGCTTTGAACTCCGGCAGGTATTTCTCAACCGGATCGTCAACGTTCACTTTCCCCTCGTCGACAAGCATCATCAGCGCCGCCGCGGTCATCGCCTTGGACTGCGAGGCGATCCAGAAAACATTGTCGGGCTGCATATGCTTGCCGGCGGCGATATCCGCGTACCCAACCGTTTCCACGTCAAGCACTTTGTCCTTATTCGCCACCAGCAAAACCGCGCCCGCCAGCGTGTGATGATCGACGAACGGCTGTAGCCTGGCAGCGATCGGCCCCCCATTACTCGTAAGCTGACCGAAACAAGTGGCGGAGACAGAAACGACGATGGACAGCAGTAAGCAATCTATAAAACGGCGGTGAGGTCGATTCATGCTCAACATTACCGCGGGAGTTGCAGGCCGTTCATCCACGCAGATGACTTGGCCCGGAGGGCAACCCGCACAGCATCCGGCTACGTCATCATCATGCCTCTTGCGGCACGGTCTCGTCGACACCGGAATCCGGCTGATTGTCGCGAAGAATTCGGGCGCTGCGATCGGAATACGCCGCGGACGCATCGACGTCCCCCAGGGCTTTTAAGCAGCGGCCCAGATCGTTCAGCCGGCTGCACAGGAGCACGTGGTTCGGGCCCAACGCACGCTCGACGATGTCGAGCGCTCGCTGGAAGTATTGTCGTGCAAGTTCGAAGTCCGCTTGCTCATAGTGCAGCGAGCCCAGGTTGGCGATGCTGCGGGCGACGTCCGAATGATCGGGGCCAAGGCTGCTTTGTCCGATCACGACCGCGCGCTCCAGTTCGGCGCGGGCGGCGTCCGGCTGGCCTTTCAGGCGAAGGGCGATTCCGAGATTGGTTCGCATCGTCGCGATGATCGGATGGTGCGGACCAACCGCGGCCTCGGCGGCGGCTATCGCCTGCGTGAAGTATTCGATCGCCCGGTCCGCGTCACCCATATTGGCCAGCGCGAAAGCGATGTTGTTGGTAATGCTGGCGACTTTGGAATGTTCCGGGCCGTAGTTGTTGCGGCAGATCTCCAGCGCCCATTCGAATTGCTGCAGAGCGCTGCGGAAGTCGCCGGTCTGATGCAGCAGCGTTCCGTAGTTATTGGCAACTTCCGCCACATGCCAGTGTGTGTCTCCGTACTGCGCCTGGTCCAGCTTCAAGGCTGATTCGAAATGCTCGCGGGCAACCGTGAAGTTGCCAAGCCGCGTGAGAACGCGACCGAGATTGTTGATGATCGCGGATCGACGAACGCTTTCCGGGCCGTGCGCCTCGTCGCTGAGCGCCAGGGCGCTCTCGAGGGTTTGCCGCGCCTGTTCATAGTGCCCGATCTGATTCAGGTATTCGCCAACATTGTTGAGCAGTTTTGCGTTGACGGCCGGATCGATCGACGCGTTTCTTGCATGTTCGGAAGCGGCCAGCGCATGAGGAAGGGCCTGTGCGCATTCGCTCCAGGAAGCCGGCGAATCCTCGTTAAAACTGAAAGCCTTGGCCATCATCCCCAGCGCCAAGCGGCACCATCTTCCGCGCTCGCCATCATGAAGCCGATCGCGCGTCAGTGCCGCGATAAGCCGATGCACCGAGATCGCGTTCTCGCTGGCGCTGATGAGCGAAAACTGATGCAATCGGTTGACGGCCTCGTCAAGGCTCGACAGATACGCCAGCCGATATGAGAGCGGGTCGGGTAGTGTCGCGGCGCCGCGCATGAGCATCGACCGTCTGATCTCGGCAGGAGCAAGGTAGCCAAGCACGTTCAGAAAGTCGGCCAGTTCGACGTCCACCGCCTCCAGCTCGCGGCATGCCAGTTCCCAGGTCATCGCGACGCAATCCGGGTATTCGCCGGCGGGTCGCCCGGATCGAAGCAACTCGGCCCAATGGTCCTCAAACCGCTTTAAATAATCGGCGAACGTAATGCCCGCTGAAGCAATCACCGCGCCGGCCTGCTCCAGCGCCAGGGGCAAATCTTCAAGGGCTTTGCAGAGCGTGAACGCCGACGGTTCGAACGACCGGGCGCTTCGCCGAGTCAGGAACTCGACCGCATCGGCACGCTCCAGAACGCGCAGGCAGAATGATTTTCCGAGCGACTCCCACTGATCCTTGCGGCTCGTAATCAGTACGTGGCCGCCGGATTCAGGGATGTAGGGTTTGATTGCTTCGGCGCTGGGCGCATCGTCGAAAATCAGAAGCCAGTCGGTGCGCTGTTGCAGTGCTTCGCGGACAGCGAGTCGAGCATGCTGAACGTCGTTGTCGCCGAGAGAGACCGCGCCAAGGTGCTCGGCCAGCGACAGGAAGAAGCTGGCCAGTGTGTTCGGTTCACTGGCGGGAAGCCACCAGATGACCGAGTACTCATCACTGTGACGGCAGGCATATTCGAGCGCCAGCTGGGTCTTGCCAACGCCGCCGGACCCGGAGATGGCATGGATTCGCCCCTTGCCTCCGCCCGCCAGGGCTTTGTGCAGCGATTCCAGAATGTGCTGTCGTCCGCAGAAATTTGGATTTCTGGGTTGAGGAAGGTAGTGAACCGAAGCCGTCGCCGCTGGCATCTGCCGTCCCCGGGTGGGCATATATGTTACTCCTGTGTGTGACGCACAGTATATCAGATGCATCACCGGCAGAAACATTCAGAGCGCCCCCGACAGAATTGCGGCAATCAATCGACGACCCACGACCCTTAACCGTGCTTCTCTGGTCGCCGCTGGCGTCGCAGCAGACAAATACCGGCCAGGCCTAGCATCACTGAACTCGGCTCCGGCACGGTTGACATCGCCGGGATCTCGGCAGGTTCGATCGTCGCGCCCAGCGACGTTCCATAATTCGGCTTCAGCAGCGCGAAATCGGCGAAGTTGACTGAGCCGTCGTAGTTGAAGTCCCCCTCGTCCCAGGTCGCGCCGCTGCTTTGCGTGAAGTGTTGTGTCATTCGCATGAAGTCGGTGAAACCGACGGAGCCGGTCAGACCCGTGTCCCCGTAGAGCGTGTACTTGAGCTCAATCGTGTCGGCGGGCAGTCCAGGCACCAAGCCGTCAGCCGAATCGACATAAGCGATGGCGGTGGTTTGGAGCGGGTTGGCGGCGGCGGTGCTGGAAATGATCCCGCTGCCGTCCCATTTGCCGTTGTCGTATCCGCTGGCGAGATAGCCCACGATCGTGGAGAGCGGATCGAAGCCGGGGGCGTAGTGGATCATGAGAGCGTTGTTCGCCAGATCGAGCTTGCCGCCAGGGGCAATGGCAAGACTGTTCGTGCTGTCGACCACCGGCATGGCGTTGTGCGCCACCGCCAACGTCCCGGTTGCATTCACGCTGATCGCCGATTGGCTGAACGAGCTGACGGTGACACTCGCGGCCGCGCCGGTCGCGTTGCCGACGGACAGTGATCCAGTGCCGCTAAGGGTCCCAAGATTGCTCGTTCCAGAGACATGCGACAGCGATCCGTTGTTGACGGTCGCGGCGGCGGTGGCGCTGTTGCCGTTGACGGTCACAGTGTCGCCGGCGTTGACTTGCAACGTGCCCCAGCCGAATTGCCCAACCGACCCGGCGACGCTCAGTTGATGGCTTACGCCGCCCTGGAACGTCAGCGTCGCACCCGACGTGTTCCATGTTCCGGTCTGCGTGCTGTTGTTGATGAAGTTTCCGCTGACAAGGTATTGATCGCCGGCGGAGGCGCTAATTGATCCGGTGCTCCCGATCACCAAATCGGTGAAGACGTTGGTGGACGGATCGGTGATCAACGTGCCATTGTTGGTGAACCCGCCGGCCCAGACGGTGTTTCCGCTGATCGTCTTCACTGTACCGCCGGCGTTGTTGGTGACCGGGCCGTTGAACAGGGCGGTCGAATACTCAACACTTAACGTCGCGCCGGACGTGTTGGTGATAGCGCCGTTGACGGTGGCGGTGCCGCCGGTGAACGTGATTTGGCTGTTGTTGGTGAGCCCACCCGCGCGAAGCACGCCGTATCCGCTGATGGAGCCGGCGTTGGTGAGCGCGATGTTGTTGGTGTTCACCGTTCCGCCGGTAAGGCTGATCAAGCCGGCGTTGGTGCCAAGGCCCTGAGATAGGTCGAGCTCATTTCCCGTGCTCGCGGTGATTAAGCCGCCGGCGCTGTTGGTCACCGTGCCATTCAGCGTTAAGTGTCCCCCAAGCGGCGCGATCATTCCGGTGCTGGCGATGGTGATGTTGTTGGTGATCTGCCCGAACCCCTCAATGTTCAGCGCGTTGCTAATCGCGCCGCCGGTGATGTTGGCGGTGACGCCGTTCGGGGCGATCGTTCCGTTGTTCGTGAACGCCGGCAGATTCAGTGTGCCGTCGGAGAGAGCGATGATTCCGCTATTGGTCAGCGGCACGGTAATCGCGCCCTTTCCAGAGATCACACCACCGACACTGTTGTTGAGCGTGGCGCTTCCGGTAATCGTTGCGCCGTTGAGGTTAATCGTTCCGGAATTGGCCAGGCTTCCGCCGGTGAGCTGCAATTGATTCCCGACCGCCAGGTCGATGTTTCCGGTGTTAGTATTGGAGCCGGTGTTGGAGAGGGTCAGCGGCCCGCCACTTTGGGCCAATTCTGAGGCGTTGGCGAATCCACCTGATCCTCCGATTGTGCCATAACCTGTAATCTCGCCGAACGAGCTGACAATTTGTCCGGAAGCGCCCAGGCCACCGCCGGCGAGCGTGATCTGGCCATTATTGGTGAGCGTTCCCGAAGTGTTGAGTGTCCCACCGCTGAGCGTCACGGTTCCGAGCGGATTGATCATCGTGGCCCCGCCGACTGAGTTGCTCGAGCCGCTATTTAGGGTAAGTGCTCCAACCCCGTTGCCGCCGATGGTTTCGCTGCCGTTGGTGAGCTGAAGTGACTGTCCCGAGTTGAGGGTAAGGGCCGAACCGAACGATGCGCTGGTTCCGCTGGCGGTTGAATCGAGGACAACGCTGGAACTGGTCAGATTCAGAGTGCCGCCGGTCCAGACGAAGTTGGCAGGCGCGTTGTGCGTGTTGACATCGGCGACGCTGATCGTGCCGCCGGTGAAACTGATTGAGCTTCCATTATTGAAGACCCCCAACTCTCCGACGACCGTCAGCACCGTCGCTGGATTGCTGACGTTGAGCGTACCAATCCCACCTGCCGTGGCGGCGCCGCCAACCGTGGCCGACTGGAACGTCGCATTTCCGCCGGAGAGATTATAAATGCCCACAGAGCCCGTGCTGGCCGCGATCAAAAGCTGGCCATACCCGCCAGAATTCGCTCCGCCGGTTTGGGTGAATCTACCTGTGCCTTGGGAGCCGATGGTTTCAGTGCCGCTGATGCTTAGGAAACCGTTGCCTGATAGCGAGTAGCTGCCGACGCTGAGCGGTTGGCTGGCAATCACCAAATTGGTGGGCGTATTGATCCCGCCCGTCTGGATGAAAGTGCCGGCGCCACTGTATGCGATGTTCTCCGAAGGCGCCGTCAGTGAGCCCCCCGAGAGCGTATAGAGACCCGAACCGGTGGATTGGTCGCCGACGGTCAGGAAGTTGGTGATGCTGTGTATCCCAGCCATTTGGGCAAAGGTGCCAACACCCGAGTATCCGACCGAGATTTGGTTTGGTGAAAGCGTCCCGCCGGAGAGTGTGTAGCTCCCCTTGCCGCCTTGCGAATAGCCCACATAGATCCATGTACTGCTGGTATGCGCTCCGCCGGACTGGACAAAGCTGCCCGCACCGTAAAATCCGACGTATTCGCTGCCACTGACTGCCAGTGTGCCAGTGGCGGAAAGCGAGTACAGCCCGCTAGTACCGGTGCCATCGCCATCGTACAAGATACCTATAGTGGCAGTTCCGCCAGTCTGCCTGAAGGTGCCAGATCCGTTAAGGCCGAGGAACGTAACACCAGCTGATAAATTCGCGCCGGTTCCAAGCAAATAAGTGCCCTGACCCGTGGTGTTCTCTCCAAGGACGAGGTCATTTGCAACTGAATTACCTGCCGCGGTCTGGTTGAATGTCCCTATTCCGGTATTGCCGATGGTCTCGAAAACGGCAAAGAGGTTGTCCCCCGCGGTACCCTGGTTCAGTGAAACGCCAACGGTGCTGCTGCCATCCACCGTGAGGGCGGAGATCTCTGTGGGAGACGTGTAATTGCCGTCAAACACAACTGAGAAGGCGCTGGCGGGAGAAAGTGTGATGTTGACCGTATCGCCCGTGCCCGGCACCAGAACCGTGTTCCAATGGTCGGCTGTGTTCCAGTCCTGGCCGCTGGTTCCGGTAAAATTGTCGGTGTTAGCCGCAGAGGCAATCAACGGTGTGGCTGCCGCCACCGCCATCAGCAGCGCTAACGTGCGTCGTATTCGCGCTTGAGGAGACCGCGCTGCTAACATCATTTTGCTCCCTTATCACGGACGCAGGACCGCCTTCGTCGCGACAGTAGACCGCCGACAATACCGATCAGCGTCGCTCCGCCGGGTTCCGGCACGGGAGCGATTTCTCCGCCGCCGCTCAAGGCGTAGCTCTGATCCTGCAGGTAGCCATTGGAAGGATTCGCCGGATCGTAATAGATGTTCGCGCCGTTTCCGGCAATGGAGGAGACTTGATTCAATCCGCCATCCAGTTGCAGCGTCTCCACATAGATTGCCGAATCGGCGCTGGTCGGCTGAAGCGACAACGATCCGCCGGATTCCAGTTCGAGGATGCCGACGGCGAAGTTATTCACATACCCCTCGGCGGTCGGCCCTTCATCCACGCCGACGACGCGGAAGTTGTGAAAGCTTGAACCCTCCAGATCGATCAAGGATGAGCCGGTATTCCACACCCGGTTCTGCGTGCTGCTGTTGTCGAAGTTGCCCGAGACAAAGAATCGGTCTCCGACGCCGCCGACCAGCGCGCCGGTGGTGGAGATGGTCAGATCAGTGAAATAGTTGTCGGCCGGATCGCTGGAATAGATGCCGTTGTTGGTGAATGTGCTCACGAACGACACATTGCCGCCGGTGATTTTGAATGTAGCGCCGGCGTTGTTGGTGACTGGGGAATTGAATACCGCCGAGGCGTATTTGACGTCGACGCGCGCGCCGGAGTCGTTGGTGACGCCGCCATTGACGGTGGCAGTGCCGCCAGTCAGTTCGAGTTCGGTGTTGTTGGTCAAACCGCCGGTGCGGAGGATGCCGTAACCGCTGATGTTGCCGGAGTTGGTGAGGGATGTGTTGTTGGTATCGATGGTGCCCCCGGTCAGGCTGATCAGGCCGGCGTTAGTGCCCAGTCCCTGTGTGAAAATGACCTCGTTGCCGGTAGTTGCGGTGATAAGGCCCGAGGCCGCGTTACTCACCGTCCCGTTCATCAACAGCGCGCCGCCGCTTGGCTCGATGGTCCCGTTGTTGGTGACTGCAGTGTTGACATTGCCGAAGCCACGGATAGCGCTGTTGTTGGTGATGGCGCCGCCGGTGAGGTTGGCGGTAATGCTGCCCAGTGCGATGTTTCCGTTGTTGGTGAAAGCGGGAACGCTGAGCGTCCCACCGGTCAGCGCGACGGTTCCGCTGTTTGTTAGGGGAACATTGATCGTGCCGAATCCGGAGATGACGCCAGCCGTTGTGTTAGTGAGGGTCGCCGCGCCGTTGATCGTCGAGCCATTGAGCGTCATGTTGCCGCCGTTGGACAGCCCACCTCCGGTCAGATTGAGTTGATTGGCCGACAGCGTGATATTTGCCGCATTGGTATTGGGGCCGCTGTTGGACAGTGTAAGATTTCCGCCGCTCTGCGTGATTTGTCCGGCATTGTTGAACCCGCCGGTTCCACTGATGACTCCATAGCCGTTAATCTGGCTGTTGTTGACAAGCAGACCGGTGCCGCCGAGCGTCCCCCCATTAAGAGTGATCTGACCATTATTGGTGAGCGTGCTGCCGGAAAGGAGGGTCATCGGCCCGTTGAGCGTAATGGACTGACCCAAAGCGAAGCTGGAACCGATTGTCGCGCCGTTGGTGAAATCGAGCGTCCCTCCGGTCCAGTTCATCTGTGCCGGGCCGCCGCTGAGAACCAGTGACTGCACATTGAGCGTTCCCCCCGATAGCGAGATAGCCGAGCCGGGCGTGTTGTACACAAGGAGTGTGTTACTCACGCTCATGGTGCCCCCACTTATGACGAGGTTGCCCATTCCACCGGCGCCAGCGCTGTAACCTCCAACGTATGCGTTCCCATTGACATTGAAGACGCCCGTACCCGAGAGGTTGTAGACGCCGTTGCCACCGGCGACAGACCCGATAAAGAGCGCCGCGGCGGTGTTTATCCCTGCGGATTGATTCATCGTTCCGGTACCGGCGGCGGCGCCAATGGCCTCGTCAACGGCGGCCGACATCGAACCCGTTCCAGTTAGGCTGTAGACCCCGACGGCGCCGGCGCCAGAGCCAACGGAAATGTAACCTGACGAAGTGTTCGTGCCACCGGTCTGATTGAATGTGGCTACTCCGCCGTAGCCGATCAACTCGCCAAAGGCGCTGTCGGTGAGCGAAAGCAAGCCGCCGCTGAGGTTGTAAGTTGCAGAGGAGCCGGTGTTATCTGCCATATACAAGGGGGCGGAAGAGATGGTGTGCGTACCGCCCGTTTGCACGAAACTGCCGGTTCCGTTGAATCCAATGATGTCAGAGTTGGCGGTTTCCGTCAGCGATCCGGCGGAAAGCGAGTAATATCCGGTTGCGCCGCTGGCCACGCCCACGTCGAGGCCCGAGAAGTTGGCCACGCCACCGCTCTGAATAAACGAGCCTATCGCTCCAGGCAAATTGCCGCTGGGGCTGGCGAGTCCGAGTTCGACGATCGGGTTCGTGATCGTTCCGCTGGAGAGTTGGTAAATGCCAACGCCGCCGGCGCTGTAGCCGAGAAATAGAACGCGGACGGTGTTCGCGCCGCCAGACTGAGTAAAGCTGCCCGTGCCGGAGTATCCTATCACTTCGAAACCCGTACTCTGCATCGATCCGCCGGAGAGTTGGTAAGTGCCGTTGCTGCCGGCGTCGTAGCCGAGGTCAAAATTGCCGGTACAGGCATTGGTGCCGCCGGATTGGACGAAGTTTCCCGTCCCGTTGACTCCGATGTACTGCGCGCTATTGCTGGTGAGCGATCCGGACGAAGACAGCGAATAATTGCCGGTCGCACTGCTTGCCGCACCCAGCACGAGCACCTGGAAGTTCGCTATCCCGCCACTCTGCACGAACGACCCGCTACCGGAATTCCCAATTACTGCTTCATTGAATAAAGTGACCGTGCCGGCGGAGAGGCTATACATGCCGCTGCCAGTCGATTGATCGCCGACATACAGGCTATTCGCAATGCTGTAGCTGCCCCCGGTTTGAGCAAAAGTGCCGGCCCCGGAGTAACCCACTGATGCTTGTGGAGTATTGAGCGCGCCACCGGAGAGAGCATAGCTACCCGTGGCGCCGAGGCTGTAGCCCAAATAAAGCTGGGTGCTACTGGTATGGGTGCCACCCGATTGAACGAAACTGCCGTTCCCGCCATAACCGATGTATTCCGCGCCAGCCGCGCTGAGCACACCGGTCCCACTGAGGCTGTAAGCGCCGTTGCTGCCTCCTAGGCCGCCAATCGTGAAGGTCCCACTGACGGAGTTGGTTCCTCCGCTTTGGACCACACTGCCGCCGGGATTTCCGGAAGCCCCCGTCGATGAACTGGCAATCGTCTCCGCTGCAACTGACAGCAGTCCACCAGACAGATTGTATGTGCCGGCGCCATTGGATTGATCGCCGACGTTGAGGAAGCCCGTGGCATTTAACGTGCCGCCGGTCTGGTTGACGACGCCGGTGCCATGATATCCCACCGACATCTGCGGCGCGTTGAGGATCGCGGTTCCGGAAAGCGCATACGTGCCGCTGTCGCCGGCGTCGGACCCAACAAAGAGCCAACTGTTGCTGTTGTGGGTTCCGCCGGTCTGGTTGAAAGTGCCGGTGCCGAAAAAGCCGACGCGCTCGTAGCCGCCGACTGTCAGCGAGCCGGCGCTCAGGCTGTACAGTCCGACCCTGGTGCCTCCGTCATTCGCGCCGATACTGAGCAGCCCGGTTACCGAGGCCGACCCACCCGTTTGCGTTAGGATTCCATTCCCAGTATTACCGACGTCGGCATTGGCCGCGATCAGGCTTCCGCCGCTGAGGAGGTAGTTGCCCTGGCCGGTGCTGGAATTTCCGATAAACAAAGTTCCAGTCAGCGTGTTGGTGGCGATGGTCTGGTTGAAGGTGCCGATCCCGAAATTTCCGATGGCCTCGTTGGTAGCGAAGAGGGAGTCTCCTGCCGTCCCCTGATTCAGCACGACGCCGAAGCTGCTGCCGCCATCTACCGTAAGGGAGGAGATGGCGGTGAGCGCGGTGTAATTGGAATCAAAGGTAACCGAGAAGAGACTGGTGGGGGCCTCGGTGATATTCACCGTATCCCCCGTGCCCGGAATGAGATTGTTGTTCCAATGGGCGGCGGTGTTCCAGTCCTGGCCGCTCGTGCCGGTGAAATTGTCCGTATTTGCAGCGAAAACAACGAGGGGCGTCGCTGCGGCGATTGACGCCGATAGAAGCGCGGCGCACCGTTGGCGCGCTTTCCGTTGGCGCGTTGCCGAGGTCATATTTCTCCCTTCCCAATCAGAAACCGGAGGTGTAAGCCGACGGAAAGACTTCGAAAATCTGGCGACCGTTCCTTAAACCCATCCGCTAGATTTGGGCGCCTCCCGCATGCAAGTTGTTAATATAGTCGGGAATAGCGGCAACACCCGAGTGAATTTTTCGCAATGCGGGTGATCCGCCGACGGCGGAACAGCAAGGGTGTTGCAAGCGCAAGAATCAGCCCGCTGGCCGGCTCCGGCACCGGAGCGATTTCTCCGCCTCCGCTAAGTGCGTAACTTTGGTCCTCCAGATACGCATTGGCTGGATTGGACGGGTCGTAATAAATCTTGACGCCGCCACCGGCGATCGAGGAGATCTGATTCAATCCGCCGGCCAACGCCAAGTCCTCGACATAAAGCGCGGATTCAGCGCCAGCCGGCGTCAACGTCAGTGATCCACCGGCGTCCAATTCAAGCGTGCCGACGGCAAAGTTGTTGATGTAGCCGTTGAAGTTGGGACCTTCATCGACGCCGGTGACGCTGAAGTTATGCAGAGTCGCGCCTTGCAGATCGATGAGTGAAGACGCCGTGTTCCAGAGGCGGTTCTGATCGCTGCTGCTAACGAAGTCCCCGGTGATGAAGAAGCGATCGCCAACGCCGCCGACCAGCGCGCCGGTGGTCGAAACAGTCAGGTCGGTGAAATAGTTGTCGGCCGGATCGCTGGAATAGACGCCGTTGTTCGTGAATGTGCTGACGAACGAAACGCTGCCGCCGGTGATTTTGAACGTCGCGCCGGCGTTGTTGGTGACCGGCGAGTTGAATACCGCGGCGGCGTATTTAACATCGACGCGCGCGCCAGAGTCATTCGTGACGCTGCCATTCACGGTGGCGGTGCCGCCGGTCAGTTCGAGCTCGGTGTTGTTGGTCAAACCGCCAGTGCGGAGGATGCCGTAACCGCTGATATTGCCGGCGTTGGTAAGGGCAGTGTTGTTGGTATCGATCGTGCCGCCGGTCAGGCTGATCAGGCCGGAGTTGGTGCCCAGCCCTTGAGTGAAAATGACCTCGTTGCCGGTTGTGGCGGTGATAAAGCCCGCGGCGGCGTTGGTGACGGTTCCTGTCAATCTGAGCGTCGCGTTTCCGGTGGGCTGGATCGTTCCGTTGTTCACGATGTTGTTGTTGACGTTGCCGAATCCCTGGATGTAGCCGGCGTTGGTGAGGGATCCGCCTGAAATATTGGCGGCGACGCCATTGGGTGCGATAGCGCCGTTGTTGGTGAAAGCCGGCAGAGTCAACGTTCCGCTGCTCACTGTGATCGTGCCGGTGTTGACCAGCGGGGCGGTGATCGTGCCGCTGCCTGAGATGACTCCAGTTGTCCCATTGTTGAGCTGCGCGCTCCCGGTGACGGCCACCCCGTTGAGATTGATCGTGCCGGTGTTGACCAGAGCCCCTCCGGTGAGCTGAAACTGACTGCCGATCGCCAGGTCGATGTTTCCGGTGTTGGTGTTGGAGCCGCTGTTGGAGAGAGTGAGGACGCCGCCGCTTTGGGCCAATTCAGACGCGTTGGCGAATCCACCTGATCCGCCGATCGTGCCATAACCCGCAATCTCTCCGAAGGAGTTGACGATGTGCCCGGTGCCGCCCAGACCACCGCCGGCAAGGGTGATCGAGCCGTTATTGGTGAGCGTGGCTCCCGCCGACAGGTTCATGGTTCCCTGCAAAGTGAGCGAAGAACCGAGTAGAAAATTGGAATCGACCGTCGCGCCATTGAGGAAGTTGAGGGTTCCGCCGGTCCAGTTGAAGAGGCTCGTGTTTCCGCTGAGGTCGAGGACGCCGACATTGAGCGTTCCGCCGGACAGCGTCAGCCCGTTTCCGGCGGCATTCCAAACCTTCAGCGTGTTGGGAATCGTGGCTGACCCGCCTGAGATCGTAAACGTTCCCGTGCCCGTGGAGGCGGTGGGAGTGCCACCGACACCCACGCTGGCGTTTGCAATCAGTTTTCCAGTTCCGCTGAGGGAATACGCGCCTGTTCCGCCCCCGTCGCCGATGGCCAGCAGGCCCAAGAGAGTGGCGATACCGCCGGTCTGTACGAAGGTGCCGCTGCTTCCCTCACCGATGTAGGTTGTACCAACATTGTTGAGAATTCCAGCCCCGCTCAAAGTGTAGCTTCCCGGTCCGCCGGCCCCGATTTCCATGCTCAAGGCGCTCCTAGTGTTGAACGTACCGCCGCTTTGCACAAAGGTGCCAGAGCCGCTGTCTCCTATGTAGGTGAAGAGGACATTCAGTGACCCTGCGGAGAGCGCATATGTGCCATGACTTCCGCTTAAAACTCCGAGCGAAAGGCCATATCCATAAAGCGTTCCGCCGGTCTGATTGAATGATCCGGACCCTGCAAAACCGACATTCAGACCGAACGGTTCAAGAGTTCCTCCGCTCATAGAGTAGGTGCCAAGTCCCGTGGCGTTGAGACCGATGTAAAGGACCTCGTCTCCGTATCCGTTGATGAGGGTGTTATCGCCGCCGCTCTGTACGAAGGTGCCGGTTCCTGACACGCCGACGTATTCATTGTTGTTGATACTGAGGCTGGCGGTATTTGATAAGGAATAAAGCCCCGTCGCGCCGGCGTTGTTTCCAACGGACAGATTATTGAGATTAGCGGTTCCTGCGCTATGAAGCATCGTCCCGCCGGCAACCGAACCGCTGCCGGTGGCGCTGTTCCCCACAACCAGGTTGTTGCTTACTGAAAGAATGCCGCCGGAAAGAGAATATGATCCAATTGCACCGGGCTGGTCGCCAATAATCAGTCCATTGACGTCCGCGCCGGTGAAATTGGCGTTCCCGCCGCTCTGCGTGAACGCGCCTGTGCCGGAGGAGCCTACATAGGCCGCTCCCGCGACGGAAAGGAACCCGCTCCCGGAAAGGGAATAGGACCCATTCGAGCCGCCGTTGTGACCAATATAGAGATTGGTTGTGGCCCCGGTGAGACTATGCGTGCCGCCGCTTTGAGTAAACGCGCCGTTGCCCGACGAGCCGATTTCCTCACCGGCGGTGACCGTCAGCAGACCAGTGCCGGAGAGCGAATAGGAACCGCTGGCGCCGGATTGCACGCCCATCGACATCAACGGTGCGTTGACGCTTCCGCCGGTCTGCACGAACGACCCAACGGCGGCGGGGTACGGGCTGCCCAAACTGTAGTATCCGATGTTTAGAGCATTGGTGGACTTCGATGAGAGGTTGATCAAGCCGCCGGAAAGTGTGTAACTCCCCACCCCGAAAAACTCGCCGACAGTGATAGTGCCAGTACCGGTCACAGTGCCGCCCGACTGGTTGAACGAGCCTATCCCAGTTTCGCCCACCGAGATGATGGCTGCCGATAGGTTCCCGGTGCCTGAGAGGGAATAGGTACCACTGCCTGAATTGGTGGCGATATACAGACTCTGTTCAGTATTGGTGCCACCCGATTGGACGAAAGTGCCAGCCCCGTTAAAGCCGACGACAGCTTCGGTGGTGTTCAGTGAGCCCATACCGCTCAGCGAGTAGTATCCGCTGGCGCCGGCGGTGTTACTCAGTATAACCGACCCCGCGGCGACACTGCCCCCCGTCTGAATGAACGAGCCGCCGGCTTTGCCACCGTTGCCGGTTGCCCCCGTGCCGACGGAAATTCCGGTCGCGACCGTCACAGAGCCGGCGCTGAGGCTGTAGGTTCCCGCACCCGTCGATTGGTCGCCGATGCTCAATCCGATGGAGTTGTTTGCTTCGTTGAATGTCGCCGAGCCCCCGCTTTGGACGAAGGTGCCCGCCCCCGAGTAGCCCACGTAGGCCGTGCCGGAGACCGTTAGAGAACCGGCCGGGCCGAGGCTGTAGAGCCCATTGCTGCCGCTCTGGCTGGCGATCGTGAAGACTCCACTGACGTTGTTGGTTCCACCAGTCTGTAAAAAATTGCCTCCGGCGTTCCCGGAAGAACCCGTCGCGGCGTTGGCGATGGTCTCTCCATTAACCGAAAGCAGTCCGGCCGAGAGATTGTACGTGCCCGCGCCATTGGATTGGTCGCCGACATTGAGGAAGCCGCTGGCCGATAGCGTGCCGCCGGTCTGG
>Ga0182024_10005184_pt1 | contig 29375 bp, 24 predicted proteins | sample P32metaG_FD_120480 | JGI IMG/M metagenome (GOLD analysis project Ga0182024, IMG submission 120480) | Permafrost microbial communities from Stordalen Mire, Sweden - P3-2 metaG (Illumina Assembly) | ecosystem: Environmental > Terrestrial > Soil > Wetlands > Permafrost | place: Sweden: Stordalen...
TCCCAGCCCTCGACGGCCCGCTCTTTCAATTCCGCGCGCGCGCCGATTACCTCGAAATCGCCTGTTTCCTCATCCACCCAGATCGGCAGGGCCAGCCCCCAGAAGCGCTTCTTGGAGATCATCCAGTCGCCCATGTTGGTGAGCCAGTCCAGCTCGCGGGCTTTGCCGTTGATCGCCTCCGGCAGCCAGCGGCCCTGCTCCACCACCGCCTTGATCTCGTCGCGCCATCCCATGTTGATGAACCACTCGTCCACCAGGCGGAAGAGCAGTTCCGTCTTGCAGCGCCAGCAGTGCGGGTAGCTGTGCGGATACCTTTCCACCTCCAGCAAGACGCCCTTTTGCTTGAGGTTCGCCAGGATCCAGTCGGTGGTCGCGGGATCGACGGCCGACTTGCCGGTCAATTCGCCGAATCCGGGGAGGAAGCATCCGAATTCGTCCAGGGGCGCCACGGGCGGCAACCCTTCCGTCTTGCCGAGGTGGAAGTCCTCCTTGCCGCAGCCGGGGGCGATGTGGACGATGCCCGTACCCTCCGCCTCGCCCACGTCCTTCCAGGCGACGACGCGGTGCGCCTGGCGCGCCCGAATTGGGTGCGCCCAATTGTTGCTGATGACGACGTTGACGATGGCGGCCGGAAAGCCGCCTTTTTCCCCCTGCGCCGGCAGTTCGTCGAACGGCCCGTCGTAGGCCCAGCCGACCATCTCCGCGCCCTTGGCCTCGCCAACGACTTCGTAGCCTCCCTTCTCCTTGAAGACCTGTTCCAGCGTCTTGAGCTTCGGCACGCCCTCGACCCAGGTCGGCTTTTCCTTGTTCTTGTTCTTGAACTCCTCTTCCAGCCGCCGTGCCGTGAAAGCGCCTTTGGAGAGGTAGTATACCTGTTCCTTGTGCGACACTTTGAGGTACGTCAACTCCGGATTGACGGCGGCGGCGACGTTGCTGCTGAGCGTCCAGGGCGTCGTCGTCCAGACGAGAAGGTTTTCACCCAGCCGGCCGCGTAGCGGGAAGCGCACGAAAACCGCCCGGTGGGCTACCATCTGATAGCCCTCCGCCATTTCCATTTGACTGAGGCCGACCGAGCAGCGCGGGCACCACGGCATGGCGTCGTAGCCGCGGTAGATCAGGCCGCGGCCGTGGCACTTCTTCAAAAAACTCCAGATGGTGTAGTTGTTTTCCTCCGACATCGTGAAGTAGCTGCGCCGCTCGTCCGGCGGCTTTTGCCAGTCCTCATCGCGGTCCCAGTCCATCCAGTAGCCGAGACGGATTGACTGCTCCGTCTGAACGCGGGCGTACTTGTCCACGCGCTCCTTGCAGTCCTGCACGAAGCGGTCGATGCTGGCATTCACGTCACCGGGGACGAGGTTTTCGATGTCGCGCTTGGACTCCATCTTTACGCCGCGCAACTTCAGGTCCTTCTCGACCTCGACTTCGACCCAGAGACCCTGGCAGTCGAAGCCGTTCTGATAGCGCAGCTCACGGCCGTTCATGGCGTGGTAGCGCTGAAAGGCGTCCTTGTAGGTGCGGCCCCAGGCGTGGTGGACGCCCATCGGGTTGTTGGCCGTGATCGGGCCGTCGAGGAACGACCAGCGCGGGCCGCCGCGGTTCTTTCGCCGCAGCGACTCGAAGGCGCCGATCCGGTCCCAGAACGCGAGCACGGCCCGTTCCTGGGCCGGGAAATCGACCTGCGTGTCCACCTTCTCGAATGGCATGACGGCCCCCAAGCATTAGCCACAGAGATCACAGAGAACACGGAGAGAAGAAAACAATCCGACGAACGGCTTTTCTCTGTGTTCTCTGTGATCTCTGTGGCTAAGGTTTTTGCCAGGCGTTATCCTATCAGAGGACATGCGGACGCGGGAGATGTTCGGCTCAGCGCGTCAGGCACGGCGTCCGCAGCCGGAAGTTCTCGCGGTCGCGCTCCAGCCGGCCGTTCAGCACCAGGCCGACCCGCTCAGCAGCGCCATGAAGCCGAAGCGTTTGCGAATCTCATCCTTGCACTCCGCCAACCGCCGCGTGCTTTCCGCAGCCGGGTCGGGGAACAACTCCACGCGCCGATCCGCCGGCTGCAACGGCGACAACTCCACCCCCAGCAGACGCAGCGGCGGCCGGTACGGCGCCACCGGGCGCGGGTCGATGCCGCGGCGCCGCCCCGGCCGGCGCGGGGCCGGCGAAACAGTGAACGCGCTTGCGGCTTTTGCGATAGTCCATGTGGCCGAGACCTACCAATGCGCCCGCCTCGACGCCGGTCTCCTCGCGCGTCTCGCGGCGGGCGGTCTTCTCCAGGTCGGTTTCGCCCTCGCCCGGCTCGCCCTTGGGGATGCTCCAGGGGGCGCGGCGGTTGTACGCGCCGGATGGGTGGACCAGCAGCACTTCCAGGCCCCCGGCCCCTCGCGATACAGCAGTGTGCCGGCCGATTGTTTCATCGCGGTCCCTTGATCAGTCCAAGACGCGGTCCATGAACTTGTCGATCGGCGCCTTGTGGGACAGCTTCTCGACCTTGCGCCGGCTGCTCAGGACGCGGCCTCCCGCGGCAAGCACGATGCCGGCGAAAATGGATTGCTCGTCGTCGCGCCGAGGGCCGCGCCGCCGACCCTTAGCCGTTAATGTGACGCGGAAGGACCGCCGCGCCAAGCATTTTCTGGGATCGACGGACATACTTGCGGCGAAAACCACGGCGGCCTGGAGGCCACGGTCGCCGGCGCCGGCCCAATCAGGACGACCCGAATTATTTACCCAAGCTTCGGGCGGGGAAAGCCGATATGTTGTGTACTTGAAGAAGCGTGTGCGAACACCTGTCGAACAGGGATGCTCGACCGCATCGTCGCCGATTCCTTCAAGACGTTCCCTTCACCTGCTTCTCAGCATTGCCCAACAGCCCAACTTTTCTCATTTCGCGGAGTCCACGGACATGAAGCTTCGTCCAGAGCGCGTCGGCCGAAAATGGCCGCTGACGGCGGCGGTGGTGTTCGCCGCCATGACCAGTTCCTGCATGTCGCTCACTCCCCCGCGGGACATGGATGACACGGAAGGCTGCGCGGAGTGCAAGGACAAGGCGAAGGTCTGCAAGGACCCGACGATGCACGCGCTGGCGTGCGACCTCGACGCACTGGAAGAGCACATCGACAAGTTCGGCAGCGTCGTGGCCAAGCAACCCGACGTGTGGGGCCAAGCGCGGATGCAGCAGCACCGTTGGGACTTCGAGCAGCAGATGAAGGGCGAGTTGAAAAACTTTAGTCCGACGCTACAAGGCTCTCTCTCTCGCAGCGATCAGGCCTATTTCGCCGACGCCGCAATGCTTTCCTACGCCGCAAGCACCACGGGGGGCGGCGCCCCATCGACCGCCAACGCCAACGCCAACGCGAACCAAGCGGGGACCCCAGCGACCGGCGACACATTCGGCGCTTTCGGCCAGATTGGACGATCCCTGCCTCTCCCCGCGTTGCAACCGAGTTTCGCCGCCGCGGTAGGAGCCACGGCCACAACGGCTGCGACCGGTAGCGCGGCCGCCGGTGCGGTCGTCAACATCTCGCTGGAGCCGACCGAGAAGCTGGATCAGGAAGCCCGCTATCTCAATTACCTCAACGAGCTGCGCCGCATCAACGAGGGCGATGACACCGCCGACGCGCCCGGCTACTCCCTGAACGTCGTGCGCGTCCCCGTTTCACTCCTGCCCGGCAAGCACACGCGCATCGGCCACGGCGCCGAGGTCACGATGACACTGACGCCGTACCTGAGCGACGAACTGCTGCCGACGACCTTCCGCAATCTAGTGGCGAACGACCTCGTGGACCAGATCGGGCTGCCGCTCACGCAGGCGCTGAACGACTGTGACGTGCGTTGTGCGCTTCAAGCAATGGATCCTCTGGATCCCGACAATCCGTGCGAGCATCAACCAAAGTGTTCAAGGTGTGACCCATCATCCAGCCCACCGCCGATGCCACAGGCGGGAGGGGCCGCCCCATTAATAGATGATTCAAACAGCAGAAAAATGGTTGCTTTCTCAAACGATCTGCAGAAAGATCCTAAAAAGAGAGCGCTTTTCGTAAAGGCCGTGACCAACCACCATTACTTCGTCCCGGCAACGAAAGACCGCCGCGCCCAACTTCCATTCCCGCCTTCCCAGATGGATGAGGTGTACGGAACGGATTTCATGATCAACGTAGCGCTAGAAGCTTACGGGACGTTCAAGAACGACCTGATTGCCAACCCCGTCATTCAGTTCCCGGACGTACAGGGCTACCTCCAAGAGGAGCTGGGTGCCGCCCGGAAGTTGCTGGCCGACCCGCACAACGCCGCCCTCTGGGACTTCTGCACGCCCGACCTCGCCACAATGGTCCATACACATCAGGTTGACCACCTGACCGTCATGCGGACAAATTTCCAGACCGTCCTGTTACAGACCGACCACACCGACGACCATCACCAGACGCACATCGCCCTCGCCTGGGCCATCATCGTCGAGTCCGCCCTGCTCAACGAACACCTCGTCCAGGACATGAAGGAGTCGGCTTCGCTCAAAGGCTGCGCCTGCCTGCCTACGGGTTGGCTGCCGTACTACCTGCCCGAACCGCCGGAGGAGGCCCGCAAGGCGTTCAACGACTACGTCCGTTGCCGCTGGCCGATCCACGTCTTCGCCCTGGACCCGTTCAACCAGGAGCAGAACATCGCCGACCAGTACAGCCGGCGGCGGGAGATGCAGCTGTCGCTTTCGCTGGCCTTCGTGCGAGGAGAGATCAGCGCCAGCAACATGAGCCGCTACGCCCGTCGCCTGGAAGCCGACATGGACACGATCGACCTCAACCGCACCCAGGTCGGCTTCTCACACGGCGACGACACCTTCGGGTGGCGGTTCTATCCGCGCTTCCAGTCGCCGGACGTGGAAAGCAACACCACCGTGTTCTTCCGCGACCTGCTGATCGGCGGCCCGAACCGCGATCAGGACCTTGCGCAGCGTCGGCTGGAGCCGGGCGAACGGGAATGCACCGCCGTCGTCATCATGCCATCGTTCATGCCCTACGCCACCTTGGAAGTGAGCAGCAACTGGTTCCGCCTCACCGATCCGAAATGCAAGGAACTGACGGCCGCCCAGGCGGTGCGCCTCGGCCGGGCGGTGAAGTCGATCCAGAACTGCGGGCCGCAGGTCCGCGACGCGGACTGTTACCGCGACGGCGACCTCGGCCGTCTCCTCCGCAAGGCCCAGCAACTGGAAGATCGGCTGCCGCTCCAGTCGATGACGGTCCAAGTACCCTACGAGAACACCCTGGGCGGCTTCGCCATGTTCAGCACCGGCGTCACGGACTTGGCGCCGGATCTGACGGGCTGGTACGGCACGCCGTCCATTGATCCGAAGAACGACACCACCCTGTTCCTGGTCGGCCGACACTTCAGCGTCCTGGGTACGCGGGTGGTGGCCGGCGGCGTGGAGGTTCCGGCCGCGAGCATGGAGTTGCTGAGCCGCGAGGTGATCAAAGTCACCATTCCCAAGGGATCGATCCCCTACTGCGGCAACGGGCATTACCCGGAATCGGTGGACGTTCACCTAGCGACGCCTTACGGCGTGACGTCTCACCTGATGATTCCCACGGGAGCAGCCCCCACACCGGCCCCGCCGACGGTCGGAATGAGTTGGGGAACGGACGGGCAGGTTGATTTGGGATACATCTACAGCGGGGTGGGCATCGCCTCCTCTAGCGGGCCGAATTTTCGTCCGCCTACCATCATGGTGACGACAACTGATACGAGCCTCGCCAACGTACCGGCCCAAATCACCCTGGTTCTTCCTAATAAAGACAAGATCACCCTTCCCACCCCCGTCACGTTCGCAAGTGGCAAAGCGACTGTTTCTGGGGCGGACCTGGTTGCGGCAGCCTTCGCCGAATACGGCACGGCATTCGGCGAGCAACGGACCCCGCCAGCGTCGGTGCCAATCCAGCAGGTTTCCGTCCAGCCTCTACAACCTCTCGATGCAAAGAACCAGCCGCCGGCCCCCGTCCCCCTAAGCTCAAACTTGACCATAAACTGGGTTTTCGCTCCCAAGTGACTCGTTTGGCGCGGCGGCCGGGTTCCTCCGATGGAACCGGGCCGCCGCAACTCTCACGTCATCCCGCCCGCCGGCAAGGCACTGGCGCCGCCTGGGCATAATTATCCGCCGCCCGCGCCAGCTCCAGCAGGGCCGTCATCGGCGGAAAGACGGTGTGCCGGCCGATACGGCCGACGCGCTCGGCGGCGTCCGCCAGCTTCATGAGCGCCGCCAGCGACGGGGACGCCTTGACGGCGCAGTCCCGGCACACCGGGCCGGAGCCGTCCGCCAGCGCGAGGTGGACCCCGGCGACCGGCCCGGCCGAATGACCGCATAGGGCACAGCCACATCCCTCCGCCGTGGATTCACTCTGGACAATCAGTTGCGTCATGACCGGCCGACCTTGGTTCGATTCGGGGCCGCGCCGCCGCCCGACGGGCGGTTGACGGCCGTCTCCTCTCCATTCTCATCGGCCCAACCCGGCCCGAAGTCGTCCGCCGTTGTGGGAATATCTCTCAACTTGATGCCGCGGCGCGCCGACGCGCCTGTTCCCGGAAGGCTTGCCGTGGCGGAAAGATGATCCGAGACCGGCCGCGCTCATGAGCTTGGAAAGCCGACCCGCCTTCGTAAGGCGATCCGTCCGGGCAATCCGGGCGGTCCAAGGCGATGGGCCGGCCTCCCTGCCATCGCCGCCGGGCCGGCCTATAACAGAGGAGGTCGCGCCCGCCGAACCGGCCGCCGTTTGGACTCACTCCCGAGGAGCCGCATGAAGATCCACGAATATCAGGCCAAGGAATTGCTGTCGGCCGCCGGGGCCGCCGTGCCGGCCGGCGTCGTCGTGTCGTCGCCGGTCGAAGCGCAGCAGGCCTTCGACAAGCTCGGCTGCCCGGTGGTGCTCAAGGTCCAGGTCCACGCCGGCGGCCGCGGCAAAGGCACGTTCAAGGGCGGCGGCAAGGATTACGGAGGCGTCAAGTTCGTCAAGACCCGCGCCGAGGCCGGCGAGGTCGCCGAGACGATGTTCCGTTACCCGTTGGTGACGAAGCAGACCGGAGAAGACGGGCAAAAGGTGTCGAAGGTGCTGGTCGTCCACGCGGCGGCCAAGATCGCCAAGGAATACTACGTCGGCGTGGTCCTGGATCGCGCCATCGGCCTGCCGGTGGTGATGGCGTCCGCCGAGGGCGGCGTCGAGATCGAGGAGGTAGCCGCGAAACACCCGGAAAAGATCCTCAAACGCCCCATCGATCCCGACGCGGGAATGCATCCGTTCCAGGCGCGGCGGCTGGCCTACGAACTCGGCTTCACCGGCGAACAGGCGGCCAAGGCCGAGGCGATCATCACGGCGCTGGCCAAGGTTTTTCTCGAAAAGGATTGCAGCCTGGCCGAAATCAACCCGCTGGTGACGACGGCCGACGGCGACGTGCAGGTTTTGGACGCCAAGATCACCTTCGACGACAACGCCCTGTTCCGCCACCCCGAGCTGGAGAAGCTGCGCGACGAGACGGAGGAGGACCCGGCCGAGCTGCGGGCGGCCCGCGCCGGCCTGAGCTACATCAGCCTGACCGGCACCATCGGCTGCCTGGTGAACGGGGCCGGCTTGGCGATGAGCACGATGGACATTATCAAGTATCACGGCGGTTCGCCGGCCAACTTCCTGGACGTGGGCGGCGGCGCCAACAAGGACCAGGTGACGGAGGCGTTCCGGATTCTGCTGTCGGACAAGCGGGTGAAGGCGGTGCTGGTGAACATCTTCGGCGGCATCATGAAGTGCGACATCATCGCCGGGGCGATCATCGCGGCGTTCAAGGAGGTCGGCTTCCACGTGCCGCTGGTGGTGCGGCTGGAGGGCACGAACGTGGCCCAGGGAAAGAAGATGTTGGCCGACAGCGGGTTGAACATCGCCACGGCCGACGGGCTGACGGAGGCGGCGAAGAAGGTCGTGGCGGCGGCGCGGTAGAATGAGGTTTAGGGCTTCGCCCGCGTCGCCCCAAAGGGCGCAATGGGAGACAATTGGCATGTCCATTCCATCTCTTACAGTCGAGGCCGTGTTTGAGGACGGCGTCTTTCGCCCGGTCCAACCCCTTTCGCTGCCCCCGGCTCAACGAGTGACGCTGACCGTCCGGCTCACCGTTCCGCCTCGTGAGTGGCCCGCCGACGTCGCCGCCATCTACCAGGAACTGGCCGAGGAAGACCGGCGCCTGGCGGAGGCCATGCTGCCAGCCGTCAGGGAAACGTGGCCTGCTTCGGAGGACCAGTCGTGACCTCGCCCTAGCGGGACGCCACAGCCGCCTGTATCAGTCGAATAACGAGCTGACCGCCTACCTGGCAGCGAAAATTAACGACCTGCAAACGAGCTTTCATCCCGAAGAGGACGACGCACATGACGCGCGAACCGATCCTATCCCTGCTGGCCCGCAAACCGTTCCTGCCGTTCCGCCTGTACATGACGGATCGATCCGTCCATGAGGTCCGCGACCCCGAACTGGTGGAGGTCCGCGAGTCCGTCGTGGAACTGAAGCGGCCCGACCCTTCCGCGCCGAACGGCAAGGCCTGGCGTTGCACGCTGGCCCTGGGGCACGTCGTCTCGATCGAAGTGCCGTGCTGCGACGAGCCGACGGTCGTTTCCCGCGAGGGGCTTGCCCGCTAAAGGAGCATGTCCGTGCGCCGCGAAGAACTCCTCCGATTGCTGCGGGCGCAGCCATTTCGGCCGTTTCGGCTGCGCCTGTCCAACGATTCGATCTATGAAATTCGCCACCCGGACATGGCGATCGTGACGCCTTCCGCGGTGTACGCGGGCGTCCCCTCGCCCGGCGCCGCCGCCCCGACCGCGGACGACATCGTCGTCGTTTCCCTGTCGCACGTCCTCACGATGGAATACCTGACGCCGGCCGGCCCGCCCGTCTCGAATTGAACGAACAGGACCTTCTTCCATGAGCATTCTCGTTGACAAGAACACGCGCGTCCTCTGCCAGGGTCTCGGCAAGGCCGGCACGTTCCACGCCATCCAGTGCCGCGACTACGGCACGCGGGTCGTCGGCGGCGTCGTGCCCGGCAAGGGCGGCACGACCAAGGAGGGATTTCCCCTCTTCAACACCGTCGCCGAGGCCGTCCGCGCCACCGGCGCCAACGCCTCCATGATCTTCGTGCCGCCGCCCGCCGCCGCCGACGCGATCATGGAAGCGGCCGACGCCGGAATCCGCGTCGTCGTCGCCATTACGGAGGGCATTCCGGTCCTCGACATGGCCCGCGTCATGCGCTTCCTCCAGGGCAAGCCGTGCCGGCTCATCGGACCTAACTGTCCGGGGATCATCACGCCCGGCCAGTGCAAGATCGGCATCATGCCCGGCTACATTCACAAGCCCGGCCCCGTCGGCGTCATCAGCCGCAGCGGCACCCTCACCTACGAGGCCGTCTGGCAGCTCACCAACCTGGGCCTCGGCCAGTCCACCTGCGTCGGCATCGGCGGCGATCCCATCATCGGCACGACACAGATTGATTTGTTAAAAATGTTCCAGGACGACCCCGGCACCGAGGCGATCCTGATGATGGGCGAGATCGGCGGCACGGCCGAGGAGCGGGCGGCGGAGTACATCAAAGGCCACGTCAGCAAGCCGGTGGCGGCGTTCATCGCCGGTCAGACGGCCCCGCCCGGCAAGCGCATGGGCCACGCCGGCGCCATCATCAGCGGCGGCAGCGGCACGGCCGCCGATAAGATCACCGCCCTGCGCGAGGCCGGCGTCGCCGTGGCCGACAGCCCCGCCGACCTCGGCGTCACCGTGCAGAAGGCGCTCAAGGGGAAGAAGTGATCCGCCCCGCCCGAGGGGAGAAAGGAGGCGAGACGTGAAATCGAAAACCGGCAAGCCCGCGCCCGTGGACGACTTTTCCGAGCCGGCGTGGGAAATCGCACGCCTCTTCCCGGCCCAGGGCGCCTGGTGCGAAGACGAATACCTGGCGCTGGAAACCAACCGTTTGGTAGAGCTTTCGCAGGGCCGCATCGAGGTGCTTACCGTGCCGACGACATCGCACCAGATGCTGACGGCTTACCTTTACGGACTGCTGCTGGCCTTCGCCTCCGCCCGCGACCTGGGGACCGTGTTAATCGCCGGTACCCGCGTCCAGCTCTGGCCCGACACGATCCGGGAACCCGATGTCGTCTTTCTACTCAAGGAACATGCGGATCGGATGAGCGAAGAATACTTGCTCGGGGCGGACCTGGTAATGGAAGTCGTCAGCGGCGGGGCCGAAGACCGCCGGCGCGACCTCAAGAAGAAACGCCGGGAGTACGCCCAAGCCGGCATCCCCGAATACTGGATCGTCGATCCGCGCGAGGAACGGATCACGGTGCTGCGCCTGGACGGGAAGAAGTACGCCGTCCACGGCGAATACGCCAAGGGGACGAAGGCCGCTTCGCACCTGCTGCCGGGCTTCGAGGCGGACGTGGCCGCGACCTTCGCCCAACGACTGCCGGCCGCCCCGAAGCCGCGCCGGCGGCCACGCGGCGGACGCCGTAATGGAAAGGACGACAAGTAATGGCGACTTCGGTTTCACCCAACGGAGCGGCCCCCCCCGGCAGCAGCGCCGACGGCGCGGCGTGGGATCTCGGCGACCTCTACGCCGGCCCGGACGACCCGCGCATCGAACAGGACCTGCAAGCGTCGCTGAAGCGCGCCCAAGCGTTCGAGCAAACCTATCGCGGCAAAATCAACGTACACGGCGGCCCGGCCCCCGACCTGCTCGCCGCGGCCTTGCGCGAGCTGGAGAGTCTGTCCGAGCAGCGAGACAAGACCCTGGCGTATTCCGGCCTTTTGCACGCCGGCAAGACCGACGACCCGGCGCGCGGCGCCCTCCTGTCGCGCACCCGCGAACAGGCCGTCGCCGTCAGCCAGCATCTCATCTTCTTCGATCTGGAATGGATTCAAGTGCCCGACGACGCGGCCCGGCGCGTCATCGACGCCCCGGCCCTCGCCCGTTACCGCCACTACCTCGACCAGAAGCGAGCGTGGAAGCCGCATTACCTCTCCGAGCCGGAGGAAAAAGTCCTCGACGAAAAGGGCGTCACCGGCCGCGCCGCCTTCGTCCGCCTGTTTGAAGAGACGACTTCATCCATCCGCTTCCCGGTCGAGCACGACGGCCGGACCGAGCGGCTGAGTATGCAACAAACGCTCTCCAAACTCTACCTTCCCGACCGCCCCGCGCGCAAGGCGGCGGCCGACGGCCTCACCGCAGGTTTGAAAGAAAACGCCCGGCTGCTGACCTTCGTCTTCAACAACCTGGTCCTCGACCATCAGACCGACAGCCGGCTGCGCCGCTTCCCGGACCCGATGGCCTCGCGCCACCTCGCCAACGAAATCCGCCCCGAAGTGGTGGAAGCGCTGATGACGGCCGCCGAACGCCATCACGGCGCGGTGCATCGCTACTACCGTCTCAAGGGCAGACTGCTGGGCCTGGACGCGTTGTACGACTACGACCGTTACGCCCCGCTTTTCTCCGACATGCCGGCGTGCGACTGGGACAAGGGGCGGCGCATCGTCCGGGAGAGTTACCAGGCGTTCAGCCCCAAGGCCGGGGCGGTGATCGGCGAATTCTTCGAGAAGCGCTGGATCGACGCCGAGCTGCGGCCGGGCAAGCGCGGCGGCGCCTTCAGCAGCAGCGCCGTGCCGAGCGTCCACCCCTACATCCTCATGAACTACACCGACCAGCTGCGCGACGTGATGACGTTGGCCCACGAACTCGGCCACGGCCTGCACCAATACCTGTCGCGGCCGGTCGGCTATTTCCAGTGCGACACGCCGCTGACGACGGCGGAGACGGCCAGCGTCTTCGGCGAGATGCTGACGTTCCGCCGGCTCCAGGAGCTGTACCCCGACCCGCGAACGCGGCTGGCGCTGTTGTGCAGCAAGATCGAGGACGGCTTCGCCACGGTATTCCGTCAGGTGGTGCTGACGCGGTTCGAGCAGGGGCTGTACAAGGGCCGGCAGGAGCGTGGCGAATGGACGACGGAGCAGATCAACGAACTCTGGATGGACGCCAACCGGCCGATGTACGGCGACGCGGTGCGGCTGACGGACGGCTACGGCTGGTGGTGGCTGTACATCGGCCACTTCATCCGATCGCCGTTCTACTGCTACGCCTACGCCTTCGGCGAGCTGCTGGTGCTGGCGCTGGTGCAGAAGTACCAGCAGGAGGGCGAGGCGTTCGTGCCGAAGTACCTGGACCTGCTGGCCGCCGGCGGCTCGGCGGCGCCGGACGTGCTGCTGGCGAAGCTCGGCGTGGACGTGACCGACCCCGGATTCTGGGAACTGGGGCTGAAACTGCTGGGGAAGATGGTGGACCAGGCGGAGGAACTGGCGGCGAAGCTGTGATATGGGATGGGCCGTAACTATGAGCGAATCGCTGCTGGCGGGCTTCCCGATCGTCGTCGAACAGGCGGTGGTTTGGGGCGACATGGATTCCTACAGCCACGTCAACAACGTGGTCTACTTCCGCTATTTTGAGAACGCCCGCCTCGAATACTTTCGCCGGCTCGATTGGTTCGCCATTGAGGACGAGACCGGCGTCGGCCCCATCCTGGCCGCCACGCAGGCCCGTTTTCGCAAGCCGTTGACCTACCCCGACGTGATCCTGATCGGCGCCCGTGTTCCGGAAATCGGCCGCGACCGGCTGCGGATGGAACACCACATCTTTAGCCGCCGCCTTGGGGCCGTGACCACCGAAGGCGAGGGGACCATCGTCACCTTCGACTACCCGCGCGGGACCAAGGCGGCGGTGCCGGACGAGCTGCGGCGGCGCATCGCGGCCCTGGAGGCGACCGCGGCCCGCGCAGAGTGACGCGGGCGGCCCGACGAATTTTTCTCCCCCGGCGCGCGACACCCTTCCGCGGTCGCGGGGTTTCTGTTTAACGTACTCGCAATGACCCCCTTTCCCCATGATGGAGGAGTCCGATGATGCGTGGCGCTTACGCCAAGGTCCTGACCGCCGGCCTGATCGTGCTGGCGGCCTCCCCCGCCTTCGCCCAGCCGCCCCGCGAGCGCGGCGGGTTCGGCCCTCCGGGCGGGATGACGGCGCCGGGCGCCGCCGCGCTCCTGCGCAACGACAAGGTGCAGGAGGAACTCAAACTTACCGACGACCAGAAGGCCGACCTCAAGAAGGCCGCCGACGCGGTCAGCGACAAGTACAAGGCCGACATCGCCAAGGCCCGCGCCGACATGGACCGCGAGAAGATGGGCGAACTCCGCAAGGCCGAGAACGCCGACCAGGAAAAGGCGGCGGCGGGCGTCCTCAAACCCGAGCAGGCCAAGCGCCTCAAACAGATCGAAGTGCAGACGGCCGGCCTCGGCGCGTTCTCGATGGACGACGTGCAAACCGCGCTGAAGCTGACCGACGCCCAGAAGAAGGACGTCAAGACGGCCGCGGACGACATGCAAAAAGATGTCCAGGATCTTTTTAAGGACGCCCAGGGCGACCGCGAAAAGATGGCCGGCGCCTTCAAGAAAGTCCAGGAACTGCGCACGGAATCCCTGGACCAGATCGTCAAGGGGCTGGGCGACGACCAGAAGAAGGTCTGGAAGGACCTGACCGGCGACAAGTTTGAAGTCGCCCTCGGGGCGGGCGGCTTCGGGGCGGGCGGCCGCGGCGGCGCCGGCGGCTTCGGCAGGCGCGGCGTGTCTGGCATCCTGGAAAGCCTGAAGCTGACGGACGAGCAAAAGACGAAGGCGACGGACCTCGTCAAGGCGAACGAGGAGAAGACGCGGCAGGTGCTCGCGCAGGCCCGCGAGGAATTGCTCGGTCAGTTGAAAGGCGTTCTCAACGACGACCAGTACAAGCAGTTGAAGGACGAGCTGGACCGACAAGGCGCCGGCGGCCAGAGAGGCCCCGGACGCAACCGGCCCAATCCCAATCAATAATCGGCGCTCCGCCGCCCCCTCCGCGAACGGCGACGGCCCCCGAAGTCATTCGGGGGCCGTCGCCGTTCTCGACTGGCCTGCCTCAGTTCCCCCCATCCGGCCAATCCGATGCGCCGATTAAGGCGTGAAAAAAAGCTGCTATTGCGCGGCGGTGTCGCAGCCCGCGCCGCGACTACTTGAGTAGGAGGGACGTGCGAGGGTCGCGTCCCGCGATCCGCATCGGGGTTCCTGGGAGGGGTGGTCGATGAAACACTATACCCCGCTGGCGTTGGCGGGCGCCGTGACTCTCGTCCTGGGCCTTCTGGCCTCCCGTCACGCCGCCCGTCCCGCGACGGCCGAACCCGAAGGGTCCGTGGCCGACCTGGCCGGACGACTCCAGGAACGGCTGTCCGGGCTTCGTGTGGTCGCGGCGCGGGCCGACGGCGATCTCCGTTTGGGCGCCTACCTGTGCGATTCCCATCGTGAACTCCCGGACCTGTGCCGGCTGGCAATTGACCTGGGGAACACAGAGAAATGGACCGGCGTGGTCTTCTGCCAGCGCTTGTATTTGTCGGCGCCGGTGGACTACGACGACTGGGGAGACAACGGTCTGCGGCACGGCCCATTTCTCTTCTTCGGCGATCCGGAAATGATCATTCACATCCGCGATGCACTGCAAGGGACCGGCCCGAAAGGGTAGGATGGAACGGATCGACGCTTTCCCCTCGCGCGGGGCCGTCGAGGATCGCACGAAGGCCGCGGACATGACCGAAAACCCTGAACAGCTATTGCGGGAGGCGAAGGCCGGCGACGCCGCCGTCCTCGGCCGCTTGCTGGAGCTTTACCGGCGTTACCTTTCCCTGCTGGCGCGCGTGCAGATCGGCCGCCGCCTTCAGGGCAAGGTCGATGCGTCCGACCTCGTGCAGGAGACGTTCCTGGAGGCGCACCGCAGTTTCGGCCGCTTCCGCGGCGGCAGCGAGGGAGAGTTCGTCGCCTGGCTGCGTCAGATTCTCGCGGGCAACCTGGCCGACCTGTTGCGCCGCTACCTCGGCACGCAGGGGCGCGACGTGCGCCTGGAGCGCGAAATCCGGGACGCCATCGACCAGTCCTCGGTCCTGCTCGACCGCGCCCTCGAGGCGCCGCAGTCGTCCCCGAGTCAGCAGGCCGAGCGCCGCGAACAGGGCGTGCTCTTGGCCGACGCCCTGGATCAGCTTCCCGACGACTACCGCGAGGCGCTCGTGCTCCGCCACCTGGAAGGGTTGGCGTTCCCCGAAGTCGCCCGCCGCATGGGACGCAGCCAGGACAGCGTGGAAAAACTATGGATGCGCGGCCTGGCCCGGCTGCGGCAGATCATGGGAGGCGCGACGTGAACCCGACGGCCGGCCGCACCGACGCCCCGGCGGACGAAGACCCGCGCCTCATCGGCGCGGCGCAGGAATACCTCGCGGCGCTGGAGGCCGGCCGCCGTCCCAATCGCGCGGAGTTCGTGGCGCGCTTCCCCGGCCTCGCGGAACCGCTGACGGCGTATCTCGACGCCCTCGACATGGTTCACGGCGCCGGCCCGCTGTTGCCGCGTCCTTCGACGCGTCCGGCGGCGGACGGCCCACCGCCCGTCGAAGCCCTCGGCGATTTTCACATCGTCCGCGAGATCGGCCGCGGCGGCATGGGCGTCGTTTACGAGGCGGTGCAGCTGTCGCTGGGCCGTCGCGTCGCCCTCAAGGTGCTGCCGTTCGCGGGGGCGCTGGACGCCCGTCAGTTGCAACGCTTCAAGAACGAGGCCCAGGCGGCGGCGCAACTGCACCACACCAACATCGTGCCGGTCTACGCCGTCGGCTGCGAGCGCGGCACCCACTACTACGCCATGCAGCTGATCGAGGGCCGGAACCTCGCCGAAGTGATCGGCCAGCTGCAATCGCGCCAGCCGAGGACGAAACACGACACGCGCGGCCCCGACGGCGCCCTTCCGCCGACGGGGCCGGAACTCCCGGCGCCCGCGGCCGCGTCCACCGTCCTCGCGCCGGCGGCCGAGTTGCCGACGCGCCCCGCCACCCGCACGGCCCTCTTTTACCGAACCGCCGCGCAACTGGCGGCCCAGGCGGCCGACGCGCTGGAACACGCCCACCAGTTCGACGTTATCCACCGCGACGTGAAGCCCGCCAACCTGATCGTGGACGAACGCGGCAACCTCTGGGTGACCGACTTCGGCCTGGCCCAGTTCCACACCAGCCAGGGTCTCACGCGAACCGGCGACCTGATGGGGACGCTGCGCTACATGAGTCCGGAGCAGGCCGCCGGCCGGCACGCCCTGCTCGACGCCCGTACCGACGTCTACTCGCTCGGGGCGACCCTTTATGAACTGTTGACGCTGCGGCCGATGTTCGACGGCGCCGACACGCAACAGCTCCTCCGCCAGATCCTACACGACGAGCCGCGTCGGCCGCGCGCCGTGGACCGCTCCGTCCCGCCGGAGTTGGAAACCATCGTCCTCAAGGCGGTCGGCAAGAACCCGGCCGACCGCTACGCCACGGCCCGCGAGTTCGGCGACGACCTGCGCCGCTTCCTCGACCACCGGCCGATCCTGGCGCGGCCTCCGAGCCTGGCGCGGCGGGCGCGGAAGTGGGCGCGGCGGAACCCGACGCTCGTCGGCGCGGCCGTCGTGCTGTGCCTGCTGACCACGATCGGTTCGCTAACCGCCGCCTGGATGATTCACCGGGAACAGCAGAACACCCTCCGGGAACAGCAGAACACCCTCCGGGAACAGCAGAACACCCTTCAGGAGCAACAGAAAGCCGTCAAGCGGGCCGTCCAGGCCGAGGCGGCGCTCAAGCTCGCCCGCCAGTCCGCGGACGAGATGATCCAGATCAGCGAGCAGGAACTGGCCGGCAAGCCCTTCACCGAGGAGGCGCGGAAGCGGATGTTGACATCGGCCCTCTTCTACTACCAGGGTCTGATCGCGCAGCAGAGCGACGACGCCGGCGCGCGGGCGGAGTTGGCCGTCACCCAGGAGCACGTCAATCAAATCCTCGCCGACCTTGCGGTGCTGCAAGGGGTCGGCCGCGTGGATCTGCTGAGGCGGGACGACGTGAAGGACGCACTAGCCCTGACGACGGATCAACGGACCCGGCTGGACGATCTCCGTCAAAGACTGGACCACCAGGGTATGGAAGATTTCGAGGCGTCCCACAACATGACCGTGGACCAGCGTCAGCAACGGGCGCTGGAGGAGGCCCGCACCAAGGAGGACGTCCTGGACGCGCTCTTAACGCCGCGGCAGCGGGAGCGCCTCAACCAAATCGCGTTGCAACTCCGGCCGGGGTTGTCCGCCTTCCACGACCCCGACGTCGTCAAGGACCTCGAGTTGACGGCCAAGGAAAAGGACGGCCTCCGGGTCATCGAGGCCGAATCGTTCCTTCCGGGGCCGGATCGGCGGCACGGCCCGGAGAAAGGGCCGGAGCCGGGAGTCCAATCGCCTACCGAAAAGTTTCTGGCGGTGTTGACGGAAGAGCAGAAGGGCCGTTGGGAGAAATTGACGGGCGATTTGTTCAAGGAAGCGCCGCGGCCTTTCTGCCCCCCTCCCGGCGGTCCCGGCCCGCGCGGCCCCGAGCCGCACGGCCCGCCTCCGCGCGACCGCGGGCCCGAGCCGCACGGCCCACCGCCGCCGCCCGGCCGTGAAAGCCTGCCCCATATGAGTCGTTCCGCGGAATGACGCCGGTGAACGCGCCTGGAGTTGAGATACACGGAGGCTTTCCGAGAAGGGGCCGACATCTCTGGGGTGTCGGCCCCTTTTTATGGTTACATACGCTGGCAAATAAACCCGCTGCCGCGGGCGTTGAAGGACGGTTTCCCCAAATGGAGATGGCAATCAATGCACGTGAAACGACGCGGAACGGGTTTCGCGGGCCTGGGTCTCATCGTCTTCCTTTTCGGCTGCCAACCGACCAGTGCTCCTGGCCCCGCGGCCGGATCGCCTGGGGCGTCAACCGCCCCGCAGCCTCCCGGCCCCGCGGCCGGACTGCCCGGGGCGCCGACCGCTCCCGCGGGATTCGACGCCGACTCTGGCCCGAACGCGGCCGGCAAGAGGGTGTTTGTCGCCAACGGCTGCTTCCGATGCCATGCCATCAACGGCGTTCGCGGCTCGGGCGGGCCGGGCGGCCCTCCGCCCGGACCTGGCGGACCTGGAGGTCCCGGCGGGCCGGGCAGGCCGCACGGCCCCGGCGGCAAGGGTCCGGACCTGGGCAAGGTGGGGGCCGACGAGGGCCACACCGCCGCCTGGCTGATGGACTATGTCCGCAACCCCAAGTCGAAAAAGCCCAATGCGCGGATGCCCCCGTTCGAGGGGAAAATCAACGACGACGACCTGAAGGCACTGGCCGACTACCTGGCCGGTCTGAAATAAGACGCCGCGGCGCCACCGAATAGGGCGCTTTACTGTCCAATTTATCAATGAATGGGGCGGGGCCGGCCTCCCACGAGCCGGCCCCGCTTCTTTCCCCTTCTGAAGGCCGCCCCTCCCGCCCCCGCCGGCGCGGCCCTACGCATGAAAAAATGTTCTGACGGCGCGGCGGCATTGGGCGGCCCGCCGCGACCCTTTAGGTAGGAGGGTTTTGGCGAAGGCCGCGGGCGGGATTTCATTCCCGTCTAATTCGACTGTCGGAGTTGCTACGGGTCCTTCGCCGCAAGTGCCTGCTACAGCAAGCGTTGTGCCATACAACTATATTGTCGATCCTGTTTAAGATCCTTCACCCATCTGGGCTTCTCTGACAAGGCCTTACGTCAACGCCGCCTGCCGATCTCCGACAGTCGAACTAATCAGGCTTTCATTTTTCGATGGTAAAATCCACCATACAGGAGAGCTTCGCGTCGGCCGCGCCGAAGCAGGTTCGGTAAAGCGGCATAAAGGTCCATTGGGCCGCGCGAAGTGAGAAATTCTCCGGCCGCACTTGGCTCACTCCCGGAAATGCCTACGGGACTCCCGCCGGAACACGTTTCCCGTGAGGGTCCCGTCCCGCCTTTGCCTTCCGGCCCGGACTGAAAAAGAGTTTCCTTGTCTTATTCCCCCTAGGAGGAGAAATGGCCAGACGTCAAGCTTGGGTGAAGTCGCGCGGCTTCACCCTGATCGAACTCTTGGTGGTGATCGCGATCATCGCCATCCTGATCGGCCTACTGCTGCCCGCCGTCCAGAAGGTCCGCGAGGCCGCCGCACGCATCTCCTGTAGCAACAACCTCAAGCAACTCGGGCTGGCCGTCCAGGACTTTGCCGGCGATCACAACAGTCAGCTGCCGGCCTTGGAATCAAGCAATAGCGCCCCGTCCACTGGCGGCTATGAAGGCAGCATACACTTCACCATTCTGCCGTACATCGAACAGGCGGCTCTGTTCGGAACGTCGACCACCAGCACCGGCGATACCTGGGACGCAAACGCTCCCGATGGCATCCCTACCCGACAGCACGCGATCAAGTCCTACCAGTGTCCATCCGATCCTACTCTGAGCAACGGCTACGCCACCAACCAGGTCAACGCCTGGGGCGGCGCCAGCTATGGCGCCAACTATTCGGTGTTCGGCAGCACATCGGCCGGCGGGAACTCCCATGCGGCTCAGTACAACATTGGCAACATCCCCGACGGAACCTCGAACACCATTGGTTGGGGGGAGAGCTACGCCACACCAGGCGGCACGCCCGGTAGGACCACCAATTCGGCCAACTTGTGGGCTTACCCCGGCTTGCAGTACGACCCCTACTGGTCGGCGACCATCGGTAACACACTGAATTACGGCGCCACCGCCCTCAGCGCGCCGATGTCGAGCCCCGTGCTGCCGAGCGTGGCCGACCACCGCATTTGCCACAGCGGCCACACCGGACAGGTGCTTGTCGGTCTGATGGACGGGAGCGTCCGGGGAGTCACCTCCGGCGTTTCCCAGGCGACGTGGCAGAGCGCCCTCATACCCGACGACGGGATCCCCCTCGGTTCCGACTGGTAAACATGCTCCTCGGGTGGGTGAGCGCTTTCCCAAAGAGCATGAAGGAAGGGAGGACTGCCTCCGCGACAGTCCTCCCTTCCTTTTGGGACATGACCTTTCGGGGTCGGTCGCCTTCACTCTTCGCCTTCACCGAATGAAGCGCGGAAGCTCGGGTAATTTTCCTTTGCCGCCCTCCGGTGCTGTTCACCGGCGGTACAAGACAGGACGGGAGGATATTTTCATGACCAGCAAGGCGTTTCGCATTCCGCGCCCGGCGCGGGCAACGGGTCTCTTGTGCTTGGCGGGCGTTTTCGCCTTCGGCGGCTGTGACTTCGGCCTCGGTTCGCTCACTCCGGTCGCAGGCAAGGTAACGGTGGCCGGACAACCGCTATCTGGAGGCGACGTGGCCTTTTACCCCGAGGAACCGGGCGGGGCCCAACGGAACATCGTTGGGACAATCGCCCAGGACGGCTCCTACAAAATGACCACCAACGGCAAGGCCGGCGTGCCCAAGGGAAAATACAAGGTGACGGTCAACACCTTATCGGCCGCCGGCGGCCCGGCTACCGATCCCTCGAAGCCGCTCGTGCCGAACCCGGCGACGGGTTACGGACCAAGGAGGTTGGCGAACATAAAATACGAAACTCAAGCCCAGACCGACCTGATGATTGAGGTCCCTTCCCCGTCCTATGACCTGAACCTGTCGCCCTGATCGGCGACGCGCTGAGGATGTGGTCGAGCGCCAAACCACTCAGAGTCTGTCCCGGAAGCCCCTCTCCCCGGTGTACCGGGGAGAGGGGGGAGCTTATGGGACAGTCTCTCAAGAAGCAGAGCGGGGCGTTGCGTCCGTGCGATTGTGGTCCGAAAGGAAAATAACGCCAAAATACATCGCAAATATCATTTGGCGTTGAAGAACTGCTCCGGGTCGGCGAGCGGACCTTCCATCGGAATCCGGAGCAGACCGTAGGCGTCCGCGATGCGCCGCACCTGATCTTTCATGATCTTGGGGTAACCTGGCTGCAAATTCGGCTGATCCAAGGCGATCCGGTACTCCTCGGCGGCGGCGTCCCAATGGCCTAGCAGCAGTTGCGCCTCGGCACGGGTGGCGGCCATCCAGATGTCGTCGTCCTCCTGACGCCTCGTCCAGGTGGGCGCGGCTTGCAGCAGTTCCTCGGCCAGGTGGCGCGACGCCGTCAGATAGTCGTCCCTCTCTGTTGTCCGGTTCAGGTCGGCGGCCAGCGCCGCCCGCAGCAGCCGCAGCGTGGCCAGGTTGATGCCGGGGAACCAGTTGAGGTTCAGCAGGTACGCCTGCTCGTAGCGCGTGCAGGCCTCGTGGTAAGCCCGGTCGGCCTCCGTGAAGTCCGCGACGCGCTTGGCCCGCTGGTCGGCCGGGAACTTCAGCCCCGCGTCGCGATAGCCGTCGCCCCGGTCCTTGCAGCAACGGCCCCACAACGACAGCACGTCCTCGTCCAACATGCCGCGGAAGCCTTCGCCGATTTGGGCCAAGACGGCCAGCGCCTCGTCGCGCTTCTTTTGCTTGACCAGGTTGAACGCCAGCTCGTACCAGACGTGCAGGACGTGGGGATAGAGTTTCGCCAACGCCGTCAGCAGGGTGTGGGCCTGGCCCACTTTCACGGCGTCGCCGCTGCGGTTCCAGCCCCAGGCGATTTGGAGCGGCTCGCGGTAGCCGGGGTAACGCCGGGCGAGGAGGGTTTCCACTCCATCCGACATGAGGGCCTGCTTTTCGCCCCGCCGTTGCCACGCGAAGCGGGCCGCCGCCACGCCGCCAGATATGAACGCCCCGGCCCGCTCCTGCACCGACTGGTTCTCGAAGCGCACGCCGTAAACGCCGTAGCAGCCGAGGAGGAAATAATACTCCTCCAGCCACTCCTCGGGCCGGCCAGCCGCCGTGCCCAGATGACGGCCGGCCAACCGGCGCAGCGTCAGCAGCAGCGTCAGCAGCCGCTCCCGCGGCGTGGCGCCCCCGGCGGCCGGCCAGTCGGCGTTGGGGCGGTGCTGCTCCGTCCGCTCCGCCAGCTCCTGCTCGAACTTCTGCACGGCATCGACATAGCGGCGCAGCGGACCCTTGTCGCCGAATACGTGCGGGTAGGCCCGGACCTTCAGCTCGGTCTCCAGCTTGACGAAGTCCCAGCCGATCAGGTTGTCGGCCGCCATGTGTTCGTAGTCGAACAGGGCCGGCCAAACCACGCCGTCGTCGCCTTCGCGGACGCCGACCAGGACGTTGCGGCCGTGGAGGTCGCCGTGCGACGGGCCGCGCAGCATCCGCGGCGTCCAGCGCTCGGCCGGGACGCCGTCCCCCAATTCGTCGGCGAGGAAGCGGTAGAAATCCACCGGGTCGAGGAAGTCGGCGAAGGTCAGGGGGAAGGCGGCGTTGACGTGGCGGCGGAGTTCGTCGGCCGGCCGGCTGGCGTCCCAGCGGTCGAACGAATCGGCCAGCGACCGGCGGCAGTTTTTCTCGTTGTCCCAGTTGAGGTCGAAGCCGGCGCCGGCCGGGACGGCGACCTTCGCCCCGTGGTAGAGCACGTCGCCGAGGCGGGTGAACAGGTCGTCGAGGACGGCGGCCAGCGAGGCCGGGGCGACGGCGCCGAAGCGCACGGCCGACAGGAAGGCCTCTTCCAGCGACGTTTGCCGGTCGGTGCCGATGTGCGACTGGGCGTCCTGGTAGACGAGGGCGACGAGGCGCTCCGGCGCGTCGGGCCGGCCGCGGACTTCCTGGGTCATGAAGACGCGGTCGCCGGAAAAGGCCGGCGGCCGGCACGCCTTCCAGGCGTCGCACTCGCGGCGGAGACGGTCCTCGTCGGCGAGCTTGACGATGAAGGTGTCGGGCCGCTGTTGGTCGCGGACGTCGAGGAGAAGGACGTGTTCCCTGGGACGGGGCCGGAAGCCGAGGTAGAGGTCGAGGACGATGAGGTGGTCGGCGAGGGGAAAGGCGGCGGCGAGCCGGGCGTCGATGTCGGCCATGCGCTGGGGGCGGACGGCGACGGCGTTTTCGGATCGGGAGAGGGCGAAATGCAGTCGGCGCTCGGCGCGGTGCGTCCAGACGACGACGGGGGCGGCGTGGGGCATGGGGACAGTCTCCGCTCAGGAGGACGGGTCGCGGAAATCGGGATCGTTTCTTTGCAGCCATTGGCGGACGATCCGGGTGTGGAGATGTTCGGGGCCGAGGCGCTTGAATACGATCCGAAACGCTTGGCGTGCGAGGTCTTGTGCTTGCGCTGCGTCTCCGTCATCCGCTTCGACGCAAGCGAGGTTGAAGTAGCTGGTCGCCAGGGTGGGGTGTTCGGGGTCGAAGTGCTTCTCCTCGATGGCGATCGCCTTTTTGAGCAGCCGCCGCGCCTCGGCCAGGTCGCCCAGGTCTTGCTCCACCGTCGCCAGGTTGGAGTAGCAGGTCGCCAGGGTGGGGTGTGCGGGGTCGAAGTGCTTCTCGTCGATGGCGATCGCCTTTTTGAGCAGGCGCCGCGCCTCGGCCAGGTCGCCCAGGGCTTGCTCCACCATCGCCAGGTTGGAGTAGCGGGTCGCCAGGTTGGGGTGTGCGGGGTCGAAGTGCTTCTCGTCGATGGCGATCGCCTTTTTGAGCAGCCGCCGCGCCTCCGGCAACCGGCCGAGGCCCTTAAGAGGGCTGGAAACCCAATTCGCAAGCTTCCCGCCATCGGGCACATCCCCGTCTAGCAGATGCGTGGCAAACTGCTGGAGCGGCTCAATCTCCCAGCGGGCCGCCCGATCCACCCAACCGTCCCTTAGAAACTCACCACGCTTCAGGGCGTATTGAATAAGGCGATCCCGATGAGCGCCGGCCGCCTCACCCGTCCGCCCGCAAACAACGGCCTGAACGACACGGTGTACCTGCACAATCTCAGACATCTTCGTCACGCTGAACAGCCGCAAGCCGCGCAGCCGGGTTACGATCTCCAGCCACGGATCGGCGTCCCACGGTTCGGCGCGCGTCACCGCGGCGGGGAACTCGGCCCCGACCAGTTCCTTGAGCCACAGCAGCACCACCCATTCCGCCGGCAACAGCGAAGCGTATTCCAGGGCGCGGCGTTCCGGTTCCGTCAGGTCGGCCAGCGTCGGCTCCAGCAGCCGGCTTACCGTCGCCTCCACGTTCAGGCTCAGCTGCACCTTGCCTCCGCAGGAGGCGCCTTCCAGCGCGGCCAGCAATCCTTTCCGCTCCATCCACTCCAGATACCCGGTATATCCGAAGGCCGGCTCCGTCCGGTTGCGCTGCCACACGAAGACGCCGACCACCTCCAGGCTCAGGGCGTGGCCGCCGAGGGCCGACACGATCCGCCGGGCCGCCTGCCATTCACTTTCGTCGGCGCCGAAGTCGCGGTAGCGTTGCAGCAGCTTGCGGCCGTCGTCGGGACTGAGTTGGTCCAGCGGCAGCGGCCGCACCACGCCGGCCGGGTCGGCCGGCGGCTCCTCGCGCATTGTCACCAAGACGTGAACGCGGTCGGCGTCCGGCCGGTAGGCGCCGAGGTGGGCCGGGGCCAGCAGCGCCGGCCGGTTCACGTTGTCGAGCACCAGCAGCGTTCCCGGCCGCCGTTCCAGCTCCGCCCGGACGCGGCGGTAGCCGGCGTCGCGGTCCTTGCGTTCGTCGTCGGTGAAGGTCAGGTTGAGCGGCGCTTCCAGCGTGCGGAACAGGTCGCGCAGGTCGTCGTGGTTCTCGGCCGGCAGCCAGAAACGGCCGCCGGGATACTCGCCGCCGAAGACGTGGGCGTACGCTGCGGCGAGGGCCGACTTGCCGACGCCGCCGATGCCGTGGACCGCCGTGATCGCCGCCACCTGCTGCGCCGCCAGCGCCTCGCGCAGCCGGCGCAGTTCATCCTCGCGGCCGACGAAGTTCGGGTTGTGCCGCGGGCCGGTGCTCGGCGACCGGACGACCTGCTCGACCCGGCGGACGCGCTCGTAGAGCCGTTCGTTGAGCGCCTTCAACCGCCGCCGCACTTCGTCGTTGCGGAAGGCCGCGGCGCCGTGCGGCCTCCAGGCGAGCAGGTCGCAGAACTGCTTCTGGAGGATCGACCGCAGCCACGCCTGCCCTTCGGCCGTCCGCGCGGGGTCGGCGTCCGGAACGGTCACGGCGTAGACCGGCGTGAGCGGCTCGCCGGGCCAGGCGCGGGCCTTCTCCAGTTCCACGAACGTTTCCAGCTCGCGCAGGCACCACGGCCGCATGAAATACGTCGGCGACAGCACCGACAGCAGCGCCCGCGCCGCCTTGAGTCCGCCGAGGATGCGGTGTTCCCAGTCGTCGCCGGTGCGGATGCCGTGACGGTCGAAAAAGATCCGCAATGGCTCACGAGTGAACGCCTGGTGTTCTTCCTGGATGGCGTTGGCCAGCGCCGCGACGAAACCGTCCTGGTCGTCGTCGTGGGCGTAGGAGACGAACAGGTCGTAGCGTTCCTGTTTGGGCAGGAGGCCGGCTTGAATGAGAACGTGTTCGACCGTGGGGCTGACCGCCCGGCCGTCGGCGGCGGCGCGGAGGGCGCGGATTTCGCGCTCGGTGAGCCAGCGGGCGGCGGGGTCGGCGTCGATGCGCGTCCGCGCCGCGTCGGTGAGCAGATCGACGGCGAACAGTTCGATGGTATAGGCCGTCTTTTCGCCGCTGCTCCGCGAGTCGGCGACGTATTCGAGACGGGCTTCCGGTTCCGGGGCGACGCGGAAGTCGGCGGCGGCGTCGAGGCCCAATTCCTCGACGATCTCGCGTGTGCAGCATTCGCGGAACGACTCGCCGTTTTCCTTGTGGCCGCCGACGAGGTTGAGCGCTTTCCAGCCGTCGTTCCAGTTGGTCAGCCATTCCTCGGCCCCGCCAGCGGCGCGGCGGCGGATCAGGGCGTAGGCGGCGACGGAGGTACGCATGGGAAAGGCTCGCTCGGCGCCGGGGCGACCGGCAGGCTCCTGACGATTCTAACCGCGTTTGTGGGCGACGGAAAGGTTCATGGAGTGATAAAGTCCAAACGTCCAAACGCGGCACGGCGTTCGCTGCCTACCTCCGTGTTCGCCCGTTTCCTATACACAGAGGTGGGACCATGGCAAACACGACGCGCGACCGCACCGAGGAAGGCCTCGATCCCGATGACCCCGGCTGGGAAGTCGTACCGCCGCCCAAGGTGCCCGTCTTCGACGACTCCGGCCACGTCCCCGGCGGCGCCACGGAAGTGGGCGAACTGGAGCGCGCCCTCCACGAGGAGACGGACCTGAAGAAGAATCCGCCTGGGAAGGATTGAGGCGAGCGGGGGGCGTCAGCCCCCTGATTTAGCGTAGCGCCGCGGAACAGGCGACGAATCAGGGGGCTGACGCCCCCCGCTCGCCGGTCGAAGGAGACGCCGTTGGATTACGTTCTCCACAGCACGCCGCTGTTCACCGGCCTCATCTGGGCCGGCGCGTTCACTGCCGGCTTCCTCGGCGCCCTAACGGGACTCGGCGGCGGCGTGGTGATCGTGCCGATGCTGGTACTCCTGTTCGGCGTGGACCTGCGCTACGCCATCGGCGCGTCGCTCGTCTCCGTCATCGCCACGTCGTCGGGGGCGGCCGCCGCCTACGTCAAGGAAGGCTATTCCAACATCCGCATCGGCATGTTGCTCGAAATCGCCACCACGGTCGGCGCCCTGGCGGGGGCGTTCCTCGCGCTGGTGGTGGCGCCGAATATCATCTCCGTCATTTTCGGCGTGGTGCTCATCGTTTCGGCCTACCTGTCGAGCCGGCGGCGCGCCGAGGACAACCCAGCGGACAAGCCCGATCCGTTGGCGGTGCGTTTGAAACTGGACGGGCATTACCCCACCCCGGAAGGCGTGAAGGCGTACCACGTCCACGGCATCCCGCTCGGCTTCGTGCTGATGTTCATGGCCGGCGTGCTGTCCGGGCTGCTCGGCATCGGTTCGGGCGCCCTCAAGGTGCTGGCGATGGACCAGGCCATGCGTCTGCCGTTCAAGGTCTCGACCACGACCAGCAACTTCATGATCGGCGTGACTGCCGCCGCCAGCGCCGGCGTCTATCTGGCCCGCGGCTACATCGAACCGGGGTTGGTGCTGCCGGTGATGCTGGGCGTGCTGCCCGGCTCGCTGCTGGGGGCGCGTGTGTTGACCGTCGCGCGGGTGGGTACATTGCGGATCGTGTTCGCGGTGGTCATCGCGGCCCTGGCGGTGGAGATGATTTACAAGGGCGTGACGGGGGCGATGTGACATGGACGATCCGCAAAAGATGCCCGATGACACGCGCGTCGAGCAGACAATGGGCAACCTGCTGCGGTTCGGCGTGCTCCTGGCGGCGGCCGTCACGCTGGCCGGCGGCGTTGTCTTTCTGGCCAAGCGCTGGCAGGAACCTCCGCCCGACTATCACCAGTTCCCGCAGGCGGATCGTCCGCGGGAGTTGAACAACGTGCCCGACACCATCGGCTTCGCTTTGGGCGGGCGCGGCCAGGGATTGATCCAGTTGGGGGCGCTGCTGCTCATCGCCACGCCGATCGCGCGGGTGGCGTTTTCGGTGTACGTCTTCGCCCGCCAGCGCGACCGACTTTACATCGCCGTCACCTTGGTCGTCCTGATCTTGCTGCTGGGGAGCTTGCTGGGCGGCCGGTGGCTGCCGGGCGGGTGATTGACAGCACCTCGGCGGCCGGGGTAGGATCGCATCGTCCCCGATCCCTCACCCGGAGCTTACCGCCAATGTCTCTCCCGAATGACGTATCCCGCCGTTCCTTCCTCAAGGCCTCCACGGCCGCCGCCGCCGCCCTGACCGCCCTCGGCGCCCCCGTCGTACTCGCCGCGCGCTCCCCCAACGAAACCCTCAACGTCGGCTGCATCGGCACGGGCGGCCGCTGCCGGACCCTGATGAAATCGCTCGTCCAAGTCCCCAACGTCCGCATCGCCGCCGTCTGCGACATCTACGACGCCCACCTCGACGAGGGCCGCAAGCTCGCCGACCCCAAGGCCGTCGCCGCCAAAGTCTACAAAGAAATCCTCGACAACAAGGACGTCGACGCCGTGCTCATCGCCGCCCCGGACCACTGGCACGTCCCGATGGCCGTGGACGCCCTGGCGGCCGACAAGGATGTCTACGTCGAGAAGCCGCTGACGCACCGGCCGGAAGAGGGCAAGGCCATCCTGGAGGCCCAAAACAAGTCAAAACGGATCGTCCAGGTCGGAATGCAGCAGCGCAGTATGCCGCACATCGAGAAGGCCCGCGAACTGATCCGCGCCGGCCGCATCGGCAAGGTCTACAAGGTCCATCTGACCTGGAACCGCAACCAGGACCGCGTGCAGAAGAAGCCGCTGAACATCGACCCCAAGACCCTGGACTGGAAGGCGTTCCTCGGCGACGCGCCGGATCAGCCGTTCGACGAATACCGCTATGGCAACTGGCGCTGGTTCTGGGATTTCGGCGGCGGCGTCTTCACCGACCTGGGCGTCCACTGGATCGACGTGGCCCACTGGCTGCTCGACCTCGACCACCCGCTGACGGCCGTGGCGACGGGCGCCCACTGCAACAGCAAGGGCGTCTGGCAGACGCCGGACACGGCGGAAACGCTCTTGACGTATCCGAATGATCTGCAAATGTACTTCGAGGCGACGTTCGTCAACGCCCGCTACGGGGCCATGATCGAGTTCATGGGGACCGACGCGACCCTGTACATCGACCGCGGCGGCTACCAGATTTTCCCGGAGCGCGACAAGGGCGCCTACGAGGAGATGATCCTGGGCACGGACAAGAAGCGCGGCCGCGATTTCTACGACAAACCGGACGGCGAATTACTTCATTTGACGAACTGGGTGGAGTGCGTCCGGGCCGGCAAGGCGCCGCACGCCCCGGTGGAGGCGGGGGTGCGGGCGGCGGCGGCGGCCCACCTGGCCAACCAGGCGCTGCGCAGCGGCCAGACGGCGACGTGGAAGGGATGAAAGAACCTCACGCAAAGACGCAAAGGCGCAAAGAGAATTCTTTCCGTCTTTGTCTTTGCGCCTTTGCGGCTTTGCGTGAGATTTGCGTTTCCTCGGCCGGCGCCGTAAATTGTCTCGCCCGCCGTGCGAAGTACCAATAAGGTGAGGGGAACGACCATCCGCGAACGAAGCGCCAGGGGACACAGCCATTAACACCGAAGACGATTACGTTCGTCCGGAATTGCCGTCGCGTCAGGAACCGGACGACGCCGGGGACGACCCGGATTACCGTCGCGGCCGCCGGCGCGACTTCGACCTGACCCGCCAGAACTTTCAGGACACGGAGCACCTGCGCATCCTGTCGATCCTGTATTACGTCTTCGGCGGCCTGCTGGCCTTCGGCGGGATCATCCCACTCATCTATGTGTTCATGGGCGCGATGTTTCTCAGCGGCGGAATGCCAAGTGGTCCCGGCGCCCCGCCCGCGTTCCTCGGCTGGATTCTCATCCTCATCGGGGGGTGCGGCAGCCTTTTCGGTTTGTCCCTGGCGGCCGGCTGCCTCTACACCGGCTACAACCTCGGGCATAAGAAGCGCTACATCTTTTGCTTCGTCGTCGCCTGCCTGTGCTGCATCCA
>Ga0182024_10005185_pt1 | contig 29371 bp, 26 predicted proteins | sample P32metaG_FD_120480 | JGI IMG/M metagenome (GOLD analysis project Ga0182024, IMG submission 120480) | Permafrost microbial communities from Stordalen Mire, Sweden - P3-2 metaG (Illumina Assembly) | ecosystem: Environmental > Terrestrial > Soil > Wetlands > Permafrost | place: Sweden: Stordalen...
CACGCTTCTACGCCACTCATCCTTCGTAAGAGCCGTATGCGTAGACGCGCTCGTACGGATCTGTGCGGGGGGCGATCAGTGATGGTCGTCCCTACCGCGACAGTAATCCCATAACGGGGAAAGCCAGGCCGGGAGAGGCGTCTGGATAGTTTACGTAACCAGGCGTTTACACTCAGAACCCCCCAAGAACCTCGCCCAACCGTAGCACAGCGGGAGCATCCCCGGCCCCCCCGATCTTATGACAATCCAAAATTCCGAATGGCTGACAGCTAACGAAGCTGCTCAGCATCTACGAGTCGAACCGCGCACCGTGCTTGCATGGGCGCGATCCGGCCACATCAAAGGCTACGTTCTCAGCGGCACCCGTCGCATTACGTGGCGATTCCTGAAAGCTGATCTCGATGCTACACTTCGAGCGCCAGCCGTGCTGCTCACAACTGGAGGATTATGAGAGCACGGCACAAAACAGGATCGTTAGTATTTGACAGGGCAAGAAAAACATGGAGATTTCTGCAGTGGGTCGATGGAAAGCGGAGATCGCAGACCATCGGCACAAAGCAGGAATATCCAACCAAGAGTGCAGCACTCCGGGCAACCGAAGGACTGCAAATCACGCCAAAGAAACCAACCGACGGAGCGACGGTGAAAACACTGGCAGCACGCTACGAAGTTGAGAGATTGCCCTCGCGTCGCTCGACGGCGCGGGTGTATCGCTCATGGCTCCACAACTACGTACTGCCAGCTTGGGGCGAGAGCCAAATCAGCGACGTGAAACCGTTGCCAGTCGAGCAGTGGTTACACGGGTTGGAGCTTTCCCCTAAAAGCAAGTCGCACGTTCGGAACATGCTTCACTTGTTGATCGACTTCGCCATGCTGTGCGGCATCATGGAGATTGCCAGAAACCCGATTGACCTTGTGCGGGTCAGACGGGCAACGAAGCGACTCCGCAAACCTCGCAGTCTCACCGTGGCACAGTTTCAGAAGCTCAGCGAGCACCTTAGGGAACCATTCCGCACCATCGCGTTCGTCTGCGTATGCTTCGGCCTACGGATCAGCGAATGCTTAGCACTGAAGTGGTGCGATGTGGATTGGCTCAATAGCACTCTGCGTATCGAGCGCGGCATTGTCGAGCAGAACGTTGACGACGTGAAAACGGAGGATTCCCGCCGTACGCTCACCGTCGCTAAGGAACTGCTGGACGTGCTCAAGGTCTGGAAACAGACAACGGAGTTTTCCACCAATGAGGATTGGATTTTCGCCAGTCCTTTGAAGGTCGGCAAACTGCCGTACTCGTACACGGGAGTGTGGCGCGAATTGCAACGCGCGGCGGGGGCATCTGGCGTGGGTCATCTCGGTACTCATTCATTCCGGCACACGTATCGCACGTGGTTGGATTCGGTTGGTACCACCGTCGGTGTGCAGCAAAAATTGATGCGGCACAGCGACATCAGAACCACGATGAATGTTTACGGTGATGCGGCATCAGCGGACATGCGAGAGGCAAACGAAAAAGTTGTTAAGCTCGCATTCTCGGCGTAACGGATCACAAACGGATCGCGGAGGGTTGTAACCTACTGAAAAATTGGCTCCTCAGGTAGGACTCGAACCTACAACCCTCCGGTTAACAGCCGGATGCTCTGCCATTGAGCTACTGAGGAGTGAGAGCACGCTCTCGATGCGCGCTGAATTGTTATGCAAATCATATCAGAGGCTAACCGCGATTGGAAACGCCCACGCGCCGCCGATTGGTTCAGTGTTCTCCTTCGTGCCCTTCTTGGTGAGCCGTTCGCTCTGCTAACCTAACCTTCAGCGCCTCGTCCACATTTGAAGTGAGGTATTTATGCTCGGAGGTCCCCGTTTGTCTCTTGCCATCGTCCTTATGATCGTCTGCATATTTGCCATGACCTTTGTCACCGGTTCCCAAGCAAACGGCTCGCGCGCAGGAGACGCCACACCCTCCACTCCGCCCAAAGCCAAAGTCGAGCCCGTCGAAGACACCGTTCAGGGCCACAAAATAGTCGATCCCTACCGCTATTTCGAGAATCCCAACGATCCCGACACCAAGCTCTACGTCGAAGAGGAACTCAACTATACCCGCTCCATCCTCGACCCTCTCCCCGGACGCGACAAGATCAACGCCCGCCTTTCGCAACTACTAATGATTGGCACCGTCGGAGCGCCGCAGCTGGGCGGCAGATATTATTTCCACACGCGTCGCGAAGGCAACCAGAATCAGCCCATCCTTTATGTGCGCGAAGGCCTGAACGGCATAGATCATTCCCTCGTCGACGCGAATCAAATGTCCGCCGACGGCACCGTCGCCCTCGATTGGTGGTATGCCTCGGAAGACGGCAAGTATGTCGCCTACGGCACGTCGCCCGGCGGCTCCGAGGTCAGCACGCTCCACGTGATCGAAACCGCCTCCGGCAAACTGCTTCCCGACTCCATCGAACGCACCCGCGCTGCCAGCCTCGCCTGGAAGCACGATAATTCAGGCTTCTTCTACACGCGCTATCCCAAGAAAGGCGAAGTCCCCGCCGGTCAGGAGGTCTATTACCGCCACGTCTTCTATCACGCGCTAGGAACCGATCCCGCGCAAGATCCGCTGATCTTCGGCGAAGGCCGCGCTCCCGAATGGTGGCCCAACGTCAATCTCTCCGACGATGGACGCTGGCTCCTCATCGACGAAGAGCATGGCTGGACCAAGACGCAATTATTCTTGCAGGATCTCACTACAAAAAATCCTCCCACCGAAATTACCGCAGGAAAAGATTTCCAATACATCGGCGATTTCTTCGAGGGCAAACTCTACATCACCACCAACGAAGACGCGCCCCACTATCGCGTCTTTGTCGTCGATACGGCCAATCCCAAGCGTGAGAACTGGAAAGAAATAATCCCGCAATCCGATGCCGTGCTCCAGAACGCGAGCGTTACCGGCGGCAAACTGCTGGCGCAATACGAACACAACGCGACCTCCGAATTGAAACTTTTCTCACTCGACGGCAAAAAGCTAGCCGACATTCCACTCCCTTCAATCGGCAACGTTTTCAGCGTCTCCGGCCGCTACGACCGCAACGAAATCTTTTTCGGATTCCAATCCTTCACCGTGCCTCCGTCCGTTTACCGTGTTGATCTGAACAACGTGCAGAGCACGCTCTGGGCCAAGGTCGATGCGCCCTCGATCGATCCCTCCCAATACGAAGTCCAGCAGGTCTGGTACGCGTCGAAAGATGGCACGAAGGTCCCCATGTTTGTCGTCAGCAAAAAGGGAATCGAAAAGAATGGCCAGAACCCCACGCTGCTGACCGGTTATGGCGGTTTTAACATCTCGTCGACGCCTGCTTTCAGCCGCAGCGCCTATCTCTGGATGGAGCACGGCGGCATCTACGCTGTCGCCAACCTGCGCGGCGGCGCCGAGTTCGGTGAAGAATGGCATCGCGCCGGCATGCTCGAGAAAAAACAGAATGTCTTCGACGACTTCATCGCCGCCGGCGAATATCTCATCGCGCAGAAATACACCGACAAAGATCACCTAGCCATCCAAGGCGGCTCCAATGGCGGTCTCTTAATGGGCGCGATGATCACCCAGCGCCCCGATCTTTTCCGCGCTGTAATCTGCCAGGTCCCGCTGCTCGACATGCTGCGCTATCAAAACTTCCAGATCGCCAAACTCTGGATCCCCGAATACGGCTCCGCCGATGACGCCGCGCAATTCAACTGGCTCTATGCCTACTCGCCCTATCACCACGTCAAGCAAGGCGTCGAATATCCCGCCATCCTCTTTATGACCGGAGACACCGACACCCGCGTCGATCCCATGCACGCCAAGAAAATGGCCGCGCTCCTCCAAGCCGAAGCCAAAAACGGCGCCAGCCAGCAAAAGCCAATCCTCCTGCGCATCGAAACCAAAGCCGGCCACGGCCAAGGCAAACCAGTCACCAAGCAAATCGAAGAGAGCACCGACGTTTATTCGTTCCTCTTCTGGCAACTGGGGGTAAAGCCGTAGTGCGGGTGTGCCTCAGTTTGGATTCAGTTAGAAGCTGGTTTCCCCTGTGCTCCTCTGTGCCCTCTGTGGTTAAATGCTATCGGTGCCCACTGACCAAAAAATCCGCGTCCTAGTAGCGAAGCCCGGTCTCGACGGCCACGACCGCGGCGCCAAAGTAATCGCCCGCGCCCTCCGCGACGCTGGCATGGAAGTCATCTACACCGGCCTCCGCCAAACGCCCGAGATGGTCGTCAACGCCTCACTGCAAGAAGACGTCCAAGTCATCGGACTCTCCATCCTCTCCGGCGCGCACAACGCCATCGTCCCCCGCGTGATGGACCTGCTAAAGCAAAATAAAATGGACGACGTATTAGTCTTGGTAGGCGGCATCATCCCCGACCAGGATATCGAAGGCCTAAAAAAAATCGGAGTAGCCGCGATCTTCCAACCCGGCACCCCGATGGACGACATAGTAAAGTTCATCCGCGAACACGTGAAACCCCAAGCCGTCCCCGCCGTTTAATCAGCGATCCAATTCGTTCAAAATAAAATTTGTCATCCTGAGCGCGAAGTCGAAGGACCTTGTGGTTTCCTCACACCTCAAGAATTCCTGCGCCTCGCAACCGAGGCAATAGTGCATCATGTTTCCGTGTCAACACGCTTCTTCCAGATCGACTCCGCAGGCCCAGCGCGCATCCTCCGTCTCAGCGCGTCCGACAGCACCAACCGCCTAACCCGCGCCTGCGTCCTCGCACTAACCGATGAACTATCAAAAGCAGATCTAAGAAGCCACCCGCTAATCATCGCCGGCAATCGCCAGTTTTTCTCCGTAGGCGCCGACCTCACCGAAATCGCCGCCCTAACTGGCCCCGCGGCCTACGAATTCTCCGCCATGGGCCAAGCGCTGATGAGCACAGTCGCCAGCCATCCCACCCCCGTCATTGCCGCCATTGAAGGCCACTGCATGGGTGGAGGCCTCGACCTGGCTCTCGCCTGTCACCATCGCATCGCCGCGCCCCAAGCCACCTTCGGCCATCGCGGCGCCGCCCTCGGCCTAATCACCGGCTGGGGAGGCACGCAACGCCTGCCGCGCCTTATCGGCAAGGCGAGAGCGCTCGAACTCTTCATCACCGCCGAAAAAATCGCCGCCGCGCAAGCCCTAGAAATAGGATTAGTGGACGCCATCGCCGACAATTCGGTTACTGCAGCTCTTAAGAGAATATCAGTGAGCGCGATCAGGCGAAACTGGCTCCAACATGACCTCAGAACCACGACAGGTAAATCGATCGACAGTTCGATAGCTCCTTCCAATAGCGCCGGCGAGCGATTCTGACCACACATCGGAGCCCAGCGCCTTAACCTCAGCCGGTTCGCGAGACATTACAATCAGGTCAAAATACTGTTGATTCACTAGATCTTCAATATTCCTATTCGGCCACAAGCCGCGTTTGTCGAACTGTCCATACACAAACGGATCAGAAATAAGAATCGGTTTTCCAGCTACGAGCAACGGCCCCAGGGTTTCCGATAAAACGCGCGACGAACCCGAATTGCTCACAAACCGATACGCGTCGTTACATTGCGCTAATTCGCGCGACGGCTGCTGGCTCGGCCGATTTTGCGCGACGACGCCGATTAGAATCGAAGCGCTCAACAGCGCTGTAAGCGGCGCGGCCTTGGCAGCGTACTTCGACAGCAACAACGAATACCCCAATCCGGCACAAAGACAGCATGCCACCATCCACTCAACGAAGTGGTTTGTTGTCGATCCCAGCTTGCCAGCGGTCAGCGCAGAAACGGTGCTCACCGCAAGATAGATGGGCGCGAAACCACGCGCTCCATGAAAGTCCTGCGCGGCGCACCACACCGCAAGTGCTGTGACCACCGGCGCACTTGCCGCCACCAGCGCCCCGCCGGCGATGAATTGCATGAGCGAATAGCGATCGGGGTGCGTCGAAAACATATGAAACACAAACCATCCATCCGTCTTGGCCTGAAGGACCAAGAAAGCCAAGATGGCGGCCACGCCAAGTCCCAGGATAAACACGACTCCCCGCTTTAATTTTCGATTAAGGATTAAATGCGCAAACACGGCCACGGGAGCGGCAAGAAGCGAGTACTTGCAAAATAATGCGAGCCCAAAAAAGGGGATACTCCAATACCAATATCTCTCGCTCAAAAGATACAATGCGATCCCGATCATCGAAAACAGAACGCCAATGACATCTGCCCGCAAGAGGTAGAACCAGAACCTGAAAGCCGGAAGCGTCAACAGAAGCATTCCAAATGAAAGACCGATCCACCACGAACTCGTCAGGCGTCGCAGAACAATGCCGAGCACCAACGAAAGCGCAATCGAACATGCGACGATCAACAATCGTCCCGCCGCAAACGAAGGCGCGCCCGCTGGCAAAACCGCAGCCGCAACCGCATAGGCAACCGGCCCATACACGTGAAGAACTACAGGAAAACCGAACGGATTGGGATAAAGCGGTTGAGCGTGCCGAATTCGCAATGCGCCATCCAGCATCAAACCCTCCCCGTAATCAATCTGGTAGGGACTAGCGATTAGCGCGATAGTTCGGAGAATCACCAGGAATGCACTCAGAACGACGCAGGCCAAAAGCATTCTTTCAGGCTTGAACAGTGAAACCGGTTGCCTATTTGACCTGTCGGAAGAGGACATAAATCAGAAGGCGAATTGTCGAGTCGAACCCGGTCGCATGCGGACATAATACATGCACGCTGCAATCCCGAAATCTTCCGGGATGGTGCCCCCTCACCCTAAAACACAAGCGACCAGTTCAGAAAAGCCCACAGCCACGCCAGGTTCATGCAGCCGAAGCATGTTAGCCAAAAGCCGAACTGCTTCTCACTCCATCGCCGCGCCGCATATCTTGCCATCCCCAGAAACGCAGGATACATAGGCAAGACATATCGAGGCCCGCCCAGCAGTGGCCGCCCCGTATACATGAACATCTGCAAAGTCATCGCCAGCGCAAACAATTTGTCTTCGATTCGAACTTCGCGCCGCAAACTAAAGCCGAGCGCCACCGCAACCAACGCCAGCTTCATCGCGAGCACCGCATCGCCATGCCCAATCAACCGTACAGCTTCAGCGAACCCCGCCCACGGCGGCGCAAACGTCGCTCCCTGATAAACCCTATAAGCCTCCACCACCGACATCCGCCCCGACCATCGCAACCACGCCCAATATCCCAGCGCTCCCACCGGCGCGAGAAGCACAATCAGCGATCGCACACGCCGGCTCCGCCAAGCCAGTACAAACAGCGGAACCGCCACCAGCACGCCCGAAGGCCGACTAAGCCCCGCCAAAATCCCGCACACCGTCGCCAACTCCCATCGCTCCCCGCGCGCAAAAATCACCGCCCACACAATCAATGCCAGCGTGAGCGCCTCCGCATAGCCTGCAACCAACACAAAGCTGCTGGGCCAGTCCGCAATCGCCAACAAGGCCCACATTCGCCATTGCGGATTGAAATCTGCCTCCGCTAATCGCAACATCCCCAAAAAAGCAAAGAACGCCGCAACCGTCGAGACTAGAAGCGCCGCTGCCATCCCCGGCACCGCAGCACCCACCGCCCGAATCGCCGCCGGATACAGCGGATAAAAAATCACCGCCATCGGTCGATCGTATCCATGCTGTGCAATGCGCAAGTACCACAAAGTATCGAAGCGCTCCCAAACTCCCAGCAGCGCGTATCCCACTCCATGCGCCGCCGGCAAAGATTCAGTAAGCGCATTGCTCCGAATCAATGCCGCATCAGGGTGCAGAAACGGCAGCAGCGTCGCCGCTATCGCCGACCAAAAGATGCGTAGAACTAAGCTCGTCGCCAGCGCGATCTGCCAGTCCGCCCACTCCGTAACCCTCCGCGACATTTCCAGATTGTAGCGGAGCCTCCGCCCGCCCCTCCCTCGCCGCACTGGTATAGTAGTTTTCTGCGATTACGAATTTAGCCCTCATGCGCGACCGCTCCGTATCCACGGTTCTCACCATCAACAACGTCCTGCCCACGAAGCTTGACCCCAGCTCACTCCGCTACGAATCCAACATGCGCGCCCTCGCCGACCTCGTCGCCCAAATCCGCAACGAAGAAGAAAAAATCCGCGAGGGCGGCGGCCCCAAAGCCATCGAAAGTCAGCACGCCAAGAAGCGCCTGACCGCCCGCGAGCGCATCAACCTGCTAGCCGATCCCGGCTCCTTCTTCGAACTCGGCCTCTATGCCGCCCACAAAATGTATGAAGAGTGGGGAGGCGCGCCCGCCGCCGGCGTCATCACCGGACTCGCTCGCGTCCACACGCGCATGGTCATGCTCATCGTCAACGACGCCACCGTCAAAGCCGGCGCCTTCTTTCCCATGACCGCGAAAAAAGTCATCCGCGCCCAAAATATCGCCATCGAAAATCGCATCCCCACCATCTACCTCGTCGATTCCGCCGGAGTCTTTCTCCCTCTGCAAGAAGACGTCTTCCCCGATACCGACGATTTCGGCCGCGTCTTCCGCAACAACGCCGTCATGTCGGCGATGGGCATCGCGCAAATCGCCGCCATCATGGGCATGTGCGTCGCCGGAGGGGGATATCTCCCCGTCATGTGCGACAACGTTCTCATGACCGATGGCAGCGGCCTCTTTCTCGCCGGCCCCGCCCTCGTGCAAGCCGCCATCGGCCAGAAAGTTTCCGCCGAAGAATTAGGCGGAGCCGCCATGCACTCCGCCATCAGCGGCACGATCGATTTCCGCGAACCCACCGACGAAGCCTGCATCGCCCGCATCCGTTCTCTTATAGAAAAATGGGGATACCGCCGCCAGTCTCTCTGGGACCGCAAACAGCCCGTCGATCCTGCCATGCCTGCCGAAGAAATTTACGGAGCCTACGATGCCTCGTCCGCCCGTCCCTATGACATGAAAGAAATTCTCGCGCGCATCATCGACGAAAGCCGCTTCGATGAATACAAACCCGAGTACGGCAAGACCCTGATCTGCGGCTACGCGCGCATAGGGGGCTTCGCCGTAGGCATCGTCGCCAATCAGAAACTCCACGCGCAACAAACCGACCACGAAGGCCACAAGCGCGTAGAATTCGGCGGAGTCATCTACACCGAGTCCGCCGAAAAAGCTGCCCGCTTTATCATGGATTGCAATCAGAATTTAATTCCCCTGGTTTTTTTCCACGACGTAAACGGATTCATGGTGGGCCGCGACGCCGAGTGGAGCGGCATCATCAAAGCCGGAGCAAAAATGGTAAACGCCGTTTCGAACTCCGTCGTCCCGAAAATAACCGTGATCGTAGGCGGCTCCTTCGGTGCCGGACACTACGCCATGTGCGGCAAAGCCTTCGACCCGCGCTTCGTCTTCGCCTGGCCCACCGCCAAATACGCAGTAATGAGCGGAGACGCTGCCGCCGGCACGCTGGTAGAAATCAAAGTCAAACAACTGGAACGCAGCGGAAAAAAGCTAAGCGAAGAAGAAAGAAAGGAACTTTTCGACTCAACCAAGAAAACCTACGAAGAGCAAACCGATCCAAGGTACGGCGCCGCCCGCCTCTGGATCGACAAAATCATCGATCCCATGGAAACCCGCCAAGCCATAACGCAAGCGCTCGAAGCCGCATCGCTAAATCCAGAGGTCGCCGAATTTAAAGTGGGAGTCTTACAAACATGATTCATTGCCTCGCGATAAACTTGCCATCATGACAGACTTGCCATCACGATAAACTTGTCATCCTGAGCGAAGCGAAGGACCTGTTTTTTTGCCGACGGCGCTCGTCATCAAAAGGTAAGAGTAAGTTCGCGCTAATTGCTAATTGCTAAGTGCTAAATGCCAACTGCTGACTCCATAAAACTAATCGAATGCCCCCGCGATGCCTGGCAAGGCTTAAAAGGCCAGATCCCGCCCGACCTGAAAGTAAACTACCTTCAGGCCCTGATCTCCGCCGGCTTCAAGCACATCGACGCCGTCAGCTTCGTCTCTCCAAACGCCGTCCCGCAGATGGCCGACTCCGAAGAAGTTCTCAAAGAGCTCGACCCTACCGACGACGTAGAAATCATCGGCATCGTAGTCAACGAAAAGGGCGCGCAGCGCGCCATCGCAACCGAAGCCGTCCGCACCCTAGGTTTCCCCTACTCGATCTCGCCAACATTCCTGGAAAACAATCAGCGCCAGACTCTCGAAGACGCAATCGAAGAATTAGAAAAAATCGAGAAAAAAGCCGACGAAGCCGGCCTAGAAACCGTCGTCTACATCTCCATGGCCTTCGGCAATCCCTACGGCGACCCCTGGACCATCGACGAAGTAGTCGAAGCCGTCGGCCTCCTAGAGATCCAGGAAATCCGCACGATCTCCCTGGCCGACACCGTAGGCGTAGCCCCGCCCGAAAAAATCCGCGAAGTGGTCTCTGCCGTAATGGCAAAGTATGACTACCTCGAAATCGGAGTTCATCTACACAGCCGTCCCGACCAAGCCGCCGCGAAGATCGCAGCAGCCTACGAGGCCGGGTGCCGCCGCTTCGATTCCGCCATAGGTGGCCTCGGCGGTTGCCCCTTCGCGCAGGATGCCTTAGTAGGGAACATTCCAACCGAAACGGTAATCGAAACTCTGCGCACCAAAGGCGCACAGTTACAGGCCCTCAAGCCTCTCGATGTGCTCCTTAAGGCCACCGCCGAAATCGGCGCCAGATACCGGTTCTCACCGGACTAGCAGCGCAAATTGTCTGCACACCTGAGCAATATTGAACAGATTGGTCTGATTTATGCCGTACATTATTCAATGTTCTCGCACTTTCGTTCCCGATAGCTTTATGCAAAACCGGGCGAGGAATCTGGGCGAGAATCAATGACCACGGCCATCTCGCTGTCGCGCCAGCCCCTGTCCTTCCGCTCCAGTGACCAAGGTCGCCGTCCACAGGAGGAATTCCATGAAATCACTTCGTTTACTCTGTCTTGCCGCTCTCGCTCCGTTCTGTCTGGCTTCCACACTGCTCGCGCAATCTCCCACCATCACTGGCATCACCGTCAAAGACACCGGCTGCATTTACACCGTAGGTACCAGCACCAAGCTGTGCAGCGTAGCGCCTGGATGACGCTCATCGTCAGAGGAACCAACTTTGGGCCGCCCAGTGGCTCCATCATCTTATGCGACTGTCTAACAGCAAACACGGTAACTTGGACCTCCACCCGCGTTACCGCCACGGTGAATAACGTTACCTCCAACTCCGCTATATCTTTGGAGACCGAGGGAGGCGCATTTTCCACCGATGCCGTCCCCTACACCGCCCTCGGCCCCGTGATCACCAGCATCGTGGTCGGAGACTGTACTTACATTCCTGATCAGAGTGCCACGCTTTGCTTGATTACTCCGGGAACGCAGTTCACCATCAACGGCAGCTATTTCGGGCCGCTTTCTTCCGACTATAGTCATGTACAGACCTGTGGCGGCTGTCAGTTCGCAACCATCAACAGTTGGGACCCAAACTGGAGCACCAGTCCGTCCCCTTACAACAACCAGATTGTTGCGGTCGCGAATCAGGCCGTTTGTGGTTCGACAATCGCAATTTTTGCCGACATGATTTGGAGTAACCACGTTCCCTACACTGCCTGTTAGGTATATCTCGTATTGTTCACTCCCTCCGCGGAAGGGTGGGCCTCGCCAGAGCATATGCGGCGCGGCCCACCCTTGCCCCGCCCAAACTGAAATAGCCGTGACAAGCGCAGCAATTTAATTTCTTGGGGTTTCTGGATGATCTCGCATCCAGCTTTGGAGAAGCCGTTCGAGGTCTTGATCTACAACAGCTTTGTCGATTGATCTCAGAACTGCATCCAGATGAGCATCGTGCTTGGCACGAATCTCACGGGAAAGGATCGGGTTGTTCAGCAGTTCTTGTACGCTCTGTACGATGTTCTCTTCAGGATAAGCATGATTTCAGGCTGTCAAGTTTTATCTGATACGCCTGCAACCGTATCTCGGCGTCCTTTAACTCTGTGAACAGCCGTCGGAATATTTGCTTGAGCTTTTCAGAGTCGATTGGCAAAGCGCCGCGAATTATACCCTCACAGCTTTGGTTTTTTCCCAATCCTTGAAACGTGTTAGCGAAATGCCGTCAGCGAGTTCCTTTTGAATCCACTCTTCCAGATTGCTACGCGTGACCGCGCCAGCACAAAACCAATCCAACGGCCCACTCGACTTCTTGACGTCAGCGATAGTCCCGGGGCCATTACGGGAACAGAGATCATCCCAAATGGCGTCGGCTATTGGATGAAGAGGTTTATTGCGAAAGACGAGTTGCCCGTACTGGTAGCAGGTCCACGCTATGCAATCGACGCATTGAAGACCTGGAATTTCTTTGCGCTGCCGAAAACTGTAGTTGAGATATTCTCCGGCCATACCTTTTTCGCCGGCCGTGTACTCTGCTTGCGCCATTACGGTTTCGATTTCCTCTCTGCGCTCCTTACCTTTTTTCATCCAATCAAAAATGTATTCAAGCGGATCAGTAACACGAGAGGAAACTCGCCACGCGGTGAGCATGGCAACCATGTGACGAATCGCCCATGTGTAATGGTGTGTGCCCGCATAGCTTCTGAACTCTGCTGGCACTACCTCGTCGTAATCGCGTTTATTAACCGTAAAGGAAAAGACTTTCGCGCCGAATTTCTTGAGGATCTGCCGCACTCGCAAAAGAACGCGAGTTTGTTTCTCGTCAGACCGGTTTGCAAATTCGCTATGGGGATTTCTGGCGATAAAGACCGAAGTATGGAAATCGGTAAACCCTTCTTTCTTTCTGAGCGAGTCCCATTCATTTTGCAAAGCGATAATGCGCGCGCCGGGGATCACGAGCGCCGTTGCATTAGCGACGTGTTGCGAAGGATCGGAACCGCTATCATCGATATAAACGGTAAACATGACAAGATTGACCTTCTCCCATCTCTTGCCTCGTGCACTAACCAGCACGTGATTGGGTACGTCCAACGATTTGACTTTCGGCACGCGTAAAACTACTCTTCTGTCTACAAAGAGAAGGCCGACGTGCCCCAAAAGCCAACTTACCCTTCCCACTCCGCCAAGACGTTCAGGGCCACTTCGGCCAGTTTACGATGAGAAGCGGGCGAAGAAGCGGAAGAAGGCTTCTTCCCGCGAAAACCGATCAGGCTGCCGTTTCTCCCACCTTGCAGCTACATCCGCATAGGTTAACCGCCTCCCCGCGATCTGCGATACGGCTAGGTGGAATCTATCCGCGTCAGTCAGTGGATTGTCCTTAGTGGCGCGGTTGTTGCAACGAAAGATTTGCTCGGCGATGTATCGCGACAATTGAAATGGTTCGACAGCGACATAGGTTCCGCTCAGGCCGCGCTTCGCGAGCAACCAGAAGTTTTCCATCGGTCAGTAAAGTATATTACTGCCCTCTTGTATACTTTGAATCGTTTCGCAATGTCCTGGTTTCATCATGACTTACAAAACGCTTCACCTGACTTTCGATTCGAACATCGCCACCATCACCCTCAATCGCCCCGATAAGCGCAACGCCATCAGCTACGAACTCATCGACGATCTGATCCGCGCTCTCGACGGAGTAAATAACTCCTCCGCTCGCATCCTCATCGTCACCGGGGCAGGGAAGGCCTTCTGCTCCGGCATGGATCTCGAAAATCTCAAGTCCCTCATCGGCCGCACCACCGAGCAAAATATTGAAGACTCGCAAATCATGGCGCGGCTGTTTCGTTCCCTCTACGAATTTCCCAAAGTTACAATCGCCGCAGTCAACGGCGCCGCCATCGCCGGAGGCACCGGACTCGCCCTGCTCTGCGACTTCACGCTCGCCGCGCCCGACGCCAAGTTTGGCTACACCGAAGTCCGCATCGGATTCGTGCCTGCCATCGTCGCCACTTTTCTACTGCTCCAGGTAGGCGAGAAAACCGCCCGCGACCTCCTCCTCACCGGCCGCATCTTCGACGCATCCGATGCCCTGAAGATGGGCCTGATCAACGAAATCGTTCCTCTGGAAAAACTACTCGACCGCGCCCGCGAACTAGCCACACAATTGGCGGAGCTAAGTCCTCTCTCCCTGTTTCACACCAAGCGCCTGCTGACCGCCCACTCCCGAGCCGAACTCGATGCGCAGATCGACAGCGCCATTCGCGAAAATGCCGGCATCCGAGAAACCGCCGATTTCCGCGAAGGCATCGAGTCCTTCCTCGAAAAGCGCAAACCAAATTGGACGGGCCGATGAGCAGGTCGCATACATCGATGTCCGTCAATATAAATAAAAACGCATGGGTCAACGAAACTCGCATCCGCGTGCGCTACGCCGAAACCGATCAGATGGGTGTCGTCTATCACGCCAACCACTTCATCTGGTTTGAAATCGGACGAGTCGAACTCCTGCGCCAGTTCGGCTTCAACTATAAAGATATGGAGCGTGAAGACGATTGCTTTATCGCCGTAGTCGATGCGCAATGCCGCTACAAGGCGCCGGTGCACTATGATGATGAGGTCATCGTGCGCACGCGCCTCAAACACGTGAGAGAAAAAGTAATCCGCTTCACCTACGAACTGCGAAACGCGGCAAATGGCGCTCTGCTGGCCGAAGGCGAGACCACGCACATCGTAGCCAACGCAAAGATGAAACCGCGAGTGCTGCCGGAAAAGTACATGCAAGTCTTCCGCGCGGCAGTGGGTACTCGAAATGATTAGCTAAGCTAACTAATAAAACACGAGAATCGAGAATCGCCTTTGCAAGCTCTCCACATTAACGGAAACGACCTGACTCTCGAAGCGGTTCGCGAAGTTGCCGTCGAGAAACGGCCAGTGCTGCTCGCACCCGACGCCCGCGAGGCCGTCGATCGCGCTCGCGCGGTGGTAGACGCTCTCGTCGCCAACAACAAAATTTCCTACGCGATCACCACCGGCGTAGGCAAGCTAAGCGACGTGCACATCGTCGGCGATCAGGTTCGCGAACTGCAAATCAATCTCGTACGCTCCCACGCCGTAGGCGTAGGCGAACCGCTGGCAATCGCCGAAACACGCGCCATGATGCTTCTCCGGGCCAACTCGCTAGCGAAAGGGAACTCTGGCGTGCGTGGCATCATCATCGACACCATCTGCGAGATGCTCAATCGCGGCGTGACCCCAATGGTCCCCTCGCAGGGCAGCGTAGGAGCAAGCGGCGATCTCGCGCCGCTAGCGCACCTGGCGCTGGCCTTGATCGGCGAAGGCGAATGCTTTGGTGAATCGAAGGGCGCATACGTGCCAAGCCTCGAAGCATTGAAGCGAGCCCAAATCAAACCGCTGGTGCTCGAAGCGAAAGAAGCAGTGTCGCTCATCAATGGCACCCAGGCGATGCTTGCGATCGGCACGCTGATGTTGCTTGCCGCCGAAACCTTGGCCGATACCGCCGATGTCATCGGCGCCATGGCGTGCGATGCGCTCAAAGGAACCAACGTAGCCTTCGATGAGCGCATCCACCAAGCGCGCCCCCACGCCGGACAAATCAAAACCGCAGCCAACCTGCGCCGACTGCTCGACCAAAGCGAGATCCGCGACTCGCATCGTGACTGCGGCCGCGTGCAGGACGCCTACTCGCTGCGCTGTATCCCACAAGTGCACGGAGCCGTCCGCGATACGCTAGCTCACTGCCGCCGCGTGTTTGAGACGGAGACGAACTCAGCCGTCGACAACCCGCTGGTCTTCGTGAAAAATCCGAAGGCGATGGACGGCGAGGGCGACGTGCTCTCCGGCGGAAACTTTCATGGCGAGCCGCTCGCCTTCGCCCTAGACTTTCTGGCGATCGCCCTAAGCGCGCTTGCCGGCATCAGCGAGCGGCGGCTGGAGCGTATGGTCAACCCCGCCCTCAGCGAAGGCCTGCCGCCATTTCTCGCGCCGGGCGCCGGAATGAACTCCGGCTTCATGATGCCGCAGGTCACCGCCGCCGCGCTCGTGAGCGAGAACAAGGTGCTGTCCCATCCCGCGTCAGTTGACTCGATCACGACATCTGGGAATAAAGAAGATTTCGTGTCGATGGGGATGACCGCGGCTAACAAGCTTAAGAGGGTGGTCGAGAACACGCGGAACACTCTGGCCATCGAGGCGATGGCGGCGGCGCAGGCCATCGACTTCCTCGCGCCGCTCAAGACCTCGAAGCCCTTGCAGCAGGCACACGCGGCCATACGGTCGGTCTGCCGGACGATGGAGAAGGACCGGGTGATGTATCAGGACTTTGCCCGGATCGCGGAGCTGATCGCCAGCGGCAGGGTGGCGGCGGTGCTGCGGTAGGCGGCGAAAAGGCGAAAATGTTCCACATGGAACATTTGTGGTGGCGAAAGTGTACTTACAGTACTAATATGTATGTACAGTACAGATATGTACGTACAGAGAGCGTTCCCAGGCCTCCGACACTGTGTAAGAATTTCCCGACGTTTGCCTCAGCGGCTAAAGCCGGCATTCAAATAAGCTCGTTATCGCAGCGGTGAACCGCTGCGCCACCCAAAGGCAAGAGCCACAATCAGGCGCTGTACCGCTGCGCCACCCAAAACCTGTGCTTTGGCACTCCGTCACCGGCGGCTAGGCGGATTTGGCGGGGGAGCCGTCTAGGCCTAGTTCTTTGGCGATTGACTTCATGGCTTCTATGCAGAAGGCTATGTGGGTTTCCAGGTCTACGCCTAGATCGGCGGCGCCCTGGAGGATGTCTTCGCGGTGGACGCTGCGGGCGAAGGCTTTGTCTTTCATTTTCTTTTTGACGGAGGGGGCTTCTACTTCGGCCAGAGATTTACCGGGCTTGACCAGGGCGCAGGCGGTGATGAAGCCGGCCAGTTCATCGCAGGCGAAGAGAGTTTTCTCCATGGGGGAGACGCGCGCTACTCCGGTGTATTCGGCGTGGGAGAGGATGGCGCGGCGGATTTCCTCGGAGTAGCCGCGGTCTTTCAGAATCTCGGAGCCTTTATAAGGATGGTCTTCGAGGCTGGGATATTTCTCGTAATCGAAGTCGTGGAGAAGGCCGACCGTGCCCCACAGGTCTTCGTCGGCTCCAGCTTTGCGGGCATAGGCGCGCATGCAGGCTTCGACGGCGAGCGCGTGTTTTAGAAGACTTTCCGATTGCGTGAACTCGGTCAGGAGTTTCCATTCAGCATCTGATCGATTGATGTCCATAGGGTAATGTTACCGGACTGCGGGTGCTCGGCGGGCGGGACGCTCTCGGCGAACTGCGCCGCACTCGCTCCCACTCAAGCCAAACCCGGGCTTGAGTGGGCCACCGGCCGAGTACCTCAGCGATTGCGTGGTTGCAAAAATGTATCCACTCGGATACACTAAAAACACTTGAACACGTTGCTGCGATCGTCGGACTTCGATGAGTGGCTCTCCCATCTGGCCGACCAGAAGGCGAAGGCCAGAATCCTGGCTCGCCTTCGGAGCGCGACGCTGGGGAATTTCGGTGATTGCGAAGCCGTCGGTGAGGGAGTTTCCGAGATGCGTGTTCATGTGGGCGCGGGATATCGCGTCTATTACACGCGCACCGGATCGAGTGTTTATGTTTTGCTGGCGGGCGGCACAAAAGCCTCGCAAGGCAAAGATATTGCGAAAGCGAGAAGAATGGCCCGCCAACTCCGAGGATCGAAACAACAGGGGAGATAATGAAGAGAAAGAAAATAATTTACAAACCGTTCGACGCGGCAGCGTATCTCGATAACGATGCAGTCATTGCGGAGTATCTTTCGGCGGCGGCCGAAGATCCCAACCCCGAGGTATTCGTCGCCGCGCTCGGCGACGTGGCCAAAGCACGAGGCATGGCCCAGATCGCCAAAGACGCCGGCCTCGGCCGCGAGAGCCTGTACAAAACCCTGAGCGCAGGCGCCCACCCACGCTTCGAAACGATCAATTCCGTCCTGCACGCCCTTGGCGTGAAGTTCGCCGTTGTCGCCGAACGCGAGAGCTAGATCGGACTGCCAAGACGACGATCCCAAGATGACGACCGACGTGGAGTCCCACCCTTCGCAAAGGACGCGAAGGATGGGGCAACCACATTTTGTTTAGGGAGAGAAAAAGTAGTTGGATGAGAAGGGTGGGCCACCCGCCGGAAAATTAGAAAACGTCCCGTCTGTCTCCGGATTATCGTCCCCGGATCATCTAAGAGAGATGCTCAATATCGACATCGCTCCAATTATCCTTCAGATATTCAGCGACGAGGCGGCGGTGACAATGGTTTGGCTTTTCTTCGCTGCATAGTAGACAGGCACTATCCAAGAGTTCACGCGGCGTTGTGCTTTCGATATGCCTAGCGCGGATCAGCTCAAGAAACTGCCGCTCATACAATTCCCAGTCTCCGTTCTTTGCCTTCTTGTAAGGATTGAGAATCTCCGCCGTCGGCGCGAGCTGTGGGAGATGTACGTACTCGATATTGCAGATCGCTTTCGTGAAATAGCGCAAGTCATTTTTTTTTGCAAAGCCCGCCAGCTGTGAGACATTGTTAAGCCGGACGTCAACCAGGCGCTTGACTCCCGAGTCCTTCAGCTTCGTAAAGAAGGTTTCGGCCGATTTTTTGGTAAAGCCAATCGTAAAAAGCTTCATCCGGCCAAATCCCTCACTATCGCGCTATCGGGCTCAGGGACTTCATAGGCAATTCGTTCGCCCTGCTCGCGGTAAACATTCGCCAACAATTCTTCGCGGGAATGGAACATGTCATGCTCGGGCAAATTCAGCATGTTTGCCAATCGGCTCATTGCCGCGTCATGAGTCTCTAAACAGCCGTCAGCATGAATATGCACAACATCGATTCCGAAGGTCGTCAGATGCCTCGCCACCAAAATCGTTCGGTGACATCCAAGAGGCTCCTTTTCAGCGCACATGAGCGCAATCCGAAAACCTTCGTTTAATCCCTTAAGTACTCGCCTAAGACCATATTTGAATAAAGCGGTTTCAGCCAGACGTTCATACTGAACCTTCCCATTTTCATAGCAACGCGAATCGTCGCTCCGCGCACCAAGTTCCTTGCCCAAAAATCGATACTCGATACCCAGTGCCAATAAACTCTTCCCCAGCTCCCCACGGTCAAACTGAGGATTCATCCGGCTATACGGCGCAGAGCGCACATCGCAAAGTGCCGTAATGCCATGTTGCCGTAGTAGGCAAATAAAATGCTCCTGGGGGTGCGTAGAGTGGCCGATGGTGAATACAGTGCGTTGCATAATGTTCGCTCACAATGGCGGGTTGGTGAAAATGGCAGCTATCAGCTTGTGGCAGCGGCCATCCTCCTTATATTTCTCGGTCAGGCTTGAGCAAAGATACACATCGTTCAAGGCGTATTCGCCTACTTCTTTCGGCTTGAATGCTGCCCTGGCAACGGGGTCCGTAATTTTTAAACTGTAGTTGACTCCCTTGTACTTGAATTTGCCCCTGTAGGTTTTCTTCGTTCTGCCGTCCCAAGTACTCGTATCGACTTCAACAACCAGCTCTTTCCTCTTTATCAGTACCAGGGAATAGTCGAACCGAGCGGCCTCATGCGGACTCGTGCAGTCATACAGTCCGCCCGCTTTTGTGCTATCAGTGTTGGCCCAAAGTGCGTCCGGGCGATCTCGAAGTTCGTCCAGACTGTTCCATGCAAACGAACCCTTCTTCACCCAACGGCCTGCCTGAATTACGTGATTTTCTGTTTGATGATTGTGGGGCTTGGCCTCCAGCAACGGAATATCAATAATATCGAGGAGCTTCGGACTAGCGTAACCCTCATAGCAGTATTCAAAAAAAGACACTTCTTCCGTGGGTCTTGCGCTGACAGGACGAATCCAGGCGCCGTAGCCGTCTTTGCTAACAACCTTTCCGGCGATGCAACTGCCGCCTGTCTTGTACGAGTTCGCCAAGCAAACAATTCTTTTGACGTACGCCATCTATCCCCACATCCTAGACGTTGGCGAGGTACCACACAAGAACGTCCTCATACCGCTCCAACACGCGCCAGAAGATGCTTCCACTTGGGAGGTTGCGGGTTACCCAGCTAAATTAGGCGCGAGAGTTGGAGCTTTACATGAAAAGGCCCGTCCCAGTGAAATCTGCCTCGCGTTCATAGAGGAGAAGATCAAGGAACTTGGAAACTGGCGCGGGAAATTCGGTTCCAGACGGAACGTTCCCACTGACTAGTTTGAATCGCAACCCAGAGAGAAGCGCAGAGCGGCGCACACTTCATTCATTCGTGCGGAACTAAGCTGGGCCACACGTTTCCCAGGCGCTGAGAACGATGTTCGATGGCACGCGGTTAAGCACAAGGTCCCCTTCGACTTCGCTCAGGGCAGGCTCTCCGCTCCGCAGATCATCGCGTTCGCGATGATCTGCTTCGGTCGGGATGACAGAGTTGGGGAGAGTCTCAACGTTCCCACTCTAAATTTCGCAAAGAGCGCGAAATTTAGAATGGGGTACCGTCCAAGATGCGGGGCTTGACTGGGGCTGGCCGTCCGTCTGCGCGGTTCAAAGAAATATTGTTTGGAATACAGTTAGTAAACATTGCACGACTGTGGCGTTGACTCGTGATTTGACCTGAGTTTTCGGCGCTTTTCGACTCAAACGAAGATGCAATCTATGGAAGCGCTTTTTTCTCTTGCACTTTTCGCTTGACTTCCACAGGGTGCATCCCGCACATTACGCAACAGTTGGCTTTGAGAGTAGCCCGCTCTGGCACTCGCAAAACCTGAATGGCCACAACCTTAGCGCCCGTGGACTCACGGGAAGTTGTACGGTGCGACCGTTGTTCTCTCGTGCAATTCCGCACATCTAACAGTCTTTGCCGCCGTTGTCATCTTTCGTTGGATGAGGACGTGGTGGAGAACTCCGCTATGACGCAGGCGCCGGAGGTGATGCCGGTGCACATGGATTCGACTGGACGCGGGCATTTGCGGCTGGCGCACTCGATCCGATCGTTGCGGTTGCGCAATGGATTGAGTCAGCGGCAGCTGGCGCTGCGCATGTCGGTGCCGCGCACCTACGTCTCGAAAATTGAAAATGAGAAGGCGACACCGACGCTGTCTTCGCTGGAACGGTTGGCGCGGGCGCTCGAGGTGAGCGTGCCCGATCTGCTTTCTGGCGGTGAACGGAGCCGGCAGGAGGAGGTGCGCGAGTTGATGGAAGATCAATTCGTAGCCGACATCATGCCGTTTCTCGCGCAACTGAACGGAATGCAGATGTCGAGCATTCTGGCGCAGGTGCGAGACTTGACGGTGCGGCCGCGACGGAGCGCGTAGTCTCGCACGCTAGATACGCCAACCCTTGGTTCGCCAACTTCTGGCCGCGAAAGCGCATCGTATGGGTGCGCAAAAAAAAGTTTTATCCGGGCACACAACCAACTGGACAGCCGGAGCCTTCGGGTTCCGGCTTTTTTGTCGTCTGTGCAAATGACATCGAAAGACCATGTGCAATATCGTGCAGCATGCGACGGACACAAGCTGCACAGGTTTGCACAGTGCAGCGAGGCGTGAGCAATAGTTTGCATCTCTCCCTAAATATTTTTCCCTGGTGCGGTCGTTTGTTCTTGACCGGCGCGGTGGAACCGGCTACCCTCGGCCCACTCCCCTAAAGCTGGGGAAAAACCCCGGCTGAATTCCTTTGGTGAACAGGAAAACTTCGATGAAAGTCTCTCAGGTGTGCGGCATAGCATTGTTGCTCATGGTTGGGTCGATGATGGCCTTTGCCGATGGCGTTAAAGACCCGAAAATTATCATTAAAGGCGTAGCGGCAGACTTGACGCAATGCCCGCAATGCAAGGGCGTCGGCTTGAATTTCAGCTTCACGGTTCCCGAGGGGGGATCGGGCGAGCTGTATTTCACCAACACGAGCGGAAAGAACTGGACGTCACTGGCGCTGATCGAAACAGGCGAGCCGGCGGCGGACATCAGCTGCCACTCCAACCTATTCTCCAGCTGCACGACCGAGACGCTGAAGAACGGCTCGGTGGAGATCTTGCTGAGCAACACAGGCGGCAAGGCGCAGTGGAAGGATCAAGGAATTAAGAATGGGCAGAATTTCGGGATTTCCTTCAACTGTCTTGACAAGAGCTGCTGGCCGGGCGGGTTAAGCTTTAACGGACATGGGAGCCAGAATGTAGGAACGGTTCCGGAGCCGGGCACGATTGCGCTGATGGTGACTGGATTGGTTGGTCTGATCTCGCGGCGCAAGACGTGGAAGAACCGCTTTAATTCTTAGTGGGATTTTTTCCGGTTTACCAATTGGGAAAACTCTGGCAGCGCCTGGAGCTTTTGCAGCTCGGGATCGTTCCAGGCCTCCTGCGGCGGGTAACCTTTATCCAGCGCCAGCCGCAGTGACTTCAAGGCCTCGTCCGGCTTTCCAATCAGCGTCTTTACCTGAACTTCCGAATACATCAACTGCAAATCGTCGGGCTTGATGGCGCGTGCCTGATTCGTGTATTGCACGGCGTTCGCAGCATCGCCTTTCTTGGCATAGAGCAGGCCCAGATCGCCCATGGTGGCGGCGGAGCGCGGGTCGATCTGCAGCTCCTGGAAGGCGAGCGCGATGGCCTTGCTGTAGGCGGTGGCGGCCTGATCGGAGTGTCCTGACCAGCGATAGGCGTCGCCGAGATTGCCTAGAAGCACTTCGTCGTTCGGAGTCATCTCGACCGCTTTTTCGTACATCTTCGTGGCTTGGTCGTAATTCTTCAGGTAGAAGTAGGCGGTGCCGAGGTTCGAGTACGTGCTGGAGTCGGGCGCGAGCGCGAGCGCTTTTTGATACTGCGGAATGGCCTCGCTCCACTTGCCTTGGCGAAGATAGACCGAGCCGATGTTTTCGTAGCCGATGGGACTGTCGGGCGAGAGTTCGATGACCTTCTCAAACTCGGGCAGCGCTTTGGCATTGTCGCCAAGGCTCCAGTAGGCATTGCCGAGTGCGTTGTGATTTGACCAGTAGTAAGTGTTGGCGGCGACCGCTTTCTGGAAGGCGGCGATGGCGTCGTCACTCTGTCCAGTGCGGCTGTAGGCGTCGCCCAGATGGCGATAGGCTTCGTCGGAGTTGGGCGCCAGTTCCAGGGCTTTCTTTAACTCCGTGACGGCTTCGGTGTTCTTGCCGGTGGTGGAATAGACGTTGCCAAGAGATAGATGAACTTCGGGCAGGTTGCCGGAGAGCCGCTCCGCCTGCTGCGCTGCGAGTGTGGCTTTTTGCGCCCAGATGCCTTCTTTTGTTTCCTGATACATCTGCACGCTCGAGTCGGCGAGACCCGTATAGGCCAGGGCGAAATTGGAATCTTTATCGATGGCTTGTTCGAAGAGACCGACGGCCTGGCGATAGGCTTCCTGATTGTGTCCGTTCCGCAATGTGTTGCGCCCTTGCAGATAGAGATCGTAGGCCTTCACGTTCTCGGTGGGATGAGCGCCGACGCGAGCCTGCTCGTCATCGGTCGGCTTAACTGCCAGAGCTGTGGCTACGGTGCCGTAGATCTGATCTTCGAGCGCGAGGACGTCGCCCGGTGCGCCGGGAAATTCCTGGCTCCAGACGCGCTTGCCAGTGGTGGCATCATCGAGGTTGAGAGTGACGCGGAGCGCGTCTCCATTGCCCTGCACGATGCCTTGCAGAACGAGATTGACGCCGAGTTCACGTGCGAGCTTGGCGAGGGGCAGATTCTTGGCCGCCGCTTGTTCGACGGCATCGGAGGATGCGAGATGGACTTCTTTCAACTGAAACAATTTGGCCGCGAGCGCTTCCTGAATGCCGTCAGCGACGTAGCCGAGCGCTTTCTGGTCTCCCACTAACTTCAAGGGCAGGATCGCGACATATTTCCCCTGGGTAAGCGAGGGGATGCCTTGCGCCATCTGGCCGTAGGATGGGCCGGATCGATTGAGCATGGTGCGTCCGGCGAAGGTGGCGAGGGCGATGACTAGCACCGCTCCTGCGATCCACATCCAGCTCTTGCCCGGAAGATCGAGGCTGAAGCGCGACTGGCGGATGATGGGATGCGCGATCATCTTTGACAGAGTTTCAGCGCTAATGTTGGGATTGGCCTCCCAGGTCGACAATTGCTGCAACAATTCGACGGCGGAGTGATAACGGTTGGCCGGTTCGCGCTCGAGGCAGCGGCTGACGATCGCGCTCAAGGAGCGGGGCACAGAGGCGTCGACGTCGGATGCGGACTTCGCATCCTCGCGCGTGCGCTTCATCAGGCTGGCGATGGCGGTATCGGCGTGATAGGGAGCCTTACCGGTTAGCAGCTCGAAGAAAATGAGGCCAACGCTAAAAATATCGGAGCGCTGGTCGAGCGTGCTACCGAGAGCCTGCTCGGGTGACATGTATTCGAGCGTGCCGACGAGTGCGCCGGTCTGGGTGAGGCCGGAATCGCCGAGCGAGCGCGCGAGGCCGAAGTCCATCACGACGATGCGGCCGTGGCGGTCGCGCATGATGTTCTGTGGCTTGAGGTCGCGATGAATCACGCCTTCGGAGTGGGCGGAATCGAGGGCGCGGCAGACCTGCTCGATGACGCTGATGGCTTCTTGCGGCGTGAATTTTCCAGCGCGGCGCAGGAGCGTTCGCAGATCTTCACCGTCGACATACTCCATGCTGATGAAACGGATGCCTTCCGCCTCGCCAAGATCGAAGATGCGGACGACGTTCTTGTGCGTGATGTTGCGAGAGAGAATCAGCTCTTGCTTGAAGCGCTGAAGAATTGCGGGATCGGTTGCGAGCTCGGGACGTATTACTTTGAGGGCGATGAGGCGGTCGAGTTCGCGGTCGCGCGCCTTGTAGACAGCGCCCATGCCGCCCTGCCCGAGGATGCCGAGGATTTCGTAGCGTCCGCCGAAAAGCACACCCGGCTGCAGGCTGAGAAAGGCGGAGATGCCGGCAACGGAGGGCGTAGAGGGGGGCGGCGACGAGTGGCGGACGTAGGGCAGAGCCTGCGTGAGGCCGGGAAAGCCGCTGCCATGCGCTATCGTTTGCGAATCGGAGGCCGGCGGATTGGAGAGCGGAGGAGGCGTCAGAGCCGCCGCGCCGATAGCATCTTCAGAGCTGGGCAGACGGGTGCCCGGCATTGTCGGGCTGTCGGAATCCTTGCGTCTGCGGTCGCGCTCGTCCATGAAATTGGCCCGGGTTACGGAGAGCTGGGGGAGGGGAGCGCGCCTCGGTCCTCTGACAAAGGCAGCGTTTGCCTCAGGTCGTCGAGGGGAATTCGAGAACCCAGCACTCCAATATGCTACGAGAGTATACCCCGGAAATCACCACGCGGAAAGTAGATACCCTGTTGAAAGATAGTGATGTTTGGACGCCAACCGTTTCCCGCCGAGGCTTAACGGGCTTGGCGTGGCATAACTTTCGTACCAACCGGTCGGTACGAGGATTCGCGATTGTTTGTCGGCCGTGCTTAAATGACGAGTTGGGCGCCAATTTTTTGCGCCATCCCCGCGCGCGGCATCCAAGCATAAATTTTGAGAGTACTGCGGATCCCTCGCTCCGCTCGGGATGACAAATCTCGAGTTAGAGCGAGACGCGACGGAGGGTATTTGGACTTCCAGTTAAACGAAGAGCAACTGCAGCTCAAAAAGACGGTGCGCGAGTTTGCGGAGCGCGAGATTGCGCCGCACGTCATGCGCTGGGACGAAGCTTCTGAGTTTCCGCTGGCCACGATCAAAGAGCTGGGCAAACTTGGGCTGATGGGGATGATCTTTCCGCCAGAGTATGGCGGCGCGGGCATGGGATACGTCGAATACGCGACAGCCGTCGCCGAGCTTTCGCGCGTCGATGGATCGGTGGGAATTATCGTCGCGGCGCATACGTCACTGTGCTCGAACCACATTTTTATTGCGGGAAACGAAGCGCAGAAAAAGAAGTATGTGCCGAAGCTCGCGAGTGGCGAATACATTGGCGCCTGGGGATTGACCGAGCCTTCGGCGGGATCGGATGCGGGCAGCGCACGCATGCTGGCGACGCGAGCGAAGGGCGGATGGGTGCTCAACGGCTCGAAGACCTTCATCACCAATGGTCACTATGCTGACGTGTTAGTCGTGCTGGCAGTCACTGATCGCGCGGCGCACACGCATGGGCTCTCGGCGTTTGTGGTCGAGAAAGATACGAAAGGATTCCGCGCCGGGAAAAAAGAAAACAAACTCGGCCTGCGCGCGAGCGACACAGCGGAGTTGATCTTCGAAGATTGCTTTGTGCCGGCGGAGAATCTGCTGGGCGGGGAAGGGAATGGATTTATCGACGCCATGCGCGTGCTTGACGGCGGACGCATCTCGATCGCCGCGCTCTCGCTTGGCATGGCAGAGGGCGCATACGGCGCGGCATTGAAGTATTCGAAAGAGCGGAAGCAGTTTGGGCAGGCGATCTCGGAGTTTCAGGCGATCCAATGGAAGCTAGCTGACATGGCGACGGAGATCGAAGCGGCCAAGCTTCTGACGCAGCGTGCCGCGGCCATGAAAGATGCGGGGATGAAGACTACGCTGGAATCGTCGATGGCCAAGCTTTACGCCAGCGAGGTGGCTGTGAGATGCGCCAACGAGGGCGTACAGATCCACGGCGGGTATGGGTTCATCAAGGATTATCCGGCGGAGAAGTTTTATCGCGACGTGAAGCTGTGCACGATCGGCGAAGGGACGAGCGAGATTCAGCGGCTGGTGATTGCACGACAGTTGCTGAAGGATTAGTCGCGGCGGCGGACGGGCGACCAGTTTAGCTTGGCGCGTAGTCGTTCGTATTAACTCGTTGTACTAACTAGTTGGTAATTACTGCTTCAGGTTTCCGATTTTTTTTTAATCCCTGCGATCTTTGGAATCATGGGTTTAGGAAGGTAATAATTAACTTGACTAACCCACGCCATCTTGCTATAGTCTTGGCATGGACAGCCCTAAGACATTACAGCAAGCAATTCAATACTTTAGCGATGAACAGATTTGCATTGATGCCGTCGCCGCTATGCGCTGGCCCGATGGCGCACACTGTCCTGACTGCCTGGGCGATAACGCCAAAAATCCGTACTACCTAAAAACCCAGAAGCGTTGGAAGTGCCGGAACTGCCGTCGCCAGTTCTCCGTCAAAGTCGAAACCATCTTCGAGGATTCACCCATCCCGTTACAGAAATGGCTCCCCGCTCTCTGGATGCTGATTAGCTGTAAGAACGGAATCAGCTCCTACGAAATTCACCGCAACCTTGGCGTCTCCCAGAAGTCGGCATGGTTCATGCTACATCGCCTGCGACTCGCTCTCAAGACGGGAACGATGGGAACGAAGCTCGGCGGAGCAGAGAGCGGCGGAGTGGAAGTTGATGAAACTTTCATCGGCGGAAAACTGAAGAACATGCACCGGGATCGGCGCGAACGCTTCGCAGCCGAGAGCGGACACACCGGCGGATCGACGGGTAAGGCCATCGTAATAGGAATGCTGGATCGCGACGAGCGCAAGGTTCGCGCCTCCGTTGTCCCGAATGTGAAACGCGAGACTTTGCAGAACGAAGTTCTCAACAATGTGAAATATGGCTCGCCCGTTTTCACCGATGATGCCGTGCCCTACGACAAACTGAAATGGCGCTACGTGCATGACGTTGTGAATCATGCCGAAACCTACGTCAAGGGCCGCGTCCACACGAATGGGTTGGAGAACTTCTGGAGTTTGTTGAAGCGCGGATTGAAAGGAACCTACGTCGCAGTCGAACCATTCCACTTAGATCGCTACATTGACGAACAGGTTTTCCGTTTCAACAATCGCGCCACGAAAGATAATCCACTGAATGATTCCGACCGTTTCCTGCTGGCTCTTTCGCAAGTCGCTGGCAAGCGCCTCACGTTCGCCGAACTCACCGGAAAGGACAGTGCGAGTCCTCTCTAATCCGCATTACCGCAAACGCGGGCCGAAGCGTGGCCCGGAGAAATGAGGGGCCGAGATGTCGAAATGGGACGAGGAACGTGAATGGCTAAAAGCTACTCGCGATGTCGCTGAGAATTCACAGGAACGGGCCACGCAAGAATACGACATTGTAGGAGCACAGCAAGAGAGTCTTTGGGATTCACTCATCGAAGAGTTTCGGTCTGCTCTGACCGCTATTAACACTGGAAGCGAAAGCGCTCCATTGCTCAGATTTGACAATCTAAAGAACGTGCAAGGATTCGCGATCATCGCGCAGAGGGCAAAGAATACCGGAACGGCGCTGGTCACGTTCCAGTTGAAACTCAATCAGGTTACGATTAAGTTTACCGGGCGAGAGGATGCCCCACCGTCCCTCAAGTACACCATTCGCGCAAACCAGCAGAACCGGGCAGAGTTTTCGCAGCAAAATACGGAAACTATAACGACGGAGGATATCGTCCGCGAAGCCCTCTCCCATCTTCGTCAGCATCTCTAGTCTGTGGAACTTTAAGGAATAAGATCAGAAATAGAAACGGCTCGCGTCAACGAGCCGATTCTATATTTCGGAAACTGGAGGCGTCGGACGACACTCCCACTGCCAGTTTAACGGTTGGGGTGCGTCGATGCAAAGTCGATGGAGATCTCTAAAGAGAATGCATGGGGCATTGGCCTGATGTTAATCGGTGTTGCGTTAGCGGTCTTTGTTGGCAAAATCGTTGGCGCGATCTGTGGAATAGCGGGCACTGCCATTATCATCTGGGGGCAATTCCAGAAACCTAAGATTCTTTCCAAGGATGACCGTCTAACATTTGCCCTAGAAGTCGCGGGAACTCCACCACTCCGCACCAACAACGACTGGAAAATTCTGCTTACCAATTGCGGGCCACGAACTGCCCGATACGTACTACTCAGCACGATTAGATCAGAAATCGGTGCCTATGAGATTGTTTTCCAGGAAATCCCAGTCATGATAGCCGAGCAAACAATCTCCGTGAGCTTTGAAGTTATTCCGCGTCGCGTTGATGATAGGCAAAAAGCCATTCGTCCTACGCTGTGGGATTTCGCTCTGGACAATGCGGGCGAGAGAGGCACGACATACTTTCGATATGACACTTCTATTAAATACACCGACACGAACGATTCAGTCGGCGACGGCGGGACCGTTGGCATAGTCTTTGATCTCCAGTACGAAATACTTAAAACAGAGGGCGGAGAGTACTGGCGGAAAAAAGCAAACTGAAATTGCCAAGGAACCCTTAAAACTCTCAATGAGTGGGGGCTACCTCTCATGGCCGAATTGCTGAGGCAGGGAGACGCACCTTGGGATAGTGCCTCAGTTTGAATTTATTTCCCCGGTCGTAAATGGTTTACGCATAGGGGCAGCGTCTCGTTCCCTATCGGCAACGTATTTCTCAAGCTGGTCGTCAGTGAACGAACCAGTGATTGAGATGATGTCTACGTTCTGAAAAGCCCGCGTGTTCTGGACAGTTCTTAACCTTCTTATCAACTGCTCATGGCTGGGATGTAGATCGTCGGCCATGCTCATATTTTATCAGGC
>Ga0182024_10005186_pt1 | contig 29369 bp, 24 predicted proteins | sample P32metaG_FD_120480 | JGI IMG/M metagenome (GOLD analysis project Ga0182024, IMG submission 120480) | Permafrost microbial communities from Stordalen Mire, Sweden - P3-2 metaG (Illumina Assembly) | ecosystem: Environmental > Terrestrial > Soil > Wetlands > Permafrost | place: Sweden: Stordalen...
GGACCGGACCTTGTACCGGGGTAAAGCGGCGCTCCGCCATCCACGGCGCGCGGATGGCGAATTGGGTCGAGCCGCCGCTGCCGGTGGCGATCGCCTTGATCATCAGCGACGCGTCGACGCCGGCCTTGAGCCCAAGCGCCATGGCCTCGGCGGTGGCCGCGATATTGATCGCGACCAGCAAGTTGTTGACGAGCTTGACGCGGCTGGCGGCCCCGAACGCGCCAAGATAAAGGCATAGATCGGCAAAGCCGGCGACGACGCGTTCCGCCTGTTTGCACGCCGCGGCATCGCCGGCGAGATAGATCACGCCCTTGCGCGCCGCCACCATGCCGGGCGTGCCCGACACTTCGCCGTCGATGAAGGTGGCGCCTTTCTCCTTGAGCGGCGCGATCTGGCGCGCCTTGTCCGGCACCGGATGCGAGCCGAGCTCGATCACGATTTGGCCGGCCCGCGCCGAATGGACGAGACCGTGCGGGCCGAGCATCACGTCGTCGAGCGCTTCGGTCGAAGGCAGGCACGAGAACACGATGTCGGCCTGCTCGCCGACCTCGGCCGAGGAGTGCGCCGGCACGCCGCCGATCTTCTCGAACTCGGCGAGCGAGTGGCGGCGGTAGCCGACCACGCGATAGCCGCTCTTGATCAGATTTTCCGAGATCGGCATGCCGATCTTGCCGACGCCGACGAAGCCTATGGTCTCCATGAACGTTCCCTCGTGCGTTTCTTTTGAACCAAGGTTCTTGTGAACCACATTCTATGCCACTTCGACCGATTGATCGGAGAGGTTCACGCGCAGTCCCAGCGTGCCCTCCATGACGGTCCATTCCTTCAGCTCGAAGGTGCGCAATCCGTTGACGAAAAACGGATCGGCTTCGGCGATGGCGCGCGCTGCCGCGGCGCTGGCGACCCGCAGCACGGTCAGGCCATGGCCGCTGGGCGGCCCGTCGCCGTCAGAGAGCGGCCCGGAGGCGAACACCACGCCGCGTTTCTCGAGCCCGACCATGTAGTCGAGATGCGCGGCCAACAGCGGCGTCAGCTTTTCGGCCGCAACCCGTGGCGTGGAGAGCAGCACATAAAGCTTCTTGCGCAGCATTTTCTGCGTGAGCTGCGCAATGCGCTCGTCGTCCGTCATCGACGCGACCTCCCGGAACGGCTTACTTGTTTGTCCAATGGATGGCCGGCCGGCGGGAGCCTGTCAACAACCGCCATGCCGCATCAAATCAGCCGCGAGTTCGGCGGCAGGCCGAGAAAATGCCGGCCGACCACCTCGTAGACGGCGAAATGCGACTGCACCTGCTGCGACACGGCGTGCATGTCGCGGAACCGGCGCTCGAACGGATTGCTTTCGAAAATCGCCGTCGCACCGGCCGCCAGGTAGGCGGTCTCGACGACCTGCCTGGCCTGCTGGCTGGCGTGGATGGAGGCCATGCGCAGCCGCACCCGCTGGTCGAGCGATATCGGGCCGGCTTGCGCCGCCTGCCAAATCTCGCGCCAGGCATCGAGAAAAAACACCCGTGCGGCGCCGAGCTGCGACTGGGCGACACCGACCTGCGATTGCACCACGGCACTGTCGCGCAACAGCGAGGCCTGGCCGGTCGGCGTCTTGTTTTGCGCCAGCGCGCAGAACGCGTCCAGGCTGGCGCGCGCGATGCCGAGCGCCACCGCGGGGAAGCTCGACCCGAACAGCTGGTAGATGGTGAAGGCGTAGAGCGGGCCGCGCTCGCGCCGCTCGGCGGGATCCAGCGCGTGATAGCCGATGCCGCACTCCTGTGGCACGAACACGTCGGTGAACGTGTAGGTATCGCTGCCGGTGCCCTTGAGCCCCATCACATGCCAGACGTCGCTGATCGAGGCCTGCTCGCGGGGGACGACGAAGGTCTTGTCCACCGTATTGCCGTCGGCGTCATGGCGCGGCTGGCCGTCGGGCTCGTAGACGCGACAGTGTGCGGCGAGCCAGGTGGCATGGCGGCTGCCGCTGGCGAACGGCCAGACGCCGCTGACGCGGAAGCCGCCTTTTTCGGCGACGGCCCTGCCGTTGGGCGACGGACCCCAGGCCAGGACGCCGCGCGGATTGTTTTTGAAAATCTCCGCGGCGACGTCCGGCTTCAGACACTTGGAAATGGTGGAGCAGACTGAGGTCTGCGCGATGCACCAGGCGGTTGCGGCATCGGCTTTGGCGAGCTCTTCGACGGCCTGCACATAGTCGATCGGCGACAGCTCCTCGCCGCCGAGCGAGCGCGGCACCAGCATGCGGAACATGCGCGCCTCATGCAGGGCGTCGACCAGGTCGGCCGGCAACTGGCGCTCGGCCTCGATGCGCGGCGCCGCCGCCGCGATGACCGGCGCAAGCGCCCGCGCATTGGCGACGCAATCCACTTTGGTCCGCTCGTCCATCCCGGGCTACTCCAGACATCGGCCGCGACGACATTTTCCGCCGTAACGGCGTTCTTGGGCCGCACCGCATTTTCGGCCAAAGGCATTTTTATCCGCTGCATCATCCGGGGTCCATCGCGGCTGCCGCCTCGACGCCACAATCGCGGCGACCAATGACAGAAAAGCGAGCGCCAATGGAGCATCCGATGCAGCGACGCACCCTCCTGACTTCAGCCATGAAAATCGCCTGCGCCATCATGCCGGTTGCCGCCGTCGTGACGCCGGCCGAGGCGGCCACGCCGGATGCCTCAAAGGTCGTCTATCACCTCTCCGACCTCGACAAAGTCGATTTCGTCATGGGCAATATCCGCAATCATTACAACGGCATGGGCGGACCGGATCACGTCACCATCGCGCTCGTGGTGCACGGGCCGGCGCTCAAGGCGTTCCATCTCGCCGCCGCCACGCCCGACATGACGCAGCGCACCGACGATATGCGCAAGAGCGGCCTGCAGCTCAATGCCTGCGTCAACACCATGCGGGCGCAGGAGGTGACGCTGAAGGATTTGCTGCCGGGCTTCATCGTCGCCGACAAAGGCGGCGTGGTGCGGCTCGCCGAATTGCAGTCGCAGGGCTACGTCTATCTGAGGCCGTAAGCGTAGTCCGGCTTGAGCGGACGCGAAACCCGGGAGCGGCATGCGGACCGCTCGATCGGTCCCGGCTTTCGTTGTGGTCCTGCCGGGTACCGAACCTACTCTTCGCCGACCAGTTCGCGGCGCCGCCGCTCCAGTTCCGCCGCGTAGCGACGCAGCACGTAGGCCTCGGTCAGAAGCCCGACGACCTGGCGATCGCGGTAGGAATCGACGACCGCCAGCGCTTCGGCCTCGGCGCGATCGAAGGCGAGAACCGCTTCCTTGACCGCCATGCCGGGCAGCAGAATGTCCTCGGTATAGTGCAGCAAATCCTTGATCGACTTGTCCGGCGATACTTCGGTCGCGTGGGCTTCCGCCATCAGCACGACGCCGGCATAACGATCGTTCTCATCGACGGCGACCACATAGGCCACCGAGCCGAGCGGAAAGGCCTCGCGAAACGACCCGATGGTGATCGAGGCGTGCACGGTCTGCACGTCCTGGCGCATCATCTTGCCAACGGTGAGGTCGCGCATCCAGCCGATATCGGCGGCGCTGCGGATGGTTTCGCCGCGCAGATGGAAGCGCCAGGTGGCGAACGAATAGCCGAAGCCTTCGCGCGTCACCTGCGCGGCGATGATGACGGCGATCAGCACCGCCGTCGTCAGCCACAGGTCGCCGGTGGTCTCCAGCGCGATGAAGATCATGGTCAGCGGCCCGCCGATCACCGAGGCGGACAGCGCGCTCATGCCGATCACCGCGTAGGCGTTCGGATCGAAATAGGAGGTTGGAAAAAACATGGTCAGGACCACCGCCAGCAGATGGCCGCCAAGCGCGCCGATCAGGAGCGAAGAGAAAAACAGTCCGCCGCGGAACCCGGAGCCGAGCGACGCGATCGACGCCACGATCTTGAGCACGAACAACAGCGCCACGGAGCGCAGCGGCAGGTCGAGCATGCCGGCGACGCGCAACGCGCCGTGCCCGGACGACATCACCTGCGGCGACAGCAGCGCCAGGAGCCCGACCACCATGCCGCCGGCCGCGGTGCGCAGCGTCGGCCGCAGCCGCAACCGCGCGAACATCGCCTCGCTGAGCGCGACGCCGCGCATCAGAATGATGCCGAGCATCGCCGCGAGCAGGCCGAGCGTGGCGGCGAGAATGAGATCGTGGACCACCACCGTGGTCTTTTCGGGCGCCACGACGCCGAGCTCGGCCGGCGAAAAAAAATGCGCGACCAGAAAACCGATCAGCGACGCGATGCCGACCGGCGCCAGGCTGTTCGGCGAATAGCTGCCGATGATCAGCTCGAAGCCGTAGAAGGCGCCGGCGAGCGGCGCGCCGAAGGCGCCGGCGATACCGGCGGCGGCGCCGCAGCCGACCAGAATGCGAAGGTCGCCGCGGCGCAAGCGGAACGCAATGCCGATGCGCGAGGCGATGCCGCTGGCGAATTGGGTGTAGCCGGCTTCCAAGCCGACCGAAGCGCCGACCCCGCTCGACCACACGGTCTGCGCCGCGACGATGATGCTGCCGAGCAGCGACATCCGCCCGCCATGCAGCGCATTGGCCTCGATCGGATCGATTTCCCGCTCCGGGCGCCAGCGCCGGATGACTTCGTTGGCTATGCCGAATACGATGCCGCCGGTTATCGGCACGAACAGCGCCAGCCAGGGATTGAGCATGAGCCGCGCCGACAGTCGCTCGCCCGGCGCCAGGTTGAAAAACACTTGATGGAGCAAATCGACAGTGTCGCCCATGATGGCCACGACCACGCCGGCAAGGGCGCCCACCATCGCGGCAAGCGCGATCAGACTCGATTCACGCGCTCTGACGAGGGCGCGTAAACGCCGCGGAATTTCCAATCGGGCGGCAGCTTCAGCAATCAAGGCGCATCACCAGTGGGCTGTCCTGACCGCGGCCTGTTCACCTGCCGAACCTCACCAGGAGCGCGCATGCAACACCCCGTTCGCGGAATTCTCGCGGCCTCCGCCGCCGTGGTTATTTCCCTCACGATCGTCCCGCTGTCCGCCCAGACGAGCGCGGGCTTGCTCGAAGGCACCGCCGCATTCGGCGACTGGCGCGCCGACAGTCCGGGGACACGCCGGTTCATCAGGTCGCAGGATTTGCCGACGCCCGACATGGCCGAGTCGGTCCGCAACGCCGTCAGAATAGTTCGCCGAAACAGCGATCAGAAGCCAATCGTCCCAAATGGCTTTGAAGTCAACCTGTTTGCGTCCGGTCTCGACGCGCCGCGCATCATCCGCGTTGCGCCGAATGGCGACGTGTTCGCGGCCGAGAGCGCGGCAGGCCGTATCCTGGTCTTGCATCGCGACGGCAACGGCGCGGCGGCGCCGACCCTGTTCGCCGCCGGGCTGCTCGGCCCGTTCGGCATCGCGTTCTATCCGCTCGGGCCAAACCCCGAATGGGTCTATGTCGGCAACACCGATTCCGTGGTGCGCTTTCCTTATCGCAACGGCGATCAATCGGCGCGCGGCCCGGCCGAGGTGGTCGTGCCGCATCTGCCGGTTGGCGGACACCAGACCCGTGACGTGGCGTTTTCGCCGGACGGCAAGACCATGTACGTCTCGGTGGGCTCCGGCTCCAACGTTGCCGCAACCATGGAGGCGCTCGATCCGGCGCAACTGCAGACATGGCAAGCCGAACATCCGCTCGGCGCCACCTGGGGCAACGAGGCCGATCGCGCCGACGTGCTTGCCATCGATCCAGACGGCAAGAACCAGCGTATTTTCGCCACCGGCATCCGCAACTGCGTCGGCCTGGCGGTTGCCGCCGCGGCCGGCACGGTATGGTGCTCGACCAACGAACGCGACGGGCTCGGCGACGACGTTCCGCCGGATTACATTACGCGCGTGCGCGACGGCGCGTTCTATGGCTGGCCCTGGTATTACATCGGCGGCCACGAAGACCCGCGCCGCCGCGGCGAGCGTCCCGACCTTGCCGGCAAGGTCACCGTGCCCGACGTCCTGCTTCAGGCGCATTCGGCTTCGCTGGGCATGACGTTCTACGATGGGACGCAATTCCCGGCCGAGTATCGCGGCAGCATCTTCGCCGCCGAACACGGCTCCTGGAACCGCGCCAAGCGCACCGGATACAAGGTCATCCGGGTGTTCGTGAAGGATGGCGTGCCGACTGGCGAATATCAGGATTTCGCCACCGGCTTTGTCATCGACGATTCGCAAGTCTGGGGCCGTCCGGTCGGTGTTGCGGTCGACAAGGACGGCGCTTTGCTGGTCTCCGAGGACGCCAGCGGCACGATTTGGCGGATCTCCTATTCGGGCAAGGCCGCCGCGGAAGGGCGGTGACAAGTCCTGCAACTGGAACACACGGTCGCACGGGGCGTTGGTTGCCGAGAGCGCGGGCTCGGCAGCATTCGCACATGGCAGTTCACGCAGGGCATCAACCGCCGCAGCACGCATTAGGCCGCCGTGCTGGGACGCCTGCCTCGCAACCGCATCGGGCCCCCGCATCCGTCAGCGCACCACCGTCGACGTCATCCGGCACCGTGATCGAGACCGACATCCCGGCGCGGCTCGACGCGCTGCGATTCGGACGATTCCATGTGCTGGTGATCGTCGCGCTGGGCATCACCTGGACCCTCGACGGCCTCGAAGTGACGCTGGCCGGGGCGCTGTCAGGCGAACTCAAGCAGAGCGCCGCCCTGCATCTGACCAACGCGCAGATCGGCCTTGCCGGCAGCGGCTATCTGGCCGGCGCCGTGGTCGGCGCGTTTTTCTTCGGCTGGCTGACCGATCGTCTCGGCCGCAAAAAGCTGTTTACCATTACGCTTGCCGTTTACCTGCTGGCCACGGCCGCCACCGGGCTGTCGTGGGACGCTTTCAGTTTCATCGCCTTCCGCTTCCTGACCGGCGCCGGCATCGGCGGCGAATACACCGCCATCAATTCGACAATCCAGGAGCTTATTCCGGCACGGTTTCGCGGCTGGACCGACCTGCTGATCAACGGCAGTTTCTGGATCGGAGCGGCCATGGGCGCGGCGGGCTCGATCGTCCTGCTTGATCCCAAATTCATCGATCCGGCGATCGGCTGGCGGCTGGCATTCCTGATAGGCGCCACAATAGGACTTGTCATTCTTTTGATGCGACTCTGGATTCCCGAAAGCCCGCGCTGGCTGGTGACGCACGGCTTGCCGCAAGAAGCCGAAAAAGTCATGCGCGGCATCGAAGCGCGCGTCGCCGACACCCGCGGCGAACAGCCGATGCCGGCACGCCAACTGCCCCGGCTGAAACTGCGCATGCGCGACCACACCCCGCTTGCCGCGGTGGCGCGCACGTTGTTTGTCACCTATCGGCAGCGTACCCTGGTCGGGCTGACGCTGATGGCCGCACAGGCTTTCTTCTACAACGCCATCTTTTTCACCTACGCCCTGGTCTTGAGCGACTTCTACGGCACGCCGGCCAACGATGTGGGCTGGTACATTCTGCCGTTCGCCGCCGGCAACGTGCTCGGGCCGATCCTGCTCGGCCGTCTGTTCGACACGGTCGGCCGCAAGATCATGATCGCATCGACCTACGCGGTCTCCGGCGCCTTGCTGGCCGTCACCGCCTGTCTGTTCAGCCAGAACCTTCTCACCGCGACCTCGCTCACTGCGGCCTGGATGGCGGTTTTCTTTTTCGCGTCCGCGGCCGCGAGCTCGGCCTATCTTACCGTCAGCGAGATCTTCCCGCTCGAGATCCGCGCGCTCGCCATCGCCTTCTTCTATGCCGTCGGCACCGCCGCCGGCGGCATCGTCGGTCCGCTGTTATTCGGCATGCTGATCAGCACCGGCTCACGCGGCAGCGTCGCCCTGGGGTATTTGCTTGGCGCCGCGCTGATGATTTTCGCCGCCGTGGTCGAAGCCCTCTGGGGCGTCGCGGCCGAGCGCAAATCGCTCGAGGACGTGAGCCGGCCGCTTGCATTTGTCGATTGAATCACCGATGTCGAACGGGCAAATCGCAATGGCTATCCTGGACCTCGACATTTCGGATTTGGACATGGAGCTTGCCGAAATCTCGCTGCTTCCCGACCTGCACAAATGCGCCATCCTGCTCGATATCGACGGCACCATCCTCGATCTGGCGCCGTCGCCGCAGCAGGTCTGGGTGCCGCCGGGCCTGCGCCACACCCTGGCGCAGCTCGACCGCTTGACCGGCGGCGCCGTGGCGCTGGTCTCCGGCCGCTCGCTCAACGACATCGACCTGATCTTCTCGCCGCTGCAGCTCGCCGCGATCGGCGGCCACGGCGCGGAAATGCGCATCTCCGCCGACGCCGAGCCGGTGCAGCGGGCCGGGCCGCTGAGCGCCGCGCTCAAACGCAAGCTTGCCGGCATCAACGAGATCGGTCCCGGCATCCTGATCGAGGACAAGGGTTATTCGCTCGCCTTGCATTACCGGCTGGCGCCCGACAAGGAGGCGGCGGTCCGCGCCGCAGTCGACGCCATCTGCGCGCAGGCGGCGCCGGGGTCGGTCGAGATTCTGCCCGGCAAGCTCGTCGTGGAGATCAAGCCCGCCGGCATCAACAAGGCCAATGCGGTCAGCGAATTGATGACCTATCCGCCGTTTGCCGACCGCAACCCGATCTTCATCGGCGACGACACCACCGATGAGCCGGTGTTCGGCATCATCGCCAAGTTCGGCGGCCTGGGTTTCTCCGTCGGCCGCATCGTCGCCGACATCAATGGCCATTTCGACAAGCCCGAATCGGTGCGCAGCTGGCTTGCGCGGATCGCCGCCGAAGGCGTAAGCACGCCAGAATGACGGATCACGGGCTTGATCTTGCCATTATCGGCAACGGCCGCACGGCCGCATTGGTCGATCCGGGCTCCCGGATCGTGTGGTGGTGCTATCCGCGGTTCGACGGCGATCCGATCTTCTGCCGCCTGGTGTCGGGCAAGGAAGAAAAGGGCTTTTCCGACGTCGTGCTCGAGGACATGGCGGACTTCCAGTCGGAATATGTGCGCAATACCGCCATCGTCCGCACCGAATTGACCGACCGGAACGGCGCCAAGGTCCGCATCACCGATTTCGCCCCGCGGTTTCGCCAGTTCGGCCGCGTCTTTCGGCCGCCGCAGCTGTTCCGGATCATCGAGCCGATCGCCGGGCTGCCGCGCCTCACCATCCGGATGCGGCCGACCTGCGAGTACGGCAAGCCGCTGCCGCACGGTTCGCTCGGCAGCAATCACATCCGCTATTCCCGGGACGGTTTCGTCATCCGCCTGACCACGGACGCGCCGCTGTCGCTGATCGACAGCGAGTCGCCATTTGTTTTGACGCGCCCGCTGCACCTGGTGTTCGGTCCCGACGAGCCATACACCGGCGACCTGGAGAAGACCTGCCGCGACTTCGTCGAACGCACGCAGGACTATTGGGAGGAGTGGGTGCGCCGGCTGTCGATCTCGATCGATTGGCAGGAAGCCATCATCCGCGCCGCCATTACGCTCAAGCTCTCCAATTTCGACGAGACCGGCGGCGTCATTGCGGCGCACACCACGTCGATCCCGGAAGCGCCGTCCTCCGGCCGCACCTGGGATTACCGCTACTGCTGGTTGCGCGACGCCTATTTTGTCGTCCAGGCCCTCAATCGCATCGGCGCGACGCGCACCATGGAGCAATTCATCACGTTTACGCTGTCGATCGCCTCGAAGCCCGACGTGGAGTTGCGGCCGGTCTACAGCGTGGTGCCGACCGCATCGATCGCCGAGTGGACCGCGCCCGAGCTCGAGGGTTATCGCGGCGATGGGCCGGTGCGCATCGGCAACGCCGCGGTCGAACAGGTCCAGCACGATACCTACGGCAGCGTCATTCTCGCCGCCATCCCGATGTTCTTCGATCGCCGGCTGCCGCGGCCGGGCGACGAAGGATTATTTCATCTGCTGGAAACGCTGGGCCACCGCGCCGCCGAAAAGGCGCTCCAGCCGGACGCCGGCATCTGGGAATATCGCGGCCGCGCCCGCGTCCACACCCATTCGGCCGCGATGTGCTGGGCCGGCTGCCAACGCCTGGCGGCGATCGCCACTCGTCTCGGTCTGGCCGACCGCGCCAAATATTGGAATTCGGTTGCCGATCCGATACACGCCGCGCTGATCGACGGCGCCTGGAACGAGAAGCGCGGCGCGTTTACCGCGGCGTTCGGCTCCGACGATCTCGACGCCAGCGTGCTGCTGCTGGCCGACCTCGGCGTCGTCGAGATCGACGATCCGCGCTTCTCCTCGACGGTCGCCGCCATGGAGCGCGAACTGATGCGCGAGAAGCACGTCATGCGCTACGCCAACGAGGACGATTTCGGCATGCCGGTGACCGCGTTCCTGATCTGCCGGTTCTGGCTGATCGACGCGCTGTGGTCGCTCGGCCGCCGCGAGGCGGCACGCGACCTGTTCACCGACGCGCTCAATCACCGCAACCGCTACGGCCTCTTGTCCGAAGACGTCGACCCCAAGACCGGCGCGCTGTGGGGCAATTTCCCGCAGACCTATTCGATGGCGGGATTGATCCTGTCGGCGATGCGGCTGTCGCGCAGCTGGGAAGACCGCTACTGGCGCGGCTGAGCGGGCCACTCAAAGCTGTGCGCCGTCCGGATCGAAGAACGGGTGCGGGCCGTCGAATTGGCCGATCGGCACGACATGCGTGACGAGGCGGTCCTCGCCCGGCAACCAGACATGAAGGTGAAATCCCGGCGGCTCGATGTTAAACGACGGCGGCAGATGCGCCTCGAGATCGAGCGCGACCGCGTGGTTCGGCGCCGGACAGATGGTGGCGGCAATGCCGGCAAATAGACTGAGCGTCGCGCGATGCACGTGGCCGGCGGCGATCAACCGCACCCTGTCGTGCCGTCGCAGCACGGCGGCGAGCGCGTCGGCATTGCGCAGGTTCTGAACGTCCATATGGGCGATACCGGTGACAAACGGCGGGTGATGCAGGAATAGCAGCGCCGGACGCGCCGGCGCCGCAGCGAGTCCCGTATCGAGCCACGCCAGCGTATCGGCGGCGAGTTCGCCGTGGGCGTGGCCCGGAACGCTGGAATCGAGGAGAACGATATCGAGCGGACCGATGGCCCGTACCAGATTGAGCGCGCCGCCCGGGCTCGCGGTTTGCTGCTCGGGCAACGCCGCGCGCATCAGCGCCCGATCGTCGTGGTTGCCGGGGATCGCCGCGAACGGAATTTGCAGCGGCGCCAACAGCGTCGTCAAATGCGCATATTCCGCCGCGGTCGGCGTATCGACGAGGTCGCCGGAAATCACCACCAGGTCCGGCCGCGGCGACAATCGATTGAGCTGATCGATGCACCGCACAAGCGCCGCCGCGGTATCGACGCGGCCATAGGCCAGCGCGCCGCGGCGCTTGATGTGAAGATCGGAAATCTGCGCAATCACGACGCGGCGATCGGTCATGATCGGTCCCGCGGCAACAGGCGCACCGCGCCGGGATCGATGCGCAATCCGATCCGATCGCCGGCTTTGATCTCGATCGCGTTCGGCGCGTCGACCAGAACAGCCTTGTCGACCGCACCGCTCACCGACAACCGTTGCCGCGCGCCGATGAAACTCACGCTGTCGACGCGACCGCATAGCGCAGCCTGATCCGGCGCGACGACACCGATCGATTCCGGGCGGATGATCGCGATTACCGCACCAGCCGGTGCGCCACAATCGACCGGCAGCTTGCCGCCGCTCAAATTCAGTACGCCATCGGCATAGTCGCCTTCGAGAATATTGGCCGCGCCGATGAATTCGGCGACGAACCGGCTGGCCGGCGCGAAATAAATGTCACGCGGCCTGCCGATCTGGGCGATGGCGCCGTTGCGCATGACGACGACGCGGTCGCCCAACGCCATGGCCTCGGCCTGGTCGTGGGTGACGTAAACCGTGGTGATGCCGAGCATGCGCAGCAGACGATCGAGCTCGCCGCGCAGCCGCTCGCGCAGGCCCGCGTCGAGCGCGGTGAGCGGCTCATCGAGCAGCAGCACGCTCGGCCGCACGGCGACGGCGCGCGCCAGCGCGACGCGCTGGCGCTGGCCGCCGGACAATTGGTCGATGCGCCGGTTCTCCAGTCCCTCGATGCCCGTGAGCGCCACCAATTCGGCAATACGGGCGCGCCGTTCGGCGCGATCGACGCCGCGAATTTTCATGCCGTAGCCGATATTGTCGGCGACGTTCATATTGGGAAACAGCGCGTAGGATTGGAACACCATGCCGACATTGCGCCGCTCGATCGGAACGGCGGTGACGTCGGCGCCGTTGAACAGCACGCGGCCGCCGGCGTCGGGCTGCTCCAGCCCGGCAATGATGCGCAGCAGCGTGGTCTTGCCGCAGCCGGAAGGCCCGAGGAAGACCAGCGTTTCGCCGCGCGCGACGTCGAGGATCACCGGGTCGAGGGCGCGCGTGCCGTTAGGATAAGTCTTGGCGCAGCCTTGCAGCTGTACGGCAACGCCGTTCATCGCCGTGCTCCCCGGCCCGCGCCGCGGTCGGCGAACAGCTGCATCGCCACCAACAGCGGAATGATCATGACGAAGAACACCAGCGTATAGGCCGAGGCGACTTCGAGCCGCATTGAGGCGTAGCTGTCGGCGAGCCCGACCGGGAGCGTCTTGGTCAACGGCGTATGCAGCATCCAGGTGAGGTTGAACTCGCCGAGCGACAGCGTCACCACCATCAGCGATCCGGCGATAATGCCCGGTTTGGCATTCGGCACGATAACGTTGAGAAAACGCGTCAATGGCGAGGCGCCCAACGACGCGGCGCCTTCATCCAGCGTCTTGACATCGATCGCCGCAAACACCGCCATGACCGAGCGCACCATGAACGGCATGGTGAACACGACGTGTCCGGCGAGGATGAAGAGCCAGGAGCGGCGGAAGTCGCCGAAACCGCCATAGGTGAGCAGCAGCGCCAGCGCGATGGCGAGACCCGGAATGGCGAGCGGCAAGGTGATGATTTCCTCGATCGCACGCGCCAGCCGGCCACCGCGCACATGGAGCGCATAGGCCGCCGGCACGCCGACCAAGAGCGTCACCACCAGCGCGGCCGCGGCGATGAGGAAGGAGCGGCCAATGGTGTCGGGGTAAAGCTCAAAGACTTGCGCCACCCATTGCAAGGTCAGTCCCGAGCGGATGCCGCGAAAATAATTGACGGTAACGCCAGCCAGCATCGACAATAGCGCCGGCACGATCAGGAACGCAGCCACCAGCAGCGTGAACAACAGCTGGACGGCGAACAGCATGCGCCCGCGCATGGCGCTCACCCCGCGGCGGCGACGGTACCGCCGCCGACCGAGCGGGCCAGCGCCAGAACCGCCCAGGCCACGACGCCCAGGCCGACCGACAGCGCCGCCGCCATGGCGATGTTCGCCGACAGCGTGAATTCGCTGTAGATCAGCATCGGCAGAACATCGATGTTGGTGGCGAGCGTAAAGGCGGTGCCGAAGGCGCCCATGGCGGTCGCAAAGGCGATGGCGCCGGAGGCGATGAAGGCCGGCTTGAGCGCCGGCAAAATAACATCGCGGTGCACGGCCCAAGGGCCGGCGCCGAGCGCGCGCGCAGCTTCTTCCAGAATGGGATCGAGTTTTTCGATCGCCGCCATGATGGTGAGGATGACGCGCGGAATGGAGAAATAGAGATAGCCGAGGAACAGGCCCCCGATCGAATAGGCGAATACCCATTTCTCGCCGAAGAGCGCTGCGGTGATGTCGCCGATCAAGCCCTGCCGCCCGGCGAGCAGAATGATCATGAAGCCGACCACGACGCCGGGAAAGGCCAGTGGAAAGGTCAACAGCGCGATCAGCACGGCGCGGCCGGCAAAGCTGTGGCGCTGCAGAAACAGCGCGGCGATCGTTGCGATCGCCAGCGTCGCCGCGGTGGTGGCGGCCGCCAACGACACGGTATTGATCAGCGTCGCCCGGTAGCGGGCATCAAGCAGGATCTGTGCATAAGCGCCGACACCGAGATCGCCGGTGCCGCCGACCACCATCAGGCGCGTCATCGGCAGCACGAAGAACGCCGTGACCACGATGGCGAGCGGCAGCGCGCAGAGATAAATGAAGGTGCGCAGACTCATGTCGTTGGCGCGCTCCGGTTTGGCCGGAGCGCCATGATGCATCAGCGCACTTCGGCGAGGTAGCGGTCGGTGAAGGCTTTCTGCACCGCTTCCATCTTTCCCCAGTCCACGCTCTTGGCGCGGGCATAGTCGCTGTCGGGGAGAAATTTGGCCGCCACCGCCGGCGGCAGCTCGATCGGGCGCGCCGGGCGCAGATAGGCGTTGGTCCAGATCGCCTGTCCCTTGTCCGACAACAGATAATCGAACACCTGCTCGGCCTTGATCTTGTCGGGTGCGTTCTTGACCAGGCTCACCACATAGGGAAACACCACCGAACCTTCGCACGGGATGACGAAAGCGAATTTGCCGCCTTCCGAATATTTCGCCCGGTAGGCGTTGAAATCGTAATCGAACAGGATCGGTATCTCGCCCGAGACCACCCGCGCATAGGATGTCTGTTTCGGCACGATGGCGTCGTTGGCGTGCAGCGCCTTGAAGAAATCGATGGCCGGAGCGAAGTCCGCAGCGCTGCCGCCGAGCGCGATATTGACCGCGACGGCGCCGACATAGCCGACCGCCGCCGACGGCGGATCGAGATAGCCGACCATGCCTTTGTAGTCGGGCTTGAGCAAATCTCGCCAGCAGGCGGGCACCGGCTTGCCGCCGAGCGCGTCGACATTGACGAACAGTCCGAGCGTACCGGAATGAATGGCGGTCCAGGCGCCATCGGCGTCCTTCAATCCGGCCGGGACCTCGTCCCACTGCGCCGGCTTATAGTCCTCGATGACGTCGAGGCCTTTGGCCTTCATGCCGAAATTGACGCCGTAGTAGACAATGTCGGCGACCGGATTGGCCTTTTCGGCGATCAATTGCGACAGGGCCTGGCCGGAATTCTTGTTGTCGAATGGAATGTCGTAGCCGAGGTCAGCCTTGATCGCCTTGAGCATCGAGGCCCAGTCGGCCCATTGCGGCGGGCAATTGTAGCAGATGGCGTCGGCCGCGCGCGCCGGCACGGCGGCGGCGATGGCCACAAGCGCGCCGACCAAGATTGCCCCCATGTGCCTGCGCTGCATGTGCCTGCGCCGCATTTGCCTCGATCCTTCCGCGCCGCTATTTTTGCTGACTCAATCAATCAGGCACGCGGTGCATTGCAATTTGATGACAGCCGCGCGCCGGATAGGGGTGCGCCCAACGCGCCCCCACATCGCCATGGCAGACGACAGCGCCGAGGCCTTCACCCGGTCGGCGGCGCGATCTCGTCGAGGCCCTTCTGTCTGGCTTCCGGACCGAGCCGGGTCACCGAGGCGGCGGCGATCAGCAGCAGAATCGCCAGGCAGACAAACACCGTCGTCAGGCCCCAGCCGTTCTGCACCCACAAGATCGTCGGCAGGATGAACGCGGTCGCAAGCCGGCCGACGCCCGACGCCCAGCCGAATCCGGATGCCCGCGCATTGGTCGGGAACACTTCGGATGCGAAGATCTGCATCGAATTGCCGGCGACCTGGACGAAGAACACCATGATGAAGCCGGCGACCATCAGTTCGAGCGGGGTGCCGGCATTGGCGAACACCATCGCCATGATGCCGGCGCCGACGAAGGCGCAAACCGAGGTGATCTTGCGGCCGTATTTGTCGAGCGCGTACATCAGGAAGAGGCTGGCGCACGGCACGGCGAAGTTCATCACCAGGGTGTATTGCAGCGATTTGGTGATGCTGAAGCCCTTCGCGTTCATCATATTCGGCAGCCAGGCGCCCAGCCCGATGGCGACGCCGAAGAACGCCGTGAAACAAATCATGCCGGCGATGACGCGGGTCGGGAACATCCGAAACACCACGCCGAACGGATCGCTCTTGGTGTTGCTGGCGGCATCGGTCGACAGCGGCGCCTTCGGCCCGGCAATGCCGAGCCGTCCGAGCACGGCGAGCGCCTGCTGACCCTTGCCGTGGGTGGCGAGAAAGCGCGGCGATTCCGGCAGCGTGAAGCGGAACACCCAGACGATCAGCGCACCAATGCCGATCAGCAGCCAAACCCCGCGCCAGGCGTATTCCGGCGTACCCGCATAGCTGCCGAAGCCGAGCACCAGCGCGGTTCCGATCGGCCACACGCAGGCGCCGCCGATGAAATGAACGATCGCCAGGACACGGCCGCGAATGCGCTTGGGCGAATATTCGCCCGCATAGGCAAACGCCAGCGGCTGCTCGGCGCCGAGCCCGATGCCGGCAATAAAGCGGCAGACGATCAGAAGCGTGATGCTCGGAGCGAGCGCGCCGAGGATGGTGAAAATGCCGAACAGCAGCAGGTTGAACTGATAGATGAATCGGCGGCCGAACCGGTCGCTGAATTCGCCTTGGCCGGCGGTCCCCAGGAACATGCCGAAGACAGTGGCGCTGCCGATGGCCGCGACTTCCGCTCCGGTCGCAAACTTGGATTGCAGGATGTACGGAACGAGTGCGCCGAACACGGTAAAATCGATGACATCAAAGAAATATCCGGCGGCTATGAGCGCGATCACACGCCGATGCAGAGGCGATATTGTCGCGTCATCCAGCGCGTTGCCGACGAATGATTCGATGGTCTGAGCGCTGCGGCCCGCTACGCCCGGCGCCTGGGCTGCGAATGCCTCGGCCATGTCGTCCTCCCCCGTCCTGCCCCTTGGTAGGCGTATTCGACCGCTTGATGCGGCTCTTGGTGCGATCACTCTGGCGGGGCAGGTCCCCACTGTCAATCTGGCTACGCCGGGTAACCTGATCAGGCACCTTCGAATTGCAGGATGTAGAGGCCGGCGTTGGAATCGGTGACATACATCCGGGCCTCGGCATCGACGAAACAATCGCACGACTGGATCACCTGCGGCCGATTGGGCCGCGGGTCGAACATGCGCTCCGGGGCCGGCGGCACGAAATAGCCGACCTCGTTCGGTCGGAACGGATTGGCGATGTCATAGGCGCGGACGCCGGCGTTGTGCAGCGTGGCGAAGATGAATCGCGAGCTGACGAACGCGCCGGGTCGGTTCTCCCACAGATTATGCGGACCGAAATGGCCGCCCTTTTTGCAGTAGTCCGCCTCGTCGGGGATCGGCATGGTCGCGATGCTCACCGGATTGGCCGGCACCCGCACGTCGAAAATCCAGATATAGCGCAGGCCGAGGCTGCAATCGGCGAAGTTCGCCTCATCCGCCACGACCAGAAGATCGCGGTCCGGCAGCGGCAGCGGCGAATGCGTGCCGCCGCCGAACGGCGGATCCCAATTGCGGTGGCAAATCATCGTCGGCCGGGCCGCATCGGCAACGTCGACCACGGCAAGGCCGCCGTCGCGCCAGGCCGTGTAGGCGAGGTTGCCGGCGACCAGCCCGTGGTGCAGCGCGTAGCGCCTGCCCTTCGGCCAGTCCGGCTTCTCGCCGCCCGCGGTCCACATGCCCGGCAGCCAGAATTTGCCGACTACTTCCGGCCGTCGCGGCTCGGCCATGTCGACGATCACCAGGATGTGGTCGGAAAATTCCGGCAGGTGCACCGACACATAGGCGTACCGTCCGCCGACATACCAGATGCGATGCGGCCCCAGGCCGCCGAGCGGCAGGAACGCGATTTCGCGCGGCGCTTCCGGCGTCGACAGATCGTAAACGCGCAGCCCGCTGGTGAATTTTTGGCCTTCCAGCGCCTGGGCCGACGTGCCGGTGAAATAAGCCTCGTGGCTGACCTGCATGGTCCAGACGCTCGGTCCGTTGACCGCCAGCAACAGGTCGCCGTGGGTTTGCAGATGGTGGGCGCGCGTATTGGGCGGACAGGCCAGAAAATTCACCGGCTGCGGACGCGTCGGATCGCGCACGTCGATGACCGTGATGCCGTTGGAAAAGCCATGGCCGATATAGGCGTAGCCGCGGTTGACCATGACCTGCACGCCGTCGCCGCGGCCGCCCTGATCGGTGTGGCCGAGAAACTTGATGTTGCGCGATGCGACGCCCGTCATGCTTCGATCCTCCCCGCAATAGCCACGCGGTTTCGGGGAGAATACACTGAATCGATCAGGCCCGCGCTCGTTGCGGGCCTTCCCGTCTTCACCCGGTTGACCCGGGGCCGCGGACGCGACAAGCCGGCCATGAGGCGGTAGATTTATTCGGCGTCACATAAGGGAAGAAACGATGGCCACGGCGGACACCACGTCAGAAACCAGGATGATCGCGGTCGACAAGATGGGCGGCAAAGTCCTGTTCCTGGATCCCGTGACCTACCAAACCGAAGTCGTGATCGACGGCTTCCCCCGCACGGTGCATGAACTGCTCATCGTGCCGGAGACCGGCCTCGCCTATGTGCCGATCTTCGGCGACGGCATCCACGGCCGCAATCCGAACCCGCAGCATTACCTGTGCATTTTCGATCTGCGCCAGCGCGCCCATGTCGGCACCATCGACCTCTTGCCCTATATCGCTCCGCACACGCTCAAGCTCGGACCCGACGGCCTCATCTACATCACCTGCGAGAACAGCGCGGTCGTGGCGGTGATCGACCGCCAGACCCACAAGGTCGTGGAAGCGATCGATTCCGGCTCGACCAACGGCCACCGCCTGATCATTTCGCCGGACGGCGAGCGGCTCTATACCGAGAACGAGGAAGACGCCACCGTCTCGGTGATCGACCTGCCGAAGCGGAAACTCATCGGCAAGATCAAGACGCCGCGGCCGCTCGCCGGCATCGCGATCTCGGCCGACGGCCGCACCGTCGTCGCCGTCGACGACGCGCAGCCGACGTTGTTTCTGATCGATACGCAAGCCGGCCAGTTGCGCCAGGAGATCGTGCTCAAGGACGTGCCGAAGCCGGCCCAGATCGCGCGCTATGCGCCGGACAACAGCCTGATCGGCGTCACCAGCCTCAACAGCGATACCGTGAGCCTGATCGATCCGTCGTTTCGCGAGCAGACCGCCATCAGGGTCGGCTCGCAGCCGATGGATATGGCGTTCCGCGGCGACGAATTGTTTGTCGCCTGCCAGGGCGACGGCTCGATGCATGTCATCGACATTCCCGGCCGCCGCGTGAAGGCGAGCTTCCAGGCCGGCACCGGCTGCGAATCCGTCGGCTTCTTTTAGCGACCAGCGCACCGCCCCGGCGCTCTGGCGTTATTTTGCTCGGTAGGCTAGCTTTCGCGCCGGGGGTTGGTTGGGCATTGCCCATGCTATGACGATTTAAGGAGCAGCCGCAGCATGTGGCAGAGGCATCGCGGAGTTACGTTTCCGCCGTCGCACTTGATCTCGCTTGTCATTCGCTTTTCCCCCATCGTCACGCTGATCGCCATGTCGGCGGCGTGGACAGCCACGCCGGCGCTGACCGGCGCCGGGTCCGATCTCCGCCCGCTGCTGCAGTTATCGCAAGCCCCGCTGCATCGGTGGCGCGACACCAACGGGCTGCCGCAATGGGGACCGCAGAACGAAGTGATGTCGCACAATTGGGCCGGCTATGCGCTGAACGTCGGCCCCTATACCTCGGTGCAGGGCGGCTGGACCGTTCCGGCGGTCACTTACCAATCCTATTCCGGTTCTCCCGGCGTCGAAGTCACGTCGACCTGGATCGGCATCGGCGGCCAGGAAAACGACGACACTCTCATTCAAATCGGCACCCAGGAAATGGCCGCGCCGTCGGGCGAGACGGCCTATTTCGCCTGGTACGAAATGCTGCCGGCGACAGAGACCGCGATCAATCCGAAGCAATTCCCGGTCGCTGCCGGCGATACCATCGACGCCATCATTCAATGCACGGCGTCCTGCGCGGCCAAGACGAAATCGACCTGGGTCCTGACGCTCACCAACAGCAAGTGGCCGAAGCCTTTCACGATCACGCTGCAATATGCATCGAGCCTGGCATCCGCCGAATGGATCGTCGAGGGGCCGTGCGTCAACAATTGCAACTCCTCGAACCCCGGTTTCGCCTATTTGCCGAATTACGGCACAACGACGTTCACGGCGATCACCGTCAACGACGCTATTCCGATGCTGGCGCGGTCGCCGAACGGAATCATCATGAAAGATCCGAACGGCAATGCCACCTCGACGCCGTCCAATCCGATCGGCGGCAACTCGTTTACGGTGAACTTCGCCATCTGATCGCTGTCGCGGCGTGCGCCGCATCGGCCGCCCGGGTGCGCGAAGGCGGACGATTGCCGGTGTCTGTATCGCATGGGTGTCGGTATCGCATGAGAGTGGATTCGTGAGATTATCCACCCATCCACTCGCCTGATTCGGACCGGTGTAAGGTTGGACCGGCTGGCCGGTGCAGTCGCGACGGCCGGTCGACAATGCTGATCAGGACGGCACTTTCCCATATCTTCACCGCGGCGGCTTTCCAGCGCGCTGCAGCCGGCGCGGGGCCCGAACCGTCTCCGCCGCGCCAGAGCGCCGCTGCAGCCGCCCCGTCTGGCTGGCAGACTTTGCCGCATCTCGCCCCGTTCGGGCTTTTGCTCGTGCCGGTCGCCGTTTTCCTCGTCGCAGTGCCCGCCATCGAGTTTTCCCACAGTTCAAACTACATCGCGACGCTGTGGCCGGCGAACGCCGTCATCCTCGCGGCGCTGCTGTGCCGCGCCGGCAATCGACGCGATTACGGCTTCCTTTTGCTGAGCGGAGCCTTCGCCATCGGCTTGGCGAATATTGCCGGCGGCAACGGCGCGCTGCCGAGCGCGATCCTGGCTTGTGCCAATATTGCCGAAGTTGCCGTCGCGCTGGCGCTCACGTCCCTGTTCGGGATCGCTGCGTCCGATCTGACCCGGTTGCGGAGCTTGCTTGTCTTTATCGTGGTGGCGGCCGGCATTGCGCCGACCGTAAGCGCCACGATCGGCGGTCTCGAACTGAACGCAACCCACGGCCTGGCGTTGGCGACCGTCTGGCGCAACTGGTATCTCGCCAATGCGCTCGGCATGATCATCGTGGTGCCGTTCCTGATCAGCATCACGTCAAGCGAATGGGACGCGCTGCGCATCAGGCAACGGGCTGCCGAGGCTGCCGGCATTTTTGCACTCGTCATCGCGGTTGCAATCTGCGGCGCCTTTTTTCGCTCTGTGCTTTTTATCATCGTACCGGCGATTCTTTTTGCGATGGTGCGGTTCGGCCTGATCGGCGCGACTGCGGCCACGCTCACGACCGCGCTCATTGCCAGCGGCTTTGTGGTCATGGGGATCGGCGACCCGCTGCTGTCGCGTCCGGAATTGTCGGAGCGGATATTGGCGCTGCAGTTCCTGTTGGCCGTCACCTCGCTGTGGTGCCTGCCGACCGCGGCGTTGCTGGCGGAACGCGACTCCCTGTTGGCCGATCTGTCGCTGGCCAACGCCCAATTGAAGGCGGACAGCGACATCAAATCCGACCTGGTGGTCGGCTTGCGCCGGCGCCTGTCGATTGCCGAGGAAAAGGAACGCCTGCGCCTGTCGCACGAGCTTCACGATCAGGCCGGACAAGGCGTCGTCGCCGCCATCCTGGAATTGAACGAGATCGATGCGCTGGTGCTCGGCCCGGCGCGCGCCCGCTTGCATCTGGTGCGCAAGAGGATGGAGGAACTGGGCAAGACGCTGCATCGCATTGCCTGGGAATTGCGGCCGCCCTCGATCGACGAACTGGGCCTGCGCAAGGCGGTGGCGAGCTACATCGCCGATTGGGGCGAGCGGTGCGGCATCGAGGTCGATCTTCACTGCGACGATCCGGACCTTGACGCAGTGCCGGGCGAAATCGGAACGGCGATTTATCGCGTCGTCCAGGAAGGGCTTACCAACATCGTCAAGCACGCCCGGCATCCTGCCGATGTCAGCGTCGTCATCCGGCGCGTCGGCACCACCCTGCAGGTCATTATCGAGGACAATGGCTGCGGCTTCGACGTCGGCGGCATGACGGCGCAGGCCGGCGGCTACCGCGGCCTCGGCCTCGACGGCATGCGCGAGCGGCTGTTGCTGATCGGCGGAACGCTGGAGATCGAGTCGGCGGCCGGCGCCGGCACCACCCTCTTCGCCCGCATCGCGCTCGACGCCGCGAGATCGGCGGCATGACCGGAAAAATTCGAATTGTGCTGGCCGACGATCATCCGATCGTTCTCGACGGCCTGCGCAACCTGATCCGGGCGGAAGCGGATTTCGAGCTGATCGGCGAGGCCGCCAGCGGCCTCGCCGCATTGAAGATCATTCGCGACAGGCGTCCGCATGTCGCCGTTCTCGACATCTCGATGCCCGAACTGAACGGCATCGTGCTGAGCCGCCGGCTTGCCGGCGAAATGCCGGACTTGCGGCTTCTGGTCCTGACCCTGCACGAAGATCGCGCCTACTTGAACCAGGCTCTGGAAGCCGGCGTGCGGGGTTACGTTCTCAAGCGATCGGCCGTGGAAAACCTGGTGCAGGCCATTCGCGCCGTGATGGTCGGCGGACTCTATATCGATCCGGCGATCGTCGGCCGGGTGTTCGACGGCAGACGTGCCAACAAGAGGCTGGCGGCGAAAAACGGCGTTTCGCCGTCATTGACCGACCGCGAGGCCGACGTACTGAAAATGGCCGCGCTGGGCTTCACCAACAAGGAAATCGCCCTGCGGCTCGACGTCGGCGTCAAATCGATCGAGACCTACAAGGCGCGCGGCCTGGACAAGCTCGGGCTCAAGACCCGCGCCGAATTGGTGCGGTACGCCTCCGGCCAGGGCTGGCTGGACTTCTAGCATCGTTGCATTGGTATCGTTTTGGTTAAGATGTCAGGCAATCTCTGACAGGGTTGCCCGGTATTTGCGCACCGCCACGAGGCGAGTTGCTGTATGATTTCGGCCCCGGCGGTTGTTGTTTGACGATGGCGTTCGTTGAGCAACCGGCGGGCCGGAGCCGGTGGGGACATGCAAACTGACCGTCCGCCCGTAAGCGGGCTGTCGTCGCCGCTCGACTTTTCATTGCTCAGCTTCCTGATCGTCGACGACCAGCCCTTCACCCGCCGCATCGTCCGCTCGATCCTGTACGGCTTCGGCAGCCGCGAAGTCTACGAGTCCGCGAGCGGCGCCGAAGGTCTCGATCTGGTGCGGACGGCGATGCCAAGCATCATCATTACCGACCTGGTCATGCCGATGGTGGACGGCGGCAGATTCGTTGCCATGGTGAAGGCGCCCGATGCGCCGACCAACAAGATTCCGGTCATTGTGCTATCCGGCTATCTGACCAAGACCGCCGCGCTGGCCGTGACCCGGCACGGCGCCGATGAATTGCTGGTCAAGCCGGTCTCGCCAAAGGCGCTGTACGGGCACATATCGCGGATCGCGCTGCGCAACCAGCTGGCGCAGCCGCCGCTGGCGTTCCTGTCAAATCAAAAACGTCGCGGCGTCCCGGAGCGAAAGAACTCCGACGAAGTGACGTTGCTCTAGGGTGGCCGCCGACCGGCGTGCGTCATGCCACGCTGGGCGCCACTTCTTCGGGCGGCGCATGTTCGTCCTGCGAGCGCTGCAGAACCGGCTTTTGCGCCCGCGTCAGGTTGTACGCGCTGTTGATTAGGGCGAGATGCGAGAACGCCTGGGGGAAGTTACCGACCAGGCGTTTGAGGCGCGGATCGTATTCTTCGCTGAGCAGCCCGAGGTCGGTGCGCAGGTCGATGAGCCGGCGAAACAGCCGCTCGGCATCATCGTAGCGGTCCTGCAGCGTATAGACGTCGACCAGCCAGAAGCTGCAGGCGAGGAAGGCGCCCTCGCCCGGCGGCAGCGCGTCCTCGACCTCCTCGGTCGAGTAGCGCATGACGAAGCCGCCGTTGACGAGCCGGCGCTCGATCGCCGCCACGGTGCGCTCCATCCGCGGGTCGGAAACCGGCAGGAAGCCCACCGACGGTATCAGCAACAGGCTGGCGTCGAGCTGGTCGGAACCGTAGGCCTGGACAAAGTTGCCCTGCTTCTTGTTGTAGCCGTGTTCGCACACGTCGTCGCAAATCTCGTCGCGCAACGCGCGCCACGCCTCGAGCGGCCCCTCGAGACCGAACGTTTCCGCGCTTTTTATGCCGCGATCGAATGCCACCCAGGCCATGACCTTGGAATAGGTGAAGTGCTGCGGCGGGCCGCGCATCTCCCAAATGCCCTGGTCGGGCAGGCGCCAGATCTCCTTGAGATGCTCGAGAAACTTGACCTGGGCGTCCCACCCCGATTCGTTGGTCGACAAGCCGCAGCGCCGCGCCTGATGGTGCACGTCCATGATCTCGCCGAACACGTCGAGTTGCAGCTGGGTATGCGCCGCATTGCCGACCCGGACCGGCGCCGATTTCTCATAGCCGGGCAGCCAGTCCACCACCCATTCGGCGAGCCGCCGCTCGCCGCCGATGCCGTACATGATCTGAAGTTGATCGGGGCTGCCGGCGACCGCGCGCAACAGCCATTCGCGCCAGGCCTGCGCTTCCTCGTAGTAGCCGGCATGCATGGCGCCGAGCAGGGTCAGCGTGGCGTCGCGCAGCCAGCAGAAGCGATAGTCCCAGTTGCGCTCGCCGCCAAGCTGCTCCGGCAGCGAGGTCGTCGGCGCAGCGACGATGCCGCCGGTCGGCAGATAGGTCAGCGCCTTGAGCGTCAGCATCGAACGACGCACCCCCGCGGACCACTCGCCGGCCGGCCGGCATTTCGCCGCCCAGTCCTTCCAGAAGGTCTCGGTCGCCTGCAGCGCCGAGTTCGGATCGAACGCCGGCGGCAGCGTCTTGTGCGAGCGCGCATAGGTCAGCACCAGCGGAATGGACTCGCCGCGGCTGATCTTGAAGTCGCCGACGGTGGTCATGTCCCGGCCCGTAAGATGCACCGGCGTGCGCAGCACCGCCATGTCGGGACCGGCGATGGCCCGCAGCGTGCCGTCCTCGAGCTTGGTCACCCAGGGCACCACGGCGCCGTAGCCGAAGCGCAGAATGAGCTCGGTATGCATCGCGACCGTGCCGCGGGTGCCGATCACCAGCCGCACGATTTCCGACTGATCGGCGGGGAACGGCATGAAATCGACCAGCGTCACGGCGCCATCGCGGGTCTCGAAATTGGTCTCGAGAATGAGCGTGTCCGGCCGGTAGCGCCGCGTAATCCGCACCGCGTCGTGCGGCGCGACCAGCCAGCGGCCGTGGTCGCGGGTGCCGAGCAGCGCGGCGAAGCACGCGTCCGAGTCGAAGCGCGGCCAGCACAGCCAGTCGATCGAGCCGTCGCGCGACACCAGCGCCGCGCTCCTGCAGTCGCCGATCAACGCATAGTCTTCAAGTGGGGCGGACATGGTGCCAACGGTGATGCGAGGTTTAAGACTTTGACAACAAAGACATTGCGGTCAGGTAAAATCGACGACGACCTTGATATCGGCCGCCTGTTGCTCGATTGATTGCGTCCATTGTTCGACCGGCACGCGGCGGGTGATCAGCCGGGCGAGCCAGCGTTGGTCGGCGCGTTGCAGCGCGGCGACGGCATCCTCATAATGCTTGCGGTTGGCGTTGACGGTGCCGAAAACGGCGTCGTTGTCGAGCACCATGGTGCGATTGAGACCGCCGACGTCGACATCGAAAGCCTGGCCGGGCGCGGACACGCCGACCAGGCACACGATGCCGCCGGATGCGGTCCGGCCGAACGCGTCGCGTACCACGCTCGGCGCGCCGGTGCATTCCATCAAAATGTCCGGCTTCAGGCCGTCGAGATCGGTGAAATCGCCGCGATGAAAGGTGCCGCCCAGATCGCGCACGATCGCTTTCTTGTCGCCGCGTTCATGATGATCGAGCACGTGAACATCGAGCCCGCGTTGCGCGCCAAGCAACGCGGCGAGCAGGCCGATCGAGCCGGCGCCGGTGACGAGCAGGGTCTTCGGCGCCCAGGCCCGCGAGCGGCCGCCGATGCGCTCGGTATGATCCCACGCCTTGGCGACGACGCTGGTCGGCTCGACCAAGACCCCGTTCATGCCCAGCGCCGGATCGAGCTTGATCAGAAAGCCCGGCTCGATGCGAAAGAAATCCGAACCGTAGCCGTTACGCTCCTTGATGCCGCGCTCGGTGTAACGGCCGTTGCGGCACATATCCCATTCGCCGATGGCGCAGCACGGGCACGGCACCGGGTCGGGCCGCCGCACGATGCCGACCACGAGATCGCCGGCCTTGAAACCGCAATCGGCCGGCGCCTCCTGCACCTTGCCCAGCGACTCGTGGCCGATCACCAGCCGCTTCTCGCCCGGCGGCGCCCAGCCGTACGTCCCCGATATGATTTCACGGTCGGTGCCGCAAACACCCAGCGCCAGGGCGCGCACCAGCACCGTCCCGTCCGAAACGGGCGGCTCGGGGATTTCATCGACGCGCGCCGAATTGGCAATGCCGGGCGCGACGGTGAGAGCACGCATCATGCTATTTCCGCGATTGTGACACTGGACGATGGGCAGACGGCCGCCGCGAGTCCGGCCTGGCGCGCCATGGCGTGGACACCACTCATCTGGCTCAATGCCGCGACGAGAAAAAAGTTCCCTCGCCGGAACCAAAAGCGATCTCGTTCGTTATATCGGTTCGCCGTGCGGCAATGCGGCGCAAATCCAGCCGGTCCCTCCGAGATTTTGTGATGGAATTCATCGGGCGCAAGCACTGGGCCATTGCCGAAGGATACATTCCTTCCGAAAGCTCGTTTTCCGATCCGGCTTTGGTCTCCCACGAGACCGCGTGCATCCTCAACGCCGGCGACGCCCCGGCGCTGGTGCGAATCACCGTGTTTTTCGCCGATCGCGAGCCAATCGGCCCCTATCGCGTCGCCGTGGCGGGGCGGCGCACCTTGCATCTGCGTTTCAACGATCTGAACGATCCCGCGCCGATTCCCCGCGATACCGACTACGCCTCGGTGTTCGAGTCCGACGTGCCCATCATCGTGCAGCACACGCGGCTGGATTCGCGGCACGCCGAAGTGAGCCTGTTGTCGACGATCGCTTACGCCGAGACTTGAGCCGCGGGCGGCGCGTGCACTGCAGCACGTCCTGCCGGGTCTGGCGCGGTGCGACAGCTCGAAATTCCACATTTTCCCGGCGATAAATTTCATTCTGAAATCAAACGCCCGTCTGCTGCACCGCATTACGAATGGAACTAATCGCACCGTTAACAGTTATTCACACGGCAACGAGAGGGCATTTCGTGAAAATCGTCGTTGTTTCCAATCGCGTAGCCCAGGCAAAGCCGGACGAGCCGATTGCCGGCGGGTTGGCGGCGGCGCTCATTCCCATGGTCAAGGAGTCCGGTGCGATTTGGGTCGGCTCCAGCGGCCATCCCGGCGATGCGACGCAAACCAAGGACTCGTTCGCCAAGATCGAAGCGCTCGGCGCCGGCGCGCTGGCGACGGTCGATATGCCGGCGAAGCACTATCTCGGCTACTATGAAGGCTTCGCCAATTCGGCGCTGTGGCCGGCGCTGCACTCGCGCCCGGATCTCATTTCGGTCACCGCCGATAACTACCGGTCTTATCGCGAGGTCAATGCCTTCATGGCCCGCGCGTTGTTGCGCTTCAGCAACCCGGACGCGGTATTCTGGGTTCAGGACTATCACTTTTTGACGTTGGGCGCCGAGTTGCGGCGGCTCGAGATCAGCCGTCCGATCGGTTTCTTCCTGCACACGCCATGGGCCGAGCGGCGTACCATGACGGCGGTGCCGCATCACGCCGACATCGTCCGCGAGATGCTCGCCTACGATCTGATCGGCTTCCAGACCGTCGAGGACCGGCAGAATTTCGAGGACTATCTGCGCTATGAGCTCGGCCTGTCGCCGGTCGACGGCACCATCGCGACCGAATGGGGCTGGACGCAGCTGGCGACGTTCCCGATCGGCATCGATGTCGACGAGTTCGCCACGCGCGCCAACACCGCCATGACCCGTCCGGAAGTCTCGCGTCTGCGCGCCAGCCTGCAGGGCGCCAAGCTGGTGTTCGGCGTCGATCGGCTCGACTACTCGAAAGGCCTGGCCAACCGGGTGCGCGCCTTCGACCGCATGTTGGAGCTGGAGCCGTCCTTGAAGCGCCGTGTGTCGCTCCTGCAAGTCGCGGTGCCGACGCGCGGCAACATCCGTGCCTATCGCGAGCTCAAAGCCGAGCTCGCCGCCCTGGTCAGCGAAGTCAACGCCCATCACGGCGAAGTGGATTGGACGCCGATCCGCTATCTCAACAAGGGCTTTTCGCAGTTGACGCTGGCCGGCTTCTACCGCACGGCCCATGTCGGGCTCGTCACGCCGCTGCATGACGGCATGAATCTCGTCGCCAAGGAATACGTCGCCGCACAGAACCCGTTCGATCCCGGCGTCCTCGTGCTGTCGGCGTTCGCCGGCGCGGCCCGCGAACTCGATGCCGCGCTGCTGGTCAATCCGCACGACATCGACGGCATGGCGCGGCAAATCGCGATCGCGCTCGCCATGAGCATCGATGAGCGCCGCGAGCGCTGGCAGAGCATGGTGATCAAGCTCAGGCGCGGCTCGGTGCAGAACTGGTTCTCCGATTTCCTGCGCACGCTGTCGGAAGTGCGCCGCGCCCCGGCGCTGCCCGCCAATTTCAACGAAGTGCTTGACCTCGCGGCACGGCGGACGGCGCTGCAAGGCTGACCGCCATAGCCCGCTACGCGGCGCCGCGCGGCTTGCGGCCGAACTTTCGCGTCTTCGCCTTGACCGCGCGCATGCCGTCGCGGCCGGCCTGCTCGGCCGCGTCCTGGAGGGCATGGCGGATCTCGTCGCGCTTCTCGTGGATCGAGGCGATCACCGGGCCGGCCGGGACGCCCAAGCCCACCAGCACCGCCTCGGACAGTTGCAGGCTCGCCTCGATCGTCTCCGGCACGGCGTCGGTCGCGCCGAGCTGATAAAGATGCCGCGCGTGGCCGGCATCGCGGGCTCGCGCCACGATGATGATATCGGGCCGCAGCGCGCGCACATGCTCGACGACGACGTCGATAAGGCCGTGGGCGTGGATGGTGACAATGACGCCGGCGGCTTTCGCCAGCCCGCAGATTTCGAGGAATTGCGGATCGGCGGCATCGCCGTAATACACGTCGTGGCCGTCGCGGCGGTCGCGGGTCACCGCATGGGCATCCAGGTCGGCCGCGATGTATGGGATGCCATGCTGCTTGAGGAGTTCGCACACGACCTTGCCGACGCGGCCGTAGCCGACGACGATGGCGTGGCCCTGCCCGCTCGTGGGCCGGGCCGCCAGCTCGGCATCGACGGCGCGGTTCGCGCGCAGCCGTGATGCGAAGCGCCGACCGACGAAGGACAGCGCCGGCGTCAGCGCCATGGTCACCGAGGTGACGGCCAGCGTAAAGCTCGCCAAACGCGGATCGATCAGCTTGACGTCCGTCGCCATGCCGATGCCGACAAAGGCGAATTCGCCGCCCGGACCCAGCAGCAGGCC